>SL_3KL_010_SEDDRAFT_10005092_pt1 | contig 11841 bp, 10 predicted proteins | sample SodLakKL_010_SED_2_FD_10381 | JGI IMG/M metagenome (IMG submission 10381)
CCAGCCACAACCGAAACGGCTCGCCGAGCTCGAGCTGGTCGAGCAGTGGCTTGCCGCCGATGGTCAGCAGCAGCCGGCTCGCATCAGCGGCACCACCGCGATCCAGCGCCTGCTCCAGATCGCCGAGGTCCGAGTGCAGGGCCTCGGCATTGGCAGCGACCCGGTCACGGGTAATGTGCAGGAAATCGGCCTGGATTGGCGCCAGTTGTTGCTTCAGGCCGAGCAGGGTCTGGCGCAAGCTGGCGCGGGCATGGGCGGTGAACTTGCCCGGCCAAAGCAGCTGGCAGCACTGTTCGCGATCGACGGCGGTGCCGGGTTGAACGCACAAAATGGCCAGCAGCGCCTGGGCACGTTTGCCGGCGATGACGATTTCCGTCTCGTCCGCTGCGACGAGACGAAAGGCGCCGAACAGTGAGGCGTGCAGGCTCAAGCCAAACAGCCATGCATTTTGCTGTCTCCGGTCAAGCGAGACGGGTCTCGACTCTGCCTCGGCGCGGGTGGGTGCGAGGGTGTGATCACCTTCGCAGTATAGGGAGTTGCAACCCCTGAACCAAGTCACCCTGCAGCGCTTGGACCTGGCAGCCATTGCCAGGCGCTGCAGGCTGGTGCCGAGGCCAGGGGGCGAGGTGCCTTGGGGCTGAGCTCGAATGGTGACGTCGACGACGCCGAGGCGTGTCAGTCAGGCGGCCTCAGCTTTGCTGAGACCGCCTGATGTTCGGCGAGCTAGAACGGCAACCGTTGAGGCCGAACGCCGAGCGGGTTCAGTTCACGCCACTCATCACTGAATCCAAACATCACCGAGGTCTGGAACAACGCGGGGGTGGGCTGTTCGGAAGACGACTCGAAGCGCCAGCGGCGAACCGCACGTTCGGCACTCCGGCCGAAGGAGATCTGGCTGCTGTGCAATGTCAACAGGTCAGTGACTTGCCCCTGTTCATTGACCAGCAGGGCTTGCCGAGACCAGCCCGGCTGGCGTTGATCGACCATATTCCCGGGAAAACGGGGAGCGCGATGCCGGATTGCAGTCCATTCCGGACAGACTTCTGCCGGCTGAATGCAGCCGGTTGTCTGCTTCTCGAACTGGGGGAGCCACTCATTCAGCACTTGATGAGCATGGTTTTCAGCCTGTTGGATCGAGGTCTCGTCCAGTTTGTCGATCAGTCGTCGCAGCATGTGCATGCTCGGATCGGAGTTGGCCTTGCCCTGCTGAATCTCAGCCACTGTGTAATCGTGCTGCAGCCAGACCTGAGCCCAGGCGAACGCGTCGATATAGCGCCCGGCCCCGTACATCACGTCGGCCAAGGCGAGTATGGCCATGTCGTCGCCCAGCCGAACCGCCTGCTGCAGCGCTGCCGACGCTTCGTCAATCTGCCCCATGTTCGCCAGGGCAATGCCGCGCACGAAGTGAAAGAAAGCGTCATTTTCGTCCGTGGTCGCCAGCGCTTCGATCGCTTCGCGCTCGCCGTTCAGGGCACGCTCGATCTGATCGAAACGTGTCTGGACATCCAGCTCAGGACCCGTCGTGGCCGCCGCTGCCATGACGGAAACAAAAAGACCCAGTCCACCCACAATCCACTTGGTCATGTCACACACCTATCCCATGCGCCAGGCCTGATATTAGCGGCAGCTGACGCCATGGTGCAAGTCCTGGAACTTGAACGGTCTTTTGGTCAGTTTGCCGTTGGCACAAAAGGTGATGGAGGAGCACACTTGACTCCGGTACTTGTGGCTCGGGGCGGCCCTCAGCCGGCGAAGTCAATGACACCGAGGCGCGCCAGACCGTGCTTCTTCAAGCCGCCGACCTCCCAGAATTCATCTGGTCATTTCGCACGCCCTACCAGGCAAGGCTCAACCAACAGTATCCGAAGCCGGGCATCACCAGCGACTGATTGACAATGTCCGGGCGTTGACCAGAGATCAAGTCGACCAGTTGTCCGTGCCCCGTGTTGCCCCAGTGTCCCACCTCGTCCAGGTCCAGGGATTGGGGGCGCGCGTCGAAATTGCAGACCACCAGGACGGCGTCGCCACTCTTGGAGATGTGATGCCGCTCGTACACGAACAAATGCGGGTTGCCGACATTGAACAGCTCGCGGTTATTGAAATCGGCGAACACCTCGATTTCGCTGCGCACGGAGATCATGTGCTTCAAGGCCGTGAAAATCCTGAATTCGACCGTGCCGGGCTCGTTGCGCTTGTCGGCGCGGTCCCAATCAAAGTTGGGTCGGTGCACCCAGCGACTGTCCCCTGACTTGGTTGGATCAAGGCGATAGGATTCGTCGTTCAGGGTTCCCAGTTCATCGCCGTAATAAAGCAGGGGAATGCCGCCGAACGAAAACAGCACGCTGTGTACCAGCAGGATGGTTTGAATGGCACCGTCAATCGCGCGCGGGTCGTCCTTTTCCAGCGCGTGCTCCAATCCCACCAGCGAGGCCAACGACCCCGCGATCCGCGCGTCGCCCGTCCGCTCGTTGTGCCCAAAGGGAACCCCGCGCGCGAACGAATCCGAAAATTTGCCGGTGAAATAATCGATCAAAAACTTCCGGTGCGTGGCCGGCTCATAGCCCGCCCGCTCGATATCCTGATTGTCGAAGCCCAGGCCGATGTCGTCATGGCAGCGGATGTAGTTCAGCCAGGTGGCGCGCTCCAGTTTCAGCGGAACACTGGTGATGCCGTAGTTGAGTAGCTTGGCGTTCTTCGTCGCAATCGCATCCCAGAGCAATGCCATCAGCGTCGCGTTGTAAGCGATCTCGCACTCCTTCGCGATCACGGCGTCCTCGCCAAAATACTTGATCACTTCAACGGGTGCGACGATGGCTTCCGCGATGAACAGCACGCCCGGCGCCGTCACCTGGGTGCAGTCCTTGAGCAGTTGCAGAATCAAGTGCGCCTCGCGCTCATTCTGGCAGGTGCTGCCGATCTTTTTCCACAGGAAGGCAACAGCATCCAGGCGCAGCACGTCTGCGCCCTGGTTCGCCCAATGCAGGATCACGTCCAGCATCTCGATCAGCACGGCGGGGTTGGTGTAGTTGAGATCCCATTGATAATCGTTGAAGACCGTCATTACCCAGCGCCCCATTTGCTCGTCCCAGGTAAAGTTGCCCGGCGCCGTTTCCGGGAAAACCTCGGGCATGCTCTGTTCGAACATGTCCGGGACGGTGCGTGAGGTGTAGGTGTAGTAATAATCCTGATACTTTGCATCACCGGCGCGGGCGCGTTGAGCCCACTCGTGTTCATCCGAGGTGTGATTGAGGACAACGTCCAGGGCAAGCAGGATTTCACGCTCATGCATCGCTTTCGACAAGGAACGGATGTCCTCCATGGATCCCACCCGACTATCGATTTGCCGGAAATCGCTGACCGCATAGCCGCCATCGCTTTTCCCGGACGGGCATTTCATGACGGGCATGATGTGCACACAGTTCACGCCCAGTTCCTGAAAATAGCCGAGTCTTTCTTGCAGCCCGGGCAAGTTGCCGGCAAAGCCCTGGCAGTACAAGGCCATGCCGACCCACTTCTGGTGCAGGAACCAGTTGTAATCGCGTTCCCGTTCGATATCCAGTTGGCGCAGATCCTCGGGGCGCTTGATGTACTGGCGCGCCATGGTCTCCACCAAGCGCTGGGCCTGTTGCTGAAAATCTGGGCGCTTGCCGTAGAGTCGATGAAACAGGGAATGAATCGCGTAGAAATTGGCGCCAAGCCGGGTGTAAAAATAGCGCAAATCCTGCTCGCTGATCTCCTCTTTAAGCCGGTTCAGGATGTCATTCAGCAACGAATGGGAAACTTGTTCGTACATGGCGCTCTCTGCGATTACTGAAACGGTCGGTAAATCGCCCGGTCTTTCGACGTGGCGCCGCGCATGGCAATGATCTCCAGCGCAAAACGCTGGGCGCGGTCGATGATGGTCTCAATGTCCCATCCCTGACGCAGTCCATGCAGATAGATGGCGCTGAAGGAATCTCCGGCTCCGACCGTGTCAACTGCGTCTGTGAGCGGTGGCGGACCCACCTGGTGGAAATTGCCCGCCCGGTCGAGCACCAGGGCGCCGCTACTGCCACGTGTCACGATGAGTTGCTCCACGTCATGGCGGGCGCAGAATGCGCGCATGCTGTCTTTCAGGCTGCCCCGGCCAAATCCCAGCATGCCCAGCTCTTGTTCATTCATCTTGGCCCAATGCACGCGACGAAGGTACTGATCCCAATCGATATTTTCCCACCACGGATCACGCAGATTGACATCGAGAAAAACGTGCGGATCTGACCTGAGGCAGGCATCGAGCGCGGATCGCGAAACGTCATGGCGAAGCGCCAGCGAGCCATGGTAAATGATGTCGGCATGATCCACGATGGGAACCTGAGCCGGATCAATAAAGTCGTAGGCTGCGCCGAACTCTATGTCATAGGACGGATCACCATCTTCCAACGTGACCGTGACCCGCCCGGTGGGGTGTTCCGCATCGCGCTGCAGGGCGTCGAGGCGCATCCCCCAGTCCGACATGGCCTGCTCGATACAAGTGCCCAGCTCATCCTGGCCGATCCGCGAAATGAGCAATGGCGTGTCCCCGAGAGCCGCCAAATGCCACGCCACGTTAAACGGGGCGCCTCCCAGCACCATGTTGCCGTCTGGAAAGCAATCGAAGAGCACTTCGCCGAATACGTACAGTTTTGCCTGCTGGTTCATGATCTTGTCCAGTCATCGAATCGTGAGACTGAAGTCATTTCCTGGTCAAGGTAGCACGATCAGGTAAGCCCGATTCATGGCACTTCCAGTGTGGCCGCTTCCTCGTCGTCCCAGGTATCGAAGTCGTCTGCAATCTTGACCTTGCCGCGGGCAAAGTTCAGGCGTGAGACGGCTTTGGGTGGCTCGTACTTGACCAGACGCGCTACGGGCCGACCCATGCGGGTCACCACGAATTCCTCGCCCTGCTCGGCCCGGTCGATGAGGGCCGAAAAGTGCGTCTTTGCGAACGTCAGGGAGGTCAGCTTTTCGATCGATTCGATTCTAGTCTGACCAGATCTGACCAGATCTGACCAGTCAAATGCCGCCTTGCCAAATCGGATTCATGGCCTGCGCGGCGACAATTGGGCCCTCGGCTTCCACTCAACTGCCCAAATCAATGACGCGGAGTCGCGCCAGTCCACTGATCTCGGCCTCGTCGAGTCCGAGTCTTTCGGTCAGCACGGCATGGGTGTCGGCACCGAGCAAGGGCGGAGGCTGTACGTGCTCAACCGGAGTGGCCGAGAAGCGTACCGGGTTGGCCACCGTTGGCAGCTCCGCCTTGAGCGGATGGTCGACGTGGCGGACCATCCGGCGATGCCGGACCTGCGGGTCGGAGAAAACCCGGGCGAGGTCATTGATGGGGGAGACCGGTACACCTGCCGAGCGGCAGGCGGTCACCCAGTCGTCGGTCCCGCGTTCGCGCATCACGGACTCGATCAGCGGCAGCAGCCGTTCGCGGTGCCGGACGCGGTCGCGGTTGGCGCGGTAATCGGCGTCCGTGGCCCACTCCGGATGACCGACCAGCTGCGCAAACTGCGCAAACTGGCGGTCATTGCCGACTGCCAGCATGAGGTGACCGTCGGCGCTGGCAAAAACCTGGTAAGGAACGATGTTGGGGTGGGCCGTGCCTTGACGCCCCGGCAGCTGTCCGCCGATCAGGTAGTTGGCGGCCTGATTGGCCAGCCAGGCGACCTGGGTGTCGAGCAGGCTCAAGTCGATGTGCTGCCCGCGGCCGCTGGTCTGGCGATGGAGCAGGGCGGCCTGGATCGCGGTCACGGCATACATGCCGCACATCAGGTCGGCCACGGCCACGCCGACTTTCTGTGGTCCGCCGCCGGGCAGATCGTCCGGACCACCGGTAATGCTCATCAGTCCGCCCATGGCCTGGACGGCGGCGTCGTAGCCGGCGAATTCGGCATATGGACCGTCCTGGCCAAAGCCGGTGATCGAGCAGTAGACCAGGCCAGGATGGTCAGCGGCCAGGCTGGCGTAGTCCAGCCCGTACTTCTTCAAGCCGCCGACCTTGAAATTCTCGATCAGCACGTCGCTGCCCAGCGCCAGGCGGCGGACCAGTTCCTGGCCTTCGGGGCGGCTTATATCGACAGCCACCGAGCGCTTGCCGCGGTTGGTCGACAGGAAATAGGCCGATTCTCCCGTTTCCTGCCCGGCATCGTCAGTCAGGTAGGGCGGGCCCCAGCTGCGCGTGTCGTCGCCGCTGCCGGGGTGCTCGATCTTGATCACCTCGGCGCCGTAGTCTGCCAGCAACTGACCCGCCCACGGCCCGGCCAGGATGCGCGCGAGTTCGAGGACACGGATTCCGGACAGCGGACCGCTCATGCTTGCAGCGGCTCAGGCAGTTGGTTCAAGGAATGAATCACGCCGCGATCGGTACGCAGCGCATGCATCGCTCAGATCCGGATAAAAGCGCTCGCACAAATGGCGTCGGCGTTCGTCTTCGGTGGCATGTGGCGGCAGTGATGCCAGCGCCAGGGCACGGGCCGTCTCGAACATCCGCACGCCGATCATGAATCGTTCCTGACCACTCATGGCCGCGTAACGTTCGGCCAGCAGACGGGCGACTTCAGGGCTGGTATCAGTTTGCAAGGCAGTCTTCCAACAGCGATCGAGTGGACAGTCTATCGGCCCAGTTTCGCAAGTAATCGAGGTCCGCGCCCGAAGCCAGCAAATTGCGCACGTCGCGCAGTTGGAGCTCCGACTTGGTCGGTTTGGCCCATTCCAGCTTTGACAGGATCAGGTCTTCCTTGCTGACGATCCAGAGCGGAAAACCGCCCAGGTCAATGCGCTGACGGCGCTTGAATTCCGTCTGGCGGTAGAGCGAATCTTTCCGAATGATCACATCGACCTTGACCACGCTGTCAAGGTGGACGAGGTTGAATATCGAGGCCTGCTCCAGGGCCCGAGCAACGCTGTCTTCGTCGACATAGAAATCCGGCGAAAACAGCGCCAGCAGAACCTGACGGTCAGCCGGGCTCAGTGCGACCACCAGATCAATATCGCGCGTCATACGGGGCTGCGCGTAGTAGTTCATTGCCAGCGAGCCGGTCAGCATGTAGTCAAAGCCCGCACCCTCCAGGCGTGAGCAGACCGTTTGCAGCACTTCAAGTTCGTTCAAGGCTTGCACCGATCACAGCGAGCGGGTCGGACCGTCGGAGTATAGCCCCCCGCCAGAGATCGTGGCGCCCGCCAATGCCGAGAGTGTCCCCTCTCCGTCGCCGGGCTGGCTGGTCTGTGCCAGATGGGCGAGGGCTGGCAACAGGGTAATCTGCTCGATTGTCCATTACTCGTCGGGCCTCCCGTACCAAGGCGTCGAAAACAATTGACCCGAAGGGGTTAATCTGGTAGAATTTCCGCTCTTTGCTAAAGCACTTTTCTGGAGCAAGCATCATGTACGCGGTATTCACCACCGGCGGCAAGCAGTACCGGGCAGCGGAAGGCGACATCGTCCGCGTCGAGAAGTTGGACGCCGAAAAGGGCGCCACGGTCGAGATCGACCAGGTTTTGATGGTCGGCGAAGGCGACGATGTGCGCATCGGCACGCCGACGGTGGCCGGCGGCAAGGTTGTGGCGGAAGTGGTCGATCATGGCCGCGGCGAGAAGATCCGGATCATCAAGTTCCGTCGCCGCAAGCATCACATGAAGCAGATGGGCCATCGCCAGTATTACACTGAACTGAAAATCACCGGAATCGAGGGCTGACACCATGGCTCACAAGAAAGCAGGCGGCTCGACACGTAACGGCCGCGACTCCAATCCGAAATACCTGGGCGTAAAGCGCTACGGTGGCGAAACCGTGCTGGCCGGCAACATCCTGGTTCGCCAGCGCGGCACCCGTTTTCACGCCGGCGACAACGTCAAGGTCGGCCGCGATCACACCTTGTTTGCCCTGACCGACGGCAAGGTCGTGTTCGAGCAGAAAGGCAAGCCGCTGCGCAAGTTCGTGTCGGTGCAGCCGGCCGAGTAAGTCTTTTCACCCAGCGCGGTGACGGAAAGCCGGCCTGGGTGCCGGCTTTTTGTTTGGGTGAGGGTTTACCGCAGATGAACGCAGATGAACGCGGATAAGGTCTGTGTACCCGCCGCTGTTTTCTGGGCGAACTCTGAAATTTTCTCAGGGCCGAGATGGTGCAGACTGTTCGTGGCATCAAGCTCGCTTGGGTCCCTATAGCCGTTTTTTGCTTTTCATCTGCGTTAATCTGCGTTCATCTGCGGTTTAAAACCTTGCCAACCCTGGAAATTCCCTCATGAAGTTCGTCGACGAAGCCACCATCGAAGTCCGCGCCGGCAAGGGCGGGCCCGGCAGCGTCAGTTTCCGGCGCGAGAAGTTCATTCCCAAGGGCGGGCCGGACGGCGGCGACGGCGGGGCCGGCGGCAGCGTGTGGCTGGAAGCCGATTCGGGCCTGAACACCCTGGCGGACTTTCGGCATGCCCGGCTGTTCAAGGCGCGCAACGGCGAGCCCGGCGCCGGGCGCCAGCGCACCGGCAAGTCGGCCGAGGACATCACCATCCGGGTGCCGCTGGGCACGATCGTCACGGCCACCGAGACCGAGGAACGCATCGGCGAGTTGACCGAACATGGCCAGCGCATGCTGGTGGCCCGTGGCGGCGAGGGCGGACGCGGCAACATCAACTTCAAGTCCTCGGTCAACCGCGCCCCGCGCCAGTCCACGCCGGGCACGCCGGGCGAGGCGCGCGAGCTGCACCTGGAACTCAAGGTGCTGGCCGATGTGGGCCTGCTCGGCTTTCCCAATGCCGGCAAGTCCACCCTGATCAGCGCGGTGTCGGCGGCGCGGCCCAAGGTGGCCGACTATCCGTTCACCACCTTGTACCCGAACCTGGGCGTGGTCAGCCTGGAACCCGGACGCAGCTTCGTCATCGCCGACATTCCCGGCCTGATCGAGGGCGCGGCCGAGGGCGCCGGTCTCGGAGTCCAGTTCCTCAAGCATCTGCAGCGCACCCGCCTGCTGCTGCACCTGGTCGACATCGCGCCCATTGACGGCTCGAACCCGGTGGAGCAGGTGCGCGCCCTGGAGCGCGAGCTGGAGCAATTCGACCAGGACCTGGCCCGGCGCGAGCGCTGGCTGGTCCTGAGCAAGACCGACCAGGTCGACGAGGCCGAGCTGGACGCGCTGGTTACGGTCGTGATCGGGCAGCTGGACTGGCAGGCGCCGTGGTTCGCCATTTCCTCGGTGGCCCGGCGCGGACTGGACCCGCTGATCGGCCGGATCATGGAACACCTGGAGCGGGTCGAAAAGTCGACCGCGCCGTTCGACGATGGCGAGCCATCGACAGACCATCACGACAGCCATGGGGACGATAGCGATGAGCACGCCTGAGCCCACCACTTTCGAGGCCCTGGGCCTGCCTGACAGCTTGCTGGGCACGCTCAACGAGCTTGGCTACGAAGCCCCCTCGCCGATCCAGGCCGAAACCATACCGGCGCTGCTGGCCGGCCGCGACCTGGTCGGCCAGGCCCAGACCGGGACCGGCAAGACGGCGGCTTTTGCCTTGCCCATTCTGGCGCGTCGCGCAGCGAGCGCGCCCAAGCCCTCGGCCCTGGTGCTGGCGCCGACGCGCGAGCTGGCCATCCAGGTGGCTGAGGCCTTTCATCGCTACGCGGCCAAGGTGCCGGGTTTCCACGTCCTGCCGATCTACGGCGGCCAGGCCTATGGGCCGCAGCTGGCGGGCTTGAGGCGCGGGGCCGACGTGGTGGTCGGCACGCCGGGCCGCGTCATCGACCATCTGAACAAGGGCACGCTGGACCTGAGCGCCCTGTCGACCCTGGTGCTTGACGAAGCCGATGAAATGCTGCGCATGGGCTTCATCGACGATGTTGAACAAGTGCTGGAGAAGCTGCCGGGAAGCTGTCAGATCGCGCTGTTTTCGGCCACCATGCCGGCGCCGATCCGGCGCATCGCCGAGTCGCACCTGAAATCGCCCGAGCAGGTCACCATCCGCGCCAAGACCGCCACGGCGGCCGGCATCCGCCAGCGCTACTGGCTGGTCAGCGGCCTGCACAAGCTCGACGCCCTGACCCGCATTCTCGAGGTCGAGGACTTCGACGGCATGATCGTCTTTGCCCGCACCCGGGTGGCCACCGAGGAACTGGCCAGCCGACTGGACGCGCGCGGCTTTGCCGCTGCCGCGCTGAACGGCGACGTGCCCCAGCCGGTGCGCGAAAAGCTGGTCGAGAAGTTGCGCCAGGGCGAGATCGACATCCTGGTGGCGACCGACGTGGCCGCGCGCGGCCTGGACGTCGAGCGCATCTCGCACGTGGTCAACTACGACATTCCCTACGACACCGAAGCCTACGTGCACCGCATCGGGCGCACCGGCCGGGCCGGGCGCACCGGCGAGGCCATCCTGTTCGTCGCCCCGCGGGAGCGTGGCATGTTGCGCGCTATCGAGCAGGCCACGCGCCAGCCGATCGAGGCCATGGGCGTACCCTCGGTGGCCGACGTCAACGAGCAGCGCGTGGCCCGCTTCAAGGCCGCCGTGCGCGTCGCGCTGGAGACCGAGGAACTGGCCATCTACCGCGATGTGGCGCTGGCCTGCCAGGCCGAGACCGGGGCCGAGATGGTCGATATCGCCGCCGCCCTGGCGCGACTTTCGCGCGGCGGCGATGATCTGCTGCTGAGCGAGCGCGCCGAACTGCCGGCGCCCCCTGAGCGCGGCCAGCACCGCGAACGTGCGGATCGGCCTCGGCCTGAGCGCCCGCAGCGCAGTCACGACGACAGCGACAAGACCACCTATCGCATCGAAGTCGGCCGGGTGCACGGGGTCAAGCCCGGCAATATCGTCGGCGCCATCGCCAACGAGGGTGGCCTGGATGCCGGCGCCATCGGCCGGGTCAGCATCCAGCACGACTTCAGCCTGGTCGATCTGCCCCGGGGCCTGGATTCCGCGGTGCTCGAGCACCTGGGCGGGGTGCGGGTGGTCGGCCAGGCCCTGCGCATCCAACCGGATCGCGGTCCCGGCGGGCCGCGCTCGCGCGCCTCCGACAGCGCCTACGAGCGCCCGCCGCGCCGCCCGCGCGAGGAGCAACGCGAGCACGGCGCGCCCCGGAGCAAGCCCCGGTCGGATTTCAAGCCGGGCTACAAGAAACGCACCGGTTCCGACGAGACCCGCGAGCGGCCCGCGTTCGAGCGCGGTCCCGGGAAAAAGCGTTTCGAGCGCTCCGAGGGCGGCAAGCCAACCGGGGCCGGTACCGGTTCGCGTCGACCGCCGGTCACGGACGGCGACAAGCCGCCGCGCAAGCCGTCCAAGCTGAGCCGGGCCGCGCGCAAGGCCGGCCATGGCGACCGGCGCAAGACCAGAAAATAGCAACCGGAACAGCTCGGCGCGGCTTCATGGCGTCACCGTGGCCTGCATGAAATAATGGCGCTTATGACTGACAGCAAACGGATTCCCATCGCCGTCAAGAGCGGCCAGAAAGTGCTGAAGCCGCAGGGCTTTACCGCCATTCTCGACGGCATCAAGGCCCGCTCCAGCGTCGAGCCCGCGCCGCTCGGCCGCAAGCCGGCCTGGCTGCGCGCCCGGCTGCCGGTGGCAGGCAGCAAGTACGAGCAGGTCAAGCGCAACGTCAATGAGCACCGCCTGGCCACGGTCTGCCAGGAGTCCAAGTGCCCGAACATCGGCGAGTGCTGGTCCAACGGGGTCGCCACCATCATGCTGATGGGCGACGTCTGCACCCGCGCCTGCCGCTTCTGCTCGGTCGACACCGGAAACCCGCGCGGCTGGCTGGATGCGGAAGAGCCGGCCAACGCCGCTCGCTCCGTGCAGCTGATGGACCTGAAGTACGTGGTGCTGACCTCGGTCGACCGTGATGAT
>SL_3KL_010_SEDDRAFT_10005093_pt1 | contig 11840 bp, 12 predicted proteins | sample SodLakKL_010_SED_2_FD_10381 | JGI IMG/M metagenome (IMG submission 10381)
AAGCCCACGAAACGAATTCGAGTTTCTCAAACAGAAAAGAAACCTTTTTTGACAGGAAAGAATATTGCCTATTGACATTGGAGGCCATATATAGGTTTCTCGGTTCATCGGTTCATCGGCTTCACCGTTTTTCACTCCTCTTTTTCCAGCTCAATGAAGCTCGAAAGGGCAAACCCCTCACGATCTTCACCAATGGAAATCGCTGTAACAGAACCGTAAAACCGTTCACCTTCAGGGCGGGCATTCAGATAGAGTATATACAATTTGTGTGAGGTGTCGAGTGTGCCGAGTTCACCGAAAAAGATACCGCGCAGAAACCCGAACTCATCCACATACGGACGCGCAAGCGGAACCGGGCTGCTGTCTTCGAATTGAAAGTCGATATCGCCGTTTTCTTCAACAACCATTTTTAGCTGCCGCTCTCCTGAATAGGTTTTGATTTCACCGGACCATGATCCTACCAAAGAATTGAAATTGAGTTCGTTTTGCCTGACCATTGACGGCGGCCTGGTTTGATATTGTTCCGGATGAAACATCTTCACAATCTCATCAGCAATTGCAAGAGGCTGGCTGCTGTTGGAATTATGCAGCACAACCACAACCAAATCCGATTCCGGCACCAGCTTCAGCACCGTGCGTACACCAGCCATCCCACCCGAATGCCACACCTCTTTCAGCCCGCTCTCGTGCTCCGTGATGCTCCATCCCAAGCCATAACCCGAAAACTGGCTCATCCCTGTTTGCGAACTTTTAGAGTGCATCGCGGTGCGCAGCGAATCGGAGAGAATTTCAGCCGAAGATTCTTCCGAATTTCCCAGGCTGAACATCCCAAACCTTAGAAGATCGTGAACACTGCTGAAAACGGCCGATGCTCCCCTGTGGTCAAAATCATAAAATGGCAGCCGTTCCAGATCGTTTCCGTAGCGCACGGCATACTTTTCCGGCTCCGGTGATGCCATTCCCACCGATGAATGCTGCATCCCCAGCGGCTCAAAAATCTCCTCTCGCAAAAATGAAGTATAGCTTTTGCCAGAAACACTCCGGATTACATGATCGAGAACTCCGTACCCGATATTGGAGTACAGGTAGCGCTCACCAGGCTGATATGTCAGGATTCCATAGCGGCGAATCGACTCTTCCATGGGCGGCGGATTGATGGGAAAATCATCATAAAAAAAGTGATAATGCAGCGGCAAGCCACTGGTGTGATTGAGCACACGGCGAACTGTGGCCCGATCTGCATCTGCGGCAAATCCGCTGATTTTTGTTTCATTTAGATACCGGTTTATCGGCTCGTCAAGATCGACTAATCCCCGGTCGGCAAGCATCAGAACTCCAGTTGCAGTAATTGGCTTGGTGACCGATGCAACGGAATATTTTGTGTAGGCTGTTGCCGGAATCTCATTATCAAGGTCGGCGTAGCCAAATGCTTCCTGCCAGATAATTTCTCCCTTGATGGCAACTCCCACCGCAATGGATGGAATATCAGGATTTGTTGTAAGATTTTTTACTTTTTCCCGTATTTCATGCAGCGTTTCAGGCGGAAATATAAAACTGCTCTCAGTACTCTCGTTCTGAGGATAAATATCAATTATTTGATCAGCAGCCAACAAAAAGTCATCATCCATTGCTTTTGTTACACTGCTATTAAAAAAAGTAACCGAAAAGAACAGAATCACTATCAAAAAAATAGTGTACGTAAACCCGGACAAAAAGCAATTACGGATCAGGCACATAAAAAGAGGGCAATTTTATTCAGTTCAAAATATATCAGTGGTAATCAAACAGGCAATGACATCATATCAACGATAAAAACGGCATAAGTGTATCCCGGTTTACCACGTCCACCGGTAGAGTTTGGGATTTTTTTGAACCCAGTGTGCTTTTCCGGGATATTTGATTCGCATGTTTACCAGCGGCCAGAAGATTTTACTGTAAATTCGGGAGGGATAAATGTATTCGGAAATTCCTGTTGCACGCAGGATATTTCCGTCTTTGTTGATCAGCAATTGTCCAAGGTATCGCTGATAAAAAGGGCCGTCATCCACCAGGTTGTCGAGCTGTAAAAATGCCTCAATTCCGTTTCCATTAAACTGAAGAGAACGTGCCGGCTGAAGGGCAAATTTGCTGAATCCGCGGTTAGCCATCTCCGCATTCTCCCCCATTTCTAAAACCTGGCTGCTGTTTTCAATAAGCCAGGCTTTTTTCTGCCACTCATCATCTTCAAACATCAAATAATATATAAAAGTTGAAGTTTTAGTGTGATAACGTCCCCAGTACCACTCTTTAAAACTCTCTTTCATCGGTTCGGTGCCGGTGTTGTGATCGTGATAGCCGATACCTTCAAATTGTATTTCTTCCTCATAAAAACCCCTGATCAAAATTTCGCCTTTCACTTCACAGCGGGGCATCACAAGATTCCAGGTATGAAGGGAATCATTGCCTGAATTTTGATCAGTCATCGAGGTTAAATCAAACGGGGAAGATGTGAATGTGAGGTTTGCCTGAACCGAATCTCCGTTTGGCAGGCTTTGATTCAGTTTAATTCTGTACTTTAGAGTATCATCAGTCAAAGAGCCGGAAAACTGATTCTTGCCCACTCTTCCGTCCGGTACTGTTTTTGAAAACTCTGCCCGCGCCGGTTCAACCTCCTCAAACGCATAAAAAATGGGTTTGCCGTTTTTATAAATCGAAATGCTGATGGCCGGAAAACGACTTGCTGAAGGATTCCCGTCATCAGATAAAGCCGAAATATATCTTCGGGAAAATGGATTGCCATCATAAAAAATCACAACAAACGCGTATCCATTCCCGGAGCAGGCATCAAAATACCACCATTCATAACTTCCGGGATTGGGCTTGTCCGATTTTGTATCTTTCTGAAAATCTGAGATGATTTGCATAAATAATCTTGAATGGAACTTGATTTTATTCTGTTCGGGATAGTATGGAATAAATAATAAACCTGCTGTTGATGTCTACAATTTCTGTGGTTACCGGGCTGCTTGTATTCGCCCTGATTTATCTGCTTGCCACGTCGGCAGTTCTGCTTAGAAACCGGTTTGAACTGACAGCACTTCGTTTCAGTGAAACTGATGAAGCTCAGCCGAAAATATCTGTTTGCATTCCCGCACGAAACGAAGAACACAACATCGGCCTGCTGCTGAAATCACTGATTCAGCAAGAATACAAAAATTTTGAGGTTCTCGTTCTGGATGATCACTCCGAAGATCAAACGGCAGATATTGTTCAAAACTTCGCTTCGGAAAACCCTGGCTTTAGACAGCTTCACACCGGTGCAGAAAAACCTGAAAACTGGCTTGGCAAACCGTGGGCGTGTCATCAGCTTGGCCAACTGGCATCCGGAGAGCTTCTGCTTTTTCTTGATGCCGATACGACTCTTCACCCTCAAACCCTGACAAGAATTACGGCATCTTTCCGGCATGATGGCCTGGATATGCTCACCGTTTGGCCTCAGCAGCGGCTGGGTACATTCTGGGAAAAAACTGTCATCCCGCTGGTTTACTATGCACTGGTAACCCTCCTCCCGGCAATTTATGTTTACAGAGACCCGAGATGGATGCCCAAATATTTCCGGAAAAAATTCAGAACGGCTTTTTCGGCTGCCTGTGGCCAGTGTATTGCATTTAACCGGGATGCTTATGATGCCATTGGCGGCCACTCGTCTGTAAAAAATAAAATAGTTGAAGATGTTGAACTGGCAAAAATGATCAAAAAGGCGGGATTCAGGATAAGAATGTATCACGGTGTAGGTTCGGTTATGTGCCGGATGTATGAAAAAGAAAAAGAAATGTTTAACGGGTTCAGAAAAAACTTCCTGGCCGGTTTTGGGTATTCTATTCCGCTCTTTTTATTGGCCGCTATTCTGCATCTGATCGTTTTCGTGCTGCCTTTCATCGTTCTGCCGGTTGCCTGGTATCATATCTATGAAAGGCTTTTTTTTCTGTCCGCATCTTCCATTGGAATTATTTTGATGCATCGCCTTATTCTCTCAGTATGGTTCCGGTGGGACCCGGTTTATGCCTTTACCCATCCCATCGGCGTACTTTGGTTTCAGCGGCTTGGCATCCGATCGCTTATTGATTATTTCTCGGGAACAAAACCGGATTGGAAAGGAAGAAAAGTATAAATACAGATACTTCAACTGTTTATTTTTACCTAAAGAGATTGCATATTGAGTTAGATGACAGAGTTGATTTCGAAATACCTGCAATATCAGAAAATTGAACGTAATGCTTCGGATCATACCATCACTTCTTATGGAAATGATCTGAATCAGCTTTTTGATTTTGCTATTCAGTACAGTGGAAAAGAGAGTTCGTCTTTCAGAATTGATGACATCGACCGACTGACAATTCGCCTTTGGCTTGGTGAAATGTCTGAAAACGGCATGGCCCGAAATACCATCGCAAGGAAAGTGGCTTCTGTTCGTTCATTTTTTAAATACTGCTATAAACGAGGATACATTCAAAAAAATCCTGCCCATTTGCTGATCGTACCGAAAAAAGAAGAACGATTACCCGGCACCGCCCGGCTGAAAGATATTGAAGCCATGATGGAGCTTGCCGATGGCGACAGTCCCCAAAAACATCAGGATCGAGCTATTCTTGAGCTTTTTTATTCGACAGGTATGAGGCTCAGCGAATTGACAGGTCTGAACCTTACCGATCTGAATCTCCCTCAAAAGCAGGTAACCGTATTTGGCAAAGGCAGCAAGCAGCGAACCGTTCCCCTCGGTGATAAAGCTGTGGAAGCATTAAACGAACATTTGAAAACCCGAAAAAAATTGCTTTCTTCCAAGAGCAATGCCGATGCAAAAACGGCCCTGTTTATTGCACCTGCCGGGGGAAGAATGTATCCCCGCAAAGTACAGCGTATTGTGAAAGAATATTTTCTAAAAGTGTCCGAAATCACTCAAAAAAGTCCGCATACGCTACGGCACAGTTTTGCAACACACATGCTGGATGCCGGAGCCGATATCCGGTTGATTAAGGAGTTTCTTGGGCATGCAAATCTTGCATCAACCCAGGTTTATACACACACAAGTGTAGAACGCTTAAAAAAAGTTTACAGTCAAGCCCATCCAAGGGCAGAAAATTAAATCCAAAAGGAGGAATCATGAAAACCACATTCACAGCAAGACATTTCCAGGCAAGTCCAGATCTTAGAGAGTTCTCTGAAAGTGCTGTTGAAAAACTGGATCAATTTTTTGACAAAATCATTGTTTGTGATATAGTTTTGCGGCCAGGACAGGATGATGACAATCCGTCCATTGCAGAATTAAATGTAAAAGTGCCCAGAACATTGATTAATGTATCGGAAGCTGCGCCTACTTACGAGCAAGCTATAGGAAGTGCAGTTGATACTGCCGTGCGGCAGCTCAGAAAGTATAAAACCAAGCACTTCGAACACCATTAATTAATTGTGAAAAAACTATCCCCGTCGGGCGTTTGTATAATCCGGTTCAAAAATTTACCGAAACTGCCAGACGGGGATTTTTTATATTGCAACGATGCATCTACGAAACAAACAGCCTTAATGGCTCTTTAAATTGTAATAAAACCATCCGGAGCATTTATGCCTTTCAGAGACCAGGAAGCAATCCCCATCCGAGAAAACATACAGGTATCAAGCCTGGTGGAAAGGTTAAAAGAGCGCATAAATATTGAACTTGAACCAGTTGCAGCTACCGGAAGTGCCGATAAAAAACTGGTTACCGAAGCCGACCTTCACAGGCCCGGTCTCGCCCTTGCGGGGTATGTGGATCTTTTTACCTATCAGAGAATCCAGGTAATCGGCAACACTGAATGCAATTTTTTGAGCAATCTTTCTCAGGAAAAGCGCCTGAAAGCATTCGAAAAACTTGTATCGTTTGATATTCCCGTAATTTTTCTGACGAATAACAACACTCTCGAGCAAGCGCTGTTAAAAAAAGCTGAGGAACAAAAAATTCCGGTCTACAAAACCCGGTACGAAACCACGAAGTTTATGTTTATGCTTCGTGATTTTCTGGAAGATTATTTTGCCCTGCAAACCATGCTGCACGGAACCATGGTAGATGTCTACGGAATCGGGATATTAATAAGCGGAAAATCGGGACTTGGCAAAAGCGAAGTAGCTCTTGACCTTGTTGAGCGCGGGCACCGTCTTGTATCTGATGATGTGGTAATGCTGACAAAAAAAGGCAATGTGTTGCTTGCCTCTGCCACGGAAATGAATAAGCATTTCATGGAAATTCGCGGACTCGGTATTGTTGATGTAATGTCGATGTTCGGCATCCGTTCTATCCGTTATCAGAAGCGGCTTGAAGTTGTTCTCGAACTTTCACTTTGGAAAGACACAGAAAAAATAAACCGAACCGGCCTTGATCACGATACGGTGAAAATTCTGGATACGAAAATTCCCCTTATTCACCTGCCAATTACACCCGGAAAAAATATTACCGTAATAGCAGAGGTAATAGCCATGAATTACCTTCTGAAACATTATGGTTATGATGCAGCCAAAGCATTCCAGAAAAAAATTAAAAAGCATATTTCAGCCAAAAAAAGCCGCAGTGACATGCCAAGAAGGGCTGTTGAATATTTTGAAGGAGATTTTGAATAGTATTAAACCGATTCATTTTTTATATTTAAAGAATAGTCGGCTACCTTTACTCAACTAAAGTATCTGCTCAATAACTCTTTATGCCCAGTAAAAACCATTACATCTACGACCCCGATCAGTGCGAATTTGTCCCGGTTAAGTACGATATCAAGAAAAAACTCATCAATTCTATCTCTTTTTGGTTAATAAACGGACTCGTAATGGCAATCTTTGGCCTTGCAGTATTAACCAACTATGTGGGAACTCCTGCCGAAATTGCCCTGAAAGATGAAAACAGAATATTAGTAGAGCATCTCAAAAATACTGAAACATCACTTATAGAGTTGGAAAAGAAGCTCGAAGACATTGCCGAACTCGATAATGAAATGTACAGAACTATTCTCGGGCTTGATCCGGTGTCGGAAGATTTGAGGATGGCCGGAACCGGCGGTGCAAACATCTACTCAGATTTTGACTACTTTAACCGGGAAACATCAGAAATTCTTCGCAGTACCGCATCCAAAATCGACAAGCTTGAACGCCGTATTGGTGTTCAGCGACTTTCTTTCGATGAAATTAAAGGCCATTATAACAACAATAAAGAGAGGCTCCGGAAGATTCCTGCCATTAAACCGGTAAACAGCATCATCCTCGACGGATTTGGAATGAGAACCCATCCCGTGCTTGGATATAAAAGGCAGCACGATGGTGTAGACTTCAGGGCTGAAATTAACTCTGAAGTATTTGCAACCGGTGATGGAAAAGTAGTTTATGCTTCACGCCACGGTTCATACGGTAATCTTCTGGAAATAGATCATGGATTTGGAATCGTTACACGTTATGCTCATTTAAACAGATTTGCAGATGGAATCCGCCCGGGCACTAAAGTTAAAAGAGGAGAAATGGTAGCTTATACCGGAAATACGGGCCTCTCCAGTGGCCCTCACCTGCACTATGAGGTTTTGGTTGACGGCAAACCGGTTGATCCCATCAACTATATGATTGCCGACATCACTCCCGAAGAGTACCTGATGTTTAAGGAGTTGAACGAAAATCAGGAATCCCTTTTCTCAATTTCTATTCCTGACTGAATTTCCTCTCGGGGCGAGATAATAAAGAAGATTTTAATAAAGCCAACCAGGATTCATTAAGCAATCATTTTTGCAGGTCTTCTTCATTGCAAACCACCATAAATCCTTTTTTACGAACTGTTCGGATATATTCAAAATCGGTGTGTTTTCGCATCTTTTTCCGAAGATAGCTCACATATACATTGATATAGTTGGTCTGAGTATTAAAACCAATTCCCCAGACATTTTTGGCAAGTTCATCCTGCGAAACTACCCTGCCCTTGTTTTTCACCAGGTAGGCAAGTAATCCAAATTCACTATTTGTCAGATCAACCTCTACACCATTTATGTTCATTGTACGCTCAAAAACGTCAATAGTAAGTTCGTTGCACGTTAGTTCTCGCTCTTCTGTACCGCTTCTTCGCCTGATAGCCTCAATCCTTGCCAGGAGTTCTTCTATACTGAACGGTTTAGTCAGATAATCATCGGCACCGGCATTCAAATTTTTAACCTTGACATCTGTTTCATGATCAGCAGAGAGAATCAAGACCGGAGTTTTAACGCCCTTTTCCCTGATATTCTCACATACATCATGCCCGTTTCCGTCGGGCAGCCGTAAATCAAGAACGATCATGTCATACCTTCGTTCCATTGCCATATTTCTACCATCTTCGGCAGTTCCCGCCTCGGAGATTGTACCGCCATGGTGCTCAAGTGCTTTTTTAACAAGTAATCTGACGGTAGGATCGTCTTCAATTACGAGTATTTTTAAATCGTCTAATTTTCCCATAATATAAATATTTGAAAATCCCTGATCTAAGTCGTTACGTGTTTAGGTTTTTTTGATGAATGTAATTAAGGCATATATCCTTTTTCTGACAGCCAGTTTTTACTTTTAATTAAAAAAATATCATCAAGTTTATGATCGCTGTCCAGCAATTCAATTGTTGATGACACTTTGTTACTCTGCAGATCATCAATTGACTTCTGTTGTAATTTATAATCCACTTTATCGTCTCTTATCCCGTGCAGAGCCAGCACATCTAAATGCTTTAGATTCTGCCAGTCGTTTTGATTGATGATTTCAGTTTTAATTCGTGCGTTTATTACAATCAAATCATTCACGTGTTTCCATCGTGTAAGGGCAAAATAGCCGGCCAGGTAACCTCCCATGGAGTAGCCAATAACGCACATTCGGCTAACTTCAATAAATTTAATCAAGTTATCAACTACTTCCTGGATAAATTCGGAGGTTAATTCCAGCGATTTAACAAACTGCTTTATCTTACCATCATATAAATACCAGGCTCTCCCACACTCTGAAACCGGCTTTTTCCGGGAAAAATCATAAAGCGGATAAGGCCCCTGTATAAATAAATGATAAGCATTTAATTCAAAAAGAGATTCAATCCTTTTCTCAAACGATTTAAGATTGTCTCCATAGCCGTGCAAATAGACAATAAGGGGTTTTTTAACACCTTTCTTTCCAGTCTCAATCAGCTTATAAGGCACTTCAATTTTAAAAGATGTTTTCCCCGATACCAGTACCTCTGGCTTACTCTCAATTGCATGCATACAATAACATTAAATCCAATCTGCTACAATAACATATGAAATTATTTTAACATTTAACATTTTCCAAATAAAAATATTATGGGTTTATTAAAATTAGTTAAAACTATGTCAGTCAATAGAAGTAAAAAAGGCTTCGCTAGCTTACTTTTTATTATGTTTTAGCGTATTAAATTAACATAATACGTCACATCGAGCGCAATTCCGATGCAGTTTAATCGGAATGAAGTCGAGATGCTGAATAACAAACCTTTAAAAGAGCTATCGACTTTGTTCGGTCAGATCCACTCCCGAACTGCGCCTGTCTGCCGATAAAGCAGGCTCGAACAGATAAGTAATTTTTTCTTAGGTAAGGTTACCTTAGGATCACAACTCTTAAAGAACCTCGAGCCTGTCGGGGACTCTGTAAGGTTGTTAAGGCAGACCTTCGTACCAGGGATCAAAACTTAATTTTTTAAGCCATATTTTTTGGAAAACAATTTTCACACAGCCTCTCGAGAGAGTATTCGATTTATCCACAAGAATTCCAGTAGAACCCTTTTTAATTTTATTGATGAACATTGAAAACTTGTTTGATCTTTTGTCCTTTCGTTTCCAATGCCACTATCATGAGGATCATTGTGTCTATAACAAATTTGAAGAATTGGTTACGGATCTCACTTTTTCCAAAAAAAACCGAGAATTTCATGCTATCTTCCTACTATTTTACCACCGTTAGTTTTCGGGTTAAAATCTGCTCTCCCGCCGAAAGCCTGTAGATATACACACCGCTCGATAAATTGCTTGCATCGAACGTTACCTGGTGCGCTCCGGCATTCACACGGCCATCGACCAGCGTGGAAATTTGCCTGCCGAGCATATCGTACACTTCCAGCGTAACATCCACTGTTTGCGGCAGCTCGTAACTTATGACTGTGGTTGGATTGAACGGGTTGGGGTAGTTTTGGTGGAGGGTGAATTTGGATGGCAGTGAACCTTCAGATTTATCAAAAGGCTGAGCTGTTATTGCAAATCTGTGGCTCTGATTACTCTTCGCAACCTGTGGTTTTGCCTGAATAGCATGAAGTGGATCATTTACTGATTTTGCTGCATGAGTTAAATCAAACTCGTACAGAAAATTTCTGTCAACTTGTTTGGTAAAACCTGTTTCATAATCAACGAAATAGAGCGCATAATGCGAAGGAAAATTATCAATATCTGCTTCGATTGTATAATTACCTGGTTTTGTACTTTCCACATACAATGGGATGTAAAGATTATCATCAGGAAGCGGATAGTGGCCAACATGATATAGACTTTCATCTTCTTTTCGAGATGAGATAAAAGTGTAATTTTCACTTAATGGCGTCAATTGTAAAGCATCAGATGAGATCTGGCTGTTCTGTCCTTCTTCAGAAAATCGCAGCCACAAACTATTTCTCATTGTGTTCCCGATAACCGAAAGCTTTACAAACTCCATCTGCTTTTCTTTACCGAAGTACGATCCCCCCGGTTTTTTAGAATCGTTGGTAAATGTAACGGATGGAGAAGAACCCGATGTTTGAACGAAGAAACCCTGGAATGGCCGGACTCTTCCATCGAATTCACCAAGGCCTTCGGCACTCACCTTCCACGTGCCCACAGCGCCCAGATCAGGGTCACTCGGCAGCCCACCACTGTCATTCACATCCCAAATGTAAACTACATCATGTATATCTGAATGATCTACTCTCTCCCAGTCAATCGTTAAAGCAAATGGATTGCCAAGCAGTGTCCAGCCATCAATATTGCTATTAATTGTTGGTGAAACCGGTGCCTCAATTTCATCGCCTCTTGCGGGCAGATATTTTGGAAAGCCTGATGATGACGAGTCATCAAAAATGTCTTCATCATAGACAAAGGCAAGAAAACCTGTACCCGGTTCAATGGATTGTGTCAGATCTGTAACAGGCAGCCAATCTTCTACATCTTTACCTTCAACAGATTTATTCCATTCATATACATTAGCTGTTCCTGCTGTTACGTTGGCACCCGCTGTGGCTCCCTGCGTCCAAATTGGATCCAGAAATGATTCGTACGTGGTTTCTACCGGGGCACTCATAAGCCTCCATCCTTCTTGTCCGGTTAAAACAGCAGTGGCCACATCAAAAGTATAGTCGACCGGCACAAACACAGAATAGGAGTTTGCTTTTGTCTCTATTTGAACCCGGCAATCTCCCTGAATCTGTATAGTATTTGAAATGTTACCTGTTAAATCAACCAGTTCTTTGCTACACCAGTCGGACCTATTCAGCACATCTACCCATACATTAATATTAAAATCAGAATGGTTATTCATGGCCATAATCAATCCTGATTCCGTATCCACGCCATCACCTTCACGCTGCATCACGTAAACATGCTGTTCATCAGTGCTTTGGTCGCCTGGCCAAACAGGATTGCCGATAGATGTTGTGAGCATTCTGTGCGGCCCCGATGCAAACTGATTCCGAATAGATACCAGCCTGCGAATTTCATCTCCTAGCCCGTAATAGAAATAGTCGCGCCACCACACCTGCGCATATCCGGGGTGGGTTAGCATGTGTGCATAAGCCAGCATTTTTTTATCAATTA
>SL_3KL_010_SEDDRAFT_10005094_pt1 | contig 11839 bp, 8 predicted proteins | sample SodLakKL_010_SED_2_FD_10381 | JGI IMG/M metagenome (IMG submission 10381)
TCAATTTAATTATTCATTATTTTGCTTGATCATGCACGTGGATGATTCCATTATCATCCCGAAGGGATGACATATATATAGAAACATTAAATGCATGATAACAATTTTTCGACCCCGAAGGGGTCGTATATTATCAAATAATATCTATCTGCAAATATAAATCATATAACGATAATATTTGCATTTTAAATCTAATATATTTTTAAATGGTCAATATTTTTTGATTAACGGCAGCAAAATCGAAAAATATGCGACCCCTCGCGGGGTCGTTCATTAGATTAAATTGCAAATTCCCGGCTATAAATATGCGACCCCTCACGGGGTCGTACATTAGACTGGAAATTCTCGGCTATTAATATGGGATTGCAAATTCCCGGCTATAAATATGCGACCCCGGAGGGATCGTACATAAAAAACATTAAACCAACACATCCCCCTCCATCTCATCTGGAGCTTCAAGCCCCATAATGTGCAGAATCGTCGGCGCCAGGTCAGCCAAACGGCCCGGCCTGATCTCTTTAAAATCCTTGTCGATCAGCCAGCAGGGAACCGGATTGGTGGTATGTGCGGTATTCGGACTCCCATCCTCATTTATGCCATAATCCGCATTGCCGTGGTCGGCAGTAATGATCATGCTGTAATGGTTTGTGAGCCCTGCTTCAACCACTTCGCGCAGACAACCGTCAACAGTTTCCAGGGCCTCCTTAATGGCTTCATAAACCCCGGTGTGTCCTACCATATCGGCATTGGCAAAGTTAAGGCAAATAAAATCGTGCTTGCCCGACTCAATCTCCATAATCACTGCATCTTTCACCTCTGGTGCGCTCATGGCCGGTTGCAAGTCATATGTTGCCACTTTCGGAGAAGGGATCATCACCCGCTCTTCACCCTCAAAAGCCTGTTCGCGACCGCCGCTGAAGAAGAACGTCACGTGTGGGTATTTCTCTGTCTCAGCAATTCGCAACTGGGTTTTTCCGGCATTCGACAATACTTCGCCCAACGTGCTTCTCAGATCCTCCTTCCCAAATGCAACTTGCACCCCTTTGAATGACTTGTCATATTCCGTCATCGTCACATAATGCAGCGACAGCGTCTTCATGTCGTGTTCCGGCATGTCTTGCTGGGTGAGCACCGTCGTGATCTCGCGAAGTCTGTCGGTTCGGAAGTTAAAACAGATCACCACATCACCCTCCTCAACGGTTGCCAAAGGTTTACCATCGGCATCGGTGATCACCTTCGGCTTGATAAACTCATCAGTAACATCTTCATCATAAGAAGCCTGAATGGCTTCCTCAGCACTTTTAAATTTATCCCCTTTGGCTTCAAGCAACATGTCATAGGCAATTTTGATCCGTTCCCACCGCTTATCCCTGTCCATGGCATAATAGCGTCCACAAACGGTAGCGATCTTTCCGGCCGAATCACGCATGTGCTTTTCAAGGTCTTTGATAAAACCTTTGCCACTTTTCGGGTCGGTATCACGGCCATCGGTAAAGGCATGCACATAAAGATCCTCAAAATCCTTCTCTTTTGCCATATCGCAAAGACCAAAGAGATGGTCCATTGCTGAATGAACACCCCCGTCAGAAACCAAACCAAACAAATGAACCTTTTTGTTTTGAGCTTTGGCATGAGTGAAAGCTTCCTTCAGTACATCATTTTTCATAAATGACTTATCCTTAACAGCCTGACTGATCTTTACAAGATCCTGATAGACAATACGTCCTGCGCCCATGTTCAGGTGTCCAACCTCCGAGTTTCCCATCTGCCCTTGAGGCAGCCCTACATCCTCCCCTGAGGTCCTGAGCAAAGTATTGGGTGTGTTTTTATACAAACTGTCTGTAAATGGCACATTGGCCTGATGGATGATGTCGGAATTATCGGCATTGCCTTTCCCCCATCCATCAAGAATGATCAGCATCAATTTCTTGTTGTCCACAACACAAAAGTTTTAGCGTGAATAAAATAAACTAAAGGGTCTTTCTGCTTACCGGCATGGTCATGCAGCGCGCACCGCCACCTCCCCTGGGAAGTTCAGACCCCTCAATGGTAACAACGTATCGGTCGTAGTTGTTGAGTGATACCCTGTCTTTCAATATATCTTTTGCCCTCAATATGGCAAAACCCTCTTTGTCCATGGCGTTGAGCGTATGAACGTTCCTTGCGTAGCCGATAACACGCCCCGGCCCTAAGGCAAAAAAGTTTGCACCGCTATGCCATTGCTCTCTCTCCTGTTGCCATCTGTCATCCTTTCCGCCACACAGAACGGGTTTCAAATCCATGCCAAGCTTTTGCAAAATATCAGGCAAATTCTTTACCTCCCGGATCGATTTCACCTCTCCCCCTTCGGCATGAATATGAACCGTTTGGTATTTGTTCATTTTCATAATGATGGGTTCATAGATCATGCACACATCCCTGTCGAGCAGGGTAAAAACCATGTCGAGGTGGATAAAGGACTCAGGGGTAAGCGGGAGCTCCTGAATGATGATGTGTTGTTTTTCATTCTTTCTCTTAAGGTTTTCGAGAATGAAGTCAACACCCTGCGAGGTGGTCCTTGAACCAATTCCACATAGAATGATGTCGTCGCGGGCAACAAGCACATCACCCCCCTCAATGGCAATGGTTGTGTCCCACTTCTTCCCTGTGTTGGGATTGATCGTTTTGGTACTAAAAGACGGGTGAAAGTCAAAAATGGCCTCCATGATCAGGCTTTCCCTCAACCTTACGGGGGATGCCATCGATCCTACAAACACATTGTCATAAACACTAATGGCTGCATCTCTGGTAAAAAAGAAATTATGCAAAGGTTTCAGGGCAAAACGTTCCTTGCTAAGGAAGTTTGTCAGGGTGTTTCTCTGAACCGGAACCCCTTCAATCAAAGCGTTTGCCAGCACGTGGCCATCCAGCGACATCAGATAGTCGGAAATGCAGCAGGCACCCTCATACATACAAATCTTTTCAACCAGACCCTGTTTTACCTTTTCGTTCTTTAATATCTGTCCCAACAGGTCTTTAATCTCAAAACAACGGGTTACCTTGTCAAGTATGCCTTTAAACTGGCTGTATTCCTTTTGGGCAACTGACAGGTTTAATATATCACTATATAGGGCCCTTTCCACATTTTCAGGGGTCATGTTTTCAACTTCCTGACCTGGCGAATGAATCAATACACTTTCCAGTTCCCCTATTTCGGAGTATATTTGTGTGGGTATTTTCGTTTGCATGATTGTTTCGTTTATTGATGAAAGGGTGTCTGATCAGAATTGCAAAAATAGCAAATTAAACGTAGGGCGTGACAGCCATTTTGTGTAATTTTGGTCTGAGAAGCAGAAAGCCTGTAGAGACAATTCATGAATTGTCTCTACAGGCTGGTCAAACCTCTAAACCTTTATAAAATATTCCTCATGCGTATTTTGTTGTTAGGAAGTGGCGGACGCGAACACGCGATGGCCTGGAAAATTTCACAAAGCCCCCTCTGTGCTGAATTATTCATTGCACCTGGAAATGCAGGCACTGCACTTTGCGGTTCCAATGCCGACCTCGACATCCATAACTTTGAGCAGGTGGGGGTGTTTGCAAAAAGCAAAAATATCGATATGCTTGTTGTAGGTCCGGAAGCCCCACTGGTGAAAGGGATCGCAGACCATTTCAAAAATGATGCGGGGTTAAGACACATATATGTAATGGGGCCTGAAGCAGCAGGTGCCCGACTGGAAGGCAGCAAGGCATTTGCGAAAACCTTCATGGAGAAACATGGTATTCCAACGGCAGCATACCGCTCTTTCGACGCAGAACAATTGACGGAAGCCATTGATTTCATCGAAAACCGGAAACCTCCCTATGTTTTGAAGGCTGACGGACTGGCTGCAGGCAAAGGGGTGGTCATTACCAATAGTAAGAAGGAAGCTCGAACTGTTATACACAGCATGCTTGAAGAAAAGCTTTTTGGAGAGGCGTCCAGCACCGTGGTGGTTGAAGAATTCCTGTCAGGTGAAGAGCTCTCGGTATTTGTCGCAACCGATGGCAAAACATATTGTTTGTTGCCAGTCGCTAAAGACTACAAACGTGCCGGCGAAAACGATTCGGGCCCCAACACAGGCGGGATGGGCGCAGTAAGCACCATGCAATTGGTAGACAAGGAACTGATGCAACGTATTGAAGAAAGGGTGATCATTCCAACAATAAACGGATTGAAAACGGATGGCATCCCCTATTGCGGGTTTATTTTCTTTGGTTTGATGATTGTAAACAAAGACCCTTTTGTGATCGAATACAATGTGAGGCTTGGGGACCCGGAAACAGAGGTGATCATTCCGCGACTGCGTTCTGACTTTGTAGAATTAATGCTCAATTGCTGCACCGGGAAGCTTGAAAACCATCTTCCTGACATCTCACCAAAAACTGCCGTTACCGTTATGCTATGCAGCGGGGGGTATCCCGGATCCTATCAGAAAGGATACACGGTCAGCATTCCAGAAAAAACGGATAGAGGACAGCTTTTCTTCGCTGGTGTAAGGCAGTCGGACAACCGCTTAATAACCAGTGGCGGAAGAGTTATTGCCGTTACTACCCTGGCCAATGATGTGAAACAAGCGGTTTCTGATGCCTACACGTTAGTAAGACAGGTAAATTTTGAAAATATGTATTTCAGGAAAGACATTGGCAAAAGCATGTAACCTGAATGAATCAGTAAAAAAAAGAAAAGCCCAAATCCCATGCTGGTCCGTCTGTTTAGAAAATCAACGTGGCACGCTCCTCTGCTTTTAATAGGGCTCGCTGTATTGCTGTGGCTTGACATGTTTTTCAATCCACCTGCTTTGAATGTGTCCGATTGCAGCGCACCACTTTTTAACATTTTGGGAAGGTATTGGAGCCAATATCCGCTTGGTTCTGCCATCTTTGCCCTGTTGTTGCTTATAGCACAAGCCTATTACATTAACTACGTAGCAACCTCCAATTCTTTTACTGATCGCTACTCTGCACTACCCGGCTTGATTTACATTTTGCTGATGAGCAGCTCACCTGCCATGACCAGTCTGAATCCAATTTTACTGGCAAATCTGTTTCTGATACCGGCAATGAATAAGCTAATCGATGTGTATGATGAAGAGCAGATAGCCAGAGAGCTGTTCAACTCAGGTTTACTTATTGGCCTGGCCGGTTTGTTTTATTACCCTGCCCTGGTTTTATTCCTGGCATTGATCGCATCCGTTTTCGTTTACTACATTGTAAATACCAGAAGAATCGCTGCAGCCCTGCTTGGTCTGATCACTCCTTTTACTTTTATGATAAGCTATTATTACTTACGAGACGAATTATTGATTTGGTATAATAATCTGACCATTGTATTTGAACCCTTTCGGATTCTCGAGCAGGAAACAACTTTTTATCAAAAGATATTCATTGGAGGATTGGGGTTTTTTTCCATACTGGCTTTCTCACATCTCCAATTGGTATATAAAGCCGCCAAACCAATCCGAACCAGAAAGCGGATTACGTTGTTGTTTTTATTCTTTTTGATTTCTGTCTCCTCATATCTGTTTTCTGTGAACTTTGTGGAACTCCATTTTGGTTTGCTGAACATAACCCTAAGCATTGCCCTGGCTGTATATTTTTTTGATATGCGCTACCGCAAACTAACCGAAATACTTTTTACGGTATTAGTGGTTCTGGTTTTAATAGGCAGATTTGCAGGAAACTTTTTTAATGGTTAATTATTAATTGTTAATTATGATAATTCCGATACGAACCATACTCTTAACATTTTTCTTATTGCTCCCTGTTCTTTTGCAAGCCCAGATTAAAAATATTGGCACTCCATCCATCATCAATCATTCACGAACCTCAACCGGCTCAGGAACCCAGAACTGGGCCATTACGCAAAGCAACTCCGGCTTTCTCTATTTCGGGAACAACGACGGAATTCTGGAGTTTGATGGCACCAACTGGAACATATATCCTGTTCCCAATGCCTCTGTGGTAAGGTCTGTTTTGGCTGTTGGCGATACGATCTACGCCGGTGCATTTGACCAAATAGGCTTTTTGGCACCTGATAATAATGGGCACCTCAAGTGGCACTCGCTAAACCACCTTATTCCTGATAAATACGCCAGGTTTTCTGAAATATGGCATATTCATGCTACAACAAACCGAGTGATCTTTCAGTCATTTCTTTACATCTTCATATATGAAGATAATGAAATCAAGGTTATTGAACCTCCAAGCGACCTGAGCCTGATGCATGATGCCAATGATGTTTTATATGTTGCCGATCGCGAAAACGGAATTTTCATTTTTGAAGATGACAGTTTGAAGCTTATTAGTTCAGATCCGGTATTTTTCCGAAACGAAATACGCTTTGTGTTACCATTCAGGAATGACAAATTACTTTTAGGTACTTCCAACGAAGGGGTGATGGTGTGGGACGGTCTAAGCATTCAACCTTGGGAGGTTGAAATCAACAAACAGTTTGTTCACGATAATCTTTACTCCGGCAAACAGTTACAAAAAGGCTATTATGCTTTTGGCACGATTGGAAACGGATTGTTTATTACGGATAATAATGGCGATTTACTTCAACACATCAATAGGTTTAAAGGATTACAAAACAATACCATTCTCAGTCTCTTTGAGGACAAGCGAAATAATTTGTGGCTTGGACTTGATAATGGCGTTGATTATGTTGAAGTCAGCTCCCCGCTCACTTTCATGAATTATATATACAATATTGAAAGCACCTACTCAAGTATTATTCACAATGGACTTTTGTATGTTGGCACAAATCAGGGATTGTTTGCTGCACAGGTTGATAATTTAAGCAATTCCATAAATGTGGGGAATATTTTCAGACTTATTGAAGGGACTGAAGGTCAAGTCTGGAGTCTTCAGCTCATTGATAATGTGCTTTTATGCGGTCATAATTTTGGTGCATTTCAAATTGATGGTTTTGATGCAAGGAAAATTTCGGACATTCGGGGATTTTGGTCTTTTCTCAAACCCAATGGTTTTCAAGATATGCTGATTGCTGGCACCTATACAGGACTGGTAACCTTCAAAAAGCATGATGGCAACTGGTACTTCCACCGTGAGGTTGATGGATTTAATGAATCTGCAAGAAGCTTTTTTATGGATGACAAAAACATCCTTTGGGTGGCTCATGGATATCGCGGGCTCTATAAACTGCTACTTGACAGTGATTTTAGCAGGGTCAATGAGACGGCTCATTTTTTCAACAGTAATGGGTTACCCGAATCACTCCCATATAACATCCAGGTTTTTAATAATGAGATGTTTGTTTCAACACATGATGGAATTTTTACATATGATTATTCCAAAGGAGTTTTTAATGACAAGAATCAATTATCAAAACTGCTAGGCGAAAAAGCCTTTGTTGATATGATCCATCAGGATGCATTTGGAAATCTGTGGTATTTCACGGAATCATATATGGGGGTGCTTCGTTTGCTTGAGGATGGGACCTACCGGGATATTATTGCTCCCTTTTTTGGGTTGAACGACCATATTNTACCCGCTTTTCAAAACATCTTTGTTTGTGAACAGCAGCATGCATTTATAGGTACTGAAAATGGTCTGGTTCATTATAATCCAAACGTAATAAAAGACTATAATTTTAATGAGGATTTGTTTTTTACCGATGTTACATTCCATGGAAAGAAACAACCAGTTTCTTATTATTACTTCAATGATTTACTGATGGAAGGAAATAATGAGCAAATCATTAAACCCTTTTCGCTAAACGCAGTTTCATTCAGATTTACAGCTCCTGTTTTTGAAAATCCACAAAAGTTAAAATTCTCATGGCGTTTGCAAGGACTGGAAAGCAGGTGGTCAGATTGGGAACCACTTAACTTTAAAGAGTACATGAACCTTCGTGAAGGCGATTATATTTTTGAAATCAGGGCAAGAAACGCATTTGGAATTGAAAGCATGGTAAGACAATTTCATTTTTCCATAGCCCCTCCCATATATCGTTCAAAAGTTGCATTTGTTTTCTATGCCCTGGTATTATTAGCCATAATAGGGGTAAATGTGTATTATGTAAGAAGAAGGATACTGCGCATAAGGATTCGTGAACGACTAAAGCACGAAAAAAGACTCGCCCGCAGGGAACAAATATTTGAAGAAAAAAGCGCCTTGAGCGAAAAAGAGATCATGTATTTGCGCAACGAGAGCTTGCAAAGCGAGATGCGGCACAAAAACAAGGAGTTAGCAAATGCTACACTACACCTGATCCAAAAAAACAAAACACTGACCAACCTGAGAGATGAACTTCGCCAGTTGCTAAACAACCTGCCCGACGACAACCCCGATCGTTACAATGTGAAACAACTGCTTAAAAAGGTAAACAGAGACCTCCAAAACGAGAAAAACTGGGAACTTTTCAATAATTACTTTGATGAAGTCCATCAAGACTTTCTGGATCGCTTAAAAAAAGAACATCCTGACCTGTCCCCCAAAGACATGCGCTTGTGTGCCTACCTGCGAATGAACATCTCTACCAAAGAGATTGCTCCCCTTATGAACATCTCTGTAAGAGGTGTTGAGATCAGCCGCTATCGGCTAAGAAAAAAACTGCAACTTGACCATAACACAAATCTTACCGAATACATTTTATCACTTTAAAAAATATTTTCTGTTAATCATTTGTTCACAAAGGATAGTTAGATCGATGAGAAAACGGAAATATGGCAAAACTATATCTTATAGCATTGTTAATCACATTATTAATATTTTTATGATGTAGTTTTGATGTAGTTGTTTTATTTGCAGATGTAATTCAGATGTATTTCTTTATTTGTGGAGTTTTTCTGACTGTTTTATGTTTGTTCACAGTTTTTTAATCATTAATTAATGTATATCAACCAAAACAAACACATTAAAAAAAACAGCTTATGAAAAACATTAAAAGCAAACAAAACAAATTACAGGTATTCATGCTGATGGCAGCTTTTGCCATCTTTTCATTTGTGTCGTGTTCGAAAGATGATGATCCGGCGGAGGATCCAATTGCCACTTTCCAATACGAAATCAATGAAGATAATCCGCTGGAGGTGAAATTCATGAACTTTTCCCTTAACGCAGAAACCTATTTCTGGGATTTTGGTGATGAAAACTCTTCAACTGTGGAGAACCCAACACATGAATACGAGGTGTATGGTACGTATGAAGTGACTTTGACTGCCACAAACGCAGATGGTGTAAGCAGCAGCTTTTCAGAGACCATTGAATTACAGGATCCGGACGAAGCATTGGCATTAATTGCCGGTGAAACTTCAAAAACATGGAGACTCTACAGAGAAGGCGCTGTCCTTGGTGTAGGACCTGACAAAGAGGGAGCACGCACCTGGTGGGCACTTGAGAATGATGGTTCACGGCCATGTGTATTCTACCATGAATTTACATTTCATCGCAATGGCGATTTCGTATTTGACGATAAAGGTGTTTTCTGGGGTGAAGTCGCTATTTTCGCAGGAACTGATGTGAATGAAACATGCTTTGAAGCAATTCCGTCTAACATGTTTAACAGCGATGGTGTTGATGTGAGCGCTTTCTTAGGCGGCACCCACGCATTTGAATTTGATTCAGGCACCAACATGATTACATTGAATGGCAACGGTGCCTGGATGGGTATGCCTCAGCTGGGAACAACAGGTGAATCAATTGTTCCGGTTGACACAAAATCGTTCAAAATTGAAAGTATTGAGCAACATGAAGGTTATGACCTTATGATTATTGCATACTCATATGCAGATCTGTATTGGGATTTCACTTACGCCCATTACCACGATCCTTCCCTGGAACCAGATGTGGTAGATGAACAAGACGAGGATCCACCACTTGAAACCATCACTCCAACTGAACTTGGTCACACATTTGAGTCTGATGATAGTTTCGATTATTTGGGTGCAATTATGGGTGCATCGATCATTAACACTGGTGCAGATGATCCTGAAGATGCAGATGCAACCAATGTGGGTGAATTTATCAGAACGGATGCTCAGTATCAGGAAGCCATACTTCGTGTATACCCTGATCCAAAGAATATTCTGTTTGATAACTTCACTACGGTTTCTGTAGATGTATATCTGCCAAGCAGCAATGACTATGATCCAAAAAAAGTTATCATTGGTTTTGGAAATATGCATGATGACGGAGGTAATTGGTGGCAAAACCTTATTCAACATGAATCTGATGAGTTGGCATTGGATGAATGGGTGACAGTTACTTTTGAATTAGATAGTCCAACCTACTCTGGGGAAGAAGACGGTCAGACAGTATATGATCGTGATAACCTGGATATGGTTTTCATTCAAATTGGAGGAACAGATCATACATCTGAAGGTGTTTTCTACATCCGTAATCTGATTTTTGAATAAAAAAACGTAAATTTCAAGCAATGGCCAGCAAAAACTGGCCATTGCTTTATTTAAAATGTTGTTAATGTCAATCGCCATTCCATACCGGATTTTTATTCTTGTCTTTACATTTCTAATTCTGTGTGCGTGTGATGATGATGAGATGACAAACACCGGTGACCCGTCTAACCTTGTGGTCGAAGTGGAGGTTGCGGATGATGAAAGCGGCTGGGTATATATCCAGGCACATGCAGACAATGCCGTTGAGTTTGAGCTAAGAGTCGGTTCAGATGATGAAGCAGTTGAAACCAATACTACGGGTACCTTCGAATATCAATTCACTGATCCCGGGGTGTATGAATTGGATCTACGTGCATTCGGATCTTCAGGCAGATTTCTGCGGCAGGTGATCCCTGTTACTATTTCTTTTGGAGAAGAAGAGGTAACCCCCGACATGGGCTATGTTACTCCATTAAGTTATGATGGATGGGAGCTGGTCTGGCATGATGAATTTGACGGGAATACCATCAACTCCGACAACTGGGTTTTTGAAACCGGTGATGGATGTCCCGACCTTTGTGGATGGGGAAACAACGAACTACAATTTACAGACAACAAAATGCCTGGGTTCACGATGGTATCCTAACCATAGAAGCGAGAAGAGAAAGCGTAGGCAATCGTGACTACACCTCAGCCCGCATGAAAACCCAGGGAAAACAGTCATTTCAATATGGCCGTATCGACATCAGGGCTTTGCTGCCACGTGGTCAGGGACTATGGCCAGCTCTGTGGATGCTGGGCAACAATATCACCTCAATTGGCTGGCCAAAATGTGGAGAGATTGACATTATGGAGATGGTCGGAGGCAGCGGACGGGAGAATACGGTTCATGGCACATTGCACTGGGATCTAAACGGACATTTTCATTTAGGAGGCGCATATACCTTATCATCCGGCACATTTTACGAAGAATATCATGTTTTCTCAATCATTTGGGACGAACAGATGATCCGGTGGTTTGTCAACGACAACCCCTTTTACCAGATCGACATCACACCCGATCACATGACAGAATTTCACCAGGAATTTTTCTTCATCTTTAATGTTGCCGTTGGTGGAAACTGGCCCGGCAACCCGGATGGAACAACCCTATTTCCTCAACAAATGCGCGTTGATTACGTGCGCGTATTTCAAAAGGAAAACTGAGAACAATGAACGGTAAACTGATCTCAACCGTGAACAATAAACAATGAACAATAAACAACAAACACTAAATACAAACCAATGAAAAGAACCATACCGTTTTTATTATTTTTATTCGCATTTGCCTTGGGCACATTTGTGTCGCAGGCGCAAACCGTAGAGGGTATCGTACGGGATGCGGATACTGGCGAGACGCTTCCGGGGGTTAACATTATCCTGGAAGGCACTACCGTTGGAACCGTAACAGATATTGACGG
>SL_3KL_010_SEDDRAFT_10005095_pt1 | contig 11839 bp, 6 predicted proteins | sample SodLakKL_010_SED_2_FD_10381 | JGI IMG/M metagenome (IMG submission 10381)
GGGGCTGCCCCGGGAGATGCCTTCATTCAGTTCTCGAGCCAGCCAGTCCNCCTCCAGGTAGATGCTGTCCCGCATGAAGGCAAGACTGGCTTCGCAGGCAGCCAGCAGCACCAGCAGCAGTCCGGCCAGACCCAGCAGGCCGTGACGGGTGCTGGAGGGCAGGCGGTTAATGCTCCCCAGCAGGCGCGTGAGTCCGGCGCTGTCCGATACGATGATGGCCAGGGCGAACTGGGCGGCTACGAGCACCACGGCAGTCAGAGGTGCGGCGAAGAAGGGGCCGATGGTGGCGGTGCTGCCCACCACTTCCTTCATGGGGCTCGCCACCAGGTGAAAATTAACCAGGCTGATCACGGCGGCCACGGCCACCAGGGCGGCGCCGATGATGAAGTTCAGCGCCAGCCAGCTCCGCAGGCGAGAGTGCAGTGCGCGGCGCTCGGTCCGCACGGTATCAAATCGACGAATGCCCCGGTCGGTTCGGTCCAGGCGTGATTCAAGCCGGGCCAGGTCACCCCCCATCCGCTCCAGGTTCTGGTCGATTCGGGACCAGCGGGGGCGCAGAAGATCCAGCGTCCGGTTGGCGGTCTGGGCCTCGCGGCCGTGGCTGTGGGCCAGCTCCTTGCCGACTCGGTCAATGCTCGTGCGAATGGCCGCCAGGGTCTCTTTAAGGGCGGGATCCGCCCCTTGTTCGATGCCGGCCACCCGTTCGATCAACTGTCCCCAGGCTGAGGGCGGGTCTGGCATCTCCGGGCTATGCTGGTATTCCAGTTCGATGCGTCGAATGTCTTCGTTGATCGTTCGGTTGAGATCGGGGAAATGCTTCAGCGCCCGATCCACCTCCACTCGCAACTGGCCGATTTCACGCCAGGCCAGGCGCGCTTGATGGTCGGCAATCAGGACCAGACTGGCGCGGCGACCACTTTTTAGCAGCTGCCCGGACCACAGCTGCAGGGCCCTCGCTGACGCTCGCAAAACCCCTGCCAGGGCCCTGCCGATACCAATGAGAATGTCGTGAGCGGTGCTGCGTGCAAGAAACAGCAGTAGCATGGCGGTGACCACGATGACAGCCAGGTCAATCCACCAGGAGCCGCTCACGGGGAACTGCTCGGAGATGGGCATGTGCCTTCCCTTTTTGGTGTGCCTTGTTCTGCCTGGTCGGGGCGAAGACCCGACTGGCACCTGCCCTCCAGTTTAGCAGTGTCGCGGGGCAGAATAGGAAGGGAGGGGGGAGCTGGGTGCAGAGAGCCCCGTTTGTCGGTAATATACCGCCGGTTGGCGGCTGAAGCGGGGCGAGCCGTTACCGTAGCGATAGTTTTTCTGTACGAGGTGCTATAGTTAGCTTGAAATTCCATCTGACCGAGCTCTGCGGTCGGATTTATGTTCCCGGGGGGGCGATTTGAGGGGCCTGCGTCGAAAGTCGCAGCGACGGCGCAGTCGTGCGCCAGGAGATTAGAAGCATGAAATGTAAACTCCGGGTGACGGATGTATCCACAGGGATGTATGTGGCCGAGCTCGATCGCCCATGGCTCGAGTCTCCTTTCCTTTTCCAGGGCTTCACAGTGGAATCCCGCCGGGAGCTTTCCCAGCTGCGTGAGTCCTGTCTGTATGTTTATGTAGATCCGGATCGTTCGCGTGCGGATCTGCAATCGAAGATTCGTCGTGTTGCCATTGCCGCCGGTCAGGAAGGCGCCGCCAATGATGCCCAGTCGGCCGAGCCGCCGGCGGAGCATCGTTTCAAGGCGTTCAAGCGCGAGCTTGCCCGGGCGCTCGATATTCGTGAGAAGACACGACAGTATGTGGATGTGCTGCTGGATGATGCCCGCCTGGGCAAGCATGTGAGCATGCAAGGTGTTCGCACCGTGGTAACGGAGCTGTTGGACACTATCCTCATTAATCCGGCCGCAACCTTGTGGCTGATTCAGCTGCGGGACAAGGACGAGCACACGGCTATTCACAGCGTTAACACCTCTGTGCTTGCCATGATATTTGCCCGTCATGAGGGATTGAGTCGTGAGCAGATCGAGATTGCCGGCATGGGTGCTCTGTTGCACGACATCGGCAAAGTACGAATTCCCAAATCTGTACTGATGAAGGAAGGCCCGTTGAACCGGGAAGATTGGGACCTGGTTCGTGCCCATCCGGATCAGGGCTATCGTTTGTTGCGTCAATCGGAAGGTGTGTCCGAGCAAGTTCGCACCATCGTGCAGCAGCATCATGAACGCCTGGATGGTTCCGGTTACCCGCAGCGCCTGATGGACAAGCAGATTGATCCACTTGCCTTGCTGGTCGGTCTGGTGGATGCCTACGATGCCATGACCGGTGACTGGCCCAACTCACCGCCCATGTCCCCACACAAAGCCTTGGCGCAGTTGCGCCGTGATGCCGGTCCACAGTTTGGTGTGGAACGCATTGAGCGCTTCATTCGCTGCATGGGCGTTTACCCCATCGGAACGGTGGTCAGCCTGACCAGTGGTGCCAAGGGGATTGTGGTTTCCCATAACCGTAGCAGCCGCCTCAAGCCGGTGCTGATGATGGTTGAGGATCCGCGCGGCAGTGCCTATCGCAAACGGCCGCTGGTGGATCTCGCCGCCCGCAGGCCGGAGTCAACGGCCGATTGGCAGATTCAGCAAGCAGTGGATCCGGTGGAGTTTGGTGACGAGCGGCTGCGTTCCATTACCGCTGCCGAATCACTCCTTTAAGTAAGGAACCTCTGATCGGTTCCTTTTGCACCCACAGCCGACGGGATTTCGCCTCTCGACGTCGTTGCTCCTCGCTCATGTAGCGCTGAGGCACGGTGTACTGGCCTGGTGTATTTCATGCTGTCAGAGCCTATTGACGCTGCCAGCACAAGGCGCCGTTCGCCGCCCATGGTGGTGCCATGTGCAAGAACGGCAACGCTGGGGTGGCGGCGTCAATAGGCTCCCTTCGGGCAGGCCCCAAACGGCCAGCTCTGGCGTTGCGACTGCTTGAAAGAGGCCCACTCTTCCGGCGCCGTCGCGCCTTGGAGCTGACCGTTTGGGGACCTGCTGACACCATGAAATACACCAGGCCAGTACACCCGGCTTGTCGCGCCTCGCGAGAGACCAAATCCCGTCGGCTGTGGGCACAAAAGGAACCGATCAGAGGTTCCCTGAAGCTTCAGTAAGGGATTTGTGACTGGGAACCGGCTCTGAGAACAGGGCCGGTTTTTTTGTGGCTCTCTTTTTCAGGTCGGTCCCAATGGAAGGGCAGTCTTCAACCCTTTCCGCTGGTCTGCTCTTCCAGCTCGAGCCAGCGTTCCGTGGTCTCTTCCAGGGTCTGTTCCATTTCCTGCATCTCGCGCAGACGTTCCTGGATGACGTCCTGTTCTTGCTGATAGAAGTCGGGTTGTGAGGCTTCTTCCTGCAGAACCTTCAGTTTCTGTTCCAGGCTTTCTATCAGGCCGGGCAAGGCATCCAGCTCTCGTTGCAGCTTGTAGCTCAACTTGACAGGTTTTCTCTGTTGGCTGCTTTTCGCTTCGGTTGATGTTGGTTTGTTTTCCTCTTTTGTGGGGCCTTTGTCCTGTTGGGCTTTCCAGGCACTCAGGCTGCCACCCTGGTCACGCCAATCGCTGTAACCGCCCACATACTCCCGGACTACGCCACGGCCTTCGAAGGCCAGTACGCTGGTGGCAATCTGATCGATGAAGTCCCGGTCATGACTGACCACCAGCAGTGTGCCTTGATAGGCCACCAGGCGGTCTTCCAGGAGCTCCAGGGTTTCCAGGTCGAGATCATTGGTGGGTTCGTCCAGTACCAGCAGGTTGGCGGGCTGGCTGAACAGGCGAGCCAGCATCAAGCGGTTGCATTCGCCACCAGAAAGTTTGTCGATGGGCGCTCGTGTCTGGGCAGGTTCGAACAGAAAATCTTCCAGATAACTGATCACATGCTGGCTGCGCCCGTTCACGGTGATGAAGTCCCGACCTTGGCCCACATAGTCCATGGCTGTCTGGCCGGGTGTCAGGTCGGCCCGCTGCTGATCAAAATAGGCAACCTCCAGCTTCGTTCCCTGACGAACCGTGCCCTGATCTGGCTTGAGCTCGCCGAGTAGCAGGCGCAGCAAGGTTGTCTTGCCGCAGCCGTTGGGGCCGAGCAGGGCCAGCTTGTCACCGCGCAACACGCGCAGGTCCAGTGGTTTGAGCTGCCAGTCGCCCTGCTGGTGTGCCAATCCCCGGGTCTCAATGACCAGCTTGCCGGAGCGTTCGGCTTCCTGCAGATCAAAGCGGGCCTGCCCCTGTTGCTCGCGACGGCGTGAACGCTCCTCACGCATGGCCTTGAGTGCCCGAACCCGTCCCTCATTGCGTGTCCTTCGTGCCTTGATGCCCTGACGTACCCAGGCTTCTTCCTGGGCCAGGCGCTTGTCGAACTCTGCCTGGTGACGCTCTTCCACTTCCAGGCGGTGAGTGCGTTCAGTTTCATACTGCTCGTAATCGCCCGGCCACAGAGTCAGTCGGCCCCGGTCAAGCTCCAGAATGTCGGTAGCCAGATTACGCAGGAAAGAGCGGTCATGCGTGACAAAAAGCAGGCTGCCCCGAAACTGCTTCAGACTCTCCTCCAGCCATTCGATGGACAGGATGTCCAGGTGGTTGGTGGGTTCATCCAGCAGCAGCAGGTCGGGTTGGGTGATCAATGCACGGGCCAGGGCGGCGCGTCGTCGCCATCCCCCGGACAGGGCTGCCATTGCCACGTCTCCATCCAGTTCCAGATGACTGAGAGCCTGTTCGATCCGCTGATCCAGGTCCCAGCCACCACAGGCTTCCAGTTCGTCCTGTACCTGTGCCAGCTGGCTCATGGCCTTGTCGCTGGTTTCGGTGGACAGGGTGTGAAAGCGCTCCAGCAGTTCCGCCTGTCGGCCCAGACCGCCGGCCACGAAGGCGCGAACGCTGATGTCCTCTGCGGCGGGGAGGGTCTGCCCCAGAAAACCGATCCGCAGTTCCGGGCGGCGCCATACTTGCCCGTCATCGGGGCGCGAATCACCGGCGATGAGGTTCATGAGGCTGGATTTGCCGGCCCCGTTTCGGCCCAGCAGGGCGATCCGGCGTCCTTCGTGGATATTCAGCTCGGCCTGGTCCAGCAGTACATGTCGCCCATAGGCCAGGGACAGGTTTTCCAGCTTAATCAGTGGTTGCATTAGTGATTCCGGGGGGGGGTGATACCGGGGGTGATAACGGGGTGCCGGGCCCTCGCTTGAGGGCCCGGCTGGTCTTATTCGTCGCCAGACTGCCAGCGAAAGCCAGTCAGTTCGGCCAGGCGCTCCGGTTCCAGGATGCCTTCGTAGCGGGTGCCGTTGATGACCCAGGTGGGATAGGAGTCGATGCCCGCCGTGAGACAGGCACTGGCCACCAGACCACCCCGGCCTCGGGGGGAGCATTCCACATAGGGCAGTTCATCGGAGGCAGCGCCGAACATGTCCTTCTGCTGCTGACAGGCCGGGCACCAGGATGCGCCGTAGAATCGGGCATCCCGCTCACTCAGGTGAACAGCCAGTGCCTGCATTTCGGGGTCAGGACGCCCCACCAGCAGGTCACTGTAGTGCAGCTGCATGATACCCAGTACCACGAGTGTCGCGGCCCCAGTATTGATGAGCCAGTCCCGCCAGGGCCGACCGGGGGCGGATTCGGGGCGCTTGACGGTCAGCCAGACGAAGATGGCACTGATGGTGGCGAGCGATGCCAGACACCAGAAGCAGACTGCCTGCAGGTGATAGAGGCCCAGCAATGTCAGGTAAACGCTGACTGCGACTCCGATCAGTGCGATGGTCCACTGCCAGCGCCAGCGGCGCAGGGAGGGTTTCATCTCAAAGCTGACAAAGGCAATCAGGCCGTAAGTGAGAAAGCCATAGACCGCGACGGGGATGCCGAAGAGGGAGGACCAGCGGCTCGCCTGGATCAGGTCGCAAGCGGAACCTTCGGCACACAGAGGCAGCCCACCACTGGCCGAGGCCGTGGCGGTCAGATAAGCCGTAATCAGCATGCCGAACAGGGCCAGACCGAATACCGGCCAATCCGGTTTCCGCTGTCGGCTCCGGGTTTGCTTGCCGCCAGCTCTTTGACGTTTCTTCTGTTGGGATTTTTGTTTTGCCATTTTCCGGGTCTTCAGTTTGTTGACTGGTTGATACGGATGAGCCATTCAGGCCGTGAAGTGTACCAGCAGTCATGCTTGTCAAGGCAATTGGATTGTTCAAGGCTCTATTGGGGTAAAATTATCGGTTGGCGCTTATGAGCGCTCTGGCGCGTATCTGACTGATTTTGTGGGAAAACGATGCCGCAAACCAGGTCAATGGTGAAAAAATAGCCACCGTGGGGGACTCCACACGGGCGATTGTCCCCCCCAGGCAGAGAGGCTACATTGCATCAGTATGAGTACTGGAGAGAATGAATGACGGACTCACGGACCGCAAAAGCTTTTCTGGCGTCCTCCTTGTTTGCATCCGTGGACCCGGAGGAGCTCGTGCGCTTGGCCGATCAGGCGGCCGAGTTGTCTTTGAGTGCTGGAGAAACTCTGTTCAGGCAGGGTGATACGGCAGATGCCGTCTATTTGCTGGTTGATGGACAGCTCCAGGCCCTGTCGGAGAACGGCGAGGGGGAAGAATCCTTCCTCGGATCGATCGACTCCGGGGAACCGGTGGGGGAGCTGGCAGTATTGCTGGGCGGTCGCCGTAGCGCGACGATCAGGGCAACGGCCTCGTCCCATCTCGCCCGTATTGAGGTGGACATCCTCAAGCCCTGGTTTGAGCGTTCCCCGGAACTGCAGCAGGCACTGGAGGGCCTGGCCCGGGAGCGGCTTCGGCGCAATCAGTTGTCAGCCATTATTCGCCGGTATTTCGGCGCGCTTGACGAGCCGGCACAGGAAGAACTGGCGGAAAGTCTGGAATGGCTCAGCCTGTCCCCCGGGGAAATACTGTTTCGGCATGGCGATCCTGGTGAAAGCCTCTACCTCGTGGTCAGTGGCCAACTCTGGGCCGTGGGTGAAGACGAGATGGGCAACGAAGTCCCCATCGCTACTCTCGGCGAACAGGATGTGGTGGGTGAAATGGGGCTCCTCTCGCACGACAGCCGAAGCGCCGGGGTGGTCGCTGCCCAGGAAACGACTCTGGTACGCTTGTCGCGGACCACATTCGAAGCCTTGAGCAGCGAATACCCCAATCTGATGCTCACCATCACCCGGGAGTTGATCGGTAAATTACGGCGTACCCAGCGCAGTCGAAGTGCATCCCAGGGCGGTTCCCGGGAGATTGCCGTGGTATTCGCCGAGCCGGGCCTCGCCGATGACCGCCTGATCAGAGCTCTGTCGTCGAAGCTGAGCAGCCGGTCAATGGTGGTCGGGCGGCAGGATGTGCAACGCCACTTGGGCCGAGGCGATCTTGCCGACGCCAGGCCGGGGGATCCTGATCATGTCGGTCTGAGTGTCTGGCTGGAAGAGCAGTCCACCATTCATGATGTGGTTTTCTATCTCACCGAATCGCTGCAAGGGGATGGCCGCACCACGGAATGGACTCGTCATTGCCTGACTCGGGCCGATGAAGTGCTGGTTGTTGCCGATAGCCGTGGGGATGAGCGGCCCCAGGACCTGGAAAGAGCGCTTTACGAAGAGCGACAGACATCCATAGGTCTTCGGACCATGCCGAGAACGCGCTTGCTTCTGTTGCATGATGGCGGTGTCGCACTGCCGGCCAGAACGGAACGCTGGCTTCAGGCCCGCTCGCCGGATGGTTGTTTTCATCTCAGGCGGGACAGCGAAAGCGATCTTGGCCGGGTAGCCCGAATTCTGGATAACCGGGCCGTGGGTCTGGTATTGGGTGGGCATGGTGCCGGAACAGTGGCGCAGATCGGTGCGCTCAAGGCACTGGAAGAAGCCGGTGTGCCACAGGATATCCTCGCCGGCAGCGGCATGGGTGCCCTGGTTGCCGCTCTCAAGGCTCGCGGTATGACCGTTGGCGATATGGAATCTCTGGACTGGCAACGGATCATCACGGCGAAGAACCTTGACCGAATCAGTCGAGAGCTGTTCGGAGACAGCCGCATTGAAGATCTCTGGCACACCTTTAGTTGCAGCACCATGAATTTGTCCCGTCAGGACCTGTCCATCCATCGCCAGGGTGATCTGGGTAAGGCTGTTATGGCCGCCGTGGCCATGCCGGGGCTGCACTCGCCGGTGGCTTTCGGTGATGAGCTGCATATGGACGGTGGCCTGGGCAACCAATACCCCGGGGAAATCCTGAGCCAACAGGCTGCTCACTGCATATCGGTGGATAGTGTCTCAGCCAACGGTCTGCGGCGTGGAGATCTGAGCAAGGTCGGGTCCAAGGAAGGAGGCCGAGATGGTTTCTGGCGTCGTCTTGTGCGACGAGTCTCACCAGGCAATGGCGAGTCGAAAGAGGACCATGCCCTGCTGATGGAGGCCGTAATGGCTAGTGGCAGCCGGACCATCGAACGCCTGCGCGAGAGCATGGACGTCCGCTTGTTGTTGCCGGTGGGCGACGCAGCTACTTCCGAAACATTGGATCCGAAAGCGCTGATGAATCAGGGCTACCGACAGACGGTGCAACAATTATCTGCATTGTCGGACGAGGAGTTAATCACAAGACTGGCCACGTAAGCCACCTGATAACCCATAAAAAAACCGCCGGCTCGAACCGGCGGTTTTTTTATGGCGAAGAGGGCGGAGCTGCCGGGGCTTTCCTGCGTCCAATCCTCCGCGACCGTGCCTCGTGATTAATGGTCCACAGCGATCTGCTCTCTGGATATTCCCTTAATTTTTCGTAACCAGTCTCTCCATACCTGTAATGGGGTGGAGTATCCGAGCTCTCAGGGCAATCCGCTCCGAGGCTTTCTGAGGGGTTGCCTCCTCTCTTTTGCAGGAAAACCCCTCATTGCTGGAATAGGCTCACGGGTGATTGAATGGGGTCACGGCCTGTATACGAGTGCTGTCCGTGGCGGAATTGGAACCGAACAGGCATTGATGTTCTGATAGACATCGAAGGGGCGAAGCTATGTCTTTACACAGTGATGTTAACCGAAGTTACTCAGATATTCACCGGGCCTACATACAGGCGATGGTGGCCGTCGGGGTTAACAGGTCACAGCCAAAGTGGTACGTAGCGTCTACACGGAGAAATTGTGAGCACAGCGCCCGTGAGTCACTGGATTCGAATGGTTTCGCTTCCTTCCTTCCGCAGAAGGAACGCTGGCGGAATGGCCCGGAAATGAACATGCGCTACCTTTTCAAGGAACCAATGTTTCCTGGCTATGTGTTCATTCGCCATTGTATGGATCGATGGGCTTACTTGGGTATCTGCAGATCGCGTGGGGTAGAGAAACTCATTGGACCATCTTGGGACAGCTTGGGTGTTGTCCCCGACAAAGAGGTAGCTGCCATTGATGCTTTACAGCGTAGTAGGCTGCCGCACTGCTTGTATCCTTATCCGTGTGAAGGTCAACCCGTGCGCGTGATCGAAGGGCCTCTATCCAATGTGGAAGGAAACTTTGTTCAGATCGATAACATGCACGCTGTGCTGGTAATTTCCATCGGAATTATTCGTCAGAGCGTAGCGGTAGAAATGAAAAGATCTCAGACAGTTCCCTTGCGGAACCCTGGCCTGTATCTGGCTGCGGGAATCTGAGGGGTGCGGTTATCCGGGGGGGTCTCTGATTCATGGATACGCAAACGCGTCCCCCGATTGCCCTCTGCTCGCGGTTCGTACCCATGTGAATCGGTTTCTCGGGTGACCGCACCCCTCAGCTTCTCGAGAGCCAATATACAGGCACTCCAATGAGTATGTTCAAAGCCTATGATATCCGTGGGGTAGTGCCTGCTGAACTGGATTCCGACATTGCCTACCGTATTGGTCGGGCGTATGCCGACGTCATTCAGCCGAATGGTGCCGTGGCCGTAGGTCGTGATGCTCGTCCCAGCGGAATTGTGCTGTCGGAGGCCCTGATTGATGGCCTGAATGCATCCGGTGTGGATGTAGTGGATCTCGGTCAGTGTGGGACGGAGCTAGTCTACTTCGCCGCAGCGGAAGGCGGGCTTGCCGGTGGGATCATGGTCACGGCAAGTCACAACCCAGCGCACTACAATGGAATGAAGCTGGTCAGGGAACAGGCGCGCCCGGTGAGCTCGGAGTCCGGCTTGAGAACGATCGAAGCATTGATACGACAACCGCAATCATGCTTCGCTAATACCAGTCGAAGGGGAAGTGTTCGGAAAAGGCCGGAAATCTTTGATCGCTATGTGGAGCGGGTTCGTAGTTTCGCTTCTGGGCAGGACGAGGATTCCTTGCACCTTGTCGTCAATGCAGGCAATGGCATGGCTGGCCCATCATTCGATGCGATAGCGAATGGCATGAAGTATCGCATAACTCGAATCCATCACGAGCCCGATGGCAGTTTCCCCAATGGAGTACCAAATCCTTTGCTGATAGAAAGCCGGCATGCCACTTCCCGTGCAATCCGTATGACCGGCGCTGATCTTGGAATTGCCTGGGATGGGGATTTCGACCGCTGCTTTTTCTTCGATGAACGAGGACAATTCATAGAGGGATACTACATAGTCGGTCTTATCGCTAGCATCCTGTTGGCAAGATACCCCGGTGAACGAGTGCTGCATGATCCCCGCCTGTTGTGGAATACCGAAGCGCTTGTGCGTGCTGCGGGAGGGCAAGCGATTATGACCCGAACCGGTCATGCCTTCCTAAAGGAGCGCATGCGTGATGAAAATGCCCTCTATGGCGGAGAGATGTCAGGGCACCATTACTTCCGTGGCTTTGGGTACTGCGACAGCGGAATGATTCCCTGGATATTGGTAGCGGAACACCTTGTTTCAATGGGCACGCCACTATCCGAACTGCTGGAAGAACGTATGCAGGCCTTTCCCTGCAGCGGAGAAATCAACTTTATGGTTGCAGATGTGGGTATCCTGATAGCAGAAATCGAATCATATTACGGGCCTCGGAAACCGAATATTGATCGGACGGACGGCCTCACCGTGGAGTTCCCGGAGTGGCGTTTTAATCTACGCGGATCGAATACGGAGCCCTTGCTACGTCTTAACGTCGAAACTCGTTCCAATCCCGAACTCTTGTCAGAAATGACAGAGGAAATTACAGGAATAATCAAGGGATGGGGCACTGCCACCAATAAAGATGGAAAAAGGTGCATGTAAAATGAGCGAAAACTCCAATGTTTTGGAAAATCTGCCTGTCAAAGGCATTATTCTCGCCGGTGGATCAGGCACGAGGCTCTGGCCCCTTTCTCGTATGCACGCCCCAAAGCAGTTCCTCTGTCTTGACGGTGATTGCTCCATGCTGGAGGCTACAGTGAGGCGCGTTGAATCGCTAATTCCACGTGACCAGATGATCATTGTAACGAGCCGTGACCTCTCTATGGGTGAAGCCTACCACGCATTAAACGGCTATCAGATGTTACTTGAGCCGGTGGGCCGAAATACTGCGCCAGCTATCGCGATTGCGGCCGCCCAGTTGCGTCAGAATGGAGATGACCCGATCATGGTTATTCTCCCTGCAGACCATATTGTTTTAGATTCTCCTGCTTTCCAGGAGGCTCTAGCCTGTGCCATTCGTTCAGCGGGCGAAGGTGCGTTAGTCACAATGGGTATAAAGCCGACAAGCCCGGCGACAGGTTACGGCTATATTCATGCACCGTCCGCTGATAACTTCGATGGTGTGCGTTCTGTTGCAGTGTCCGGCTTTGTCGAAAAACCCGATGCCGAGACTGCCGCCGAGTATCTTGCGGCTGGCTCCTATTATTGGAACTCGGGAATCTTTGTATGGCGTGCATCGGCCATACTTCGTGAAATTGCTCAAC
>SL_3KL_010_SEDDRAFT_10005096_pt1 | contig 11839 bp, 8 predicted proteins | sample SodLakKL_010_SED_2_FD_10381 | JGI IMG/M metagenome (IMG submission 10381)
ATTTTGTACATTAGGATCTACACCAACCTTAAGCAACATTTCAACTACCTCTTTGTTATCTTTGCCAGACTGTTTTATTAATTCTTGATCCTTTCTTTTTTGCGATAAAAGTTCTATATCTTTTAAAATCTGCTCTTTAGATTTAGGCTTTAAATAATCTTTTATGGATTTAGATACAAGTTTCATATTTTTATAAATACATATTTTTACTATATTTTTTTATAACCTCTTCAGCGAATTGACTAATTACATTCATATATTTATCTGTGGTATGGCCTCTTTTTTCTGCAGCCTCAATATATTGATGCACTCTTCTTTCTTCAAGTCTATTTCCATGATTTCTACGTCTTCCATTTAATCCTTGGTCAAATGCTAATTTCTTTTTACTTTGAAAATCTGAAACATGTCCCCATTCATGGCGCATAGTCTCAAAAAATCCAGTTGCTTGTTTTGTATACTCATCTTTTAACTCATCGTATAAACAAGGAACTGATATGTGAATAACACCTTTATCAGTTTTTATCCTTTTATCCTTTTTACCCCACTTAATAGTATCACATTTTAGAGCCCATCCGTTAGTATAGGTGGATTTTTTATTGTATACAACTTTAACAACAACCCCTGTGGTTCGAACTCTCTTATTAAGAGCTTTAGCGGCATCTCTTAAAATATTTTCTAAAACTTTGTCTGATAATCTAGTTTTGTTTATAAGTTTCATTTTTATTCATTTAAGATTTTAACATAATGTAATTGGGTATATTTTTTACCTAATATTTCTTTATGTCTCTTTATTTTTCCAACAATGCGAAGTTTTTTATCATTAAGTTCAGCAAGAACTTTGATTACTTCTGTAATCCCATTAACATTGAAAAGCTCTTCAAGTTTAGTTATATTATTTATATAAAATTCAAACCGGTACTTGCCTTCATACTCTGCTCTTATTTTAAGAGAAGATGATACATCTATATTATATCCCGTTACCTTAACAAAGGTAATTTTAACTGGTAAGTCTATCTTTTCTTTCTCCTCACCATAGTACTCCATATTATCATTTTTGCGATTAACTTTAGCCATTTGATCAAAATAATCTTTAGTAAGTTCCTGGGCCAATTCAAGCTGCTTTTGTTGCTTGTTATTACGAGGATTCATGTTTTTACTTAACCAAATTATATACTGAGGATCTTCAATATATACTTCACCAATAGTTCTACCTCTATTTTTTCCAAAGGTAAGAACATCAACAGGAGAACCTTTAAGTCCGATAAGAGTATCATAATTCTCAAAGAAAATAGGTTGAATGCCTGAATATTTTTTAGCTTTCTTAGCAGCTTCAACTATATCAGTGGAAAGATTACCAAGAAACACTAATTGATTATATATTGATCTGGGATTAAATTTCCAGAATGTGTAATAAACTTGCTTAGCACCGGTAACTCCAATAACTTTGAATCCAAAGTCCTTAATATTCCAATTCTCATCAGTACCATCTTTAAGAATTTTTTCAGCCCGGTTAACCTGCTCATCTGTAATTTCGACAGGGATGATGCCTCTAAAATCTGTAGAAGGTGTGTAAGTAGTGGAAGTAGTCATAAAAGTAAGATTAAGTTTAAGCTTCAATTATAGAATAAATATAACCAAAATTTCTGAAACTAAAAAATTTTTAATCAATTATTTTTTAAAAACTTTTATGAAGTAAAGACTTGAGACATGTCCGGAAAACCTTATGTTTATACACCTATTCTTATCTAATCTTTAATTAAAAAAGAGGTTTTTTAATTAAAATTTAACAAATTATTAAGGAAAACCAGGAATTCCATAAGTTTTACCTCCTGCAATAGACCAATTACTATATAAAAATGAAACCCATGGCAAATTAGTTAATTTAAGATTTTCATATTTAGGAAAAGGATCTTTAACAATAACAGCCGGCATAATACCTATAAGAGCTTTTTTATAATCATTAAAATTAACTATAGAATTTTGTACTTTATTTGTAAACTCAGAAGACATAAAATCCTCATTATTTAATTTAAATTGATTTATTAAAGAATTTAATGGCTGTTCATTAATATTTTCATCTAAATTTTCTGCAAAATTAATGATAGGTTGTGGATTTTTTATTGTAAAGGCAAAATTAGCACTCATTGGTTTTGTAGAAATAGGTAAAGGAGCTAAAAGATTATTTATTGAAGCAAATAAAGTATCTAAACTCTCAAACTTTTTATCTATTGCTTTCTCAGTTTCTTCAAAAGATTTAAGTTTTGGATCTTCTGTATTTTTAATAGGTTCTATATCATTTATTGCATTATATGCTACTCTATATTTAAGTTCTTGTCTCCATTTTCTTGTTTTTGTTGTTGTAATAATCTCAGTATACTCTGCTTGTTTTGTTACCCAATCAGCAAGTTCTTTTGTATAACGAGGAATATCTGTTCTCGCTTCTTTTGATCTATCTCTTTGTGGTTTTTCTAATCTATGTTCTCTTTTTAGTTTTGAATAATTATCAATTTTTTCGGTCAAAGAATTAATTTCTTTTTTCTTTGTTTCGAGATAATTTTTTAGTGTTTTTTGTTTATATTCCTTTAGATTAAAAGAAAGAGTTTTCTTTAATTCTCTTATCTCTCTTTTTATTCTTTCAGCAGGATCTGCTAATGGAACATGATGATTTGTATCATAATTAACAAATGCTGCCCACGGAAATGGATAAATTCCTGTAATTGTAAGCCCAACTACAATAAAACCCCAAGGTAATTGAAATGCATTAAATGGGATATAAACTATAGGAAATGGAGTAGGCCCTAAAGGTGGTGGAAATCCAGTACCCCATCCTCTTGGATAATTTGTTGCCCCGATAAGTGTAGCCATAGAACAATATTTTAACCAATATTCAATGTCACCATAACTATATTCAGAATAAGGCGAAAGATTTTCATCTTCCTCTGTTGGTATAGGACAATCTCTTTCTTTTCCTATTCCGTAATATCTATAATCTTCATCATTTATTGTTTGTATACTATAAGGAATATAAACTTCACTTAATTCATTTAATGTTTCATTTATATCTTCTATTTCTTTCGGTAATTCTTCATATTTTTTCCATAAAGTTTTAAAGAAATTATTAATAAAATAAACTTCTTTAATAAGAGCTTCATAATGATTATCTTCAACAGAATATTCTTGTTCAGTTTTTTGTATTATTATTATAACTAAATCAAAAATAAACATTATTCTTTCTATCACTTCTTCTTTTTCTTCTTCTGTGAACTCATCATTTTTATCTCCTAAAAACTTAAGCCAATTTATTACAGCCTTTTTATCTTTGTTTGAATTAATATATAAGCGATACATTATTTGGAAAAAATTTGGACTTTCTTCAAAAAAAGTACCTTGTGCTAATTCATTACAAACACTATTTAATTTTTTTATAAACTTTTCTAAACTCCACTCATCAATAAAATATCTATTAATAATTATATTATTTAATTCATCTCTAAATTTTTTAAATATTTTACTATCTTTATAATTATTTGATTTAGTTAAAATATGTTGCATTAAATCTATATAATAATCAAGTAAAGCAAATTCTTCTTTCTCTGGTAATGTTGCTCTTGTTTGATTTAAGAGTAATTTATTTATTCCGTTAAGTTTTTCAAAATATATTTTTTCAACTGAATCTAAATCCTCTTTTATTTTATGCAACTCTTCATCTTTCGCTCTCTTTTTTACAATATCTTCCTTTGTTATATTTTTTATACTCTTTTCATAACGATCTTTATTAAACTTTTTTGCTCTTTTTGCTATATCCCATCTTTTTTCTACACCGCCCGTAAAATATTTTATAACATTTCTATCAGGAATTGATAATGAAGCATCAACTACCGGTGAGTTTAATAACATTATAGGATAAACAGACTCAATAAAAAAATCGCCTATAAAAAATTTAGACTCATTTAAAACTTGATACTTATTTTGAACACTTTCAATTAATTTTTCTAAAAAAGTTTTTTCTGGTTCAATTAAATCAGTTATAAAAATTTCATCTTTTTCTTCATTAGTTTTTTCAATAATTCCATTTACTGGCGAGTATATATTTATATCTCCTAAAGTAGCTATAACTGTTTTTGTATCAATAAAATCATCTTCATTTACTAAAATTGAAAAAGGTTTTTCTGATTCATTTTTAAAAATAGCTTTGGTTGCTAAGTCATAAGTACTTTTTTCTTCTATGGCATCATCAATTTCCTCAGCATCTAAATCACACTTTAATCCGGTCATTAATTCATCCAAAGGTTTAGACGGAATGATAGTTTCATCTATATCTATAGGACAATCAAATCTTGAAAAATCATTTTCTATTATTTCTTTAGGCGGAGCAACAATAATATCTATAGGACTTTCTATATCCGTACAAGTAATACCTTTAACGCTTTCTGAAAAAGATTCAAAGGATGCTCGACTATATTCCTTTCTATTTTGTTGATAAATAAACGAGGCTAAAAGAGAGGCTGCAATCAATGTATCTACTCTTTTTAAAATATTAATTAAATCTTCAACCTCATTTATTGTATTTTTATATATTTGTTTTACGGTATCAGGTGCTTTTTTTGCAGCATCTTTTTCATTTTGTATAGAATGCCTCAAAAGGGCAGCATTTACTCTTATAAGCCTTTGAAGATATTTTCCTCTCCACCTTGAAGGAAACTCATTTTGAATAAGAAATTCTTTTACCTTCTCAACTATAATGAAGGTTATAATAGTCCAATAAATAATACTGTCTATATTTGTTAATAAACCTCTTAATGAATTTCCTATTCTATAAGAAGAAACCTTTTGTTCAAAATCATTTTCTTGCTGGACAATATTTATAAAGTCATTACCTTTTAAATTTTTACCTTTTAACCTAGAACGAAGTTTATCATGTTGTTTAGGATAATATTCTGGATTTTCGCATGCTTTAATTATATCCCCAATAATATCTTCATCCACATCATTACCAACAAAATTAATTACTTTTTGTAAATTTCTATTTCTCTTAAAATAATTATTTATATCTCTTGAACTTAAATTATTTGGATCTAAATTAACTAAGTTCGGATCTTTATTTTTATTTAATGTAGCCGATATTTTTGCAGAAATTTTATTTCGGACCTGTTGTAATAAAGGATCAAGTATTGATAATGAAACGGATAATAAAGACACTAAGGCAGAAGGCTTCTTGAAAAATTCTTTTGTTTCACTTAATATATTTTCAAAGAAGCTAAATAAAAACTTTCTTATTCTTTCTGCTATTATTCCAATCATTTTTTATGGAGTTATATAAACATTTGTACTTGTAGCCGCTTGCTTAGCCTGTTCTACTAAACCCGCATTTACACCAGGAGTAGAAGGCATTTTTGCATCAATAGCAGTTGCAAGTGTAGATAAAAGTGGAAATAAAACTTCTGCCATAACAGCATGATTATAAGGACCGGGGCCTAATTTAGTAGCTTGATTTCCAGAAACAACAACTTCATCAGCATTTAAATTTACTTTTGCCGCAGCTGAAACATTCACCTCATTTTTTGTAGCAATATTACATTTATCCCCTTCCAATTGTATTACTGAGTCATTATTAGCATGTTGTAAAGTTATCATAGAATCCGGTGATATTTGTATAAAGGATTCTCTGTAGAATATTTGAAAACCCGTATTCTTTTGATAAATAATATTTAGTTCTTCGTCCGGATCATATAATATTACATGTGTTCCCTCATAATCTTCTTGTATTCTTTCAATTAATTGAGAATCCACATTTTGTATGAAATTATATTCAGGGGCTTGTATATTTCCATTATTAAAATGTATTCTTACAAATTGCCCTATCTTTGGAATAGAAATAGAACCTGCTCCATTACCTGCAAATATGGTTGAATTTATAGGCACTGCCCATGGAAGACTATCTGACTCAACATCATCCATTAAATGAAATATTCTTACCTGGCAGCGACCAGAAAACAATGGATCTTTATTATTGGTTACTACACCTATCCAATCTTTATCATGAAAATCTTTGTTTAAAAATAATGGGTTTTTACTCATATTAATTTTCTATTTTATTATCAGTAGCCTGAGAATTACTTTCAGGCTCTGTTAATGGTTTAACATTTATATCTCTTGTTGTAGCAGCACTTGATGGTGCACCTTCAAATATAGTTCCATTCTGAACAGGAGAAGGGCCACCATCTAAATTAGTTGCCCAAGATCTACTATTTTTACTCTGTTCATCTACTATATTTTTATATTCATTTTTACCTTTTACTATATTTTTTATATTCACTTCACCTTTTTGTGTAGAAACAAGATCTGTTGCTAAAGAAAAATCTTTAATTTTTTCCCACTGTCCTTGTTCATTAAGCACTATGTTTGCTGCTTCTTTTAATTCCATTGCTTTATCATCAGTAGCCTGACTTTCAGCAACAGCCATAAGAAACTCTTTAAAGGTTGAATCCACAATTGGTCTCTCTAAACCCGAACTTGGAGATAGATCTCCTTCTGTTGCTTCTCGTATAGCTCTTCTTACTAAACTAAAGACTTGGGTAAAATCTTTTGAATCAACCGTAGCCAAAGCTTCTGTAAGTGAAAATCCTAACTTTGGAATAGGAGACATTTTTATTTTATCAACAGTAGATTCTACATAATTTCCAACAAAAGCTTCTCCAAAAGTTCGAATATTTCCCACCCAAGTATTTGGTTCTGTTGGATCTATAGAATCACTATCTATTGCTGCTGTTGGGCTCGAGTTCTTAAGATTATCTGTTCCACCGCCATGATTAAAAGGAGCACCAGAAATATGTGGTTCAGGTTCACCAGTTTTATATTCAAGAGCTCTATTTAAAGCAGCTATATTTCTAACATTTTGTGCAAATCTTGCTCTTGTTGAATTATATTCCTCTTCTTCTCCTGTTACCGTTGACTCTCTTGTTCTTTCGGGTAAAAAATTAAGAAGCTTATCAGAAAGATACCCATATCTAAATAATGGATATGCTTTAAGTTCATGAAATTTTCCTACCTTTATTTGAAATTCTGTAGATACCTGTGTAGGATCTGTATGCACAGATAATTCACTAGTATAATTATATGGCATATGCTCAATATCAAATTCACATTGTTCACATTCTATTACCCAAGTAGGCAATATATTATCAAGAACACCTAAAACCATATATTCTCCTCTTGCATTTTTTTGTTGAGAAGGTCTTAATTCAGGTGGTCTTATTCTATCTTCTCTATCTTCTTCATATTGTCTATAATCATTTTGATTAAAAGCTTTGTGAAATGTTCTAAACTCAGATATAAATATTCTTAATCTAAAATATCTCATCATATCTGGTAGAACCCATCTTTGATACTGATCATCCCATGCTATTTTTCTATAAAGATCTAATAAATAACTCATTCTTAAATCTAAGCCTTCAAGTGTTTTAATTTTAAGCCTAAAATCAGATGGTACTCTTTGCCCTCTTTTAGTATTAATAGTTAATAATTCCCCGATACCATCTATATCTTGAAAATACCACTGATAATTACTTTGTAATTCATATAATTTATATTTAAATTCTTCTAATAATCTAGCTCTTGTAAACTCATTTGAATCTCTTAAATAATTTATTGAAGAGTATACTGTTCGTTCATTAAAATTATCATTTTGTTGAGTTTCAAAAAGTGGATGAGGCATTCGATCATAATTTGTGTCTTCTATGCTATTAAATTCAGGAGATCCAATAAATTGAAGTTTAAATGTCAAATATGTAGGTTCATCATATCTTTTTGATAACCTATTTGACGTTACAACTTCATGTAATTCCCTAAAACTTTTATATACGTTAGTTGCCATATAACTTATTATTTTTACATTTCTTCAGGTAACTGGTTCATAATTGGTTCAATTGGTTCAGGTGGTGGCCATTCTCTTCTTGTTAATATAAATTTTTGAGAAAAATCTGAAAATGGATTATCTTCTTTTTTTGTATATGTTAATGTAAATCCTTTTACATAGTACCACCCTGAATAAAATAAATCAACAGCTGTATCTGTTTGAGCTTCTTCATTAATCATCATATTTTGTAACATATCGTTTCTAACAATAATAGTAGGTATTTTATCACCCAAAATAACATTTAAATTAGTTCCTTGTACTTCTACTTCTATATTTAATTTTTCTAATTCCTTTAAATTTAATAAATTATGACAAGAGGCCCTCATATAATTTTTATGCATGTTACCCGTCCATTCGGAATGTTCATCTTCTGGATTTGAAACAGTATATTGAATACCTAACCATAAATATTTAATGTATAATTCTGTATAATCATAATTTGCTCTTGCTAATTCATTTTCATTTATTTCTGGATTATAACTAGTTCTACCTCTAAGAAGGATATGATTTTTTATTTTATTTTCATCATAAATAGGATCTAACATTATATCCCAATATTTTCTACTTTCTTCATTTTCGTATAATGAATTAATATGCTCAAAAAAACAAGTTTCCATTCTTGCACCATAATTAAACGTAATAGCTGAGGATTTATTAATAGGCTTCCAGTTGGTTATATAAAAACTTGTTGTTCTATAATTTTTAAAATTTGAAAATACTTTTGCTGTTTGTATACTTTTTTCTTCACTTGAATCTAGACCTCTAAAATAATCATCATCAACATTATTAATTATTGCACCAATATCTACATCATCTTCTGATGATATTAATTGTTTATTAACATTTACAAAATTTAAGTTATAATATATGTCAACCCAACATTCAAAAAATGAATTTTCATCTTTCCAGGCCCTATCAGTTACCTCTTCTATAAATAATTCGGGGGTTGTTGGCATATACCAAACTTGTTTATCATTAGTTTGAGTTTCATTTGTATTAAACCCTAAACCTAATTTTTCGGCCATTTTTTTCAGCACCTCTAAAGAAGTTCCTTTAAATGCACTTGTTTTAAAAGGAAAACCTCTAAACCCAGGAATAAATAACTCACCAAAAAATGTCATATTTACAGGTGATCCGGGTAATATTGTACTTCTTTTCATTGATGTAACACCTGTAATAACATAATCGTTACGAATCATATTAAGAATATCATTCTTATTTCTAATTGCAACTGATATTATATCTCCGTCTTTTGGCATTTCCCGAGATAAAAATGTTTCATAAGTAAAACTTACAGTAAGAGTTATTTTAGGTAAAAATCCTGTACAATCTATATTAAAATATTCTATATCAATTTCACTTATTAAATAATTATTTATTTTTATAAGAGGATATCTTACAGAAGCAAGATCTTCTATTTTTCTTGTATCTGTTTCTTGTGATTCGTGTGTTCTTAAAGAAAGTTCATCAAGTACTATGGTAGGTTTAAATATATTATAAATTCTATATTTAACACCTTCCTCAGTATTACTTTTAGGGTGTGTTGGCGGTTCCCCTGTTGGAAATGGATTATAATTATAAGTTGCCATATTTATACTCTCCTACTTTTAATTACTTGTGTTAAAAATTCACTTGAAGACATACCATTTTTTAAACATGCACTTTCAGATATACCTTCACCAAAATAAACTCTTCCATCCCTGTGTGTTATTTGTTTAACACCCTCATCAGCTATATTTGGTGGAAGAGCTTCATCTTTTATTTCAGTTTTTTTATCTAAATTTCTTTCTTTAAACGCATCCATATTAACATCCTTTTTTGGAAATTTAACAGGATCAACATATTTATAAGATTTTCTAATTTGATGCATTCCTGTTGCTTCAGCTTCAGATGTAACTTTTTTTACATTTTGTTTTGCTGTTTCTAAATCCGGTATAAGAATAATATCATCCTGATTTATTGAAAGTGGGTTTGATATACCATTATATTTTAAAATAAATTCAGCATATAATGTTGTATTATAAACTGCCTGAGAAATAAGATCAGGTCTCATAATATATTCCCTTGGGACTTTATATGGTAAAAATTTTGTGTAATCATTTGTTTTAAAATCAAACATAGATTGTGTAAGATCCCTAATTGTATGACCATCTTTTTTCTTAAAAAAAGGTTTTCTATCTAAACTATTGTTAAACATATATTTTAAATAATTTTAAGATAATTTGCTATATTTTTTATTTCCTTAGAATAAATGTAAAAATATTCCATTCTAAATTTTAATATTAAATTTTCGCTTGTTTGTTTATATAATTTATTATTTATATATGGTTCAAATATTATACGTGTATATTTATATCTTGGTCTATCTTCTTTTTCATCTCTCATGCTTGATGTTACATAAGCAGCCTTTAATCTCACTCCTTTTTTCAAATAACCACTTAAATTTAAATTTCCACCGCCCCATTCTCCAGAATATTCCAAAAGTTTTTCTTCTGGATTTATATATAAAGATTTAAAATTATTTATATAATTAACTATTTCTCTATCATTTTCTTTAAATCGCTTTATGTCTTCTTTTTTAAAATATATGGAAGTATTTACAAACACCTTATTATTTTCTTTAACTTCAACTTTATCTCCATTAATTAATTCTCCTTCTTTTCTACCAATAATCTCTTCAACAATCGCACTTTCACATAATACTTCTATATCTTCTTTATTTCCTCCTGTAATACCTTCCCAATACATTTCAGCATCCATATAACTTAAAAATTGTAGACCTTTTTCAGGATTTTTTTCTATTTCTTTCCTAAGTTCTAAGGTATATTCCATAGGTAAATCTAAAATTCTATCATCAAAACTTCTGGACATTCTATCTATAAATTTAGAGTTTGTCATTAACATATTTCCTATAGGTTTAACAACATATAAATATCCTTTATCTTTAAATCTAGTACGAGGTATAATTGAACAATATATACTATTAAATCTTGAAGGTCTATCAGGAAATTTTTTTTGTCTAAAATATTCTAAAACACTTTCAAAAATATTTTTTTCTAACCAATGTGTCCCTTTTATTTTTTTAGGTTTAATAATTTCTCCTACTTCCATTTTCTTCATTGACCTGTGGTATAATGTTGATTGTTCAGAAATTTCAAATAAAGGATTTATAAATTTTACCCTCATATTATTATGTTAATGATTTTAATTTAACCCAATCAGCTGTTCTATAAACACTTCTATTCATATGTTCTCCTCTAACAAAAGCTAAATCAGTATTTGGTGAAATAGCAGCAAATTTACCTCTATTCCAAACACTAATTCCTCCATGCATTTGATTATCTTTTACTTGGCTTTTTCCAAACTTACCTCCTGTAGTACCTTCACCAGCCATTGGAACTCTATAATATATAGGATTATTTCCCATTTCATCTTGATGTTCCCTGCGTGTTTTATCGTCAACCCATGTAGTTTGATCAGCACTTCCTTTAAAGTCATCAGGTAATTCATAAATTCTACCCATACCTCTATTAAATATGGATTGAATAGCATCCCTATCTCTTGCCATTCCATGTTTTAGATTAACTTTAACTTTTAATTCTGTAGGAAAATCATCAGGCCCAAGTTCATCCCCAAATTCAACTTCAATATTATCACAAATTAAATTGCCAATCATAGCTATTGGGTTAAACGGATTTCCAACTGTTACATGCCATTCTCCAACCGGTTCACCTATAAGAAGTGCCTTTAAACCAGTAAGATAAGGTATTTGTCCAGAACTTTTATNAGCGGCATAAGATTTAATTAATTCACCAGAAGCACCCTCTCCTATTCCTGTAAATATATTTTTAAGACCTCCCATAAGTCCACCCTCAGTGTTTCCTCTTCCTAGTATGTTGTTAAAAAAACCCTTTATAGATTCAA
>SL_3KL_010_SEDDRAFT_10005097_pt1 | contig 11838 bp, 10 predicted proteins | sample SodLakKL_010_SED_2_FD_10381 | JGI IMG/M metagenome (IMG submission 10381)
AAGCCGGGAATATTTTTCATTTTTCTTGATTTGCGAACTAACTATTTTTTTTAATTTCTCATCAAATTTAACAGTTGCTATTTTTTCCAGCTCCTTATTAACTATTTCCTCATCAATACCATGCAACAATAATTCTTCTTTTATTTTCCAATAGCCTTTTTTAGTGAAATTTAATTTATCATTAATAAAAGCTTGCGCAAAAGCGGTATCATTAATATAATTATTCTTTATTAAATAATCAATAACTTGCTTTTGATAATGAAAATCATTTGTAAACTTTTCAACCTCTTGTCTACTACGAAACTTTTTAGCAATAAACTTGAAGGTTTTATTTAGTTCATCATAATAAAGCAAATCAGTTTGTAAATTATTAAACTTATGCTTCGTTATTTTTTTTATTGTCAGCAAATTATATTTTAATATTAAATCAGCCGGAACTTTTAAAACATTATGTTCTATCATTACCTCATACCAATCTTTTTCTAAATATTTTATTTTTTTTATTTCCATAAAATAATTATAGCAAACATTTGTTTGCTAAGCAATAAAAAAAAATAAGTTTCCTTATTTTTTAATTGTAATCATATCCGTTGCAACTTCTTCCAAGGCTTTTCCAATATCTTTTTTTGATTTATAGTCTTTCACTTCCATTTGATAATGATTATACTCTTTCATCTCGCGCACTCTTGTTGCAACAATATTAACTAACAAAAATTTAGAACCAATTTTTTCCGTTAAACGATCAATTGATGGATAAATCATCTCTTCCCCTCCTAAAATTAATATATCTTATTTTTTAGACAATTGCAATAACAACCTTCTTCTCTTTTACTTTTTGCACCGAAAATTGATAACATGATAAAAATTCTTTTGAAGCAGGTTTTATATTATCAAAATAAACCTTTAATAAAGGATCACCCTTTTTTATATAGTCCCCTTCTTTTTTATGCAAAACAACGCCTACACCAAGCGAAATTTCATCATTAACTTCTAGTCGCCCGGCACCTAATTGTTGCACTAATTTTCCTATTTTAAAAGCATCTATTTTTTTAACAAAACCACTTTTGGGACTATTAATTAGCAAAGTTTGCTTGCTAATTTTAATGTTTCTAACTTCGCCACCTTGGTTTTCAATAATTTCAAAAAAAGAATTTAAAGCTTTACCATTATTTAAAACCTCTTCAATTTGTTGACAAGCAACTTGATAGGAAACTTTTCTTTCTTGCTTTAATAATTGACTCGTTAATTCCATTACTAAATCATACAACTTTTTATCATAATTCCCATTTAGAAAAGATAAGGCTTCCATCACTTCCAAACCATTGCCTACATTAATACCAAGTGGCTCATCCATTCGTGATAAAACACAAATTACTTTTAGGCGATAATGCCGGCCAATTTTTTTTAATAATCTCGCTAATTCTAATCCTTGTTTTTTCGTTTTTATAAAAGCGCCACGACCAACTTTAATATCGATAACTAATATTTTACTACCACTAGCAACTTTTTTACTCATAATACTACTAGCAATTAAGGGTATAGAGTTAGTTGTTGCCGTAACATCGCGCAATTGGTAAATTAATTTATCGGCTGGGGCGATATCAGCACTTTGTTGCAACAAACAAACACCAATTTCTTCTAAACTTTTTTTTATCTCAGCTGGTGACAAGATTAACTGCATTCCTTTAATTGCTGCTAACTTATCAGCAGTTCCTCCCGTATGTCCTAATCCTCGCCCACTCATTTTTACCATTTTCATTCCTAATGCCGCAGCAATTGGCGCAATGATTAAAGTCGTTTTATCCCCGACACCACCAGTAGAATGTTTATCAACTAATTTCTCACCAAAAGATAGTTGTCGGCCACTTTTTATTAAAACATCTGTAAAAACCTTTGCTTCTTGATCAGAAAAACCATTAATAGTAACCGCCATTAAAAAAGCACTCATTTGATAATTAGGAATAACTCCTTCTAAAAAGCCATTAACAAAAAAAGTTAATTCCTTCTTATTTAATTTCCTGCTATTTCTTTTTTTTTCAATTAATTCTACCGCTTTCATAATTTCACCACTTAAATTATAACACAAAAAAACAAATTATTAATTTGTTTGATGATATTTTAAAATTTTTACGCTTCTTTCGGGATCTTTTAGGGTTTTATTATGTAGCATCGTATTTTTCCGCAACTCTTTTAAAAATATTAATTCTTCTTTGGCTATTGTTGCATAATAAGTTTTAGTATCTTCCGCCATCACCTTTAGATCACGACCTAGCATTTCATCAACGCTAACATCAAAAACTTCCGCTAATTTAATTATCACTGGCAAACTAGGAATACGCTTACCACTTTCATAACCACAAACAGAAACTTTAGAAACTCCTATTTTATTAGCTAAAGCTTGTTGACTAATTTTCTTATTAAGGCGAATTTCCTTTACTCTTTTTCCAATTAACATTATGCACACTCCTCATAATGTTAATTATATTTACTATTTATATACAAACATATTAAATTAACTATCAGTTAACTTTGCAAGTCAAAAAAAACAAGGATCAATCCTTGTTTTTGTTAGATAAAAAGGTCACTTTCTCAGCTACTACTTCCATAACATTACGACGCATTTCATCAACCTCAAAACTACGAGTATTAATACGGCCTTTAATTCCTAATAAATCTCCTTTTTTTACATATTCAACCGTATTTTCAGCAATTCCTTTCCATAAAACACAAGAAATAAAATCTGTTTCATATTCACCTTGCGAATTTTTATAACTGCGAGGAACAGCAAGGGTTATATTAGTTACTTTATGACCATTTTCTGTCTCACGCAACTCAGGTTCTTGTACTAAGCGACCTACTAAAACTGTTTGATTTAACACAATATACCTCCTTTCTTTACCAATATAAAAAAAAATAATTTTAATGACAAATTATTCTTTATATATTTTTACATTTATTTATTGTCAAAAAAAAAGTTTTATCCTTCTAAAACTCTTTTTTAATGTTTTTTTTATGCCAATTTTTTAACTTCTGACAATATTTTTTTAATTATTGGTTCTTGATTTTTTTTATGTAAGTATTCGGCACTAATTTCTTTCATTTTTACTAATAATTTATAGTCTTCTTTAATGTCAGCAATTTTAAATTTCATATCACCACTTTGTAAATGACCAAATAAATCACCACCACCACGTAATTTAAAGTCTTCTTCACTAATAACGAAACCATCATTACTTTTTTCTAAAATTTGCAGGCGGGCTGTTTTTTCATTTGCCAATAAAACACACTTCGAAGGATATTCACTTCTGCCCACTCGCCCTCGTAATTGATGTAATGTTGCAAGACCAAACATTTGACTATTATAAACTACCATCATGGTAGCATTAGCAACATCAACACCAACTTCAACAACCGTTGTACTAACAAGAATTTGAATTTTATTTGCTTGAAACTGTTGCATAATATTCACTTTTTCAATTGATTTTAATCGACCATGCAAAAGCCCAATTTTATATTTAACACCAAAGGCTTTTTGCATATTATCATAAATTTCTTGCGCCGATTCTAACTCACTTTTATCACTTTCTTCAATTAAAGGTGCTATTACATATATTTGATGGTTAGCTAATAACTCTTGATACATCATTGATAAAACGGTTTTTAGTTCTTTCATTGTTTTTACATAAGTAGCAACCTTTTGACGATTAGCAGGCATTGTTTTAATACTACTAATATCCATATCACCGTAAATTGTTAAAGCGTACGTTCTGGGAATTGGGGTGGCACTCATATAAAGAACATCTGGTAAAGTTCCCTTATTTATTAAATTTTTACGTTGATTAACACCAAACCGATGTTGTTCATCCGTAACAACTAATCCTAAATTATTAAAATTAACATCGGTAGTTATTAAAGCATGCGTTCCAATAATAACATCAACTTCGCCAGCAGCAATTTTTTCTTTGATTTTTTCTTTGTTTTTAGTACTACTAGTTAGCAATGCTATTTTTAAATTAGGAAGATATTCTAAAAAAGTTTGATAATGTTGATTTGCTAAAACCTCGGTCGGAACCATAACCGCCGATTTATAACCGCCAAGATAATTAATATAGGCCGCAATAATTGCAACTAAAGTTTTTCCCGAACCAACATCGCCTTGTAACAGGCGATTCATTCTTTGTTTACTTACTAAATCTTGGTATACTTCCTGCCAAACTTTTTCTTGATCCTCTGTTAACGAAAAAGGAAGCGTTTTTATATAATCCAAAACTTGCTTTTTTGCAACTTCTCGCTCTAATCCTTGCTTTGTTTTGTTTTCTCGCAAATAATTAATTTTTAGCATAAAAACAAATAATTCTTCATATTTTAATCGTAAACGTGCTTTTTCTAAGTTTTCTTCATTACTAGGAAAATGTATTTCCCATAAAGCCGTTTTTTTATCTATTAAATTAAATTCTTTTTCGACATCTTCTGGCAAATAAGAAAAAAAATCATATTGTAATAACGCTTCTTTAATTAATTTCACAAGTTTTTTGTTACTTAATTGGGCGGTTTGATGGTAAATTGGTGTAATGTTATTTTTCTCCGGTATTCGGCCAAAAATTATTTCACTTGCCACTAAAGTATTTTTATAACGATTGTATTTGCCAATAATTGTAATTACGACACCTTTTTTTAACCGCATTTTTAAAAAGGCACGGTTATAAATATCGACATTTATTTTTTTACCATCAATTATTGCTTGAAACTTTAAAATGTTTTTTTGATAACTAAAATAATAAACCGTTGGTGAAGTTATAATTTCGCCCTCGACAATACTTTTTTCTTCATTCAAATTAGTTTTTTGTAAAACTTCATAACGAAAAGGAAAATGGTTTACCAATTCATCAATATTATTTATTGCTAATTTTTGCAAATTTTTAATCGTTTTTGGTCCAATACCGCTTATATTTGTTAGCATTTAGATGAGGGCCTCCTTCTTTTTTTAAAAAAACCTTGACAATTAATAAAAAATGGCATAGTATATATGGCACCAATTCAATTTATGGATTGGTGCTAGTTTTATACTAGCCGACCCCTTTTTATTCTTTTTAACGGACCGCTTATAGCGGTCCCCTTTTTTTAGGTTTTAATTTGCTTTTTATATTTTGATAAATCTTTTGCTACAAGAGCAAAATCATGAACTACTAAAACAACTGTTAATAAGTATAAAGCAATTAATATTACTTTTATATAAAAGATATCTTTTTGGTATATTTTACTTAAATAACTTTGTCGAGAAGCTTTAAAACGAAAATAAAGAAGATTTACTATCGCCATAAAAGCAATTGTTCCAGTACCAATTTTAAAAACATCTAAATCACTTTGTTCCTGCCAAATACCAATTTGATTTTTTTTTGCTTCCGCTTCTTTTAATTTTAAAATTTCAGTATACTTATAATTACCATATAAATAAGCAACTTCCCCTAAACCTTCCTCAATAATTAATTCCTGTAATAAAACATCATCAACAAATATCCAAGCCAGCAAGCGATTATAACGATCATACAAATCACTTTCATCATCAAATTCTAAGCGAATAACATTAGCGTTTTTCAATTGATGACAAGTAAAATCACTGGCCTCTTGGCCAAAAGGTTCAATCCCCTTTTGCGGATGATTTGTCTCGGGTGTATCAATTGCTAAAAAACGAACTGATTCAGAACCACGACTAGTAAAAAAACGAGCGGTATCACCATCAATACAACGATCAAGTTCTACTATTTTGGCATCAATTATAAAAAAATGAAAACATAAAAGAAAAACAAAAATACTTTTAATTATTTTTCGATACATTTTAATTTTAAGAAAATAACTTTTATTTTTCATCTTCAGAAATGCTTTCCACCTTTTTATAAAACTCTTCCGCACTAATTTTTTCATTAGTAGGTTCTTTTGATAAAGAATCTGCTTTATTTGCTTCTTTTTCTTGCGGCGGTTTTTCCGCCAAAGGATCAAAATCATTAGCAACTGAAGCAGTTTCTTTTTCTAAATCATCTTCTAAATCATCTTCTAAATCACCCAAAATTTCTGGTTCTTTTTCTGTTTTTTCTTCTACCATATCAGATGATTTTTTTTCATTGGTGGGCTTATTATCTTTAGTTACTTCTTTTTTAGTAATTTTATTTTTTTTGCTTCTTCTTTTCATTAAAATGCTAATAATAAAAATAACAATGCCCGTAAATAAAGCCCCGCCCCATAATTTTATGGAATGCTTGATCATTAAATCGATGACATCAATTATAACATCACGAGGAAAACCAAGCACACTTAACTGTTCTAAAATTAAATTATTTAAAAATTGATAAATTAAAGTCGCAAAAGAAAACGCTCCCATAATAATGCCAATTCCTAACCACCGGAAAAGAAAAATGCCACCACCTATGATATAAAAAAGAAAAATAAAACCTGCAAAAATTACGTAAAATCCTAAAACTAACACATTGCGGTATAATGCCAACATATCCAACGCCTCAACCCCGCTTTGTGGCATATAAGTATTGATTATTTCGTTTAACTCAATTTTTGAAGGAAGGTTGCTTGCTTCTTCAATTTCATTAGTAAAAGCAATTAATTCCTCCTGTGTTAAATTATCCAAATAATTATTAATACTTCGAGCAATTTGACGGCGATATTCTATTTTTTCACTATCAATTTGAACAAAAGTATAAAAACCGGTTTTATTAGCTTTCGCATATTCAACCATTTCTAATGCAAAAAGACGCATTGTACTTTGAAACCATCGATTTTCAAATGTATTTAATAGTGCTTCATTAACAATTTCAAAAACAATTTCTTGATCTAATTCACCTTGGTAATCATTAGCAATTTCATTAGCAAAATAATCAATTGTTAGCAAGCGCGCTTCACTAGTGAATTCTGTTTCATATATTGTCTCTTGATAATAGTTAACATTTAAAAGCGTATTGTTTAAAATTGTATTAAAAAGGATAACATTCATAAAAACAATAAATAACACCAAAACAACAAGCGAAAAAAGAAATTTAAAAACTTTTTTTAACATTTTAAAACAACCCCTTTATAAAATGGTGGACGATACTGGACTTGAACCAGTGACCTCTACGATGTCAACGTAGCACTCTAACCAACTGAGCTAATCGTCCTTTTAACACTTTTCTACTTTAAGATAGTCATCAACTATTTCTACTACCTTTACTTTTTCATCCAAAACTATTTTATCATCTGCTACAGCGAACCAAATTTGTTTATTAATCATTACTTCACCCATCTTATCAGGAGAAATTTTTTTAATAACTTTCCCAACCTTGCCAATCATCTTTGGCGAATTAATTCGCCGTTGATGAATTTTTTTTATTAAAAAAGCCCTGGTGGTAATTAATAAAATTACTCCTAAAAACAAAAAAACTAGTAATTGCCAAATAAAATCAACTTCAAAAACTGCAAGCGACAATGAAACAATACTACTAGCAACAAACCAAATTGTGGAAAGATCAACTGTAAAATATTCAATTAAAATTAAAAGCGCGATAACAATAAGCCAAAAATACCAAATATCCATTTTATCACCTATTGTTATTATAACATTTATGATTAAATAAACAAGATTTTTTATTCCTTATTTGCTAGTTTTTGATAATATTGCCATGTCTCTTCTGCTTGTTTTTTGTTAGCTTCTAATAATTTTTGCGCATTTTCAGAATTAATAAATTTTAACATTGAAAATCGTTTTTGACTATTCAAAAATTCTTCATATTTAGTAAAATCTGCTTTTTTACTATCTAAAGTTAATTTTCCTTGTTCAGGATGATAACGAAATATAGGAAAATAACCTGATTTAACGGCTAAATCTTGGGTTTTATCACTATTGACCATCCCCCCAGCAATACCATGTGCTATACAAGGTGCATAAGCAATAATAAGTGCTGGTCCATTATATTCAGCAGCCTCTTTAAAGGCCTTGATTAACTGCATACCATCAGCACCTAAACTAACTTGAGCCACATAAGCATGCGGATAGCATAAAGCAATTCTTGCTAAATCTTTACGATAATCACCCTTACCGCGCCCGGCAAAAGATGCAATACTTCCAATTGTGCTAGCTTTAGATGTTTGACCACCGGTATTTGAATAAACTTGTGTATCTAAAACTAACATATTAAGATTATCAGAACTTGCTAAAACGTGATCAATGCCACCAAAACCAATATCATAAGCCCAACCATCACCACCAATCGACCAAACGGTACGAGCGGGAATATATTCTTTTAGTTCTTTAATTACTAATGGTGCTTTTTCATAGTTAATTTTTTCGGAAACTTCTTTTGTTATTTGATAATTATTAATGTTTTCCAGCCATTTTTGATACCACGCCGCATTTTCATCATTACTATTAGTCATTGCTTTTTTTAATCTTTTGCGTGCTGTTTGATAAGCAATTTCCATGCCATAACCATATTCGGCAGTATCTTCAAACAAAGAAGAAGCCCAAGGAATATCATATGGCGTGCTTGGAGCCGTGCCACCATAAATTGATGAACAACCAGTAGCATTAGCAATAATTAAACGCTCGCCAAACATTTGCGTTAATAATTTTAAATAAGGAGTCTCTCCACAACCAGCACATGCACCACTAAATTCAAATCGTGGTCTTTGAAATTGGGTTCCTTTTATCGTACTATCACTAACAAGTTTTTTATTATTAATTTTATTAAACGTATAATCAGCAACCTCATGCTCATTATTGTTAATTGCTTGTGATAAATCTTGCATTAGTAATGCTTTTTTTCCTGCACGACCAGGACATTTGCTAACACATAAACCACATCCGGTACAATCTTTTACCGAGACACTAATTAAATAATAGTAATCGCCAAGATTTTTTTCCAATGGTGAAATTAATTTTTTTTGCACGCTTTCTGGCGCTTTTTCATATTCTTCTTTTGTTAAATGAAAAGGTCGAATAACAGCATGCGGACAAACAAAGGCGCATAAATTACATTGAATGCAATTTTCACTTATCCAACTTGGAACCTTGGCAGCAATTTCTCTTTTTTCTGTTTTCGTTGTCCCCCCAATAAATTCACCGCGCGGATCAAAAGCGGAAACAGGTAAATGATCTCCATCACGTGCATTAATAACACTTGTTAAATCAGTTTTTCTTTCATAATCAACACCATTTTCAGGAAGTGTTAATAATTTTATTTTTTCACGAATATTTTTAATTGCATTTTGATTAGCAGTAATAATTTCGGAACCTTTTTTCTTAAAGTCCGCTTCAATTTGTTGCATTAATTTATGACGTGCTTTTTCAACATCAAGAATTTGCGTAATTTCAAAAATAGCCATTTCCATAATAGTACTAATTTTTTCTTGCAATTTATTTTCAGAAGCAATTGTTAGAGCATCAATACCATACACTTTAATATTTCTTTCTTTTATGATTTGCAAATCTTCTTTACTAAACAAATCAAATTTTTCTTTGGCGGTATTAATTAGCAAAACACCATTTTGACATATATTATTTAACATGCGATATTTTTTAAAATAACTTTCTTTTGTGATGACAATTAATTTTGGGTTTTCAACATAATAAGTAGAACGAATTAATTGTTTGCAAAAACGCAAATGACTTACTGTGACACCACCTGATTTTTTGGAATCATATTGAAAGTAACCTTGCACATAAATATTACTCCCACCAACAATTTTTAAAAGTGACTGCGCAGCGGTAACCATGCCATCACTACCATAACCATAAATGGCAAATTCTAATGCCATGCTTGTTTTTAAATTAGTGCTTGGCAAACTTAGATTTGTAACATCATCAATAATGCCAATCGAAAAAGGATGTTTTAATTCCCCGGCTAACATGTGATATACCGCTTCAATTTGACCGGGTGTAACATTTTTGCTAGAAAGCCCATAACGGCCACCCACAACTTTAACATCTTGTTTTTGCAAAGCAGCAACAACATCAAGATAAAGGGGCTCGCCTTGACTACCAGGTTCTTTTGTGCGATCTAAAACAGCAATCGTTTGCACCGATTTTGGTATGACTTGTAAAAAATATTTAACACTAAAAGGACGATATAAATGAACTTCAATTAAACCGTAATCATCACCTAGATGATCAACTACTTCTTTAATCGTTTCATTAACAGAACCCATTGCGACAATAATGTATTTTGCTTCTATCGAACCATAATAATTAAATGGTTGATATGTTTCACCAGTAATTTTATTAATAGCTTGCATATATTCATTAACAATATCCGGAATAATATTATGATATTTATTGCGCGCTTCCGTTGCCTGAAAATAAATATCATCATTTTGAGCAGTTCCTTTGGTAATGCTTTTATTAGGATGCAAAGCTTTTTTTCGGAAATTTGTTAAAGCTTCTTGGTCAATTAAATTTTGATAACTTTCTTTTTCTAATACATTAATTTTATTTAACTCATGACTAGTACGAAAACCATCAAAAAAATGTAACACCGGTAAAGATGATTTAATAGCGACAAGATGCGCAATTAATGCTAAATAATAAGCATCTTGCACCGAAGAAGATGCTAACATTGTTATGCCGGTTTGTCGCGTTGCATATATATCTTGATGATCACCAAAAATTGATAAAGCATGCGTCGAAAGTGAACGAGCAGAAACATGAATAACACCTGGTAACATTTCACCAACCATTTTATAAATATTAGGAATCATTAATAATAGTCCTTGACTAGCAGTATATGTACTACCAAGCAAGCCCGCTGATAAAACACCATGCATCATGCCGGCGGCGCCAGCTTCACTTTGCATTTGAACAACTTTTACTTGATCGCCAAAAATATTTTCTTTTTTCAAATTACTCCATTCGTCAATTAATTCAGCCATTTGACTAGAAGGTGTAATGGGATAAATTCCAGCTACCTCGGTAAAATCATAAGATGCCTTACTACAAGCATGATTGCCATCTATTATTTTTTTCATATCTACCACCTATTATAATTATATCATTTTTTCCATAAAAAAACACTTAACCAACATAAATTTATTTGATTAAGTATTTTTTTATCAGAACTAATTATTTTTAACACCTTTAATTAGATTTTCAACTTGGTTGTCATATTCTTTACACTTGGTGATGTAACTACCTACTACTACTACATCGGCTTTGGAAACTTCCTTAATTGTTTTATCGTTTATTCCGCCATCAACTTGAATTAAAAAACTTAAGTTTTTTTGTTGGCGATATTTATATAAATATTCAATTCGCGCCGTTGTTTTTTTCAAAAACTTTTGTCCGCCTTTGCCAGGAGGAACGCTCATTAATAAGACAACATCTATTTCATCTAAATAAGGAATAATTTTCTCAATCGAAGTATCAGGTTTAATAGAAATTCCAACATCTAGTTTTTTCCTTTTAATATATTTTATTAATTCCTTTGTATTACCAATTTCTAAATGAAAAGTAATCCATTCGGGATTTAATTTAGCATACCAATCAACATATTTTTTGACATCTTTAACCATTAAATGCACATCAAATGGCTTTGCCATTATTTGAGCGAGTTGTTTATCTTCTTCAAAATCTCTTGTTTTATTCAAGACAAAACAGCCATCCATAATATCAAAATGAAAAGTTGAAATTTTTGCATTATTTAACTTTTTAATATTTTCTATTAAATTTTTTTTGATTTCTAAAAAGGATACCGCTATTTTCATTTCAAAACCTCCTCGCAAAACTTTAAATAATTTTGATAACGACTTTTTAATATTGTCCCCACCGCTACTTCTTTTTTCACCTGGCAATCTTCTTCATGA
>SL_3KL_010_SEDDRAFT_10005098_pt1 | contig 11837 bp, 10 predicted proteins | sample SodLakKL_010_SED_2_FD_10381 | JGI IMG/M metagenome (IMG submission 10381)
ATACCGCCAGGAACACAAGCCGGTAAAGCAATGGCAATGGTTATACTGGAAGAAATAGGAGAGCAGGAGAATTACAAAACTCACTTGGAGAGTGGGCAAAACATAAGAATTTTCATTGATGGGGGTACGGTAAATGTAAATATGCAGACAGGTGCAGGCAACGTGGAAACCATACGTAAAAGACCGGTTTTCAATCAAATAAATTTTTTACATTACAATACACCCCGCAAGTTATGGACTTGGTTTTCAGACTTGTTTGCCGTCGGACTTATTATACTTGCTTTTACCGGGTTGTTTGTTTTAAAAGGTAAAAATGGCTTTACAAAACGGGGCGTGTATTTTACAACAACTGGTATATTAATTCCCTTGTTGCTGTTATACCTTTATCTCAACGGCTGATATGTGGTTGTTCCTGGCATTTCTCACGGCTTTGAGTGAAGCATTGAAAGATGTTTTCAGTAAATATTCACTCAAAAATAGTCATCCACTATTGGTAGCTTTTTCCATGAGGCTTTTTGCCCTGCCTTTTTTACTCCCCTTGTTATTGTTTATTGATATTCCCGGACTGGGAGCCAACTTCTGGCCTGCTCTGGTGGTAGGTGGTTCCATGAATATTTTAATTACCATCCTTTACCTGAAAGCCATACAACACTCCGACCTTTCGTTAACGGTGCCCATGGTCACCTTTACACCGCTGTTTTTACTTATTACCTCACCGCTGATTGTGGGTGAACTTCCCAATATGACAGGAATCGCAGGAGTGCTTTGCATTGTAATGGGCTCTTATTTTTTGCAATTCCAATCCCGCAGTAAAGGTTTTTTGGCTCCTTTTAAATCCCTGGTTTCGGAAAAAGGGCCACGACTGATGCTTCTTGTGGCATTTTTGTGGAGTATTACCGCTAATATTGATAAAGTTGGTATACAGAACAGCTCACCCATCTTTTGGGTTATTTCAGTAAGTTCCTTTTTATTTGTGGGAATGCTACCGCTGGTATTGTGGAAAATCCCCAGCCAACTGCCCCAAATTAAAACTTATTTGCCGGCTCTTTTCCCTGTTGGCTTGTTCACAGCCCTCACACTGATTTTTCAAATGCATGCTATCCAAATGACCATGGTGGCGTATGTAATATCAGTAAAAAGGACCAGTGCCCTGATGGTTGTAGTATTTGGAGCCTTGCTGTTCAAAGAATCCGGTTTTAAAAACCGGATTTTGGCAGTTTCTTTGATGGTTATGGGGGTAATCCTCATCAGCCTGTTTTAGAAAATAATCTGTTTTCAGCCACTTTTGCCAGGGACAGACTTCCGGGGCCGAATCATGTTTTCTGGTTTTAGAACTTCGTCCAACTCCTCCTTGGACAGAAGTCCTTTTTCCAACACTAACTCATATACTCCTTTATGGGTAGTCATTGCTTCCCTTGCGAGCACTGTACAGGCTTCATAACCCAGCACAGGATTCAGAGCGGTGACAAGACCAATACTGTTCATTACCGTTTCGCGACAATGCTCCTCATTGGCCGTTATTTCATAAATGCACCTGTGCAGCAAAGTAGTCATGCCATTTTTAAGCATTTCAATGGATTCGAACAGACTTTGTACCATGATGGGCTCCATGACATTAAGCTCGAGCTGTCCGGCTTCTGCTGCAAGAGTTACGGTGAGGTCATTGCCTATTACTTTGAAAGCAATCTGGTTTACAACCTCGGGAATAACAGGATTTACCTTACCAGGCATTATAGAGGAGCCGGGTTGCATAGGGGGGAGGTTGATTTCATTAAGGCCTGCCCTGGGTCCTGAAGAAAGCAACCGTAAATCGTTGCAAATTTTGGAAAGTTTCACTGCCAGTCGCTTAACACTTGCAGAATACATTACAAAAGCCCCAGTATCCTGTGTGGCTTCTACCAGGTTGGAGGCCAGTTTTAAGTCAAGTTTGGTAATCTTGCGCAAATGATCCGTAACCTTTTCACTATAGTCTGGGTCTGCATTGATACCCGTACCAATAGCCGTGCCTCCCATGTTAATCTCTTTGAGCAGCTCGGCGTTTTGGTATAAACGTTGAATTTCCTCCTCCAATGTGGTGGCATATGCTCCGAAGGTTTGTCCTAAGGACATGGGAACAGCATCCTGCAACTGGGTACGTCCCATTTTGATCACCTGGGCAAACTCTGATTCTTTATTTTTGAGGCCATCAATAAGTGATTGTAATACCTCAATAAGTTTTTCGTTGCTGGCAATAAGGGCAATTTTAATGGCTGTAGGGTAAGCATCATTGGTGCTTTGCGACATATTTACATGGCTGTTGGGATGGCAGAAAGCGTATTCTCCCTTTTCTTTTCCCAGGTGCTCAAGAGCCCTGTTGGCAATCACTTCATTGGCATTCATGTTGGTTGAAGTACCGGCCCCCCCTTGTATCATATCAATGACAAAATGGTGGTGGTATTTTCCATTGATAACCTCATGACACGCCCTGACAATGGCATTGGCAATATCCTGGGGCAGCAGGTCCAACTCATGGTTAGCTCTTGCAGCAGCCATTTTAACCATAGCAAGTCCGACAATAAGTTCGGGAAAAAAATTCAGTGTCACACCACTGATGGTAAAGTTTTCAATACCGCGCATGGTTTGTATCCCATAGTATACTTCGTTGGGAACATCCCGGTAACCCAGCAGGTCATGTTCTTTGCGCGTACGTCCCGACTCGTACTGGGCACCCACATTCACCACTTTGGAGTTACTCTGGCGCATGCGCCTGGAAATCACTTTGCTGATTTGTTTAAAAATCTTGAGAGCTGTGGCAGTTTGGGTATCAAAAAGTTCGGTAAACCCCTCTTTTGAGATACGGAGTACATGTGTTTTTTTGAGAGCCCTGGCTGTTGTAGAGTGTGGCGTATCAGCCATAATGGTGCCCTCACCCAAAAAATCATAGGTGCTGAAAAAAGTCAGACGTTTCTCTTCTCCAAAGGGTGTTTTTTTAAACAACTCTACTTCTCCGGAATGTATTATATATAAATACTTGTTGGCAGGACTGTTTTCCTGGAACAAATAAGAACGCGGGTTAAAAGTTTTTTCTTCTATTTTTTTTGAAACCTCACTTAATTCTTTTTCTTCCAATTCCTTGAAAAGCTCAACTTGTTTTAAAAATTTTTTTATATCTGTCTTTTTCATCGATGCAATATTTTTGAGTGAATGCTGCTAGCAGCAGGCGCAAAAATAGCAATAATAAGTTTCTGCGGAAAGCATACATCCAGAAAAAAAGGGGATTCTCTTGCACGGAACACCCTTTTTTAAGATACTTTGGCAGCATCATTTTAACAGCATGGATTTTATGAAAATCCGGTGTTATAGGATACACTCCAGGCTTTAGGAGAAGCTAAAATCGTAATTAAAAGTCTGTATATCAAACGATTGACATCTAAATATAAAACCAGCTGGTTGCCATAAATCCTGTTACCAGTTAATTAACCTCTTTATTAAGATTCAGGTGCAGGCTAATAAGTAAATTGGTCTTCACCTGAATTGATACCGAACAAAGGTAAAAGAAGGCCGGGGTTATATAAAAGGCGTTATTAAAAAGGTAAATCCTGATCAGGCTCCCCGGGTTCTTCGGTCCATGATGGGGGTGGCTCGTCCGTTCCCGGCAACGCATCATCGGCTGGCTTTCCACCAGGCTGTTGCACATCCAACTTCCATACTTTTACATCGGTATACCAATTGCCATTGTATTCACGGCTTTCAATGTTTACAGCTGCATTGAGCTTATCCCCGGGTTTGAGGGAGGAGATGTCTACCTTGTCATTCCAGTTGGTGATACAAATTTTCTTGGGGAAAGAGTCTTCTGTTTCGATAATAAAGTCCTGTTTTTTCCATTCTCCCCTGGACGATTTACCACTTTTGGGCTCCAGAACTTCAACTAATTTTCCTTGAATTTCCATAGGTTGTGTCAATAATTTTCAATTTGAGTGCTTTGCATTATATTTGTGCGTATAATATATTTTTGTTAGTTTTATCGAAGTCAAAATATTGCTGCCTATTACAAAGTTTGTAAAATTAGCGGGAAAAATCTGAACACACTAAACAAAACGGCAACTTTTTTTAGATTGCTTTATGATTCTTATAAATTTGAAATGATACTCCATTGCAAGACAATCAAAATTACTGTAACATTATTTGTACTCCTTTTGCTAGTGGGCAAAGAGACACATGCCCAGGGTAAAAGCAGATGGCTATATTTCCGTGAATTATCCCGCCCTGAAAGATGGTGGGTTATAACCCATCCTTTTTCTGCCGGACGTGCTTTGGAGATTAGTTTGCATGCCCGTGAGATGTCCAAACAAATGGAAGAGCACCCCGGTTTAGACGGAGATGGCAGGGGTGGCCAGGTAGATGCATTCCGGCATGTTTACTGGATGGCACTTATGACCCAGAAAACCAATCACCGCAAGGCCTGGCGCCTGGGATATGACCATGAGAAAGGCAATAAACTTTATTATGAAAAGCACAAGGATGAAAGAAGTGAAAATTTGCCCACTGCCACAGATTGCACCATGGACATGTACAATAATAAGGCAGGAATTGAAATAGGAATGAAATATCCAGAAGTTGATAAAGAGCAGCTCCAGGAGATTATCCTTGAAAAACTGCTCAAAGGACATTTTATTATTTTAAAAAAAGATACCCACGGTAATTTGCTGGATTGTGAAGGAAACGTTCTGAAAGCTGAAGAATACGACAACTATTGGGACATCCCCGCTTGCCTGGTGCCGTCAGATTATAATGCCCAAAAGCATCCGTGAAATAATTTGTTATTTTTGCGCTCAAAACAAAGAACATGCTTTTTGTTGAAAACCCTTCCCTGGACCCATATTTTAATATTGCCACAGAAGAGTATTTATTAAAACATCTTGATGTGGAAGTAATAATGGTTTGGCGCAGCAAACCTTCTATTGTGGTGGGTAAACACCAGAATACCCTTGCGGAAATCAACCTGCCTTATGTTAAGAAACATCAAATTCCTGTTTTGCGACGCTTATCTGGAGGTGGCACTGTGTTTCACGATCCTGGAAATATAAATTTTACCTTTATAAAAAAAGCACCCAAGGAAAAACTAATTGATTTTAGGGCACATACGAAGCCTGTGATCGATTTTTTACAAAGTCTGAACCTGGATGCCCGTTTCCAGGGGAAAAACGACCTGCGCGTTGACGGTCTTAAAATATCCGGAAATGCAGAGCATGTTTACAAAGATAAGGTACTGCATCATGGTACCCTGCTTTTTGACGCCAACTTACAGAGCCTGAATGAGGCAATAAAATCCAGGGAAGAGAACTTTCAGAGCAAAGCAGTTAAATCGGTAAGAAGTACTGTGGCCAATATCTCTTCTCTTTTACCCCGCAAAATGGACAGAGAGACGTTTATGAGCCTGTTAAAAAGTTTTTTGTTGGAAAGGTTTAGTTCCTGTGAGCTTTATACACTGAGCACACAAGATGTAAAGAGTATAGAAAAAATAAAGCAAGAAAAATATACCTCCTGGGACTGGAACTATGGTTGGTCGCCGGTATATGTTTTCTCGCACCAGAAAATCATTAATAACACACCTGTATCTGTGACATTGAAGGTGAAAAAAGGGGTGATTTTGTCGGCTCACATTTCAGAGAACAATCAGTCTATTAACGATTCACACCCTCTGGCTGAGTCGCTGCAGGGGGTGGAGCACCACCCTGACAAGGTCAGTAATTTACTCAGTGAGATGAATTTTCAGCAATATAACCAGTTGACTGATAAATGGATGTTGCTGGAACTATTTTTCTAGTCAAAGTATTCCATAGCAGTTATTTAACATAACTGTCAATAGGAGTAACTGAGCAATTGATTAAACAAATCTTTCAGTCTGACATTAATCAGCCTGTTGAACCACATTTGTACCATTGGGTAAAATTTCAACCCGCATGCCTTCATCTGCGAGAATGGTGTTTTCAAAAACTGTTTTGGCTTCCTGACTAAAAACTATATTGTCATCGTACCGAGCAGAGTAATGTCCCAGCATCAACTGTTTTACTTGTGCTTTACGGGCAAGAGTTGCTGCTTCAATTGCTGTACTGTGTGTTTTTTCTCGTGCTATCTCCTTTTTATCATGTAAAAAGGTAGCTTCATGGTAAAGCAGGTCTACACCCTTGATCTGATCAAGAAAATTTTCGGTATACCCAGTATCCGAACAAAAGGCATATGAGCGAGGCGGGGTGGGAGGAAAGGTAAGTTCTACATTGGGAATAACTTGCCCGGAATCGAGCCTGAGATCTTTCCCGGCTTTGATTCTTTGGATATCAGGCACGGAAATACCGTACTTATCTATCGCATCTTTGCGAATGTTTTTTAACCCCGGTTTTTCTTTTATGAGAAAACCATAAGCAGGTAATTGATGCCACATTTCTATGGTTTCCACCGTAATATCATTGTTTTCAAAAATCATCTTTTTCCCCTTATCAATCACATGAAAATCAATTGGGAACGAGGGTGTTAGTTGAGTTATCTCATACTGCAAATCGATGATTTCTTTGAGACCTGCGGGTGAATAGATGTGAAGTTTCTGTTTTCTTCCCAGTAAATGTAAGGTGAATAACAACCCTGGCAGCCCCAGGTAGTGATCTCCATGAAGGTGGGAAATGAAAATATGGTTGATTTTCATAAGGGGCATCTTCATTTTTCTAAGCTGCATCTGTGTTCCTTCTGCACAATCCAGTAAATAATACTTATTGTGACAATGAACCAGCTGGGCAGTGGTATGGCGTAAAGAGGTGGGTGTTGCCGCCGAAGCACCCAGGATATGGATATTAAAAGCAGGTCGCATAGAAAAAAAAACCAGTTTAATTTAAGAACTAAAAGCGTGATTATTATTCGTAGCTCCCTTTTACAATCATTTCAGAATCTTCCACCATCATTTGTCCCATGGCCATTACATGAACAATTTCCAAATCACTGTTGAGCAGCACCAAATCAGCATCTTTTTCCACGGCGAGCCTTCCTTTGTTGTAAAGCCAGAGAATGTCAGCCACATTACTGGTTGCTACTTTGAGAGCTATTTCCAGGCCTATTTTTTCCTGGTGGACGGTATCTATTATTTCATCAAACACCGATTTGGGGTATCCCAGTTCCAGGCTAACCAGGTTGCCTTTTTCGTCGAAGTGAGGCAAAGAGCCACAGGCATCGCTGGTCATTGTAATATGCTCTACGGGCACTCCTGACTTGATAAACTCAGCAATAGCTTTGGAGGGTTTTACTTCATATTGGGGAAAGTAAGGGTAAGAGCTGGCTGTAATGTCGATATAACCTTTTCGGCCATAAACCTTAGCATCCTCAAATATATAAGAATTGCGATTGCAGTGTGTTGGCAAAAACTGTGTGAATTTTAGTTCACTCATCGCCACGGCCTCATAAAGAGGTTTAAAGGGACTTCTTGCATCACCCATATGGATATTTACAATCCCGCATTTACCGCCCAACATTCCACCAACCCTTGCATGGGATGCCAGGTGAACCAGCTCTCGTACGGAGGAATGTGAGCTTCGGTGATCGGATATGGCAATTTCTCCTGCGCCAATTACTTCTTCGATCATAGCGATATCTTTTCCCACATCTCCCATCATCGTTGGCGTGGGTACCTGGTATGAGCCTGTATACATCCATGCACTTACACCTTCCTGTTTCAAAGCTTTGGATTTCATTAATACAGCCTGCAGGCTGCGGGTCATGCCATCGGTTCCCAAACACCCCACTACAGAAGTGACTCCGGCTTCAAGCATCCTGCTCAGCTGTATCTCTGGGGTACGACTGGCGGGACCTCCTTCACCGCCAGCTCCCGCAATATGTACATGGGCATCTATGAGGCCGGGTATCATGGTTAATCCACGCCCATCTATTTCCTTAACATCCACACCTTTAGGTGCTGATATTTGGTCAGAAATGGCAAGTATCTTCTTGCCACCTGTTAAAACATCTTTTTTTCCCAACTTTTCGGGTGCGTACACTTCACAATTCTTAAATAAAAGCATGCTTTATATTTTTTGTTTTAATTCAATTAAGTTTGACTCATGTTGCTGGATGGAAATCACTTACAAACTATGATCCCCAATTAATTTTGATTTAAGTTGCTCATGAACTTATTTGCCAGGGTTCATTGTTTTTTGTGAGCACTCTCTGCTCATACGTGACTTTGTGGGCTTTACCTAATAGATTGCCCAAGACTATACAATGACCACAAATACGCTATACTAATTTTAATATTTTGCACAAATGTAGATTTTCAGACAATCAATTTGTAATATATAACAATAAAAAAGCGAGTTTAGTTCTTGTAAAAGCAAAGCTATAGAAATTATTTTTTGGAAATACCGTCTGATTTTACCATCTTTGAATTCTTATATCTAAAAGTTTTACAAACGATGAAAAAACAACTCAAAGTTTTATTTTCCCTGGTTATAGCAGGTTTGTTTATACTTGGTTTTTCCTTTAGTGGATGCAAAACACAGGAGCCGGTAGGGCATGATGACGTTCCTTATTATCACCCAGATATATTTGAGGAACAGGAGGATGATTATTACGATTATCAGTAATTTTCGCCCGGATTATCTTGTTGCTTTACTTTTTGCCGATAAAGGTTGTAAAGTTGCCTGTGTTTGTTCTCCAGGTCAATATTTTTCCCCTGTATAAATACTTTTTCAATTTTAGTAGCAAACTCCAGCGGAGTTCCGTCTGTAATAATGAGGGTTGCATCTTTTCCAGGTTCAATGCTCCCAATCATAGTATCCAGGCCCAAAATACGTGCAGGGTAAAGAGTTAGAGCTTTTAAAGCTTCATCTTCAGGTAGACCAAAGGCAACGGCTGACGCTGCATGAAAAGGCAACCTGTAAGCAGATGCAGCACCAAAATCTCCGGCGATACAAAACTCAACCCCTGCATTATGCAGCTTAGCTGGTAAAGCATAGGCTGCACCATAATGCTCCCATTGACGTGCCGGGCCACCGATTACCGGGGTAATGACCACTGGTATGTTTTTTTGTGCCAGTTGGGAAGCCAGATAGCCTGCATCCCTGGCTCCTGTCAGTACCATGGTAATTTCTTCACGCTCAGCCCAGGATATAGCCGCTTGTATCTGGCTGATTTCGTTAGCATGTATAAAAACCGGCATTTCCCCTTCAAAAACAGCACGCATGGCCTCCCACCGAACATCCACCGGGTGAGCATCTGATGATTTCCGGGCATGGTGATATCTGCGGGCATTATCAAAAGCATCATGTAGCTCTGTCAACTGCTTGTCGAGGTTCTCATTTTCCAGCATATCAGGCCAATTCACGATGAGCCCGGTTGAGGCTTTCAGTGTCATCTGATCCCAGGTCCAACCATCGGTTTGCATGGCCGCTGAAAGTCCTGAAATAATTCCTGATGTGGGAGTGGAAACTATAGTGCCAATCCCTGCAGCAGCTGCAATACCGATATGAGTGCTGGCAGAATGAAATGCCACTTCGGCCCGGACATTGGGATTGATATTGCCCAATTCTGCAAAATCTGAGGTAACAGGTACTGCATTAATTTCTGACAAACCCATCAGATTGCGTGAATGTATCAGTGCCGGATAAACCTGCTTGCCGGAAATGTCTATTTTAACAGCATTCTCAGGAACCTGGATTTCTGTTCCCATGCCAGATATTTTTCCATCTTCCAGCAAAAGCATGCCGTTTTGGATGACACCCTGGGCTTGGGTGTGAATGGTTCCTCCACTGAGCAGCACTGGAACTGCCTGCCTGGATGCAGGCACCTGGGAATGCACCGGGAATGCAATAGAAACAACATAAATTGTGATGGTTAATAAGGTTATCGAAGGTGAAAATCTTGGCATCATGAGTCAGTTTGTATTTAAATAAAATTGCTTTTCAATGTAAATTCTTTAAAAAAAATTGCAATTAATGTACATGGTCAATGCTTCTGTTGTCTCCAACTGCATCGTTTCAAAAAGCTTTGACTATTTTGATTGAATGCGTTGAATCAAAAAATTTCTTTGCTCTATCACATCCTCTTGCAAAATCTGATCCTGCTTTCTGTCAAAATACAGACGTCCTTCAATCCATGTTTGGTCAGCTGTGGTGAATGCCGAAAGTGGGTGACCGTTCCACAGCACAAAATCAGCATCTTTGCCAGGTTCAAGACTGCCAACCCGGTCATCAATCTGAAGTATTTGTGCAGGATACAAGGTAATGAGGTTCATGGCTTGTATTTCACTTACTCCTGACTTTAGCACTTTCCCGGCCTCCCAGTTCATCCGGGTAGCCAACTGGGTATTGTCCGAGTGCAGGCTGGTATGGACACCTGCATCCAACAAAAGTTTGGCATTTTGATGGATAGCATCGTAGGCCTCCATTTTAAATGAAGACCAGTCTGTCCATATAACTGCAGCAGCACCATGTTCCCTAAGCTCATCAGCGATTTTATAGCCTTCCACCGTATGCTCAAAAGAAGCAATGGTAAAATCAAACTTCTCGGCCAGGCGCATCATCATCAGCATTTCATCCTGCCGGTATGCATGCACATGTGCCAGCCTTTCTCCATGGAGAACTTCAAGGATAGCTTCAAGTTGCAAGTTTTTCCTGAAAGGTTTGTCATTGTTACTTTCCTCTGCAGCTTTCTTCTCTTTTTCATATTGCAGAGCAGCTAAAAAACGGTCTTTGATAATCTCCCGGGTGCCCATCCTGGTATCCGGATACCGATCTGAGCTGCGCTTAACGTTTTCTCCAAGGGCAAACTTAAGCCCGGGTTTGGTATTTTCCAAAATGAGTTCATGAGCAAGAGAGCCCCACCGCATCTTGAAGATGGCACTTTGCCCTCCGATGGGGTTGGCCGATCCGTGGAACAAATTGCCCGTAGTAAGGCCACCTGCCAGGAGCCTATAGATCCACACGTTGTTGGCATCTATAACATCAGTGATACGGGTTTCGGGGGTAATGGCATCACCGGTTTCATTTACACCACCGGCAATACTGGTATGCAAATGCGGGTCAATAAGGCCGGGGGTCAGGTGTCTGCCCTGAGCCTCAATAACATGGGCTCCTTCAGGAGCCTCCAGGTTTTGCCCTATCCTGACTATTTTACCATGCTCTACCAGCATGTCTGAATCTTCGAGTTTATCTTCCGGACCCTGTGTCCAGATGGTTGCGTTTCGAATAAGTATATGCGATTTTTGGGTGGGTTTTTCTTTGATGCCATACTCCATGGAGGGGTATAGCATGGGTATTGCGGGATACGATTTTTGATCTTTGGTTGCTGCCTCATTTTCATTGTTAATACCCTCTTGCTGTTCACTCTCAGAAACAGCAGCTGACCTCTGAGCAATCCAGGATAAAAAATGCTGGCTATCAGTAGCCGCCGATCCTGATAAATTATCTTTACCTGCAAAGGCAGATAAACGCATACCCTCTCTGAGGCTGTCTCCTTCAATGGTAAAAGAAATACGTTGGTTTTTAAGGGCAAAATCAGAAACTTTAACCGGCTCTTCATCTTCAAAGCGCCAGTTTACTTCCCAGCCTTTATCTTTGTTATGAATATCCATTTTTGCTATTCCAAAATCATCTATCTCCACGTTCCATGTGCCTGCAAGGTAACTATGGTTTTCTTTTACCACATGTTTTTCACCCTGAACCCAAACTTGTTCTATAAATGAGTCTTCCTCAAAAATGTTTCCACTGGCAATAAAAAAGCAAGCAGACTTCCCTTTTTCAAGGCTGCCATATCTATCATAAATATTGAGCAGTTGAGATGGCGTTTGGGTGAGTGCTCTCAAAGCTTCATTTTTCGGC
>SL_3KL_010_SEDDRAFT_10005099_pt1 | contig 11836 bp, 14 predicted proteins | sample SodLakKL_010_SED_2_FD_10381 | JGI IMG/M metagenome (IMG submission 10381)
ATTTTATAGTCAATACTAATAGAGGAAAAACTGTAATTGGCTGTACGTTCGACAGTATTTTTTACGATGTTTTCAGGTAGGTTTCCATTTCCAAATAGGGACGGGGCAAGAAATAATACTCCCGGGATTGCGCCGGATTTTGGTCCGTATTCAAGGCGCATTAAGGGGTGCATACTTAGGGATGAAAATCAACCAGTTTTGGGATCTGTTTTAGGTGACTGGCAATGAAAAAATTGGGCTTACGAAATTACCCTGCGTTTCGCAAACCCTTTAATTTATTGATGGTGCCGAAGGCCGGACTTGAACCGGCACGGGTCTCCCCACTACCCCCTCAAGATAGCGTGTCTACCTGTTCCACCACTTCGGCACATGTTTACAATCTGCATTTATAGTCTTAATCTGCTTCCTTTTATTCCGCAGGCTGGGAGGTTTCCGGCTGCGCAGGGCTTTCCGGGAGCGGTGTCGGCGTCGCCGGCTGTTCTACCGGAGGCCTCGTGTCCATTAATATCGACTCGGGAGCCCGATGGGTTGCTCTGTAAGCTAATGTTAAGGATGTGAGCATAAAAACTACTGCGACAACCGTGGTCGCCTTGGAAAGAAACGTTGATGCCCCTGAACTTCCAAAAAGGGTCTGGCTGCCCCCCCCTCCAAAAGCAGCTCCCATATCGGTTCCTTTTCCCGTTTGGAGCAAAACAATCATAATCAAAGCTATGCATACGAAAATGTGAATAAAAATCAGTGCAAGTCCCATATTATTTTTTTGTGAAGTATTTGTTTTGTAAGTTTATCATTGTTGTTTTTGCGTAATCAACAAAAACAGTATATTTTAATTTCAAGCCTTTAAAAATAAACGATTCCTGAGAATACATCCGCTTTTAAACTGGCACCACCCACCAAGGCTCCGTCCACATCGTCCATTGCCATCAATTCTGCGATATTTTCGGGCTTTACACTCCCCCCATATAAGATTCGGGTATTTTTCGCAAGAGAATTCCCAAAAGTTTTTTCGAGAATATTTCGTAAAAATTTATGAATCTCTTGTGCTTGCTGGCTTGTGGCAGTCTTTCCCGTGCCGATAGCCCACACGGGCTCATAGGCCAAAACCAGTTTTTCAAGCTCATCATAAGAGAAATCTTTTAAACCTTTTTTTATCTGTTTGTCAAGTACTGAAAATGTCTCATCGGATTCTCTTTGGTTTTCAGTTTCTCCGATGCATAATATCGGAGCCAAACCGCTGTTAATGGCTGCCCGAATTTTGAGGTTGACACTGTGATCGGTTTCTCCGAAATACTGGCGTCGCTCGGAATGACCGATAATCACGTACTTGCATCCTGCCGAAACGATCATTTCTGCTGAAACCGCCCCGGTATATGCGCCCTCTTTTTCCCAAAAAAGGTCCTGGGCACCCAAAAAAATACCGCTGCCTTCAATCTCCTGTGCTACGGCACTTAAAAGTACATAACTCGGGGCAATCATTACTTCGACATCTGTCGGTTCTTTGAGCAGGGAAACCAGTTTTTTGCTCATCTCAACAGCCTCGGGTATGGTTTTATACATTTTCCAGTTACCAGCAATAAGAGGCCTTCTTTTGGACATTCAATCCTCCTGCAATCGATTATGGTTGGCCTGAAAGGCGTTTTTTAAAATCGTTCTCCCACCATTGCTGCAACGTCTACCATCCGATGGGAATATCCCATCTCGTTATCGTACCATGCCAAAACCTTGACCATATTGCCCATAACAAATGTCCCGGAGGCATCCACAATAGAGGAAAATGTGGAGCCATTATAATCCACGGAAACCAGAGGAGCATCAGAAAAACCCAGAATACCCGGTCTAAAAGTTTCAGAAGCATTTTTTAATACCTCATTGACATCAGCCAGGATGAGGCCTTCTTTATCCACTTTGGCAACAAAATCCACCAACGAAACATTGGGTGTCGGGACCCTTACAGCAAGACCGGTTAGTTTTCCATCGAGTTCAGGAATCACCAGGCCAACGGAAGTCGCAGCCCCTGTCGTGGTGGGAATCATGGATAAAGCTGCGGACCTGGCCCTTCGGAGATCCTTATGAGGAAAATCCAACAGGCGCTGATCTCCGGTATAGGCATGAATGGTGGTCATCAAGCCACTTTTTATACCAAAGTTTTCCAGCAGCACTTTGGCCACAGGTGCCAAACAGTTTGTGGTGCATGATGCATTGGAAATAATATGATGGGTCTGCGGATCATAGCGGTTTTCATTCACTCCCATAACAACGGTAAAATCAGGGTCTTCGGCCGGAGCGGAAATGATTACTTTCCTTGCTCCTGCGGAAAGATGTTTTGAAGCTTCGACATGGTCGCGAAACAGTCCCGTACATTCCAACACAATATCCACACCCATATCCGCCCACGGTATTTTTTCCGGATCTTTTACAGAGGTGACCGCAATGTTGAAATCATTCACTGAAATGACATCCTGCCCGCTTTTTATTTCCCGATCAAGTATTCCGTGCGCGGAGTCATATTTCAACAGGTGAGCCATAGTTTCAGCATTGGTTAAATCATTGACTGCGACGACTTCGATATCTTCCTTTTCCAGTGATGCTCTGAGAACCAATCTTCCAATTCTTCCAAAACCATTTATGCCCAATTTAATCGCCATTAGATTTCTCCTCGGATATTAGCAGGTTATTGCCACTTTCCTCAGGTCATTTTTTCTGATCACCCAAATCCGTCACCGCCCGTTTAAACACTTCTCTTGTTGCCCTTCAATATGGCACTTCCAAGAGAGATACTTCGCTTTCCGCAAGCTTCAAGGCATGTGGCCAGCTTGCCAAGTTCCATTTTTTCCCTGCTGTTGGCAGCCTTGATTAAAATGGGGAGATTCACACCGGATATGACCTCGATGCGGCCTTCTTCCAAAAACGAATAGCTTAGATTGGAAGGTGTTCCGCCAAACATGTCGGTCATAATAATGACACCTTTTCGGTGGTTTACAGATTTAATACCATCACTGATTTTTTTTCGCAAAATTTCTGCATTTATCTTCAAATCGATGGATACTGCGACCGTGGCTTCGGGTTTTTTTCCCAGAATAAATTCAGCGGCCTCTATCAAGGCCTCTCCCAGTCGACTGTGGGTAACTAGGACTATGCCAATCATAAAAATAAATAAATCCTCTGTTCCTTAATATATGGTGCATTAAAATTCATAATCCAGCTGCTCAATTTCATGCAGCAATTCATCGGCATTTGAAATTTGAAAAAGTTTTTCTTTGAAATCATCGTTTTTTAAAAGCCTGGAAATTCGGGCCAGTAGTTTAAGATGCACCCCGGTTGAGTTTTCAGGAGTAAGCAACAGGAAAAAAATATGGGCAGGGCGTTTATCCATGGAATCAAAATCAACTCCTTTACGGCTGAGACCGAAACCCATTACCAGTTTTTCCAACCCCTTGAGTTTTCCATGAGGGATACCGATACCACTGCCAATACCGGTACTTCCCAACTGCTCTCGGTCCATGAGCACCCTGATGAGTTCCGTCTGGTCGACTTTGGCAATTCGAGCCACGGGGGCCGCCATTTCTTCTAAAACACCTTTTTTATCAGAGGCCCTAAGGTCGACGATTATCGCATCTTTAAACAATACATCTAATATTTTCATGGCCCATTTACTATATTAACCAATGCCTGTTTCATTTCAGTTGAAAAGCATGCGGGGACTGCAGACTGTAACACAATCCCCGCGCATTTCATAATTAATTATTGGGCTGAATCAAACCAATATTACCATCTTTGCGGCGATACAAAACGTTGATCTGATCGGTTCTTGAATTGGAAAAAACCAAAAAATTATCCGAAATCAAATCCATCTGCATAATGGCTTCATCCACATCCATGGGTTTATATTCGATATTTTTTACCATCACTTTTTTACTGTCACTCTCCTCAAAGCTTGTGCTTTCAGGTGTAAACTGGTTAATTTTTGCACCACCACGCCGATCACGGATTTTTTCTTTATTCTTTTTGAGCTGTTTGCTGATTTTGTCAAGCACCATGTCAATAGCAGAGTACATGTCACTGGTGGCTTCCTTGCCAACAATATTAAACTTTCGGCCATTTATATTGATTTCGGCAATATGACGGAATTTTTCGACGGAAAGCACCACATTGGCTTCCGCCGGGCTGTCCAAAAACCGATCAAAACGATTCAGTTTTTCTTCCACATATGCTCTAAGGTTATCTGAGGGGTCTATATTCTTAAATGTCACCGAAGTATGCATAACCACTTCCTCCCTAAAATTGTTTTCGTTTGTGAGAAGGAAGAATCTTCAACATCTCACGGTACTTGGCAACTGTTCTACGGGCAATGTTGATATTGGATTTTGATAAAATCTCCGCAATTTTGTCATCGCTGTAGGGCTTTTTATGGTCTTCACTATCTACAATCTGTTTGATTTTGTCCTGAACACTTGCAGATGCAATGGCTCCACCATGAACACGGTTAATAGAACTATTGAAAAAATATTTCAATTCAAAAATGCCTTGAGGGGTATAAGCATATTTATTGGTGGTCACCCTGCTGATCGTGGACTCATGCATATCAATATCCTGAGCTACATCCCTTAAAACCAGGGGCTTTAAATAAGCAATCCCCTTCTTGAAAAATTCCCGCTGAAATTTAAGAATACTTTCCATAACCTTATAGATAGTTTTTTGCCGCTGATGAATACTTCGTATCAGCCATGCCGCAGACCGCATTTTATCCTGTATATATTCCTTTGCATTATTGGAAATTTTTTCTTCCTTATTGCTGATTGCGTTTTTATAAAACGAATTTACCCTGAGCTTGGGCATACCATCATCATTTAACATGATTACAAACTCATCTTCAAATTCGTATACATAAATATCCGGTACAATATATTGTGGGTTTTCATCGGAAAATTGCCTTCCGGGCCTTGGCTCAAGCCCTTTGATAATATTGACAGCGACTATGACATCTTCAATGTCAATTTTCAAGGATCGGCAGATGGCTTTATAGTTTCTGTTTTCCAAATTGGGAAGATGATTTTCAATAATGTCAAAAACGATAGTATTATCAAGGCCGAGGTGCCTGGCCTGGATCAGAAGACACTCCTTTAGATCTCTGGCACAAACTCCTAAGGGATCAAAATTGTGCATGGCGGTCAGCACTTTTTCCACCTCCTGCGATGAAGCATCGCAGGAACATAAAAGATCCTTGTAAGGTATGTCCAAATAGCCGTCTGCATTTAAATTACCGACAATTATGGTACCGATTCTTTTCTCCTTTTCGCCGGTAAAAGACATCATGATTTGCCACAAAAGGTGCTCTCCAAGAGTTTTCTTATGCGCCACAAAAGATTCAAACCTGGGTGCATCTCTGTCTTCACTTTCATAGCTTATTCGTCCCGGAGAATTATACTCTTCGATATAATTGCTCCAATCCACATCCTCTTTGATTTTTTCTTCAATAGTTACTTCTTTGGTTACGGCATTTTGTTCAAAATTGTTTTCCGGCTGCTCAAAACGATCTTCCGGTGAAACATCAACGACTTCCTCCAAGGCCGGATTTTCCTCAAGCTCCTGACGAACGGCGTCAACAAGCTCAAGACGTGAGAGCTGTAATAGTTTAATGGCCATTTGCAGCTGAGGAGTCATAATCAGCTGCTGAGTTAATTTTTGCTGTAACCTTAATTCAATTGCCATATTATAACCTGAACTCTTTTCCTAGATAAAACCTGCGCGCTATTTCACTGGATGCAATTTCACCGGGTGTTCCGGATTCGATGACTTCCCCGTTATTCATAATATACGCATTATCGCAGACACCCAATGTTTCGCGAACATTGTGATCGGAAATTAACACCCCGATATTTCTGTTTTTCAGATGCCCGATGATATTTTTTATGTCGACAATGGCCAAGGGATCAATTCCCGCAAAGGGTTCATCAAGGAGCATAAAAGAGGGGTTTGTCGCCAAAGACCGGGCAATTTCCAAGCGCCTTCTTTCACCTCCGGAAAGCAAGCCGGCCTTTTGTTCAGCCAAATGGCTGATTCCAAGTTCCTCGAGTAATTTTCGGGTGATGTTTTGCTGTTCCTTTTTTTTTATGTTTAAAAGCTCCAAGATAGCCATAATATTATGTTTTACAGTAAGTTTTTTGAAAATTGAGGATTCCTGGGGCAAATACCCGATCCCTTTTCTTGCCCTGAGATACATGGGATGATCCGTCACGTTTTTATTGTCAAGAAATACCTGTCCTTCATCCGGTCTTATCATTCCGACAGTCATGTAAAAAGTGGTGCTTTTGCCCGCTCCATTGGGCCCAAGCAGCCCGACCACTGTACCGCTCTTTAAATCGAGTGAGACAGATTTGACAACTCTACGTCCATCATAGATTTTTGCCAGGTTTTTCAGAATCAACGTTGCCATCTGCTCCAAAACCGCCTAATTTGCCGTTGGTTTTTCAAATGGATCACAGACATCAATCGCCGATTATCCCCCCGGTATCAAAAAAAATTGCCTGCACCTGTGCACCCTCTCTACCTTCCACTTTTATCCGCCCATCATCCCTGTAAAAAGTTATAACAGAACCGGATATAGATTCATTGGCGGTTATAATTTTTGAGTCAGGACCTGTCAGCACCAATATTCGGGTGTCTGTTGTATATTCAGCCTGGCTGGAAACCGCCTTCCTGTCTTCAATATTAATCTTTACATTGCCAATGGCAACGATTTTTTCCATTGCCCCGGCACCTCCAGTCATTTTTTCGACACTACCAGCATCTTCTTTATAAAAAACTTTCAACCGATCACTGGTGATGACGGTGGTTCCCTGGGTTGCCCGAACATTTCCTGAAAATTCTGCAAACCCCGATTCATTGTTGGTGATCAGCAAATCAGCAGTAATTCGGATCTTCTTATCCTCCATAGCACTTGCGGGGCTTTCCTGACTGTTCACAACTGCAATTTTTATGCCAAAAACCAGAATAAAAAACCCAAAGACCATCAAATTAAAGCAAGCTGTGTTACAGCGTAAAATTCTCACCGAAAATTCCTCTCACTTTTCCTTCAAACCTGGTGTTTCGGTTTTTCAAATCGAGTGCCATTGAATCCGCCTCAATGTCCCACGAATCCGACATGACTTCCACTTCCGACACAGAGGTCATGATCCGCTGCTGATGATCATAATAAAGCCGACTGGTCTTTAATTTGAACATGTCATCTTCGACCAGAACATTACCGCTGACTTCGATATCATTTGTATCTTTCTTTAATATCCCCTGATCTGCGGTGAGAACCACTTGCTGATTGTTTGCCATAAAAAAAATGGCGGTCAGGTTTTTGAAAATGATTTCTTGTCTATCGGGAAAAAATTCCGCTGTTCTTGCATTTATTTGCCATTCGGTAACACCTTCCCGCGTAGCCGTATGCTCAACAGCGCCTATTGAAATACCGACATCCTCAGCAATTTCTGTCAGTTGGATTTCTCCGCCGGTTGACATTTGCCGATAATTTAAAAATATGACCAAAATACCGGAAAGAGCCAGTAATATAAGACTTATCAAAGTAACGGATATTTTTTTGCGATTCAATGCCTAAGCCTCGGTTTACCCAAAAATTCTAAAAATACTGCTTCAGGAGGTCTTCCCAAAGACCCCGGGATTTAATAATTTTTTCGCACACTTCTCTTGCAGCCCCTGCGCCTCCTTTTTCAGCCGTGATCATGTCGGCTTGTTTAAGGACGCTTTCATGGGCGTTGGCAACGGCAATTGAAAATCCGACTTTCCGCATTATGGGAAGATCCGGGAGGTCATCTCCCATAAAAGCAATTTCTTCAGCCTTATATCCTGTTGTTTGAATGATTTGATCCAACAAGATCCCCTTGTCTCGAACCCCTTGAAAGACAAGGCTGATTCCAAGGTTTTCACAACGGTGCCGCAGAGCTTTGGAGCTTCTTCCCGTAACAATACCCACCATTATTCCGGCTTTCATAAGAAGGCGTATCCCCAGGCCGTCCCTGACGTTAAAAACCTTTAATTCCTCTCCATTTCCGTCATAAATGATTCCGCCATCGGTCAGGACGCCATCCACATCAAAAAGCATCAGTTTAATATTGCTGTATTTATCGTGATTCATTATCAGTATAAGGTCTTTGAAGTTGGGTGTTCAAGTTGTGGAATTTAAGGTTTTTGGGATGTCATTGGTTATTGCCATTCGAATTCTTTTTAAATCCAACAGCAAATTCTCAAGCATATTGAGTTTCAGAGAATTGGGGCCGTCACACAAAGCGCGATCCGGATCCTGATGAACTTCCATGAAAACAGCATCAACTCCTGATGCCACGGCGGCTTTTGCCAGAAGCGGGACAAATTCCCTGTTGCCCCCCGAGCAAGTACCTTTTCCCCCCGGAATTTGTACACTGTGGGTAGCATCAAAAATAACCGGCCACCCGGTCTGATGCATAATGGCTATTGCTCTGAAATCCACCACCAGATTGTTATAACCGAACATGGTCCCCCGTTCGGTGATCAGGAGATTTTCTGTTCCTGCGGAAAGCACTTTCTGGATTACGTTATCCATATCCCAGGGGGCTAAAAACTGCCCTTTTTTAATATTTACCGGTTTTCCGGTTTTTGCAACCTCAAGAATCAAATCGGTCTGCCTGCATAAAAATGCAGGGATCTGGATAACATCCAGGACCTTCTGCGCAGCATTTATTTCGGAAATTCTGTGCACATCGGAGAGCACAGGGATATTCAAATCTTTTTTGACTCTATCTAAAATTTTGAGGCCTTTTTTCAAGCCCGGACCTCTGAAAGAGTTTATGGAAGTTCGGTTGGCTTTGTCATACGAAGATTTGAAAATCAGGGGGATGTTCACCTTTTCGGCCAATCCTTTCAGAAAAGAAGCGGTTTCCAAGGTTATCTTTTCGTTTTCGATGACACAAGGCCCTGAGATTAAAACCAGGGGGGCTCCAGCCCCAATTTTTATATCCCCAACTGTAACCTGTTTTTGTTCCATTTAATATTTTTAATCCAACCTTTACTATACTACTATGGTTTGCTGCTCAAGTGCAGACTATTTTCTGAAAAACCCTGATTTCCCTAAAAATTTCAGACTACCTACGATTCAATTTACAGGGGACAAAGTGAAAAGTCAAGAAACCGATAAAGTTGGTCTTGATTACGGTTTTATTTGCTGTTATGGTCAGGATTATTAAAATTTCGACGTAATTTAAATGTAAGGTATTAAAAATTATCATGAAAAAGACAAAATCGTGGCTGTTTGCCATAATTGCCGTTCTGATCATTATTGCCGGTGGATGGGTCCTTTTAGTGCAGCTGGAGGGTGAACAACCGATTATTACTGAAAGCATTCCGGAAGCCATAGGCAAATCGCATACTTTTACATTTACTTTGGCGGACCACCGAAGCGGCCTTCGCAAAGTCCGGGTTAGCCTGTTAAAGGATGGAAAACAGTGGGATCTGCTGGAAAAAGAGTTCGAAAAGTCTGGAATGTTCAGTGGCGGTCAAATGCAGGAAACCACTATTGATGTTCCCGTTGAGATGGATAAACAGGGAATTTCCGATGGCGATGCCATGTTGCATGTTACGTTATGGGACTATTCCTGGAGAAATTGGTGGAATGGGAACAAAACGCACCTTGAAAAAGCGCTCCTTATTGATTCCAAACCGCCGACTATTGAAGTACTCAGCAGAGCTCACAATGTCAATCAGGGAGGGGCCGGACTGGTGATTTACCGATTGTCGGAACCTTGTCCCAGAAGCGGCGTTATGGTGGGAGACAATTTTTTTCCCGGGCATTCGGGATATTTTAATGATGAAAGAATTCATCTGGCATTTTTTGCCTTGGACCACACCCAACCCCCGGGCACCCCGGTATATATGGAAGCCTCTGATCTTGCAGGTAATACAGCCAGGGCAGGATTTTACCATCACTTGAGAAAAAGAAATTTTGCCAAAGACGTTATCAATTTGTCCGACGGGTTCCTCAGTTATAAAGTTCCGGAATTTAACGTGCAGGCTCCGGAAAATTCATCAAATCCTTTGTTGGACAAATTTCTGGAAATCAACCGCACTTTGAGGGAGAAAGATGAAGCATTCCTGAGTACTTTGGGGCTTGGAACCGAACCTGAAATGTACTGGGAAGGTACTTTTTTAAGGCTCCCCAATGCAGCAAACAGGGCCGGTTTTGCAGACCACCGGGAATACAGGTATCAAGGTGAGGTGGTAGATCATCAAGTGCATTTGGGAATTGATCTGGCATCCTTTAGAAATGCCGCCATACCTGCTGCCAATACAGGCAAAGTCGTGTTTGCAGGCGATGTCGGGATATATGGCAAAACTGTGGCAATCGATCACGGCTTCGGGCTCATAAGCATGTATTCTCATCTAAGCGGTATCGATGTTGAGGTCGGTCAAATGGTGAGCAAAGGTGAAACACTGGGCAGAACCGGTGTTACGGGCCTGGCAGGCGGTGACCATCTTCATTTCGGGATGATGATTCACAACATCATGGTAAACCCTATAGAATGGTGGGACAGCAACTGGATCATGCATAACGTCACTGATAAATTAAAAGACGCCAAATCCTTTGATACCCCTTAACCCAATTGCAACAAGGAGCTTTTAAAACAATGCCTCGACATCAAGTCAACAAATCAATCCATGATATCAACGAAAAAATAAAAAGGGGAGATGTCGTTGTTGTAACCGCTGAGGAAATTATCGATATTGTCAAAGAAAAAGGGCCTGTTGAAGCCGCAAGAAAAGTGGATGTGGTTACTACCGGAACATTTGCACCCATGTGTTCCTCGGGAGCATTTATCAACTTCGGGCATTCGACTCCCACTATCAAAGCATCAAAAGTCTGGATTAATAACGTACCGGCCCATGCCGGGCTGGCAGCGGTAGACATCTATCTGGGGGCCACTGAAGCTACCGAGGACGACCCCTTAAACAAAGTTCATCCGGGGCAATTCAATTACGGTGGCGGGCATGTAATTCAAGATCTTGTGGCCGGCAAAGCCTTGCATCTGAAAGCAATCGGCTATGGGACCGATTGTTACCCCAACAAATTTTTTGAAAAGGAAGTCACATTAGATGAACTCCCGTATGCTCTGCTTTGCAATCCCAGAAACGCTTATCAAAACTATAACTGTGCGATTAATTTATCCAATAAAACCATTTTTACATACATGGGAACCTTAAAACCCGGAGCAAGAAATGCCAATTATTGTTCAGCCGGACAACTCAGCCCCTTGTTCAATGATCCCTTTTATAAAACCATAGGACTTGGCACCCGTATCTTCCTGGGAGGCGGACAGGGTTATGTGACATGGTCCGGCACACAACACAAACCCGGTGCCAAACGTACCGAAAAAGGCTTTCCCCTTTCTCCGGCCGGGACTCTTTTTGTCATGGGAGATTTGAAACAGATGAGTTCACAATGGTTGGTGGGGCTTAGCATCAGAGGCTACGGCATATCTTTGGCCGTGGGCCTCGGCGTCCCGATACCCATTTTAAATGAAGAAATTGTAGAATACACATCCGTTTCAGACGAGGATATTTTTACACAAATCGTCGATTATGGTCACGATTATCCAAATGGGATATCGAGAAGTTATGGTCAGGTAAGCTATGCCAGTTTAAGAAGCGGAGCAATTCAGCTAAACGGCAAACAAATTCCTACAGTTCCCCTTTCGAGCATGGTAAAGGCAAGACAGATTGCCGACATTTTAAAACAATGGATTTCGAATGGAACTTTCTTGCTTGGAGAGCCCCAATTTACCCTGCCATGCTGATTTTTTTT
>SL_3KL_010_SEDDRAFT_10005100_pt1 | contig 11834 bp, 11 predicted proteins | sample SodLakKL_010_SED_2_FD_10381 | JGI IMG/M metagenome (IMG submission 10381)
GTGATTCCCACTCTGCGTCGATGGGATGAAGCGTTAAGGTACAGTGAACTCCTCGATAAAGACAACCAAGCCACCATACGGTAAGAGTGGACACAGGGCGAGAGGGCACGTCAGGCTATGGAGCACATCCGTGAGCTGGATGAGCAGTATAAGATTCAACCGAAGTTGTAGAAACTATAACGGTCGTATGCGGAAGTTGAGTTAGGTATCCTCATGTGGACTAATCGCTTGGGCCCACACCGAGGCCAGCTGCTCGGCAAAACCAGCCAGATATTCCTGTTTTGTGCAATGCATGACCCACATTTTTAAATCTTCAAATTGAGAAGCTTTTCCTGAATTGCTGTGGGTTTAAGGAGTTTGGTTTTGACGGTCTTTGATTTGGGCGAACAATAGCGTAATTGCCGGATTTGTTTTATCTCTTCTATGGCTTTTTCCACAGAGATCTCGATCTGATTGATCCGCAGCAAGCTTTCCAGCTTCTTTATAGACAGTATACGCTGCAAAACAAATGCAGATATGGCATCGATGCGTTTTTTTAGCCGGTGATAGACCGGTCGTATTCGCAAGTCCGTTTTGGAGATACGGAAGGCTTTTCAATGTGCCATAGTTGATGATAATGACTGATGATCTCTTCTGATGGTAACGTGGTATTGGTAATATAGCCATTCAATCCATCCCAAAGCTGATCGGCCTGGAATCGCTGGTAATCAGTGCTGATGTGTGTCTGGCCCTCTAAGGTCAGGTATTTGTTGTAGCCTCGGTTGTTGATGTGCTCTTTAGTCAGTTTGCCTGAGGCGACCTTCTTTTCCAGCCGCTTTAATCCCTTTTGCCGATTGGCTTTTTTCTTTTTGGCCCGTTTGGACGAATAGCTGACAATGAGCCGATCGTTACGGTGTGGCAGTTGACCAAGATTGCCCTGTTCAACGCCCAGTTGTAATACCTGCTATTTTACATAATCAGATTCATTTTTCAATCTCCCACCCAATATGTAGCTATATCCATTATTGCAAAGGGCATCTATATTTTTTTGCGATAACAGGGCTGAATCGGCCACGATAATCGGCTTGTGAAGGCGAAAACGCTTCTGGAAAGCATCCAGAACTGGAATCAGGATTTATTTTCTGGCAAATCTGGATACTAACCGAGCCACTGCGGTTCTTGTTTTTGCGGATAAACATGGTCTAAATGTGGCAAGCATGACCCAAATTCGAAAATGAATTTTTATAACTTATTGATTATTCTAAACCCAAATTTGAAGCGTCGACGACGCGCACAAAACAGGAGGCCAGCTGCTCGGTAAAACCAGCCAGATATTTGCGACGGCGATTATAGTTGGTCAGATGCGGTAGTTCAGGAAAGGCTTGGGCGTAGTCGGTTTGGAGCTTACTCCAATACCAATGCTCACTGTCGATACTCAAGGATTCCTGAAGCAGCGACAGGGTGATAATATGGAGGGTCGGGCAGACTCGGCCTGTTGGGATAGCGATGCAGGTTGCCAAAGGTATCGAGTTGATCAGCCAGGGTTAGTTTGACGATGGATAATATTTTATCGAAATTGATCTTTAGGTCATGCACAGGGTTGGTGTTTTTGTGAAAATTAAAACTTATTAGATAATTAATATCAATCACTTGCATGTCCTTTTTTAAGTAAAAATGTTAAATTATTTAATGCAAGATCTCCACTCGCAGATTAAATTCTAACCGGTAAACGCGTTTATATTAATTTTTGCTCACTAATACCATACCATTGACGCTTGCAAACGTTCAAACGCCAAAATGATTATATGAAAGCAGTCGTACTTTGCGATGGTGAAATAGTTGAAAAACAGGCCATTCTGAAAGAACTGGAAGATTCCGGATTATTGATTGCCGCTGACGGCGGTGCTAATCATGCATGGGACCTGAATTTGAGCCCGGATGTGATTATCGGTGATCTGGACAGTTACACAGTAACCGGCCGGGAAAAAGCCGAAGTGATTCACGATCCCGGCCAGGAAACAAACGACCTGGAAAAAGCGCTCAGCCATGCCGTTAAAAAAAATGTACAGCAAGTTGTTGTATTTGGCGCCACCGGCAAACGGCTCGACCACACCCTGAAAAATCTGTCGGTGATGCTGCAATTTAACACACAGTTTTCATCAATTATGTTTAAGGACCGGTACTCAACCATGTTTTTGGTCACACCGCCGTTTAAAAAAGAGTTCCCAGTCGGGACTTCTGTCTCACTTTTCCCGCTTTCCGGAACAGTGGAAAACATCACCACAAAAGGCCTGAAATACTCGCTGAATAACGGCACGCTAAAAAACGGTGTTCAGGATGGAAGCTCCAATCAAACCGAAGAAAAAACAGTCGAAATTGATTTTAAAAAGGGAGATCTTCTGCTGCTCATTAACCACTAAACAGAACTATTTTGAGTGCCGGATTTTCGTTTATTGACTGGATTTTTGTAGCCAGCTATTTCTTTTTTCTGATCTGGCTGAGCTGGAAAAAGGGATGGCGCGGCGAATCGGAAGAGGAGTTTCTTCTGAGCGGCAGAAAAGTAACCCTGCCTGCTTTTGTGGCAACGCTGGTATCCAGCTGGTACGGGGGCATACTGGGGATCGGGGAGTGGAGTTATCAATTTGGTATATCGCAATGGCTGATTCTGGGAGCTCCTTTTTATCTTTTCTCTGCAATCTTTGCGGTGTTACTGGCTGGTAAAATTCGGCTGAATAAGGCACTGACCATCCCGGAAGCCATTGCCAATCGATACAATGAGAAGGCCGGGCGTCTGAGTGCACTGCCCATTTTTGTTCTGGTAAGCCCCGCTCCATACATTTTAATGCTCGGTTTGCTGTTTCAGTTTTTAACCGGCGGCGATGCTCCTTTTCTGCTTTATGCTTCGCTGGTTGCTCTTTTCTCGGTGCTGTACATCACTATCGGGGGTTTTGGCGCCGTAATCCGGACGGATGTTCTGCAGATAGTTTTGATGTTTGGCGGATTTATTTTGCTGCTGTTTTTCGCTGCAAAAGAGTTCGGTGGTTTTGGCACTTTGCTTGGAACCCTTCCCACCGGCCATCTCGATATCACCGGAGGAAGTTCCTGGCAGTATATTCTGGTTTGGTTTTTTATCGCTCTCTGGACCTTTGTGGACCCCAGTTTTCATCAGCGTGCGGCAGCAGCCCAAACACCCGAAACGGCACGAAAAGGAATTTTTATCTCCATCGGTTTTTGGATGTTCTTTGATTTTTTGACCTGTTTCGCCGGGCTATACGCATTTGCCATTTTGGGTCCGGGGCTGGAACAGCCCGTGCTTGCCTATCCCATTCTGGCTGACCAGATTTTGCCGGTGGGCATTAAAGGGCTCTTCTTCCTGTCGCTTCTGGCAACCATCATGTCTACGTTAGACAGTTATCTTTTTATTTCCGGACAAACCCTGGGGCGTGATTTTCTGCTCAAGTACTTTCCCGGAGTAAAACCCAACCTGCTCACACGTATCGGAATTCTGGCCTCCGCCATTCTGGGAATCATCCTGATTATTCTCTATCCAAGTGTGATTGATCTCTGGTATGTGATTGGCTCAGTTTTTATTCCCGGCCTGCTGATCCCTGTTCTGGGCGTGTACCTGAAACCTTTCCGGCTTCCGGCAAGGTTTGTTTTTTACTCCATCATCGGCTGCACGCTGGTTTCCCTTACATGGCTGATTTTAGGCAGCGTGTACACTCCTGAAGACGGATACATGTTCTTTGGAATTGAGCCCTTCTATCCGGGGCTTTTTATTGCCATCATGCTCTGGCTGGCGGGGAGAAGATTGGAATCACAGCAATTCCCGGACGGAGAGAGTTGATCGCTTAAATTCAGGTTGATTTTAAAATGTGTCCGAGATCGAGCTTATGAATAGGAATCAGGTATTTTTTTGAAAACACATCTTTTTGAATGCCCAGCAGGCCGGTTCCCCGAAAATCGACCACACAGAAATTATCTTCCGAATTTACAATTTCACCGATTCCGTAATACTCCGGTGACGGCCCGTAATACACCAGGTCTCCCAGTTGCAGGGAGTTGCTTGCCCGCCTGTGAAAAGGATAAATCACAGGAAGCAGATCCAGACGGTAAGAGAGTCTCCGGTTTCTTGTAGCCATTTTTAAACCAACTAATGGAATATAATTTCGCGTTTTTCTTTATCAAGAACGTTCAGGGTAATTTTAATAGCATCAGGCGGCAGAAGCTCGCTGATGCGATCCGGCCATTCGACAATGCAAACGCCATTCCCATGTAAATATTCTTCAGCCCCAATTTCTACAGCTTCACGGTAATGTTCAAGTCGGTAACAGTCGAAGTGAAAAATCGGCGTATCACCATCATACTCATTGATTATGGTGAATGTGGGAGAGGTCACCACATCGCCCGAAATTCCAAAACCCTGCACAAATCCGCGCACGAAGTGCGTTTTTCCTGATCCCAGCTCTCCGTAAAGGCAGACCACCTCACCGGAATTCACGGTTCGGGAGTACTCTTTTGCAATATCGATGGTTTCATCCGGGCTGTTACTGTTTCTCTTCTCCATCCGGTTAACCGCGCGGTTTCATTGTAGCAACCGGCAGTATCATCTCTTCCATGGATGCACCTCCGTGCTGAAAGGTATCCCGGTAACGGTTCTGAAATTTGTTGTAGTTGTTTGGATAGACAAAGAAATAATCTTCTTTGGCAATGATGTACGAATTGGCGGGGGGATCGACCGGCAACTGGTATGCCTCCGGCTTATCGATAAAAATAGCGGCACTTTCCTGCGCTTTTAAATTACGGCCGTATTTATACCGTAGGTTGGTTGCCGCATCTCTGTCTCCGAACACTTTGGTATCCCGCATGGAGCGTATCGAACCGTGATCTGTTGATACCACAACCGTCACATTCTCTTTGGCAAGTTCTTTGAACATCCTGAACAGCGACGAATGCTGAAACCATGTTTCAGTAAGTGACCGGAATGCACTCACATCAGGGGCAAGTTGTTTGAGCACTTCCGAATCAGACCGGCTGTGAACCAGCGTATCCACAAAATTGTAGATGATGGTGGTGAACGGAGTTTGCGTATAGTTTGAAATTTTATCAACAATCCGGTTTCCCTCATCCGGCTGGATGACTTTCTCGTATTTCACCTGCTCGGACAATTGATTTCGCTTCAGAAATTTTTTGAGAAGCTTTTCTTCATGTCGGTTCAGCGACCGCTCATCCTGGCCCATCTCCCAAAGCTGCGGATAGCGTCGCTGAATTTCGAGCGGAAACAGACCTGAAAAAATGGAATTCCTGGAAAACGGGGTCGCCGTGGGAAGGATGGAATAATAAAAATCGGTTTCTATGCTGAAGAAATCATTCAGCTTGCTTTGAAACAGCAGCCACTGATCATAACGCATGCAATCAATCAAAAAGAAAACAACGGTCTCATTCTTTTTCAGATGTGGAAAAACCTTTCGTTTCAGCAGGTCAGGACTCAGCGTGGGATGTTCATTTTCAAGCCGTTTCAGCCAGCCTTTATACTCCAGTTTTACAAAGCGTCCGAACGCCTGATTGGCCTGCTGAAACTGATCTTGCAAAACCTGCTGCAGGGCTTCATCACCATTTTCGAGGTTCAGCTCCCAGTGCGTCAGCGTTTTGTAAATATCAATCCATTCCTTCCAGCTTGTCTGCTCATTAAATTTGGCTGATAGTTCGTTAAAATTTTTCAGGTAGGTTTGAGCCGCCTTTTCGTTCTGAATTCGTTTCTTATCCAGAATTCGTTTAACGGTGAGTAAAATCTGGTTCGGGTTCACCGGTTTGATGAGATAGTCAGAAATTTTATTTCCGATCGCATCATCCATGATCGATTCTTCTTCGCTCTTGGTGATCATCACCACAGGAATTGAGGGCTGTATGTTCTGAATTTGCTCAAGCGTTGCAAGGCCGTCCATTCCCGGCATCTGTTCATCCAGGAAAATAATATCAAAACTGCGGTTTTTTATGAGTGATACAGCGTCTTCCCCATTGGTTACCGGTGTAACTTCGAAGTCTTTGTTTTCTAAAAATATGATGTGAGATTTTAGCTGATCAATCTCATCATCGGCCCATAAAATTTTACTTGGCATAATCTGAGTTTTGCATAGATTCTATTTAGTGTGATTCTATCAGAACAACTTCAACAATCAAAGAAATGTTTCTGACCTTCTCGAATAAAGCATCTTTCCTGATTCCCGCTACCTTAAAATAGGGAAAGCTTTTCGCTATAGAAACTTACTTTTATACGTTTTAAAGGTTTTTTTATTGAGATTCAAACCGGCTTGTTAAGAGATGATTGCATCTCAAATCTCACCACTTCTGATATATTATTTCAGTCCAATAAATCCACATAATTCAGACCATGTACGCTCAAATATCACAATGCAATGACCGAAAATTTTTAAATCAGACAAAAAGGTCGCCTATAAAATATTAATTTGAAGCACTTTACACCGATACTAATAAAAGTTTTTTCTCAGATTTAGAAAGAGCAAAAAAAACAAACCTCTGAGCCCATCTGCTGTTGCCAATTCAGATAATTTATCACAGGTTAATTCAGTGCAAAACGCTAAAATAATTTAACATCAAAATTGTTCACTGGAATTCTTGCGATCTACTGATCAAATTCCTAAAATCTACGGAAGCGCTTTTCAGCTCATATCTCAAACAAAAATGGAGTATATAGACTATGACAAAATATCTGATTCCATCTCTGCTTTCTTTGCTATTCGTGCTGGTAGTTATTACCCCCGGCCAGGCACAGGACAGTGAAATACGTATGTATGTAACATCCAGCGGAACCCTGGAACTCGATCAGGGTTGGCTCACCGCTATGACAAATCACGGCACACGGATTGACATTCCTGTCCCGATGTATATCATCGATCATCCGGAAGGCCTAATTGTTTTCGATACCGGAATGAACATCAACGTAGTGCCGGACCATGGCGAGGAGTACTGGGGCCCTGTAGCCCAGGCATTCACTCCCACCATGACACGGGACCAGGGCATTGATGAACAGCTCCAGCAAATCGGAAAAACAACATCTGATGTGAAATATGTAATTCATTCACACTTTCACCTCGATCATGCCGGAAACATCAATATGTTTCCCAATGCTACCCACATTGTTCGCAAAGCAGAACTGAAAAATGCCTGGTGGCCCGAGCAGTTCCAGCGTGCAGCTTATGTTTTAGATGATTATAAAAACACCCGAAATTTCAATTTCATTGAACTGATTGACGATCTTGACCTGTTTGGTGACGGCACCATCGAGCTGATTGACACAAAAGGGCATACGCAAGGCCATCAATCGTTAATTGTTCGTTTGCCGAACACAGGTACTGTAATTCTTGCCGCTGATGCCGCTTACATGCCCGAAAACCTTCAGGGCACCATTCCGGGTATTGTGTGGAATGTGGAAGAGGCTATGAACTCCATTGAACGAATGAAGATGATTCGCGATCGTGAAAACGGAGAAATCTGGCTCGGCCATAGTATGGAACAATTCCAAACCCGGCGACTTCTGCCCGAATATTACGATTAATGACTTTTCAAATTCTCCGGGGCTGGCGCTCCGGAGAATTTTTATCTGTTCTCATCAGCTCAGAAATTTAACAATGAACCTACTTCTTTTGCTCGGCATCATAATACTCATCTACTGGGTGTTTGGCATTTACTACATCTCACAAAAAGAGGACTGGACATAAGTAAGTACGTAATTTTGCATGGAAGAACTCACTATTGGTAACTGGGCGTGGTTCTGGTTAATCTTTTTTATTGTCGGGACACTTGGAATTGGTGTTTACGCCATGACCAAAACCAAAACTGATGAGGATTTTGCAGTAGCCCGAAAATCCTACGGGCCTTATATTCTCATCCTGGCACTGGCATCCACCATTGCAAGCGGCTCCACCTTTATGGGAATTCCCGGACTGGCCTATGATAAAGGCTTTCCCGCACTTTGGTATCCCGCTATTTACCCAATTGGTATCTATCTCGGATTGATTTTATCCGTACAGCTTATCAAACGGGCAGGTGATACGTTCCGGTCCAACTCACTCCCTGAATTTTTAGGCCAGCGGTTTGACAGCGACTTTCTCCGGGTTGGTTTTGCCCTGCTTTCACTATTGCTCATTTACTATGTAACCGCGCAGGTTGTAGCTGCAGCTACCGCTTTCGAAGTTATGCTCGGGGTTGATTATACCTGGGGCGTGATTGTTACCGTCATTGTTATCGGAATTTACATCACTATCGGCGGCTCTCATGCCGATATCCTGACCGATGCATTTCAGGGCGGGTTGATGCTGCTGATTGCTCTGATCATCACCGTTATGTTTTTTCTGGGAACCGGCACAGAGGGCGGGGCTGCAGGCATCAATACCGCAATCGAAGCGCAGGATTCCAGTCTCTCGTGGGATAATTATTTTTCACCCGGAGATCCCATTTTCGGCAGTTTCTGGCTGGTTTTATTGATGTTTATTGCCCATTTGCCTTTTGCTATGAACCCGCATATCGGTAATAAAGCCTTCGCTCTGAAAGATTCTGCACAGTTGCGAAAATTTCTGATTATGGCCATTCCCATTGGTTCCATTCTCGGTTTTGCCGTTTTGGGCGGCCTGCATGCCCGTGCTCTCATCGGCCCAGACCTGAGGCCAGACGCCGCCATCCCGGCACTTTTTATTGAACTTTTTCCACCGGCCATCGCGGCTTTTTTGGGTATTGCCATCCTTTCTGCCATCGTTTCAACGGCAGACGGCCTTTTTGTATCAATCGCTGTAATATTCAGTAACGACCTCTATCGCAAAACATTCGCTCATAAAATACATCCACACAAAAGCGAGAAACAGATCGAAAAAACAGCACTCAATATATCCAGAGTGGCAACCGTCATCACAGTTTTTGTGGCAATGTGGCTGGCCTGGAATCCGCCAGATTTCCTTGCAGTACTGCTCTGGATTGGCGTAGGCGGAATTATGAGCGGCGCGGCAGGCCCTCTTGTCATCGGTTCGATGTGGAAGCGCTCAACCAAACCCGCAGCCATCGCTTCCTTTTTGGTGGGTGTAATCAGCTATGCTTCAATGTGGCTGATTGTGGGCTGGCAAAATCCATTCGGAGCAGCCGGTGTATGTGTAATTTTGGCTTCCATCGTAATGATTGTCGTCAGCCTGTTCACCGAGCCGATGCCGGAAGAAAAACTAAATGAAATTTTCAGCCCGGTAAGAAAGTAGTATCTCATGAACCTGAATGCAGTTGATGCCACGCTAAATAAAAGTCAGATCCGCTTTGCAATTAAAAGTGCATATCCGTTTAAGCGGTTTCTGAACCGTTTCGACCAAAACGGAGATCTCGTGATTTGGTATCCCCGGTATTATTTAACGGTTCGCATAGAAATGGATACGTACCTGAAAAAAGGATTGCAGTACAGCGACCTCGTTGCAGTTGATGCGCTACGTCCCCTGAGTGAACGGGTAACTTCGTTACCAGAATTTTCCGGTAATTATTCTGGTGAAGGAATTTTCCCGGAACCAAAAATTTCAGCCAAAGATGCCGAAAAGGAAGCTATAGATCTGATAAAAGGTATTGTATTAAGCCGCAATAAATTGCTGAAAGATTACCATATTGAGTGCACGGACAGTAAACTGGTTCACCTGAAAACTTTTGTGGTGAAGCTGAAAAACCGAACTGCAGCCGAGTGGCTCTATATCGACGAGCATTTTCAGGCTGCGTGTGCGGTTCAAAAACGTCCGGAAATTCTGAACTGTCTGAAAAGTTGCTGACAGTTGCAGATGAACACGTTTACTCAAAATTTTTAAATCCAATGAAATCCATTAATCACATTCGAAGTTTACTTTTTGTACCGGCCGGTAAACTGGACAAATGGAACAAAGTGGTTGCAGCCGGAGCGGATATGCTCTGTATCGATCTCGAAGACAGTGTGCCGTCTGGAGAAAAAAATCAGGCAAGAGATGCAGTAGAGCAATTTCTGCAAAACAGGGAACTTAGCCACCCACTGGTAATCATTCGGATCAACTCTCCTGAAACTGAAACCGGAAATCTGGACCTGGACATGATCCGTGAACTTAATCATCTGCCGGACGGCCTGATGATCCCCAAACTGAATGAAGCCGCGGTGATTGAAAAACTGGCAAAACAACTGATCATGTTCGGCAAAAAAACAAATCTCATTCCGCTCATAGAAACGTCCAGGGCTCTGGAAAATGCACGGGACATACTGGATCAAAAATTGGTGGCCGGGGCTGTTTTCGGCGGCCACGATCTGGCTATGGAACTCGGCTGCTCTAAAGAGTGGGGGGTGTTAGCCGCTTATCGCTCGGAATTTATCCGGGGTGCGGGCGGGCTGAACCTGAGCCTGATCGACATGCCGTGGTTCGGCCTGAATGATGCTGACGGGCTTCGCAATGAAACGGCCAACTGCAAGCGCTTTGGATTTACAGCCAAAGCAGCCATTCACCCAGCCCAGATCGATCCCATCCACTCGGTGTTCACCCCAACATCAGATGAGGTTGCCGAAGCAAAAGAAAAGATCCGGGTATTTGAAGAACATGGCGGCCATGCCGTAGCCTGGAAGGGCACTGTGCTGGAACCCCCCGTAATTGAAAAGGCCAAACGGATTGTTGAACGTGCAACAAATTTAGACCGCTGAAAATCCCTGAATATAACTGAAATATCATGATTATCGACCTGAATAAAACCCATGAAGAGCTCCGTGAAAGGGTTCGGAGCATCACAAATAAATATCCCGACGAGTATTGGCAGGATCTGGACGAAAACCGTAATTATCCTTCCGAATTTGTAGATGAACTAAGCCAAAGCGGGCTTCTTTCTGTTTTGATTCCAAAAGAATACGGAGGCGAAGGCCGCTCGCTCACAGAAGCGACCGTAATTATGGAGGAGATACAGGCCAACGGCTGCAACGGAGGGGTTTGCCACGCGCAAATGTACATCATGGGCACACTGCTAAAACACGGAAACGAAGATCAGAAAAAACGGTACCTGCCCAAAATTGCATCGGGTGAACTGCGCCTTCAGGTTTTTGGCGTTACCGAAAAGCACACCGGAAGCGACACCACCAAACTCCGGACATTCGCCAAAAAAGTGGACGGCGGCTATCTGGTGAACGGACATAAATTTTACATCGGCCGGGGTCAATATTCCGACCTGATGCTACTGCTTGCCAGAACTACACCGCTCGATCAGGTTGACAAAAAAGTGGACGGACTCTCAACCTTTCTTGTTGATATGCGAAAAGAAAAAGGCAAGAGCCTGGATATCCGTCCCATCCGCACCATGATGAACCACTCGCTGACTGAAATTTACATCAACGATCTTTTTATTCCCGAGGAGAACCTGGTAGGTGAGCTGGGAAAAGGTTTTCGGTACATTCTGGACGGGATGAATGCCGAGCGGCTGCTTATTGCATCCGAATGTGTGGGCGATGCCAAATGGTTCATCAACCGTTCAACAGAATGGGCAAATAAACGAGAATTATTTGAGCGACCGATCGGAAAAAACCAGGGAATTCAGTTTCCCATTGCGCGTGCGTACGCTTCCATGCTGGCGGCTGAGATGATGGTTAAGAAAGGATGCGCTGTTTTCGAAGCCGGCCAAAAGTGCGGCGAAGAGGCCAATACAGCATTGCTGCTTGCCTCCGAAGCATCGTGGGAAGCAGCCAACGTGGCCATGCAAACTTACGGTGGACGGGGGTTTGATGCCAATTTTGCCATAGAACGCAAATTCCGCGAAACCCGCCTCTATCAGGTAGCCCCGATTTCCAAAAACCTGATACTGGCCTATCTCTCCGA
>SL_3KL_010_SEDDRAFT_10005101_pt1 | contig 11834 bp, 10 predicted proteins | sample SodLakKL_010_SED_2_FD_10381 | JGI IMG/M metagenome (IMG submission 10381)
GGTTAGTGGAAAGATGCTCAAAGACGCATTCTTTTGTCAAATCAGAGGCTAAAATTCCTTCAATGACCGCGGTGATGCCTCCTCTTACCGTCCGGTCTGGCGCGATTATTAATATTCTCATTGTTTTCTCCCGGCCCAGTTCTGGGCTAATATCGCAAAACTTTTTCCAGATGGAAAAAAGGCCTGTAGTTGTTTCGCAAATAAAATGATAGTGTTCCCATCCTGATAAAGCGGATCGAATCAACAGCCTGAAAGCCGGCCTTCTTAAAAGTTTTCACTGAAGGGATATTCCATTTCTCGATATGGCAAATTATTTTTTTGAAGTTCCGTTCCTTGAAATACCGGAGCACCTCGTTGACAGCGAAAAGAGCTAAATTCATACCGCGGTATTCCGGCAGAATGAAGGTATCGTAAATGAAGGCCACCCCGGGCTCAAATACCACGGTTTTATCAAAATCATGAATGTAGGTCGGACCCACCCCGATTTTCACGTAACCGATAATATTATGTTTGTGTTTAAGAATAAAAAAGATGTGCTTGTTAGCCAGGGCAGTTTCAATTTCCTTATTGAGATAGATCCAGGGAAACCTGTTTTGATGCCATTTTAACCACTCAATAAGCTCGCTCTTGTCATGGGCCAGGAAATCTGGTTCTAAATCCAGACCCGGAGTGATCCTGCTAACGGGATCATCAAGGTTCCGCTCATACCATATGGAACATGTCGAATAGAACATGAACTGGCGGGCTTTCTGCCAGCCCTTCCTGAAAACCCCGCTTAAACCGTTTAGATCAAACTCGGTTTTAATATCATGTGCCAATTTCAATTCAATAATCATCCTTATTAGCCGCCTAATTGCGGCAGATTCGGTTTAATCCTGCTCAAATATATTCTCTGCACTGATTTCAAAACACCTGGGTTCCTCTGCACCCCCAGGATGCAATTTTTACACATTGGTAAACGACCGTTATTTTGCGCCCTTCTGAAAAACCTGTGTTTTTCATTATTCCAAACACTTTCAAAGGGTTCATCAACAAGATTGCCCATAATAAAATTGGTGATGAAGGGGCAGATCACCAGGTTGCCATAGGGATCGACAGTAACTTCCGTTCTTTCGACATAACATTTCTTGTGCGGAATAGTGCCCCTGTATAGATTCTCTACTGACAGGCTGTCTATATTAATTGTTTCTATCTTAATCGGGGCCTTATGGTATCTTTTCTTAATTGTTTCCAGGCTCTTCTTGATTTGGAGAGCCTGATCCCTGGTTGCCAGGATCGAGTCACCCTGGCGCAAATATTGAGCATTGGGTGTAATACCCATAATTTCGGAGGCCTTCACAACTTCTTTTTCAAATTCCCCGGCATATTCGAAATCGACCTCATCAAAACCCTTATCCAATGCGTATTGTGCCACAGCTTCCATAGATCCAATGTTAAATTTTGAGACAGTGCAATTGCAGATAATGCGCAGTGGATTGGACCTGGCGCTGGTTTTATTTCTCAAGGACAGTATTTTATCAATCGACTGTTCTGCCAGAACAGCTGCGCCTTGAACCCCCCTCACGTTATCCTGTTCAAGGCCATAACCGTCATTGGAAAGATAAACTGTATCAACATATTTTACAATCGCTTCGGCCACCTGATCGTCCAAACCGATCTGGTTGGTTGGCAAATGGATGGTAACACCTTTTCTATGTAAATATTCTAATACCTCTATTAAAAGCTCTTTCCTTAACAGGGCATTTCCGCCAAAAGGCTCCGCGTTTTTAACGCCCGCTTCCACCAGCTTATCGATTATTTCTTTCCAGGCCGCAAAATCTATTTCCTTTTCAATCTCCTGGGCCTGGGGCCGCTGCCACATGGTACAGGTCTTGCATTTGGAGTCGCACCTGTAGGTCAGGTACAGGATAGATGTTCTTGGAGTAATTTTATGAAAACCAAGTTCCCGCCTTGCCAGCCACCGGAGTTCATCATTCAATACCTTAAAACTTTTAAAAAGTGCGCTATCTTTCATGACATCAACCTCCTTTATCTGAAAGATTTTTCCGGTAACCGCTGGACACTTAAAGAGCCTTTCATTATCATGGAACCCTACTAAACTTTTGCTTATTAGCGAACAGGTTTTCGGCAATAATCATATCAAAATTAGTAGAAGCACCAGGAGAGAGTTATTCTTGCTCGTTTAAAAGTTCTGCAGCCATAATTTGGGCTCCGCAAAATGATCGCGGTTAGAGACTTCAACTTCTCCTATTAAAACCATGTGATCACGGACCGGCACATCATCCAGGGTCAACTGAATGGCCGCTTCCCGGTTTTCAGGATTAAATATTCCGACCCATAGCTGATAATTTCCCGGTGCTACATTAACAGGAGTCTCCAGCCGGGTTTGAAAGGTTTTTCGGGTTCCAGGAAACAGGCTGCGCACACTGTCAATTACCACCGTCTCGGCCACAACTATCCCCTCAGAGTTTTGCAGCTCTACTAAGATAGGCCAGTCATGATAGAAGGGCGCCGTGCCCCCGTTGCGCCACTTGGTGGTTATCGAGATATTTTCACCGGCAGACACTCTTTTATTAAAGCTGGCTTCCGTTATGGCAAAGCGGTAACCGATTTTGCCAAGCAGCTTATCCATATTAAATCTCGTTTCAGCATTTAAAGGGACCCATGGTTGTAAAATCCAGGTTAGATAGGTATCCTTTGCCTGCTGAATTGTATCCATGATAGTACTGTTCTTTAAAAATCTATTATCCCCGGTAGATAGAAATTCCGCTCCCGAGGGTGCCGTTTTCCAAAAATCAGCCATGGCCGGATGACTGTCGCCGGTAAAATAACATGTATAACCATTTTTAAACCACTCTATAAACCAATCGTAAGTGTGCTGCGGGTGTCCGAAAGCATGGTTATGGAGGCCGAAATTATGATCCCGGGCCACCTCGCGGGGCTGACGTGAACTAACCAGGGTATTTTGAAAATATTTTGCATAAGCTTTTTCATACTGAGAAGCAACCTCCTTGCTGGGATAATACCCGGCTGCATAACGATCCAGGATATAGTAGGTATGCATTTCGCCCCAGTGGCCCAGGCTGCCCATAATAATACAGTAAGTTTTTTCATTGTCATACCTGTTGGCAATAGCCTGCAAAACTTTGTCATGATATTCTATTATTAACGGGCTGGCATAGTTAGGGCTAAAACCAACCTGATACTCCACATCACCGCCGGGCAGATCCCTGCTCCAACGGTAGAAAGTCCCCACTCCGGGAATGTTGGCATTATCTTTCATGCTGCTGTTGAATTCTGCCATCACCGCATCATCATTCCGGATGCGGTCCAGGGCATCTTCATAAGCCCGGGCGGCTGCCCTGTCACCTTCCAGGAGGGCCCTGTTCAGGCGTTGTTTATAATCGGTTTCCGCCTCTTTTTTTAACTCTTCATAAAGCCAGATCGGAATGCCAATATGGTTGTAATCAATCTTTCTGGAAACAGTAGGATTGTCCAGGGCAAAGCCCAGCATGAACTGCCTGTTTTGGTCTTTCATCCAATAATGATAATTATTTCTGTTCTCTACTTCTCTAAAATCAAAATTTCCCTTGCTTTTCTCAATCTCAGCCCAGGTAAAGCCGCCGACCACGATGGTGCCTTCATAATTTGATGTGCGCTTTTTGGCAAAAGTCACCGCTCCCATGTAGGGATTGGAAAAATATGAGTCAGACTCAGCAAATGAGACGGTTTGGATTCCTCTGGCAGAGAGAATCATACTTTGCATTTTCTGCCACAAACCGGCCTGGGGCAATAGAAATATTGCCAGCGCCACCAGTGCTGTTAACGCCAACAGCACCCACCATCCAGGAAGGTCCAGCGGTTTGCTTTTATCCCCGTTTTGAATTATCCCGTTACTTGTATTTTTTCGGGTATATTTAANCTTCATTTTCCCTTTTCACTACCTAATGCCCTTTTGTACTCCTCTATGCGATCATTTATCATGCCTCTTATTGTTCCTTTATAATCAGATAATTTGTGCAGGATTTCTTTGCGTTCATTGCTTTTCAAAAGCACTATATAGATTAACGGAATGAAAACAAAATTTAACAGTAAACCCTTCCCTATAAAATGAACTGCAGAAATCTGAGTGATAATCTGGTTCAATAAAAAGCCATAAATCAGAATAAATCCGGAAACTAAAGCATTTTTTAGGTACACCTCTTTATAATATTGCCCCAGCTTCATATTTAGCAAGTTCCTGTAATACAAGTTTGCCAACAAAAAATATCCCAGAAATAAAGTAATTCCGGTGGCCATAGCGGCTCCAATCGCTCCAATTTGCTGCACCAAATAAACGGTGGCAGCAATATTGACCAAAGCACAACCCAGGTAAATATAGGAAATGATCTTATGTTTGTTCATTACATAAACCATTTCCGTTCCGGTAGATTGCGATAGAATCAACCAGTAAGGGATAAGAATGATGACGGTATAAACATATGTCATGGGAAAGTGGTCCCCAATCCACAGCACCACAAAATCCCTTCCCAGGACTATAAAATTAACGACTACAAAACTCACCAGGATCCCCAATATCCGCGAACTCTGGGTGAAAAGATTGGCTAAAAGGGCCCTGGACTGGTCCTGGTCTTTTCCTACATAACATTGCATGAACAGTGGTATGAATAAACCGGAAAAGGCAACGCTGTACCTGAAAAAGTAATCCAGTAGCCGCTGGCTCAATGCGTATTCGGCAATAATTTCAGCATCTGTAAATATTGCCAGGATGATGTTGTCCGCATTCCAGTATAGAAGTTGGGCTATGCCTCCCAATAACATAAAAAAGGTAAACTGAAATAATTTCTTAAACAAGGTCTTTTCAAAATAAAATAATCTTATACTTAACCGATATTTAAAGATTGAAACTAGAGCATAGATCAGGTTAACGGACTGCACCAGAATCATATCCACCAGGAAGAGGGTAACTATTCCATGACCGGCGTTAAGCAATAGAATGAAGACAGGCACTCGTGAAATAGCTTGAGCAGTTCGTATGTTGAAAATAAATGAAAAACGTCCCCTCCCCTTGAGGTGGAACCAAAACAATGATGCAGGCACATTCAGCCCGGCATTGAGGGCGGCAACCAGAAAACTTAATCTGGCAATTTCCAGTTCGGTTCCCCTGAAAATAAAAATATTGCCGAATTGCCAGTTTAGGAGACCGACCCCAATAAAAAATAATAAGCTAGTGAACATATAGATGGTAAGCGCCATAGACACTGTCGCGCCTTCCATATTTTTTCTCTTTTCTTCGGCATATTTAGCAACATACCGCTCAACAGTTTTGCCCAGCCCCAGGCTAATTAGTTCAACGTAAATGGTCAGGCTAAATACAAATTGATAGATGCCATAGTAGTTTTTCCCAACATTAGATTCGATAATAGGAACCAAAACCAATGCAGTCAAAATAGTGATAAATAGATTGGTATACGAGGCAATAGCATCAGTTTTCTTAAGATTGGCCAAGTAATCACCTTTTGTTTAATAATTTCTGCTGGGAAACTAAGTTTTTAGGAGCTTTTCTATGGCTTCTTCATATAAGCCACCAATTACATTAATATCATGATGTTTCCTGCCATACGCCCGGGCCTTGGCTCCTAAGGCTCCAACCTGGTCGCTGTTTAGGTTTTTTACATATTTGACAAGGTTATCAAAATTATCATCGCAAGCAATTCCAAGCTTGTTTCGAGCAATAAATTCATCAGGATCTACCTTCAGCGATGCAATTGGGGTCCCACCCAAGCAAGACTGAATGAAAGTATTGGGAAACCCTTCATATTCAGATGTGTTGACAAAAAGTTGCGCCTGGTTGAAAAAAGACTGGATCTTATTAAAAGGCACATACTCCATAAAAATCATGTTAGGGAGTGTTTTCGCTTCATTAACCAGCTCTACTGCCATTCTCTTAAAAATTTCCGGTTCCACTTCAATCGGTGGAGACATGATCATGACAAATCTTTTTGTTGGAATTCTTTTGGCCAATTCCACAAAAAGTTCCGGTCTTTTTAAAGCAGTACAGCGCCCTACCCAGAGAATGTGCTGTTTACCGGTGATGTCGATCTCTTCTTCAACAAAAAAACCATTTGATACAACCTGGCTTTCGAAGCCCATATTGTCTTTTAAAAGTTTTTGCTGCTGCTCCGACTGGCTGAATATTAAATCTGCTCTTTTTAACCCGATTCGATAAAGGTAGTAAGTTCGTCTTCCTCCGGAAGAGGAAGCATCGAAAAACTTAGTATCCCGGTCGGAAGCAAGCCGATGAAGTATATACCTTTTCCTCAGATTTTTAAAGAATATTGCTGCCCAGCCCACCTCATCCCCGGCCATTTTAGTCAGCATCAACCGGGCAGGACTTTGCCAAAGATTTAACCAGAGATGGCTGTAGCAGTGAACTTTCTGAGACAACGTTTTATTGTGCCACCCATAGTACGGTATTTTTACCAGGCGTACGCCGTCAATAGTCTCTGGTTGATCCGGCTGTCCGAAATCACCTACATAAAAAGTTACCCGAATGTGAGGGTTTTTTGCCAGATATACAGCCAGGTTATATTGATCAACCTCAGCACCACCAAACGCCGCCGGGCAGTCCGGTTTAAAAAGAGGATAGACATAGGGCGATAAAAAAGCCACCTCTACCTGATTCAAAAATATGCACTCCTCTTCTTGATATGCCTTTTATTTTACTTTCGAATTCAAATCAAAAAACCTGGTGGTTGCTTTCTTATAACTTACAAAGTATATCTGGCAATGCTCTTTTTGATTATAAAAAAATTAAAGTGATGCACCATACCACATTGTACAAATCCACTTTTCACAACCGATTTTTTTGAATATTCGTTGCTGTTACTAACCATCACTGTAGCCATCTTCAGTCCCTGTCTTTTTCCAACCGCTAAGATGGCCATAGTGTTAAATTTTTGCGCCCCTTTGTTTCTTTGTTTGAGAAAAGTGTACCCATCAAAAAGGTACATATTGCCTTCCCAGGCCGGATAAAAATAGTCTGTATTACTATCATAAATAGCACCGTAAGCAATGCAGTAATACCCCAAAATGGTTCCGCCGGTTTCCATGACCACGTAGGCCCTTTCTTTCGCTTCCGGAACCATTCGCTTGGCCAGTTTTGCTTGCGTTTCAGCAGGGATCTCCGCGCCATATTCTCGGATTATCCGGGCCATAATTTCCGGGGTCAACTCTTTATGAACCAGATCATTACGTCCTACTTGGGGAAGCTCTCCCCTGATATCCCTGGAATAAACGTTCGTTCTCTGATATATTTTACCAATAATCCGTTCGAAAATGCCTTTGACCCCTTCAAGGCGATATACTTCACCAATTCGTTTTATGTTCACGGTGATTGCCCTTCCAGTTCCAGCCCATAAAACCTTTAAATGCCGCCGCTTAACTGCTTAACCCAGCAAAAAACTTTGCCTTTAAAGGTGACCGGACGCATAAAATGATATTCCGTTGCGACTTGGCCCCTGAAGCCCATTTTGTATTGATCTACTTTTTCCGCCCCGGGATTATTGGGATCTTCGGTCAATCCGCACAAATCATAATATATTTTCCCTCTATTTTTGGCGTCAAGCATACAGTAATATTCCAGGGCCCGGTTGGCCTGGGAAATTAACTTAACCTTATCTGGATCTTCCAGATTAGAAAAACGGGTGTTATAGCCATGATAGCAGACCATTTTTTCTTGCGCATTGATCAAAGCAAATTGACAGAGTACTTCATTACCCTTTATGGCGGAAGCAATGATTAATATATCAGATTCGAGCAACATTCTAAGGAAGTTCTCATCGCAGGCTAAAATATTTTTTTGGACCGCGAAGGCATTGTAAGCTTTTATAAACATTTCCACATCCCGGGTTTTCGGATGCTCATTGATCTCAAAATACACCTCTTTATTTTCCAGCGCTTTTTTTATTGCCACCCGGGTTTTTTTACGAAATGAGGCCAGAATTTCTTCCGGCTCCCGGGCCAGATCTATCAGCATGGTCTTTTTTTCTTTGGAGTGACCAACTGGATTCTGGCAATGAAAATAATAAACGGCGTCGTAACCAGAATGATCCTGTTGGATTCGAGGTGCGTAATAGACATCTTTGAGCCGGATCAGGTTGAATTTTTTGCGATGATTGATATCAAACATTTTATTCCACCATCACTATTGATCTAATCTGGTTTATTAAAAATTGCTTTTCATGATCTCTTTAATTTAAGCCGGCGCTTTTCAGGATTGCCACTTACATATTTTGTAACAGGCGGTCGTATGACCGGACCATTAGATTTTTATCGAAAAATAAACTGGCATGGCGGTGACCGGCTTCCCCCATAGTAATCCATTTCTTTTCTTTAAGAATGACTTCCAGTTTCTCCATTAAAACATCCACGTTGCANGCAGGGTATAAAAAACCNTTGATGCCATCATTTGCTATTTCCGAAGCGCCACCGATATTTGACAACACTACCGCTTTTTTCATGGCCTGGCTTTCAATGGCGGCAATCGAAAGCGTCTCAACGGAATCGGAAGTCAGGGCAAAGATATCTATCGCTGCCAGGTAAGGTCTCACGTCGGCTACCAGACCGGTAATAATAACTTCATTTTCCAGCTGCTTAGATCTAATCTGCTCTTCCAGGTTCCGGCGCATATACCCGTCCCCGATAAGTAAAAGTTTCACAGGATAACCTTTTTCTCTCAAATTAGCGCAAACCTCAATTAAATCTTTATGCCTTTTTTCCTGACGAAAATCAGAACAGGTGCCAATGACAGTGTCTTTGTCTTCAAAACCAAATTTTGCCTTTATGACCGAGATTTCTTCTTCATTCTGTAGATAGCTTGCAAATCTCTCTATATCAATGCCGTTATGAATAACCGCTGCTCTATCCCGATTAAGATTCCAGCCCTTTACCCAGTATTCCATCTGGTTTTTACTGACAAATATAAATTGATCCAGTGATTTAACGACCGGGACAAGATATAAACGCTGAAACTTCTCTTTGATATTTTTCGGCAGAGTGCAATGAAATACCGTGGCTGTACAGTAGGAGCCGGCCTTTACCCCAAGGGCGAGCCGTACATACAATGCGGGATACAAATCCACACATAAGATTATATCAGGGTTTTTTTCACGGATTATTAACTTCAGTTTTCGCAAAACGGCAATATCAAGATAGGAATTTTTATTCAGAATGTGAAACCGAATTTCCGGCCTTGCCTGATTAATGATTTCCTTTTTATGGTCTAAAACGACTATATCAATAGCATAATCCAGATCGACCAGGTCGTTGGCCAATCCCAGGGTTTGCATTTCTGCCCCCCCGTACCCCATACTGCTGATTACAACAAGCAGCTCTTTCATATCAAGCCCCTCCTTCTGCCTGCTGAGTTAATTCTTCTTGCCGCAGCATCACGAAAGCGATGGCCATGACCAGATAAAAAAAGGAATTGGAGAGATGGGGTAATAAATAGCTGCCTGCCATTCCCCTTGCCAGAAAGCTAAGCAGGGCCACGAGCAAGCCTGTAGCCAGGTGTATCTCTACGGTTTGCCCCCTCTTTTTACGCCTTAAAAATGCCTTGATAAGCCGCACTACCACATAACCGATAACAATCAGATAAAACAACAAACCCACGATTCCGGAGTCAATCAGGGTATCCAGATACATATTATGGGGATGGTTGGTCAGAAACATTTGCCGGTTTCGAAATACCTGGAGATCAATAATCCCATACCGCCCGTAACCAAATATCGCTTTCAGCGGATCCAGGGTGATCCGCTCCCTCCATTCTCCCACAACAGGACGCCAGATCGTGTCCACTCGACCGGCAGTAATCAAGTCTATTTCACCTTCCGCCAATCCGGTCAGGGCCCGATCCCCCACTCCGGGCGTAATTACAACGATCAAGACCAGCATAATTAGAAATGGGATCATTATCTTATAACGCCTGGTCATGATCACGATGGCCAGTATGGAAAACAGGATCACCCCGTAGGCTGTTCTGGAATAAATTACGGCTGCCGCTATTAAAGACAGGGCGCTTGCCAGATAAAACCACATGCGGTAACGCCCGTTAGACGCCAGGGCCAGGGAAAGGAGCAGTGGAAACCCGACTATGATGAAATCGGCCAGGTTGTTGCCGTGCATGCCCAGATATACCCCGATTATTTCCCGGGTAATGGAAAAGTCAGAACCAAAAGGCACTATAAAAAAATAAACGCCGATAATTAACAACGCAAACAAACTTAAGGAAATTGCCATGTAATATATTACCCGGCATATTTCCTCTTCCGTTCGAACCCGGCCGATAATCATCAAGAAAGGAATGGTAGTTAACAAAGGAATCAGGGCATGAGAAAGAAAAAATTTGACAGGCTCGTAACTTTCCATCCAGAACTCTACTGCATAGCCCGCGACATGGTCTGCTCGCACGATAGCCATAATCAAAAGTAAGAGGCTTCCGGAATAAAAAATAGCCGCCGCTTTAAACCCGGTAAAATTAAGTTTTNGATTCAGCAGGAATCCAACCAGCAACAGTACTATAAGGATGTTACTGATTCGGGCTCCCGGCAAAGGCAAAAACTGAGTTGCCAGGACAATTGAAGCCGATATGGGAAGAACCACGATCATTGCCGCCAGGCACAGTTCGTCACTGGTCAGGATCAGGCTAGCTACGATTAGGGCCGCCGGTATAAAAATAATCATGAGGGGATCCTGCCGGGACAGGGCCACCGCTGCTATCAGGGTAAATGTTACCAGGGCGCTGATCCAGATCAGATCCGGGTTGAATTTAATGGTCCTTGATCTCATCACTGCACACCACACAAAGTATTGTTTTGGCTCAAAAACACAGTTACCTTGTCATTCTCATGATTTCTGGTTTTTTTAGGGATTATTTTTCTGGGTGGTCTTTTTCCCCTGCGTCTTTCATTTTAGATGCGCACGGCGATCCAGTGTACTTCTCTGAAAGCGTCAACAGGAAAACTAGCCCTATGCCCAGCAGAATTCCACCCAGCACACTGAAAACCCACATATGCTCCACCCTTAGCCCGGCAATTTGTTCAGGTCTTTCCGCCTCGCTGATTATGTGTATAAAATCTTCCCCGGTGATTTCCTTCATCAGCTGAGCAGTTGTCAAGGCAATGGTTTCTGCCACCAGTCGGGCTCCCTCAGGATCGGAATGACGAACAGTAACATTTACCACCCGGGAGTATAATATTATTTCAGTCTCCACGCTTTTTCGATAGTCTTCCTCGCTAAGGACCAGCCCAGCGGATAGCTCCCGGTCTAAAACCCGGTTCACTTCCTGCAAGGTCCTGGAGCTAAAAACCAGCTCCGGAATATCGTGGACAATTTTCTCTGAGATCATTACTTCTTGGAGCATCACGTTGGCTTCGTACTCGGCTGCATCGTCCGGATGTTTACCGACCAGCAGGGAAGTACTGGATTCATATGCAGGCTCAAACTCACTGATCACCGCGAAATACATAACTGCTGTGGTGATCACAATTATGACAATGACCAGCCCTATATATTTAGGTTTAATTAAAGTGCGGAAAAAATGTATCATAGCCCTCCCCCTTTATCATCTATAATGCCGGGATACCGGGTGGCCCCTATTTAGTTAACCCGCCCGAGGCTGAGAAGAAACCCCGTTCCCGCAAATTTCTGCAGGGCCTGACCACCTTGACCGCAGCGATACGTTTTACTTTATACAGCATATTGCATGCCGGGTAAAACCATTTCCGGGGCAGCTTTACCGCCTCGTAAAATGAGATGATCTCATCTCCAGACTT
>SL_3KL_010_SEDDRAFT_10005102_pt1 | contig 11832 bp, 9 predicted proteins | sample SodLakKL_010_SED_2_FD_10381 | JGI IMG/M metagenome (IMG submission 10381)
AAGGTCATGTCGTCGAAGCGGAGGATGATGTCGTTGGGCTGCACGGTCAGGGTGACCTCCTCCCGCGGCACCCACAGCGGGATGCAGGGGCCCTGACCGGCGTGGCCCATCAGGCAGATCAGCAGCTGTCCGGAGCTGTCCAGCCCGATGATCTGGCGGGCGTAGCTGAGCAGCTCGTGGAACTCCGCCGCGCCGGCGCGGCGCTTCTGGTAGGCGGAGGCCCACTTGGACTCGGACTTGCCGTAGTTGGCGATGACCTGCCCCGGACTGAGCTTGGTGATCCCGTTCAGGGACCGCACGCTCTTGAGGGCCTTGTCCTGCTTGACGGCCTTGCCGACGCGCACGGCGGCGGCCGGGCTGGCGAGCGCGCCGGGTAGGTCGGCGAGCTCGAAGTTGCCGGCCGCCTGGGCCGCCTTCTGGCGCTCCACTGGGACCTGGATCTCGATCTTGCTGGCCACGAACGCTCCTCGAGGTCGGTGCACGCAACCCGCGTGGTACCCCCGACCGGATTCGAACCGGCGTCACCACCTTGAAAGGGTGGGATCCTAGGCCGCTGGACGACGGGGGCAACGACCGCGCGAGCGCACGGTCGCGGGCAGGCTACCCGTCACCCACGATGCTGCGGCGACGCTGCACGAACCCCCGGCCGAGCGGCACCGCCGCCAGCAGCACCCCGAGGCGGGTCAGCCATCCCAGCACGTCACCGACGACCAGGTAGGGGGTGAGGCCGCTGACCAGCGGGAGTTCCGCGCGGATCGAGTCGACGGTGAACAGCTCCGTGGCCTGCTCCAGCTCGCCGTCCGGGCCCACGAAGGCCGAGGAGCCGCTGAGCGCCGCGTGGACGAACCACCGACCGGTCTCCACCGCGCGCAGCTGGGTCTGGGCCAGGTGCTGGGCGGGCTCGGCCGAGTCGCCGAAGCTCGCGTCGTTGGTCAGCGAGAACACGATCCGGGCGGGCTCCTCGCCCGCCAGCACGTTCGAGCGGACGACGTCGGTGAAGACCGTCTCGAAGCAGATGATCACCGCCGCCGTGACGCCGTCGACGATCTCCATCGACTGGGGTTGGGTGGCGGGTCGGGCGTCCCGCGGGATCTGCTCCAGGGGTGGGAACCACTCCAGCAGGGGGCGCAGCGGGATGAACTCGCCGAAGGGCACGAGCCGTCGCTTGACGTAGCGGTCGATCTCGTGGAACCCGTCCTCGAGCAGCAGGGCGGCGATCAGGCGTTCGGTGGCCGGATCGGGCCCATCCAGGCTGGCGCCGGTGAGCAGGCGGCCGCTGGCGGCCGCGGCGTCACCTGCCAACTCGCCGAGCACCTCGCCCCGGGGCGTGAAGGGGTCGCGGTCCACGCTGGACTCGGGCCACACGGTCAGCTCCGGTGCCCCGTCCCGGTCGATCGCGGCCAGCGTCTCGGTCTTGAGAGCGGTGGTGATGCGCAGAGGCGCGTCGGGGTCGGGCTCCTCGAGCTCCCAGTGGCGGACGTCGTTGCCCTGGACCGCCAGCACCTCGAGGCTGCCCTCGGTCGCCGGGGGCTCCACGGTGAGGAGCACCGAGGTCATCAGCCCGCCGACCAGGAAGGCGAGAGGGACACGGGTGCGACGATCGAGGTCGCGCTCCAGGTCACCCTCCTGCCGGGCCCGGAAGGCCGAGGTGGCCATGACGATCGCGACGGCTGCCGCCGCGCTGATCAGCACCACCAGGAAGGTGATACCCCGGCCACCGAGGATCCGCGCCGTCGGCAGGAGCCAGGAACCGTCGACGTGCGCGTAGGCGATGGCCCCCCACTCGAACCCGTTCAGCGGCCACACGGCGCGCCAGGCATCGATCCCGGTCCACACCACGGCGGCGACCAGCGGCAGGGTCCGCCACTTGAGAGCCGGGGTCAGCAGCGCGGCCAGCGCCCCCATCCACACCGCCTGGACGGCGACCAGCAGGCCCCACCCGACGACTCCGGCGGGCAGGAGCAACCAACTCAGCAGCGGCCCGTAGGTGCTCACCCCCGCGAGCAGGCCGAGGCGGAAGGAGCGCGGCCGGCGGCCCTGGGCCGCCGCCAGCTCCGATTCGACCCACAACGCAGCCAGCAGCAGTCCGGGGGCTGCGAAGGTCAACGCCCACCAGCCGACGGGTGGGTGGGCAGCCAGCAGCGCGAGGCCGGAAGCGGCCGCGAGCGCGGGTGGCAGCGCGGCGCGCGCCGGGCTCACGCGCAGTCGCGGCAGAGCAGGCGGTCGGGGTCGGCGAGCTGGGTCTCACGTTTGGCCATGAAGCAGCCACGGCACACGAACTCGCCGTCGCGCAGTCCCTCGATCTCGTCATCGTCGCCGTCGTCGTCCTCGACCGGGGCGACCGGAGCGTCGTCGTCGAACTCGGCGTCGGGCGGGACGACGGTGATCCCGGGGGTGTCCTCGTCCTCCTCGCCGGCGTCCTCGGCCGCGAGCTGCTGCTCGAGGTCGGCGTCGACGCCGTCCTCCTCGTCCTCGTCCTCGTCTGAGGCCTCGTCCTCGTCGAGCTCGACCTCGAGGTCAGGCTCCTCGTCCTCGAGGAAGGGGTCGTCCTCCACCTCGTCATCGAGGGGGTCCGGTTGGGCCTCGTCGGCCTGGACTGGGCGTGCGCTCACGCAGGAGCTCCTGATCGCCGATGCACCGGTCGACACCGGCGCGAGCGCGGTTCGTACCAGAGGTGGATGCCTGGATGCAACCGCAGCCGAGGACCGTCGACCGGGGCCGCTCATGCCGGGCTCAGCAGCCTGCGCTCAGTTGCCCGGTGCCGGGGGGAGAGGGGCGTCGCCGTGGGAGACCCGGCCGTGCACCACGGTCAGTACGCAGCGAGCGCCGCGGGGGTCGTCGGCGGCGTAGGGATCACCCTCGAACACGGCCAGATCGGCGCGCATCCCGGCGCGGACGATCCCCGCGAACCGGTCCTGGCGGGCCGCGGTCCGGCCTCCGAGGGTGGACATCGACACCGCCTCCATCCGCCCCACCGAGTGCCGCGGCTCCGGGTGGTGCTCCGCCGCGTGGATGATGCCCCAGGGATCCATGGGGAACACGGTCGCGTCGGAGCCGAAGGCGATCGAGATACCGCGGTCGGCCAGCGCACGGAACGGGTTGGTCCATGCCGCGCGGTCGGGGCCGAGCCGCGCGCCGTACATCCCTCCAGCACCGCCCCACCGGGCCTCGGTCCCGGGCTGGGCCGAGATCAGGAGCCCGAGGTCGGCGATGTCGTCGAGCAGGGTCGGGGTGACCACCTCGGCGTGTTCGATCCGGTGTCGACCGCGCGGGATCGCGTCCTCGTGGCCATGGGCATCGAGGTGGTCGGCCACCGCACGCCAGCAGCGCACGACCTGGCTGAGCGCGGCGTCGCCGACGGCGTGGACCCCGGTCTGCAGGCCCGCCCGGGTCGCGTCGAGGAACCACCGCGTCAGGGTCTCGTCGTCGTACTCCAGGTGCCCGCTGACCGCCGGTGCGTCCGCGTAGGGTGCGAGCAGCGCGGCCGTGTGCGCCCCCAGTGAGCCATCCAGGAGCACGTCCCCGCCGACGTGGCGGAGATCACGTTCCAGGGGCACGTCGATCTCCAGCGAGCTCCAGTAGGGCACCACCTCGACGGGCCACTGACCGGTCACCCAGGCGTCGAAGTCGCTGAGCCCCATGATGTCGGGGCCCCCCATCTCGTGGACGGAGGCGATGCCGAGCGAGGCGGCCTGCCGGGTCGCGGTGCGGCGGGCCTCTGCCAGCTCCACCTCGCTCATGGCTCCGACGGACCAACGCCGGACGACGTGGTTGGCCTCGCGGCGGATCACCCCGGTCGGGCCCGCGTCGGAGAGTTCGATGCCCTCTGCCCGGGCCAGCGGTGCGGCGGCCAGGGTGGTCCGATCGATCAGGCCCGCGTGGCCATCGACGCGGGACAGGTAGACGGCCTGTCCGGGCGCGGCCCGCGACAGCGCGTCGGGGTCCGGGAGCGCGTCGGGGAAGCGGTAGGGGTCCAGCCCGTGCCCCCAGATCACGCGACCGGTGTGCTGCCCGGCGTAGGTCGCCACCGCCCGCAGCAGCTCCTCGCCCGAGCTGACACCGGAGAGGTCCAGGCCGCACAGGCTCAGTCCCGACATGGTCAGGTGGGCATGGGCGTCGACGAAGGCCGGCCCGATCACGCAACCGTCGAGGTCGAGCCGGGATCGGTAGGGCGGCGCGTTGGCCTCGTCGTCCCCGACCCACACCACGCGACTCCCCCGGATCACCATCGCCCGGGCCCGGGTCCTACCACGGCCGAGGGTGATGATCCGATCGGCCGTCAGCAGCGTGCCACGGGTCGGCGCCCCCGCCGCCCGTGGGCTCGCGGGCCGCGCCGCGCTGCTCAGTCCCGCCGGTGGTTCCACGGCCATGCCGAGCGCAGGCGGCGCAGGCATGGCGACCTTCGGTGTGCTCGGCGCGGCACCACGTGCCGGGCCGGCCGCCGTGCTGTGTGCCGTCACCGTTGCTGCTCCGGACCTCGTCTCCCGTGGTGTGTGATAGCAGGTCGGGCTCCCCTGCTCCACCACCCACGGCCGCACCTCAGACGGTGGCCGCCACCCCGAGGCTCAGGAACAGCAGGACGAAGCCACCGGCGAACAGCGCGAGAGCGGTCAGGGTACGCCGTCGGGCCACGTGCACGCGGCGGTACTCGTCGACGATGGCGAGCGCCGCCGTGGTGAGGGCCGCGGCCACGCTGGCGGCGGCGCAGAGGACCAGGAACGCGGCCAGGCCGGCGACGGCACCGGCTCCCAGCAGCCCGAGGGCCAACGCTGCCAGCAACCCGAGGACCGGACCGGCCAGCAGGACCCGGGAGGTGACCTTCAGGCGACGGCGGTCGTGGTCGGTCACGGTGCGCCGGTCCGGTCCCGTGGGGCCGCCGAGGCTCATCGAGCGTCGGTCGCCAGGTGCCGGGCGATCACCAGCCGCTGGATCTGGTTGGTCCCCTCGAGGATCTGCAGCACCTTGGCCTCCCGCAGGTAGCGCTCCACGGGGAAGTCCCGGGTGTAGCCGACCCCACCGAGGACCTGCACCGCCTCGGAGGTGGTCTGCATGGCGGCGTCGGTGGCGGTCAGCTTGCTCATCGCCGCGGCCCGGGTGATGGCGCGGGCGTCGGGATGGCCGTCGACCGTCGGTGCCCGCGACCCGTCGCGGGTCGCCCGGTCCCTGAGCTGCGCGGCGGCCAGGGTGAGCTGCCGGGCCGCCTCGGTCCGCGTCGCCATGTCCGCCAGCAGGAAGCCCACCCCCTGGAAGTCGGCGATCGGCCGTCCGAACTGCTCCCGGTCCGCGGCATAGGCCGTCGCCTGGTCCAGGGCGGCCTGGGCGAGGCCGACCGCGCAGGCCGCGATCCCGAGCCGGCCACCGTCCAGCGCTGCCATGGCGATGGCGAAGCCTCGGCCCTCGGCGCCACCGAGGAGGCGGTCGGCCGGGACCGGTGCGTCGTCGAGGTGGAGCTGTGCGGTGGGTGAGGCCGCCAGGCCCATCTTGCGTTCTGGCGGCGCGACCTCCAGCCCGGGCTGGTCGGCGTCCACGATGAAGGCGCTGATGCCGCGGGCACCCTCGTCCCCGGTCCTGGCCATCACCACGTACCGGTCGGCGACCCCGCCGTGCGTGACCCAGGCCTTGGTCCCCGTCAGGCGGTAGGTGTCGCCGTCGCGGTGCGCGCGGGTCGCCAGCGCGGCGGCGTCGGATCCTGCGGCGGGCTCCGACAGGGCGTAGGCGCCGAGCAGGCGTCCCGCGACCAGCTCGGGCACGAGTCTGGCCCGTTGCTCCGGGGTCGCGAAGGTGGTGATCGCCCAGGTGGCGAGGTGGTGGACGCTCAGCCCCATGCCCACCGCCAGGGAGGCCCTGGCCAGCTCCTCCAGCACCAGCAGCGACAGCCGCACCGAGCCGTCGCCCCCGCCGACCTCGGCCGGGAAGGGCAGCCCGGTCAGCCCCAGGTTGGCGAGCTCGTCGAAGACCTCCCGGGGGAAGCGCGCCGCGGCCTCGTCGTCGGCGGCCCGGGGCGCGATGCGGGTCTGGCCGAGGTCGCGGACCACCGCCAGCAGCTCCGCCTCCTCGCTGCTGAGAGGGTGCAGGCTCACGTCTGGGCCGCCTCAGGACGGTCACCGGTCGGCGTCATCGACATCAGGATGCGCCGCGGCTGGTAGCCGAGCGACGCCAGGAAGGCCCGACCGACCTCGTTGTCCGCGGCCACGGAGATCTCGACCACCGGTACCCGCGTGTCCTCGGCCCACTCCTGGATCGCGCGCACCATCGCCTCACCCGCACCCCGGCGACGGGCACCCTGGCGGGCGAACACCGGTCCGATCGTGCACCCGGCCGGCCTGAGCGTCCCCGCCGCGTAGCCCAGGGGCGTCCCGTCTTCGGCGTCGGTCGCCAGCCAGAAGATCCCGCCCTGGGGCAGCGGCGGATCGGGCAGGGCCTCGGGGGCCACGTCCTGCTCGGCGCGGTACTCCACCGCCAGGGGCCGGATCTCCTCGATCCGCGCCCGCCGGACCTGGACCCGCTGGTGACCGGTGCCCTGTTCGTCGCTCATCATCGTCTCCCTGTTCCTCCGCTCCCACCTCGCTGACCGGCGAACCGGCTCGGTCGTGGGGATCCCATCACCCTGCCACCAGCACCTCGCGTGGCCGGTGGTTGATCCGCTCGACACCGGTGTCGGTGACCAGCACGATGTCCTCGATGCGCATCCCGAACCGGCCCGGAAGGTAGATGCCGGGCTCGATCGAGAACGCCATCCCGGCGGCGACCGGTGTGGTGTTGGTCGCCACGATGTAGGGGTCCTCGTGGACCTCGATACCGATGCCGTGGCCGGTGCGGTGGATGAAGCGCTCGCCGTGGCCGGCCTCGGCGATCACGTCCCGCGCGGCCCGGTCGATCTCTGAGGGGATCGCCCCGGGAGCCACGGCGCGCACCGCGGCCTCCTGCGCCACGGCGAGGACGGCGTGCAACTCCGCGTAGCCCGCGGGCAGCGTTCCGACGGCGTAGTTGCGGGTCATATCGGAGCAGTAGCCGTCCCGTACTCCACCGATGTCGACCACGACCGCGTCGCCGGGCTCCAGCACGCGGTCGCTGACCGCGTGGTGGGGCGATGCGCCGTTCGGGCCGGAACCGACGATCACGAAGGCCACCTCGTCGTGCTCGGCGAGGATCAGCTCCGACAGCTCCCGGCCGACCTCGGCCTCCGTGCGGCCGGGGCGCAGCAGCTCGGGCACGGCGGCGTGGACAGCGTCGATCGCGGTGCCCGCGGCCCGCAGAGCCTGCTGCTCCGAAGGCGACTTGATGATCCGAAGCGGTCCGAGCACCGGCCCCGAGGGACGGAACGCGGTCCCGGGAAGCGCGGCCTGCAGCCGCAGGGTGAAGACGCTGTACAGCCGGTCCGACACCGCGACCGCGCCCGGGGGCCCGGGCCGGGTCAGCAGCCGGTGGACCACGGCGATCGGGTCCTCGGTCTCGGCCCAGGGCACCAACTCCACCAGCTCCGCGGCACCACTGGCGCGGGCGGCCGGGGCTTCGAGCTCGGGGAGGATCAGGTGGGCGTGGCCGTCGGCGGTCAGCACGAGCAGGGTGAGCCGCTCCATGGCGTGGGCGTCGTAGCCGATCAGGTACCTGAGATCGGCGCTGGGCCCGACGAGCAGGGCATCGAGTCCGGCGTCGCGCACCGCCCCTGCGGCCGCGGCCAGCCGAGCGTTGTCCATCGTGGCCTCCTGTCGGGGGATGCTAGTGAGCCGGCGTCAGAGCTTGAACCGCAGCACCCGGTGCAGCACGTCGAAGTGCGCCGGTGTGACGCCCACGTACTCCCCGTCGGCCTCGATGGCGACCGGCCGGGCCCCGGAGACCGACACCGAGGTGGAGGACCACTCGCGCACGTCCGCTCGGGCCAGGTGGGCGCCGGTGCGCAGCTGCGGCTGGGCACGGATCACGTCGATCGGCCGGCCGCCCCAGGACTGGACGTTCAGCTTCCCGTCGGTGGGCAGAGCCCGCGGCGCGACCTTGAGCCCGCCCCCGTAGAACTGCCCGTTGGCCACCACGACGTTGCACACCGGCTCCCGGGTGGTGCCGCCGTCCACCTCGACGGTGGTGTCGACCCGCCGGAACTCCGGGACGGCACCCACGATCGCGGCGGCGTAGCGGGCGCTGCCGAGGCGTCGGGGCAGCCGGTTGGCCAGCCGCGCCACGGCCCCGCCGTACCCGGCCTCGGCGACGTTGGCGAACAGCCGCACCGTCGGCGTGCCGTCCGCGCCGGTGCAGCGCACCCGACCGAGGTCGATGCGGATCGTCTCGGTGCTCGTGAGGTGCCGCGCGAGCACCTCGGGGGGGCGGTCGAGCCCGAAGGTGCGGACCAGGTCGCACCCGCTGCCACCACCGACCACCCCGAGGACCGGGTCGTCCCCGCGCCCCTGTCCGCTGGCGGCGTCGACCATGCCGTTGACGACCTCGTGGACCGTCCCGTCCCCGCCCACGGCGATCAGGTAGCGGCGGCCCTCCTCGACCGCATCACGGGCCAGCGTGGTCGCATGGCCGCAGGCCGCGGTCATCGACACGTCGGGCTGCAGCCCGTGGGCCCTGAGCGCCGACAGCAGGCGCTGCAGGGTCGAGCCGTCGGCGCGCCCCGCCGACGGGTTGGCGATCACCAGCGGCACACCCAGGTCCTCGGACACGTTCACGCCTCCACGATCCCACGCCGCAGGTCCTCGACGCACTGCGCCGCCCGCGAGGACAGCTCCGTGCCGGCGACCGAGCGGAGCTGGCCGACCAGGTCCGCGACCTGCTTGATGTTGCGCACGAAGTCGCCCCCGGTGATGTCCAGGCTGCCCAGTGCCGCATCCAGGTCGGCCCCGGCGGCCCAGCGGTAGGCGGGCGCCACGAACCCGGCGTCGAGTTCCTTCAGCGTGGACCTGAGCCCCGCCGCGCGTTCCCGGGACCGCAGCTCCTCGGCCAGGTCGAGCACCGACTCGGTGGCCTCCTCGAGGGCGAAGGTGGGCAGCACCGCACGGGTGGTGGGCTCCCCGCCCCGGGGCTCGTAGAGGAACAGCGCAGCCAGCCCGGCGAGCTCAGCGGGTTCGAGGTCGTCCAGCACGCCCCGGCGGAGCGCCTCGGCCACCAGCAGATCCACCTCGCTGTAGACGCCGGCCAACACCAGGCCCTGGTCGGTGGGTGCCGGGGTCTCGTCCACGTAGCCGAGGTCGGTGAGCACGGTGAGGATCCGGTGCAGGTGGCGCACCAGCGAACCGGTGGTGCGACGGACCTCGGCGCGCAGCCGGTCGGCCTGATCGATCAGCTCGTCGGCCCGGTACTGCCAGCGCTCGTGATCGGTGCGGTCCGGGCAGCGGTGGCAGGGGTGGGCGCGGAGCTGGGCCCGCCGTTCGGTGACCTGCTCGCTCGGTCCGCGGTCGGCCACCTCGGCGTGCTGCGCCTCCGGGACGGCTTCCGCACCGTTGCCGTCGGTCCAGGGCGGGTCGAGGGCGCGGAGCCGCCCGGCGACGTCCTTGCGGTAGTCCTGCTGGCGCGGGTTGCCCCGACCCGGCAGGCGGATCCGCTCCACCGGCTCCGGGACGCGGTCCAGCTCGCGGGGGCCGACCTTGGTCAGCGCCCGTTCGTCGGTGACCACCTGGGCGATCGGGGTGCCCTTGCGGGTGAGGTGCACCCCCACCACCGCGACCAGCCCGCGCCGGCCCGCCCAGGGCAGGTGGAGCACGTCCCCCGGTTCCAGGGCGGCGATGCCGGTGCGCAGGGACTGCTCGACCGCGTCCTTGCGGGCGCGGGCCTCCGCCTTCTCGAGTCGCGACAGTTCCCGGCGGAGCGCCCAGTAGGCGGCCCAGTCGCCCTGCTCGCACTCGAGGTGCCGGGCGTAGCCGGCCAGGGCCTCGTCGAGTTCGACCAGGCGCTGGCTCTTGGCCGAGACCCGCAGGTCGGCCTCGAACTGGGCGAAGGAGGCGCCGAGCAGCTCCTCGGCCTGGCCCAGGTCGTGGCGGCGCAGCAGGTTGACCGCCATGTTGTAGGACGGTTCGAAGGAGCTGCGCAGCGGGTAGGTGCGGGTGCCGACCAGGCCCGCGACGGTGCGGAAGTCGAGGTCGCGCTGATGCAGGACGACGGCGTGTCCCACCCGGTCGATGCCGCGCCGCCCGGCCCGGCCCGTGAGCTGGGTGTACTCCCCCGGGGTCAGCAGGACGTGGGACTCCCCGTTCCACTTCTCGAGCCGTTCGAGGACCACGGTGCGGGCCGGCATGTTGATACCGAGTGCCAGGGTCTCGGTGGCGGCCACGACCTTGAGCAGTCCCCGCTGGAACAGCACCTCCACGCACTCCTTGAAGGCGGGGACCATGCCGGCGTGGTGGGCCGCGATCCCGTCGAGGGCGCGGGCGCGGAACCCGGCGAAGTCCAGCACCTCGAGGTCGCCGGCGGGCAGGTCACCGAGCAGGGTGTCGATCAGCGCGGCGATCTCGTCGCGCTCATGCCCGCTGGTCAGTCGCACCCCCGCGCGGTGCAGCTGCTCGGCCGCGTCCTCGCAGCCCTTGCGGGAGAACACGAACAGGATCGCTGGCAGCCAGGAGCGGGCGGCGAGTTCCTCGACCACCTGGGGCCGGCTCGGCCACCTGAGCCGCACGTCGGGGCTCTGCCGGCGGCCCTTGTTGGAGACCCGGTTCCGTTGCCGGGAGCGACGCTCGAGCATCACCACGTCGGGGTTGGGGACGCCCGCCAGCGCCTGGGAGGCCCGCTCACGGTGCTCGCGGCTGGCTCCGCCCTTGCGTCCGGCTCGGAACGTGTCGTAGATGCGGTCGTTGACGAAGTAGTGGTGGCGCAAGGGGACGGGCCGGGACTCCTCCAGCACCAGCTCGCATCCCTCACCGCTGCGCTCGGGGCCGGCGGCCGAGCGGACCTGGTCCAGCCAGGCGCCGAACTCCTCGGCGTTGGACACCGTGGCGGACAGCGACGCGATCTGGACCGAGGCGGGGAGTTGGACGATGACCTCCTCCCACACCGCGCCGCGGCTGCGGTCGGCGAGGTAGTGGACCTCGTCGAGCACGACGTGCCGCAGTCCTCTCAGGGTGCGGGACGCCTCGTAGATCATGTTGCGCAGCACCTCGGTGGTCATCACCACCACGGGGGCGTCACCGTTGATCGAGCGGTCCCCGGTGAGCAGGCCGACCTGATCGGGCCGGTACCGGGTGAGCAGGTCCCGGTACTTCTGGTTGGACAGCGCCTTGATGGGGGTGGTGTAGAAGGCCTTGCCACCTCGGGCGACGGCGTCGTGGCAGGCGAACTCCCCGACGACGGTCTTCCCGGCGCCGGTCGGGGCGGCGACCAGCACCGAGCGACCCCGGACCAGCGCATCGATCGCCTGCTGCTGGAAGGGGTCCAGGGGGAAGCCGAGCTGGGCCACGAAGCGGTCCACGTGGGCCTGGAGGTCCTCGTGCTGCTCCACGGTGCCTCGGTCGCGGTCGGGTGCGGGACGCGGTCGGTGCCGTGGTCAGCCTATGGCCTCGGCCGCTCCAGACCCCGCCACCGCATGCCCGCGCCGGCTGGGATCACCGCTGACGGCCGTCGGTGAAGCTGCGCAGCTGGGGTAGCGGGGCGACGTCGGTCCGCGTGCCCTCCAGGTCGCTGATCGAGGCTCGGGCGCTGGCCATCAGCTGCTCCGAGCGGATCCTGAGCCGCCCGACCTCGGTGGTCAGATCCCGACGCAGCAGTTCGTCGTCCACGGTCGCGGCGTGACCCAGCACCTCGACGGCGTCGCGGGACAGGGTGACCGCGGTGATGAACTGACGCTGGACGGGGCGTGCCGAGGGCGGGACGTCCGCGGCCGCGAGCCGGACCAGAGCCGTGTCGTAG
>SL_3KL_010_SEDDRAFT_10005103_pt1 | contig 11831 bp, 10 predicted proteins | sample SodLakKL_010_SED_2_FD_10381 | JGI IMG/M metagenome (IMG submission 10381)
TTGAACGTATGACAGTCCCGGACAAATGACTTTCAACCTGTAATTATTAAACCTGTAATTATCAATGAAAATGTTCATGACGACAATCCGGCAGCCATGAGTATGATTATAGATTATAATCGTCACAGACACTTCATGTGACCCTGCCAATGATAGATTCGAAACATACGACCCGAAGGCCGTTAACTGCTGTGAAGCTGTGAACATGACCGGGTACCATCCCGGACACTGAGGAGTATAATTAAAGAGGAGTATAATTAAACCGGTCATGGAGTTGCACCTGACCGCTCGAATCCATAATTATGAACACATAAAACAATAAAAAAAAAGGAGACGATTATGAGTACACTACTGGATAAGTCCGAAAGTATCAACATTGGTATAACCGATGAGCAACGCAGTGAAATTTCCAAAGCCCTTGGCCACCTTCTGGCCGATTCATATATGCTTTACCTGAAAACGCACAATTACCACTGGAACGTGACGGGGATGAACTTCCAGTCCCTGCATGCCCTGTTTGAAGAGCAGTACACGGAACTTGCCCAGGCCATTGATGACATTGCCGAGCAGATCCGTTCGCTGGGGCATTTTGCCCCCGGGTCCTTCAAGGAGTTTTCCAAAATGACTACGGTCACGGAGGAAGAGGGATTGCCGGATGACCGTACCATGGTTAAAAAACTGCAGGAAGCCAACGAGGCAGTAATCCGTACAGCCCGCAAAGCATTGCCGGCTTGTGAGGAGGCGGGAGATGAAGCCAGCCTTGATCTGGTGACCGAACGCATCCGCACGCACTCCAAAGTGGCATGGATGCTCCGCAGTCATCTCCAGTGAGATTCTCAATGGTGTGAAACTGCCCGGTGAAAACCGGTGACAAACATACGAATTCAATAAAAGGCAGGCTGACAGTGTCGGTCTGCCTTTTTTGCTGTGCGTTTTTTTTAAAAAAAACAATATCCTTCTTAGAAAAATCCCTTAAGATGACGTACATTTTCTTGTCGGAGGTGATGTGTGGCGACAGCTCGGCCCCGACGTGCAGCAGTTTTTTTGACAGGAGAAGCGGATACGCAGAAGGGAAGATGCAGAAGGGAGTGTTTTGGAAGGGGGCCGTTTTTAAGAGTAAAGGATGTGCCGTAATCGCCAAATTAGTACCATGAAGCCGGAATAGAAAGACAAACGAGACATTACAGGAGATTACCATGGAAAACCTGGAAAACATTGAAGAAATCATTGCCGAGGTGGTGGTGCCTTACGGACTCAACATCGTAGGTGCAATCGTTATACTGATCATTGGTTGGCTTATCGCCGGCTGGGCGGGCAGGCGGGTCAGAAAGTCATGTGAAAAATCGGAACGTATCGACAAAACCCTGACCCCCATTCTTTCGCAGACGGTAAAAGTCCTCATTCTGATAGCCACAGTGATTGCCGTGCTCAACCGTTTCGGTGTGGAAACCACGAGTCTTGTGGCGCTCCTTGGTGTGGCCGGACTTGCCGTCGGCCTGGCACTGCAGGGCACCCTGAGCAATTTTTCCGCAGGGGTGATGCTGATGCTTTTCCGTCCGTTCAATGTCGGTGATGCGGTCAATATCAGCGGTGTAATGGGGGTGGTGGATGAGATAGGCCTGTTTTCCACGAAAATGCACACGTTTGATAACATCTTCATGATCATCCCGAATACCAATATCTGGGGTGCCAATATTTCCAATTTTTCGACCAATCCCACTCGCCGGATCGATATGGTCTTCGGTATCAGCTACACTGATGATATCAACAAAGCCATGAAAATCATACATGAAGCGCTGGAAGCCGATGAACGCGTCCTCAAGGATCCGGCTCCCATGGTGGCTGTCGGCGAGCTCGGCGACAGTTCTGTGGATATTTTCGTGCGTCCGTGGTCCAAGGCATCCGATCTCTGGCCCACCAGGTTTGCACTCATAAAGGATATCAAAGAGCGCTTCGACAAAGAAGGCATTTCCATTCCGTTCCCGCAGCGGGATGTACACCTGTTCCAGGAGGAGAAAGCAAAGAAATAGGTGCCGCCGTCAGGCGTATCCACACATCAGCAAAATTCAGCAACAGTCATGCAGTATTATTACGGGAAAACAGTCCTGGTTTCCGGTGCTTCATCGGGGATCGGGATTGCTTTTTGCAAGGAACTGGCATCCTATGGCGCCAATCTGGTGCTGACCGCCAGAAGAGAAGACCGGCTTGACTCTCTTGCCAGGCAACTGAGGACCAGCCATGAATGTGAGGTGACGGTAATCCCGTGTGACCTTTCCGATCCTTCAGGACCTGCAGCGCTGGTGCAGGGTATTCACGAACGGGCAATTGAAGTGGATATCCTGATCAATAATGCCGGTTTTGGATTCAACGGCGGCTTTCTGCAAGGTTCTCCTGAAAAATACCAGCAGATGATGCAGGTGAACATGGCGTCCCTTGTCATGCTCACCCGTCTCCTTTTGCCCGATATGATACGCAGGGGCAGCGGAGGGATCCTGAATGTCTCATCCATGGCCGGGTTTTTGCCAATTCCTTATTTTGGGGTCTATTCGGCCACGAAACAGTTTGTCATCAATATCAGCTGGAGCTTGTGGAAAGAGCTTCAGGGCACTGGTATTCATGTGAGTGCACTATGTCCCGGCCCTGTGGATACGGAATTCATGAACGTGGCTCGTGTGGACAGGAAAAAAGCCGCATTCCGGGGTATGCAGACTCCGGAAGCGGTGGCATCGCGTGGGCTGAGGGGGCTCGCTGAAAACGCTCCCCTGAAGGTCTCACGATCCTTTTTAAGGATTGCCTATTTGCTCAGCAAGTGGGCGCCGGTGCGTCTTGGACTGATCATTGGTGAACTGGCCATGAAAAAATAGCCCCAATCCCAACTCGCAAACAGGAAAAAAATTTACTCTTGCTGTTTTTTTTATTATTCTTTTAAGCTATAAATTTTATCAGCTTATGCCTTGAAATGAATTTCGGTCCGCCTGGAGCGTGTCTCGGCTGAAAGCGGAATTCCGCATGAATCTTCGGGCATAAGTACTGTATTATTAATAATCCGTCTCTCAGTGATATTAATGGAAAACGAGTACGCTATCGTTACGAATGATGGTCGCATCCTCCAGAAGGACAATGTGATTTTTCAAGGGAAGGAGCTGGCAAAAGTAGATCCTGCGGATGTGGATGAGGCTCTTCGCTATTTTAAAAACCAGTTTGCAGGCATAGAGAAATATGCAGAAACCTGTCTGGAATCCATCCGTGAAGAGGATCGTGGTCCCGCGCTTTTGGAGAAGCTGCAGGAACTACGGGAAGAGGTGCTCTCTGCTCGGGCAGTCGGCGACTTTGAAACGCTTGTTTCAAAAATTGATGATGTGATCCGGGATTGTGCCGCCGATGACCCGGAAGTCATGGCTGGACAAGCTGTGCAGAAGGCAGAGGACAAGCCTGAGCCGATGGGCAAGGCGGTTGAGCAGGATGAAGTAGCGAATGAAACTGAGGCGGTGCAGAAAGAAAAGCCTGAGCCGGAAGCCGGTTCTGCAGAGCAGGAGCAGCCGGAGCCGGAAAAGCCGGTATCGGAAGCCGGACCTGCAGAGCAGGAGCCGGAAAAGCCGGAGCCGGAGTCAAAGGACGGGCCGGAAGACTCTGACAGTCAAAAAGAATACCCGGAGTCACTGTCAGCGTTGGTTGAGTTGGCTGACAAAGCCGATGAGATCGCACAGGAGAGCAACTGGCAGCAGATGCAGTCGGAACTGGACAATATCCGCTTCAAGTGGGATCAGATATTGGAGCAAGAAGAGGCGATTGGCTCCGAGACGGGTTACAAAGAGCTTGAAGACCGTGTGGAAGCCATCCGGGGAATAATTTCCGAAAGAAAGGCGGAATGGATTGAGAAACGTCGCCAGCGTCGCATGGAAAATCTTGACAAGCGCGCAAAGATCATTGACCAGCTCCAGGATATCATCGACAGAAAAAAATGGCAGTCGTTCAAGCAGGTTGCAAATCTGTCCAATCGCTGGGAAGAAATAAAGGATGTGCCCAAAGAGCCTGAGGCCGAAGAGCAGGAAAAGAAATATGAGGAACTGGTCCGGGAGTTCAATGACAAGAAAGTAGCTTTTCTTGTCAGAAAAGCGCAGAAAGAAGAAGAGAACATGGTCGGGAAGCTGGCCGTGCTGGACAAGCTCAACCAGGTCATATCATCAGTCGGCCCGGATACGGAGAATTGGGAGCAGCGGGACAGGGAGGTCGAGGAGCTTTCGCGGCAGTGGCGTAAGATCGGTCATGTTCCGGGAGAACATTCGGATTCCATATGGGAGCGTTTCAAGTCGGTCAGGGATCAGTACTTCACCAAAAAAATGGAGTACAACAAGGACTTTCGGGCCCGCACCATGAAGAATATCCGCAAGAAGACCCAGCTCTGTGAGCTTGCGGAAGCACTGATGAAAGAAGAAGATTTGGCCGTTGCTGTCAGGGAGATCAACAATCTTCATAAGAAATGGAAGAAAATCGGCCCTATTCCAAAAGAAAAAAATGATGAGCTTTGGGAGAGGTTCAATGAAGCCACACAGAAGTTCAATCAGCGGAAAAGCGAGAACCTTGATCTGATACGCGAACAGGAGCAGGAAAACCTGGATGAAAAGGTATCCTTATGTGAAAAGGCGGAGGCACTCTCCGATCGCACCGATTGGAGTGCGGCGACTGCGGAAATGGATGCTCTCATGAAAGCCTGGAAAGAGGCAGGACCGGTACCGAGAAGAAAAGCAGGCAAGCTTTGGAAGCGGTTCAAAAAAGCGATGGATAGCTTTTATGATGCCCGACGGAGGCATTTCAAAGAGGTGCGTGACGACCAGAAGGAGAACTACGAAAAGAAAAAAGAGGTAGTGGCTGAGCTGGAAAAACTCGGCGACCATGAGAACCCGGATGAGGCTGTGCAGCAGGCCAAGCAGCTTCAGGAAAAGTTTCGAGGCATTGGTTTTGTTCCCATCAAAAAGAAACAGAAAATAGAGAAGGAGTATAAGGATGCCTGCGACCGGATCTATCAGAGATTCAGGGGGGCGGGCAGAAAAGCCGGTTCGGCGGGTGATCAGAAACCGTCAGCGGAGAAGTCTCTTCGACCTGAATATTTCAAACTGAAAAAAGAGTGTGATTCACTTCATGAGGAGATTATGAGGTACAGGGACACGAAAACATTCATCAACCCTGCTGGAAAAGGGAATGATCTGATTGAGGAAATTGAGCAAAAAATTGAGAATACGCAGAAGAAACTGGATGGTAAATTGAAAAAGCTGGAAGAACTGCGACAGAGAATGGAAGACTGAATTATTGGTGTGCATATTTTCCTTGAAAAAAAAGCACTTTTTTTCAGGTATTATTTTATATTACTTGGAATATTTTATCAAGTGTAAATAACTACCCTGATCAAATAACAAACGGATAGGCTATATGGCGAAGAATGAAAGGGGAATGAAAATTCTGATGGTTGAGGATGATCTGACACTTTGCGAGCTTGTCGGCTCTTTCCTCAGGAAAAAAGGCTATAAATTTTACCAGCATAATACTTTCGAGGGAGCCATCCAAAGTGTTTACGATATTTTGCCCGATCTTATCATCATGGACCTTCATTTTCCGGATGGTAACGGACTTCACCTGTGCAAGCAACTGAAGGAGGATGATAATTTTCAAAATCTTCCCATTTTGGTTTTGACAGGACGCGACTACCCTGTCGAGAAAGAAATCGCCCTTAAATCCGGGGTTACGGACTTTTTCCACAAGCCGATGGTGTACAGTAAGCTTGCAGAAAAGATCGAGGAGGTCCTGGGAGATGCCATTCAAGTTACATTTTGGGGGGTTCGCGGATCAATCCCCTGTCCGGGCAAGGAATTTTCAGAATTTGGAGGAAATACGACCTGTGTTCAGATCAAGGTCCCCGCTCAGAAACAGATGTTGATACTGGATGCCGGTACGGGAATACGCAACCTGGGCAAAGAGTTGATAGAAGATAAAGACCCGATTGTCGGACGCATCTTCCTGACACATCCCCATTGGGATCATATTCAGGGGTTCCCGTTTTTCAAGCCGCTTTTTTCCGAAGAGAACAGATTTGACGTATACATGCCGCAGCAGATTACGGGTTCAACCAAGGAAGTTCTTGTGGATCAGGTCTCCTACACCTACTCCCCGATCACTTCCCAGATGTTCAAGGCACATCTGGACTATCATCCAATGAAGAGGGACGTGCAAAATTTCGAAGGTTACAGCGTACGTTATATTTCTGCTAATCACCCCGTGGAAACAGCTATATACAAATTTGAAGTCGGCAAGAAGAAAATTGTTTTTTGTCCTGACAACGAACTGAATACGCTTGAAAACAGTAGCATGAAGGGCAAAAACCTTCCTTATCTTAAACAATTCGATGCTTTCGTGTCGGAAGCGGATCTGCTGATCCACAATGCGCAGTATGACCTTGAAGAGTACCGGACCATGGAAAACCGGGGGCATTCGGCATGGGAACTGGTTGTTGAGCGGGCCAAAAAGAACGGGGTGAAACACCTTGTATTGACCCACTTTGGACCTGATTTCACGGATGATGAATTAATCAATGTGGAAGAGAAGGTCAAGAAAATGGCAAGGGATTCCCACATGCACGCCGAACTCGCCCGCGAAGGCTCTACCATCCATATTTCCGGGTGATTCAGAGCTTTTTTGTTCCAAACTGGTTTATCCGGATCACCGGATTCGCCGGAACCCGCCTGTTAGAGACAGCTCCGGCTGTTGACGTCGTTCCGTTTTTACCGGTTTCAAAAATAGTAGCGGAGACCGATACCACTGTTACCCGTTAAACCGGTTCCGGGAACCAGATCCAGTACAGGGACGATTTCCAGGAAGATCTCCAGCGGGTCGTTTGCGAAGTGATAGGCGATTCCAAGCGGAAAACGGACACCGAATTTGTCCTCATTGTCAAACCGTACCCGTCCGCCCAGACCGTAATAGAGAGGGAGTGCACCCTGAGTAACATCAATGATGTCGAATCGGTAGAAGAGATAGTCTACATGCAGATGCAACGAGGAATCCCCTACAAAATGCCAGGCTGCTCCGGCACTGAAAGCATTGGAGCCGGACGTCCATAAAGAGGCGCTCACGCCGGTTGGGTCACCAATAATCGCACCCAGTCCTTTGTTTCGCTCCGTTCCCTGGGCATTCGCGGAAACAGCGAAAAATCCGGTCAGCATAAGAAGTACTAAAAATTTTTTCATAACGTCAGGAGTTCAATGATTAGATGATTTTGTTGGATGTGCTGATGTTGCCGGCAGGAGCAACAGGTTGACAAAGTATTCAGACGTATCTGCCACCGACTGAGCATGTGACATTAAATGTATCATAAAACATCAAAAAACGCTCAAAAGATACTATATTCCATTTCAACCGACAATACGGGCATCAAATTCTTTTCATAAACGGAAAAGGCATGTTTTATGTGTTTATGTTTTTTGGATTCAAGCGGTCACATATAATTCCATGACCGGTTTAAGCATGCTCCCGTGAACCCGGGCGATGTCCATGACTATTTTAATCATGCGCCTGTGTGCCCCGGCTCCGGGCCGGTCATGTTCATTTCAGTTACTCTTACATCTGTAACCTATAACACACCTATCCTGAATATGATTTCAATGCGTCTGTCGACTCTTCTGGTCGTATTTTTCATTGCTATCACCGCAACAGCACAGGAGCGTAACCCGGTTGTGCTCATCTCTGTTGACGGTTTCAAACCGGATTATTTTGAGCGGACCGAGACGCCTCATTTTGACCGTCTGAAGCAGGAAGGAGTACTCGCGGACTACCTCATCCCCGTATTCCCCACGCTGACATTCACCAACCACTACTCCATTGTGACCGGTTTATATCCCGAAAATCATGGAATCCTCTCCAACACGATGTATGACCCGGAGTGGGATGTCACCTTCAGCCTGGGCAACAGGGAGGAGCTGGTCAAGGGACGATGGTACGAGGGCGAGCCGCTTTGGGTTACGGCAGAAAACCAGGGTGTGCGCACCGCTTCCATGTTCTGGGTCGGCAGCGAAGCCGAAATAGCCGGTGTTCGCCCGACGCGCTGGAATGATTACGACAGCCGGCTTCCACACGAACAACGCATCGATTCTGTCATAACATGGCTGTCACTGGAGGATGAGACCCGGCCCGACTTCGTCACGCTCTACTTCAGCCGTATCGATTCCGAAGGACATCGGCACGGTCCCGACAGTGAGCAAGTTACACAGGCCATTGCCGATATGGATGCCGATTTTGGCTATTTCATATCCGAGCTGGAGCGAACCGGTCTCTGGGATTCGACCAATCCTGATCATTGTCTCGGATCACGGAATGGCCGCCCCATCTGAAGAGAAAGTGATTTTTCTGGATGAAATCATCGACCTTAATGACGTGCGTGTGGTTGGATGGGGCCCGGTGTCAATGATCCGTCCCGACGAAGGCAAACGGGAAACGGTATACAACCTGCTTAAGGAAGCCGAGGACAGTTACCGTGTCTACTATCGCGAAGAATTGCCGGAAGAGTTCAGGATTGGCAACCATCGACGGACTCCGGAAATCATCATGGTGGCTGACCTGCCCTGGTCCATCACCAGCCGTTCCTTTTTTGAACGCAGAGGCGTACTCGCCGGAAACCATGGCTGGGATCACAGGGAGCCCGAAATGCGTACTATATTTCTGGCTCGCGGACCGGATTTCCACGAAGGTAAAAAAGTTGGCCCGTTTGAGCTTGTTCATGTTTACGAACTGATATGTTATATTCTGGATCTGGAACCGGCGCCCAATGACGGTTCACTCGGACAGGTTCAACATATCATCAGAAAGTGAGCCCCGTGGCCTTATTAACAAACGCTTACAGGATATTATTTGGATTGAATCTGAGTTATTTTTCAGATACTTTAATCTTTAATTAAGAAGGTATTAAAGAAAATGTATTTTGAAATTACTTTTTAAAATTCCACATCTCACGAAATTAGTAACCAAGAAAGGAACAAAAGCATGACTTACGTAGTAGCCGAACCCTGCATCAATTGTAAATACACGGACTGTGTTGCCGTTTGTCCGGTAGACGCGTTCCGTGAAGGTCCCAATTTTCTTGTCATTCATCCGGATGACTGTATAGATTGCGACGCTTGCGTTCCGGAGTGTCCGGTCGAGGCCATTTTCCCGGATGACGAAGTACCTGAAAAATGGGAAAAGTACACAGAATTGAATGAGCGCCTCGCTGAACTCTGGGATGATGCGGTCATCAATGAAACCGTAGATCCGCTGCCTGATGCCGATGAGTGGGCAGAAAAAGAGAAAACGCCTGATATGATCAAGGAATCATAATTATCGGCAAGAAGGGTGTTCAGACAGGAATCCACGTGACAAAATCCAGTCTCGTGTCGGATCAGAATAATCAAAAGCGCTTTGTCCTTACGGGCAAGGCGCTTTCTGTTACCGCACCGGCCATCATGGGTGTGCTCAACATGACGCCGGACTCATTTTCCGACGGTGGAGAGGTGCGGGATGTGTCATCGGCACTGGAACGGATCACGAAAATGGTTGAAGGCGGGGCGGACCTGATCGATGTGGGGGGCGAGTCCACCCGGCCCGGATCCGATCCTGTCACAGAAAAGGAAGAGTTGAGGCGGGTCATCCCACTGCTGGAAAAGGCGGTTCCGCAATTCCCCGGAACCATGTTCTCCATCGATACTACCAAGTATGAAGTCGCCCGTCAGGCCCTTGGGTGCGGCGTGCATATGGTCAACGATGTGAGCGGGCTGCAGAAAGAGCCTCGACTGGCGGAGCTTTGCGCCAGCTATCAGGCCATTCTTGTGATCATGCACAGCAAAGGCACCCCAAAGACCATGCAGCGGAACCCCGACTACGCTGATACCGTTAAGGAAATCATCGACTTCCTGAAAAAGGGTGCTCAGATGGCGGAAAAAGCCGGGGTAGCACAGATCGTCATTGATCCGGGCATCGGTTTTGGCAAGACGCTGCAACATAACCTGGAGATTATCGCCCGGCTTGGCGATTTCTGTTCGCTCGGGTACCCGGTACTGGTCGGTGCGTCCCGTAAATCCATGATCGGTAAACTGCTTGCCGATAAAGAAGGTGACCGGCCCGTCAACAAACGACTTGCCGGAACGCTTGCGCTTCATTATCATGCATTAATGCAGGGTGCTGCCATTCTTCGGGTGCACGATGTCCGCGAAGCGAAGGATTCCCTGGAAGTTTTTAAAGCTCTTTCTTCCTTTTTTTAACGGGAAGGGCGTATCTTGATGCACTAAGCAGCCCTTGTACAGAAACGGACATTCGCACCGGTTCCGAATCCGTTACACCGGATCCGGTCCGTATCCCAGACCCCTTAACCGTCAACCGGCCTACACACCTTGGAGATCGTACCATTTGGATTTCTGGAATTTGGTCTTAAGGACCTGATCGAGACGCTGATTATTGCGTGTCTCATTGTGTTGCTTTACCGGTGGATACGCGGCTCATTTGCAGTCCCGGTGGTCATTGGCCTGCTGATCGTCTTCATAGTGAACGCCGCTGTCAGCCTCTTTGGGCTGACAACCATCAACTGGGTGCTCCGCCGGCTGCTGGATGTCGGTATCCTGGCCGTGATCATCATCTTTCAGCCGGAAATCCGCAAACTGCTTTACAACATCGGACAGAATACCAGGCTCTACAAGTTTTTTGATCGCGGGGGCTCTTTCTCTGTTATCGAGGAAGTGATTGATGCGGTCAAGAGTTTGTCCAGGACAAAAACCGGCGCACTTGTAGTGTTTTCCAAAGGCTCACCACTCAACGATATGGTGGACAAAGGGGTAGAGCTTGATGCCCGTGTGAGCAGCGAACTCTTGCTTACGATATTCAACAGGGAAACCCCATTGCATGACGGAGCCGTGATTATTCGGGACAACAAGATTGTTGCTGCCAGCGCCTATCTGCCCATCAGTCAGAATCCTAACATTTCATATGTTTTCGGCACACGGCACAGGGCGGCACTTGGCATCAGTGAAGTAAATGATGTACTGGTTGTAGTGGTTTCTGAAGAGACGGGGCGTATCTCCATCGCGCACAATGGAGCGCTCACCAGTGGCCTGACCATACAGAAAAAAAAAAAACATCTGGGAGATACAGAAATCACAGATCCGGAGCTCTCCAGCTTCCGGCAATCGGAGCTGGAAGGCAACTGACCAGTGAAACCGTTGGGATGCCTCTATGAAGAAGAAGCCGCAAGAACGATATACCTCAAAGGACCTGGAATCCCGCAGTTTTTCCGAGTCATTGCCGGGGGCATTCCCATACCGGTGCGGACCCTATGAAACCATGTACACCGAGCGTCCGTGGACCATCCGTCAGTATGCCGGATTCTCTACCGCAGCGGAGACCAACGCCTTTTACCACAAAGCACTTGCATCCGGACAAAAAGGGCTAAGTGTCGCTTTCGACCTGGCAACGCATCGCGGTTTCGATTCCGACAATCCGGTCGTGGCAGGGGATGTCGGAATGGCAGGAGTGGCTATTGACACTGTGGAAGACATGAAACGCCTGTTCAAGGGGATTCCTCTCGAAAAGGTTTCCGTGTCGATGACCATGAACGGGGCCGTACTGCCGGTTCTGGCCTGTTTCATCGTAGCCGCAGAGGAGCAGGGTGTAGCACCGGCGGCCCTTTCCGGGACCATTCAAAATGACATCCTGAAGGAATTCATGGTCCGGAACACCTATATCTATCCGCCGGCACCATCCATGCGGATCGTATCCGACATCATGGCATGGACGCACGAAAACATGCCGCGCTTCCACTC
>SL_3KL_010_SEDDRAFT_10005104_pt1 | contig 11831 bp, 10 predicted proteins | sample SodLakKL_010_SED_2_FD_10381 | JGI IMG/M metagenome (IMG submission 10381)
CGTGCCGCAGCATAGGTGCAGCCGAGTACCTGGCCGGGGAGGGGGGTCCGTGGTGACGGTGCGGCAATGACGGGGTGGAACCCATGCTTCCGAAGCTCGTCTGCGAGACGGGGAAGGGATGGCGCATGCTGCACCGTCGATATGAGACCGACCGCAGGCCCTTTCAGGAGCGGAATGAGGCGGTCGAGCGGGGGGATCTCCGTCTCCATACAGACAGGCTCAAAGAGGATACGGGGATCATCCCCGAGCGGAGTGTGGCCGAGATGAATGAGGAGATCCGCCCACTCCAGTGCATCGACCGCTGTGTCACAGGCGCCATAACAGGGATCACCTGAGATGATGACCACAAAGCCTTCCCTTCGGAGAGCTTCTGCAAGATCCGGAAGGCGTCGCTTCAGCCCCTCCGGTGCCTGGAGGGCGAGGCGCTGCGCTCCACGCATCTTCGCCTTCCTGATGATCTCAGAAGTAGGAATCAAGGACATGGACGCCTTCGGAGTCGACATCGATGGTGACCAGGGATTTATACGGCCTGCCGATATCCGGGTTGCCCCGGTTGATGACAAAACAGAGATCCGCAATCTCTGCACCGGTCGATTCTATCGCAGGGAGGAGGGCGCGGATCGTCCCCCCGGTACTGATCACATCATCGATGAAGGCGATCCGGTCACCATCAAAGACACTGTTGAGATAGAGTGTCCCCTTCGAGTACCCGGTCGTCTGGTCGATGATCACCTCGCCGGGGAGTTTGTACTCCCGCTTCCTGACGATGGTATAGGGGATATCGGTCATCAGGGAGAGGACGGTGCCGATATGAATCCCCATCGCCTCGGTGACGACGATCTTATTGACATCCGCGAGATCAAGCGCCTTGAAGAGCGAGCAGGCGACATCCCTGAGAAGCGCAGGCTCAACCAGCGGGACACCATCGGTGATCGGGTGGATGAAGTAGTTATATTCCCCCCGTTTTACAATCGGGCAGGACTGAAAAGATTTTCTGAGTTGTTCAAGCATTCATTTCACCGATTGTACAAAGGAATGATTCAACGACATCGCGTGTGACATGCGGCATCAGGACCGTTCGCATATGCCCCTGCCGCGTCCGTGAGATCCGCCATCCCTCAGGTGTGAGGGGGCAGTCAAAGGTGGCGACATTCACATCCGGGGTCACGATACGGGGGTATCCAAACGCCTCCATCCCCTCGATGAGACGGCGTGTATTTTCCATGCAGCCGGAGACAATGGCGGAAAGGCCCTCCCGACCGAGGTACTGCAGGACCGCATAGGCACCGGCGACGGGGGCGCCTGGCCTGGTTCCGGCAAGGGTGCACTCCTTCTTTACAGAGAGATATGGTGTATCGACGTTGAGACAGCCAAACGCTCCAGGATCGCGGAGCAGGAGGGCACCGCAGGGGATGGTGCTCATCCCCATCTTGTGGGGATCTACGGAGATGCTCGACACCCCGGCAACGGCGAAGTCCCAGGGAGAGATGGCCTCAAGGAACGGGGCTACAAGACCCCCGAAGGCGGCATCGACATGGAAGAAGATCCCGTTCTCCAGAGCAACTGCTGCAATATCCCTGATGGGATCGATCATCCCGTACTCGGTCGTCCCGACGATTCCGACGATTGCAACCGTATTTGAATCAACAACCTCTGAGACGGTATCAGGGCCCATCCGATAATTTTTATCGAGCGGAACCGACCGCATTTCAAGGCCGAGCATATCACATGCCTTATCAAAGGAGAAGTGGGCGGATGCAGGGATGATGACGTTTGGCCGGGCAAGAGGCTTCTGCTTCTTGGCGATCCGAAGTGCCTGAATATTTGATTCCGTTCCACCGGATGTGGCATAGCCCCCTGCATCCGGATGATGGAAGAGCGAACCCAGCATCCGGATCAGCTCATCCTCGAGCCCCATCGTTCCGGGAAATAGGCCCGGATCCCCAAGATTTGTCTCGATGAAGAGCATATGTGCACGAACTGCCACAGGATGGGGAACAGTACACATCGAGGAGAGGATCCGATCGTATGGCAGGTCTTGCCCCCTGACAGACGAAAGATATGAGAAGAGATCCTTCTCAGAAGAGCCGATCTCCTTCATTGGAACCTTTGGAATATGCCATATTCAGGATCATTCGCTGTTCTGTCCTGGCAGCCGCCTCCCGGATCTTTGCAATTGCATCGATATTGGCCGATACGCTGAGGATGCCATGCTCAACAAGCCAGGAGACCATCTTTGGATCAGATCCTGCCTGGCCGCAGATCGAACATTCGACACCCGCTGCCCGGCACCTGCCGATGGCATAATCGATCAGTTTCAGGACTGCCGGATGGGTCGGTTCATACATTGAGGCGACATGCTCGTTGTTCCTGTCAACGGCAAGGGTATACTGGACGAGATCGTTCGTCCCGAATGAGGCGAACCTGATCCCGGCTTTGATGAATTCATCGATCATGATGGCAGAAGAGGGGACCTCTACCATGATACCAAGGGTGACAGCGTCCACATCAACACCCCAGTCCCGAAGGAGGGATTTTGCCTGGATGAATTCGCGGGGATGGCTGACAAGCGGGAACATCAGGCCCAGGTTGTCATAGCCTGCCTTCCAGAGGCGTTTAAATGCCTCTATCTGGAGGCGGAACTGCTCCGGTGTTGACAAGTCACGCCGTATCCCACGCCATCCGAGCATCGGATTGTGTTCGACGGGCTCATCCTCGCCACCCTCCATATTCCGGAACTCATCGGTCGGTGCATCAAGTGTCCGTACCCAGACAGGTTTTCCGGGGAAGGCATCGAGGATGATCTTAATGCCATCATAGAGCTCGCTGATAAACTCTTCTTCCTTATGATTTGTGATGAACCATTGCGGGGTTTTGTTCATCCCAAGGATCAGATGTTCGATCCTGAGGAGGCCGACACCATCTGCACCGGTTGCCGCTGCCCTCTGTGCTGCTTCAGGGAGGGAGACGTTCACTTTGATGAGTGTTGAGGTGATAAGGGCCGAGGATGCTGCCTGTACGTTGGCCGGGCGGGTCTCTTCTGCCGCCTTGACCTCGCCTTCATAGATGATACCCCGGTCTCCATCGATGGTGACGATCTGGCCATCCTTCAGAAGCGATGTCGCTTTCTTCGTCCCGACGACCGCAGGAGTACCGAGTTCACGTGAGACGATCGCAGCGTGGCAGGTCATGCCACCCTCATCGGTGATGATCCCGCTGACCCGTCGCATCGCAGGGACCATATCCGGATTGGTCATCTTCGCAACGAGGATATCGCCTTCCTTCACCGACCCCTGATCCTTCACATGCTTGATGATCGCAACACGCCCCGTAGCGATACCCGGGGAAGCACCCTGACCTTGAAGAAGGACGGAGCCGGATCCTGTGAAGGACTCTTTCGGTTTGCCTGCCGTATGCGCTTTGATCGTTGTGACCGGACGGGACTGAAGAATATAGAGATCATCGCCGACAATGCCCCACTCGATATCCTGGGGCGTGCCATAGTGGTCCTCTGAGAGTTTTCCAAGAGCGGCAAGCCGTCCGATCTCCTCTTCCGAGAGGACGACCGCGTTCTTTCTATCATCAGAGACGGCAACTTCGATTGTCCCTTTTCTGCCATCCGGGATGATCTCGGTCTCCTTACTGGCAATGATTCTATCGACGACCCGTTGTTTCCTCTGATCAAAGACATAATTATCAGGAGAGACAGAGCCTGATACGACGGCTTCCCCAAGGCCCCAGGAGCCCTCGATGATCGTGAGCGGCTCACCGGTGACCGGGTGCGAGGTGAAGAGAACACCCGCCTTCTCAGAGAAGATGAGCTCCTGGACAACAACGGCGATATTGACACTCCGATCATCAAATCCCTGTTTGGATCGGTAGTACACTGCACGCGCACCATAGAGCGATGCCCAGCACATCTGTACCGCCTCAATGACGTCGTCACCACCCTGGATGTTGAGGTATGTCTCCTGTTGTCCGGCAAAACTTGCATCAGGCAGATCTTCGGCTGTTGCACTCGATCTGACTGCAACAACTGTCTCTTCTCCAATTCGATCATAGGCAGACCGGATATCAGCGGCCATATAATCCGGGATCGGGACAGACATGATGAGGTCCTTCGCTTTACTGGCGGCAGCCTCAAGGGCGGCGTTATCATCGACATCAAGACCTTCAAGGATCGAGTAAAGTGACTCCTCAAGTCCGGTATCGACGAGAAACCGTCGGAAAGCCTGGGCTGTAACGACATATGCCTGAGGTACAGGGAGGCCAATTGAAGCCATCTCACCAAGAGAGGCACCCTTTCCTCCCACGGAGGGTAAATCTCCCTTCCTTATATCCTCAAGCCAGAGAATGTTCGGCGCATCCTTCATAGCAATCTCAGGTATGAATCAACCCGAGGATACATAAAGGGGGGTGAAGAAGTCCAGTCAGCAGAAACCGAAGAAAAACCATGATTACCTGCGAGGGTTACATACATGTGGGGTTTTTAGTGAACTATAACGTACTTGTCAGCGATCCGCTGGCTGAAGAAGGTATTGAGATATTACGGCAGTTCTGCACCGTTGATGAAAAGATCGGACTCTCAGAGGATGAGCTGGTCGCAATCATCGGGGAGTACGACGCACTCATCGTCAGATCAGGCACTGAAGTAACCAGCCGGGTGATTGAAGCCGCGACAAAGATGAAATATATCGGCCGTGCGGGGGCAGGCGTTGACAATATCGATACCGACGCCGCAACCCGAATGGGGATCATCGTCGCAAATGCACCCGAAGGAAACACCCTTGCGGCAACCGAGCATACGATGGCGATGATCCTCTCCCTCGCCCGGAGAATCCCTTCTGCAAACACCTCACTGAAGAAGGGCGAATGGAAGCGATCTAAGTTTATCGGCGTTGAGATGAATGAGAAGACACTTGGTGTCGTCGGCTTTGGCCGTATCGGCAGGGAAGTTGCCAAGCGCGCCCAGTCATTCAACATGCGTGTCGTCGCCTATGATCCATTCATCACCGCCGAGCGGGGTGCACAGTTTGGTGTAGAGATGATGAGTGTGGAAGACCTCTTCAGGGTTGCAGATGTCATCACCGTCCATACACCACTCATTAAGGAGACGAAACATCTGATCAACACCGAGTCGATCGCAACGATGAAGGATGGGGTGCGGATCATCAACTGTGCACGCGGCGGTATCATCGATGAGAATGCACTCGCCGCCGCGGTCGCCAGCGGGAAGGTCGCTGGTGCAGCACTCGATGTCTTTGAGGAGGAGCCACCGAAGAACTCCCCGCTCTTTGATCTTGATGCCGTCATCCTCACCCCGCATCTTGGTGCAAGCACATTCGAGGCACAGAAGAATGTGGCCGAATCCATCGCCCACCAGTGCATCGATGTCCTCAAGGGCGGTGCGGCGAAGTATGTCGTCAATGCACCGATGATCCCGCCTGAGCTTCAGGATACGATCGAGCCGTATGCCCGCCTCGCCGAGAAGATGGGGCGGCTCGCCTCCCAGGTGGTGGACGGAGCGATAACGAAGGTTGAAGTGACCTATGCCGGCGATCTCATCGAGATGCGCCAGAACCTCAAGATGGTGACAAGGATGGCGATCAAAGGGATTCTTGATCCGATCCTCCAGATGCCGATTAACATCGTTAACGCCGAGTTTATCGCACGTGAGCGTGGAATCGCCGTGGCAGAGACGACAACGGAGGAGTCGCATGGATTTAAGAACCTCATCAGTCTCACCATAAGGACAGCAACCGGCGAAGAGACGATCAGCGGCTCGGTCTTTGGAAAGAACCGGATGCGAATCGTCGCCATCGGCGAGTTTACGATGGATCTCATCCCTGCGGGATCGGTCGTCATCTCACGCCATATCGATAAGCCGGGCGTCATCGGACCGACCGCAACAGTCCTTGGACGACACAATATCAATATCGGCGGAATGCAGGTCGGCCGGGTGAAGGCCGGCGATGAAGCGATCATGGTCTTAAATGTCGACTCGGATGTCCCCGATGCTGTGATGGAAGAGATGCGAAGCGTCCCAGGCATCATATCCGCACTATTTGCAACCCTCTGAACAGATGCCCAATCAGGGCAATAAACAATCCTTTTATACTGCAAACGACAACATTGTAAGGTCGAAGGCACGGGGCTCGTGGTCTAGCTGGTTATGACGTCGCCTTGACATGGCGGAGGTCCTGAGTTCGAATCTCAGCGGGCCCATCTTGTTTTCAGATAATTATTCTCTTGAACACCATTTTATCCTCAGAAGCGATATCGTCAATAGATCTGAATACCCTTCACCTCTCTGGGGAAGGGGACCAGAGGACCATATTCAGGCGAAATTCATCGATGATAGTATGACGTCAAATCTCATGAAAGGAATGAACCCTTACCATCCCCTTTTTAGATCTGCCATTTTGATTTGAAAAAAATGGTATATTCCGGATACCATTGACTATATCGTTCTACGGGGAGCCAGACTCCGGAAAAATTGGGTTTTTTCTTCTATGGCAGGGTATCGTACGCCATTTCAAAGTACTCGAGTCCCTTCTCCATATGAAGTTCAGCTTCGTAGATAAGAACCTGAACAGCTTTGTACGATCCCTTGTCAAGATACAATTCATATGATCGTTCAAGAGAGAGAGCAGCCAGACGGTACTCACTTATCCCATTCTGAAACATCACTCTCGAATGGCGGCAATCGCCAGGCAGATTAAGACTATGAAAAGCATTATCCAGATCTGAGATCTCAGAACTGAATGTATTAACAGTTCGTAAAGACCTTCTGACCTCATTATCTGCACTCAGCCTTCGGTCGTCATCAACCGCCCAGTCTCTTGGAACAGTAAATCGTGCAGAATAAAACCTATCATATAATCTTCGTCCCTCCTGTAAAAGGGATTTGTACTCCTCTATCCGAGGATCCGAAGAGAGAACAGGTATCTCTTCTGATGAACTATCAGGAACTGGAGCAGGCGTCACATCAGGCGTCGGTTCAACCGTACTCTCAGGTGCGGATCCCGAAGTACCCTCAAGTGTTGGTTCAGGCGTCAATTCAGATTTCGAACCGGATGGAGCGGTTGATCCAGGTACATTATCCAGACACCCGGCCACACAAACAGCCATCAGCAGGATAAGTCCAGCTATGATAGCAATCATCAACTTCTTCATAGAGTATACGTATACCTACACCATTATAAATTTATTTGTTTTTTATTAATAATATAAAATTCTTATTTTATCGAATGACTAATTAGATTGAAATGAACCCTTAAATTAGCTTCTTTGAAAAACCGTAGCATATACGGAGATACAGTCTGATGGAGGAGCTGAGGGCAAACTTTTCCCCCCATCATTAGCATACCCGATCTAATCGTCCCGTACAGCCGCAACGACCGCGGGAGAGCGCGCTCCGTTCTTCAGATAAATAACCCCGCAGTCTCTCGATCGGTTGAGAAGCTTTCGGAGATCCTGATCATCAAGCCGGATTCCATCATGGCCGCTCCGGTACATGATCTGGTAGCCAAGCGCAGAAAGCCGGTCCAGCACCCAGCAGGGATCATCAGGGAAGAGGAAGGGATGGATCTCAACGATGATGACCCGTGGACGAATCTGAAGCGAACGTAGGATATCGATCTCAGAGCCCTCACAATCGAGTTCGAGGATATCACAGTCCGGAAGATCCTCTGGCGCAACCGATAGTGCATGGGCGCCATCCCCCCCATAGACGTCAATCTCCGGCCCGACGATAGCATGATGGACCGTACAGATGGAGGCGACCCCCCTCTCAGCCAGGCGTTCCTGCAGCTGCCGGGCGGCCCGGTCGCCGCCTTCATAGATCATCACCGAGCCAGTCCTGCCGACCCGTTTCGCTGCTGTGACGGCAGTTGCACCATCGCCCCCACCAACGATCACAACACGATCACCGGATTGTGTCAGCTTGCCATGTGCAGAAGCAATACCCATCTCCGATTGTCCGGTCCGTGAGACGTACCGGCAGACACCAAGGAAGAGATCGACAAAATCGTTGTATTTATATATCGTATGTGCATCCCGTATCAGACTCATATCATGTCTCCCGCAAGCCAGGGTACAATCACCCCCCATAACTCCCGGAACAGAACTGCATAGGTGCAGAAGAGAACGCTTTCCGGGAATCCGGGAGATGATGGCACAGTCTGGTATTTAGTTTAGATCTCAAAATGTATCATCATTGTCATAGAAAACGGTATCATCAGCATTCGAATATAAATAATCTAATAAATAAAATATATTTTATTAATTTCAACTACCATATCTTTACCCAAGATCGTATACGAAAGAGGTTCTATCGGAGAGCCTTTTATTGAGATGTAAGTATAATCCCTATCAGATACATTCATGAACTATGAGGAGGGAGAAGGGATCGTCGGAGCAGGGGAAACCCGCTCCTGATCATCCACACCCCTGGTGTGAACACAAACAGGAGTGATACAAAATGGAAGAGAAGACCAGATACACACTTCCCCCACTACCGTATGGGGCTGGTGCGCTTGCACCATATATCTCAGAGGAACAGCTCACCATACACCATGACAAACATCATATGGCGTATGTGAATGGTGCAAATGCCAACCTTACCGCACTCGAAGATTCCCGGAAGCAGGGGACAGATCCGAATATGAAGGCCATACTCAAGGATCTCTCATGGAACTTCGGCGGACATTATCTCCACTCACTCTTCTGGACCGGCCTTGCACCAGCCGGCTCGGACGGCGGCGGTGAGCCGAAAGGTACGATTGGAGAGCGGATACAGGCAGACTTCGGCAGTTTTGACCGGTTCAAAAAAGAGTTTACCCTTGCCGCAGCAAGCGTTGAGGGCTCTGGCTGGGCCGCCCTGACCGAATGCCCGCTGACAAAAAAACTGCAGATCATGCAGATCGAGAAGCATAACACGAATGTCTTCCCATCATGCCCGATACTCCTTGTCCTTGATCTCTTTGAACATGCATACTATATCGATTACAAAAACGACCGGGGCGCATTTATCCAGGCATTCTGGAGGATCGTTAACTGGGATGAGGTCAACAAGAGGCTCTGACCCACCTTCCCTTTTGGAGAAGCGATCCCTCTTTTCAGTACCTGGGAAAGTTATTAACCCCCGGATACAACACTCTTTCGATGAATAATCCCACAAAAGCAGTAGGATACATCCTCATTCTGCTTGCCGTATTCCTCAGCACCGCTGGCTGTGTCGGAGGATCGGTTGCAGAAGAGGGTGATACGGTCAGGGTCCATTATACAGGAACCCTCTCTGATGGCACCATATTTGACAGTTCCATCGGCAGAGAGCCACTTGAGTTTACCATCGGGGCAGGAGGGGTCATCCCCGGCTTTAATAGCGCAGTACTCGGGATGGCAGTCGATGAGACGAAGACGGTGACGATCCCTGCCGATGAGGCATACGGCCAGCACCGGGATGACCGTCTCATCACCATCGAACGTGAGTACTTCCCGGATGAGCTTGCGGAGGTTGGAACCGGGGTACAGGTCCCGATGGAAAATGGCATGATCGCCCGTGGTATCGTGACATCAGTCAATGAGACCGCAGTCATACTTGATCTGAATCACCATCTCGCAGGGGAGGATCTGACATTTGAGATCACCCTTGTTCAGATCCTCTGAACAATTTTTTCCTACAGAGCAACATTTTTCAGCATAACGAATGATAAGAGCCATCAGCTTTTGAAGTCATGATACTATTTGGAGGAATGAAAATGGATCAGATAATTGAAGATGGATTTATGCGTCTCACCGAGACGATTAACGAACTTGATAGAAGTATAGATGAGCTGGATACGGCGATCAGATCAGACCTTGCAGGACTGTTGTCACGGATGGTCGCCCTCACCACCCCTCTCATAGGATCGCTTGGGCAGCAGTTTCTTCAGAAGACCAAGAAGGACGGGAAGGAGGAGCTCTATGACACCATCCATTATGATGAGAAGATGATCATTATCGGACGTGCCGAAGAGCCGGTTACCATCCGGCCCGATAACATGACAAGGAAGGTTGACAAACAGTTCTGCGTCCTCACAGAAAAGGGGGCAATCGCTGAACTGATGTATTCAGATGACGGGTTTATCATAGACAGTTATCTCAACCCCCTGACTGCGGAGGACGCAATCGACTTCTACGGCCCCGGAGTCATCTATATGCTCTACCGCGCGCTCCATGATTACGCGAACCTCGAAGAAGAGCTGATACGCTCACTTGAGATGACAATCGCCTTTATTCAGGGTGAAAAGAAGGAATAATCCCCTTTTATTTCTTCCAGCTGAAGAGGGGGAACGTAGGCTTCAATGGGTCATATACCCCGCCGCTCAGGCTGGAAAGGGGGTACGACTGCTCAACAACATTGTCGCTATCAACAGAGGAGAACCGAACGACCGCTTTTGCCTCTCGAACCATCTTTTCAAGGGTGAAAACCTCCTCCTCCTCAGGTTGTAACTCCCTTATCTCAAACTCAATGTCAAGCGGAACGAGGGCTACATGAATTCGGCGTGCAGTTGCAGTCCCAATATTTTTCACTACAATCGTCTTTGCATCTTCAGTGAGTGAGCAGACCACCTGGGGCAGATATTTCGAATCCTGCATAATCCAAAGTGACATAAACAATGCTCCAAAGATAACCAAAACGATGAGAGCAAAGTAGGGATCGATGAATGCAGCCCCGATACAGGCGATCGCTCCGACAACAATTAGTATGCTCTGTCGAGAGTCCATAGTGATACTTCATGGTCAGAGGATATAAGCAATATGAATCTTATCTGAAAGAAAAAGAGAGTGGGCCCGATGCGATTCGAACGCATGACCTCTCGGTTATCAGCCGAGCGCACCACCGGGCTATGCTACGGGCCCAGATGTTACCTTAATAGATACTCACTCGCCACATTTATAGATTGTGAATTGGCAATCCATTCATTAACGTCCGTTATTTATTGTCAGAAGACGAGAATTGATGTATAGATATGCCGGAGTGAGCCATGAAAAAGAGTTATCTCCTCGGAAATGTGGCAATTGCACACGCATGCAGGGAAGCGGGCGTCGATTTTGTCAGCGGATATCCGGGAACACCGTCTTCTGAAGTGATTGACACACTCAGAACAGCCCCGGAGCCTGGATGCCACCTTGAATGGTCGGTAAATGAGAAGGTTGCATATGAAAACGCGCTTGCTGCCGCCTGGTGTGGATGCCGCGCCCTTGTAACGATGAAGCATGTGGGTGTCAACGTTGCAGCAGACCCCCTGATGACAAGCAGTTATACTGGCGTCACCGGGGGTATGGTGCTCCTTGCAGCAGACGATCCGTTTGCTCACAGCTCTCAGAATGAACAGGACTCAAGAATGTATGCGGCGTTTGCAAAGATACCTTGCATCGATCCTGCAAGCATTCAGAAGGCGCATGACGAGATCATCTCAGCTTTTGCGCTCTCCGAAGAGTTCGGCCTTCCAGTTATGGTGCGGCCAACGACCCGTATCTGTCATAGCAAAGGGGATATTTCTCTTGGGGAGGTGGCAACAGAACACCGGAAGGGAACCTTCCATCGGAATCCAAAGCAGTATGTCGTCATCCCGGCCCATACCCGGATCCTCCACAAGGAGCTGAATGCCAAGCAGCCGGGTATCAGGAAGAGGCTCATCGAATGTGGCTTCAACACCGCAATGGTCAGGGGAGAGAAGGCTGTCATCGCAGGCGGGATCAGCGCAGAATATGTCCGCGAGGTCCTCCCTGATGACGTCTCCCTGGCGACAATCGGGGCATACCCAATCGATGAAGAGTGGCTT
>SL_3KL_010_SEDDRAFT_10005105_pt1 | contig 11830 bp, 7 predicted proteins | sample SodLakKL_010_SED_2_FD_10381 | JGI IMG/M metagenome (IMG submission 10381)
GAGCCGGTTGAGCCGGTTGAACCTGTTGATCCTGACGAGCCGGTGGAGGTGGATGAGGTTACCCTGGCAATTAACCACTTCAGTATTATCGAGGGGACAACCTGGTCAGGAGCACAGCACCGCGCCGGAGAGCGCATTGCTGAAAAGTATGACAACGTTAATTATATTTACCGGGAAGAAGTTGGTCCCGATCTGACCATCCCCTTTGCGGAAGAAATGATCGCCGAAGGTGCGGATATTGTCGTTGGTAATGCCGAATTCATGGGGCTGCCCCTGAAAGACATTGTCGATCAGTATCCGGATGTTTATTTCGCATCTGTTGTCGGTAGTGATGTGACCACCGAACGGAATTTTATCCGTTACTTCCCGAGACAATACCAGGCCCTTTACCTTGAAGGTCTGATTGCCGGTGCCCTCACTGAGACAAACAGCGTTGGTATTGTATCGGCATTTCCGGTAGCCCAGGTTTCCCGTCGCCAGGCTGGCTTTGTCCTTGGCGTTCAGGAAGCCGCTGAACTACTCGGCAAAGAAATTGATGTTTATGTGAGATACTCAGGCGACTGGTTCCTGCCGGCAGAGGAAAGAGAAATTGCCACAACCCTGGTTGAGGAATACAACGTGGATGTGATCACCCAGCAGACCGACTCCGGCGCACCGCTTGATGTAGCCGAAGAACGTGGTATTTGGTTCGTAGGTAAAGACATGGATACCGTAGGGTTCTATGGCTGGTCGGATACCAGCACTGTAGCAGTATCCTTTGACACTCGCTGGGAGGTTCTATTTGAGCAGATGGTTCTGGATAAATTAGCCGATAATCCCAATCCGGAAACGATCCTGATGCTGGGCATGGAATCATCAATGGAACTGGCCGATGGCAGAGAGGTCTATGCCGTAGACATCATGAATGACAACAAAATTGGCATTGAAGCGATCAGCCCTGAAGCGCTGCCGCTGATCCCGCAAGAAATCCTTGACCTTGTGGAAGAGCGCAGGGAAATGATGATTGCCGGCCAGTGGGATCCCTTTACGGCCAATGAGTTGGTCTCCAATGGAACCGGACTGGAGCTGCCAGGACTTCCTATCCCCGAGAGGGGAGAGGTCGTTAAACCGGCCGGCGAAGAACCAACAGCAGAATGGCTGCTGGGATCATTTAACTTTGACCTGCTGGGCACGACCATACTCGAATAAGCTTAAACTACCTGGTAATGCCCGTTGACGGTTGATATGGTCAAAAAAGAACAAATCCTTCTTTCCCCGGTTGTCAACACCGGGGGAAGAAGGTTTGTTTGATAGTAATTGTAATAACTGTTTTGCTGCAATTCTTTTTATAGCATTGCAGGAAAGATAGGAGACAAAATGCCCACAGATAATCAAATTAAAAAAAATGCTGTTCTCGAGGCAAGGGGAATTACAAAAAGATTTCCGGGTTGTTGTGCGAATGAGCAAATTGATTTCGAGATTAAAGCAGGTGAGGTACATGCTATTCTCGGTGAGAATGGTGCCGGAAAAACAACCTTGATGAACATTCTCTTTGGACTCTACCAACCCGATGAGGGCGAACTATACTTCGATGGGGAAAAAGTTGATTTTAAATCCCCCCTGGATGCCATAAAAAAGGGTATTGGTATGGTCCACCAGAAACGAAAATTAGTCATGGCACACAGTGTGATCGAAAACATCATGCTGGGGCATCCTCATGCCGGTGAAATACTCAATTTTAAGAGAGTGAAACAGGAAGTTACAGAACTGTGCGAAAAATATGGATTTAAACTCGACTTAAATGCTAAGGTGTGGCAGCTTTCAGAGGGGCAAAGGCAAAGTGTCGAAATTATTAAGGCCCTCTACCGGGGAGCCAAAGTGCTGATCCTTGATGAACCCACCTCAGCCCTGTCGCCGCCAGAAACCAGAAATTTACTGGATTCAATCCGTACAATGGCGGAAAGTGACCTGGCAGTAGTACCCTTTATTACTCATAAATTGCCAGTTGTCCTGGACATCAGCCACCGCGTGACGGTGCTGCGCAACGGCAAAGTAACGGCACAGTTTGCGACTGAAGGCGCCACTGAAAAAAGTTTAGCGAAAAGCATGGTGGGAAGGGAAGTTATTATCAAGCTGGATAAGGTTGAAGTTGAACGTGGAAAACCGGTTCTGGAGGTCGAAAATCTTAGTGCATACAGTGAAAAAGACTATCTTGCATTAAAAGGGGTTTCTTTTACGATACATGAAGGAGAAATCTTTGGCATTGCCGGAGTTTCGGGAAATGGACAGGAAGAACTGGCTGAAGTGCTGGCCGGACTTCGCAGTGCAGCAACCGGAACAATTTTGCTCGATGGAGAAGATATCACCCGAAATTCGACGCTGGAAAGATGGCGGAAAGGGGTCGGTTATGTTCCCGCTGAACGGAATGAAGTTGGCTCCATTGCTGATTATTCCCTGATTGATAATGTAGCCATGAATTACTATTTTGAGGAAGAATATGTTCCCAGGGGGGTTATCAATTATAAAGGGCTTCGTGAATTGACAGAAAATCTAATCGCTGAATACAACGTGGCAACACCGGGCCCGGATGTTAATGCCAGGGCCCTGTCTGGTGGAAACCTGCAGAAGCTTATTCTCGCCCGGGTGTTATCCAGGAAACCCCGCTTAATTATTGCCAGTCTTCCCACCCAGGGACTGGATGTTGGAGCTATTGAATTTGTACAAAACAAACTATTGCAAGCTAAAAAAGATAAAGCTGCCATCTTATTGATATCCGGTGAGATCGAGGAAGCGCTGTCCTTGAGTGACCGGGTTGCACCAATTTACGAGGGTGAACTCATGGATATTATTCCCTGGACTGATGCCGAGCGCGATAACGTCGGGGCTATGATGGCAGGCATTAAACCGAAGGTGGAAAGCTTATGAAAATTGCTGAACACGATATAAGACTTGTGAAGCGGGTGGAATTGCCCTGGTGGAATGCTGCGCTAATATCCATTTTTTCTATAGTAGTTGCCCTGATACTATTCAGCCTGGTTTTTGTACATTCGGGTGTCAACCCGATAAACGGTTTTAAAGAGATTTTCCAGTTCGCCTTCCTGAATCGCAATGGACTGCCGCTGACCATCAATCGATCTATTTTTATCTTTCTGTGCACCTGTGCTTTTATTATACCCTACCGCGCTGGTCTCTGGAATATTGGGATGGCCGGTCAGCTTTATGCCGGTGCCCTGGGTGCGTTTGGTGTGATGTACTTATTTGGAGCCAAGGGTGATCCCAATTTATATATTGCTCCCGGCATAGGCATACCCTTGATGATGATTGGGGCGATGCTAGCCGGTGGACTGATTGGTGGGATTGCCGGTTTTTTGCGCGGTCGGTTTAATGTCAATGAAATTGTTACCACCATGATGCTCAATTCTATCGGGTTCTGGTTTGTATCCTATATGGTTAAAGAAGGTGGACCTTTCATGAACCCGGTGGGGCGAAGCGAAAGCTTCGACCTGCCAGTATCGGTACGGGCCCCGCTTATATTCGGGATTCCGTTTACGCTGGTTGTAGCACTGCTGTTAGCGGTTCTATTATACTGGGTTTTTGCTAAAACCCGCATCGGCTATAAGATCAAGTCTTATGGCCATAACCCTTTAGCCGCTAAATATTCCGGTATCAATCCTCAAGTGATCCCGGTTCTGGTTTTTGTCCTGGGAGGAATGATCGCCGGATTGGCAGCCTATCATTACTTTGGCGCTGTACCCGGGGTCTTCAAGGTTGCCCGCAATTATGCTGAATTTGGGGATTTGTCTTTTTACGGCATTATATGTGGCTTAATTGCCCAGGGGAACCCGCTGGCGGCAATTCCCATCTCATTGCTTTTTGGGGGATTAACCAACGGGGGAAGGTTTGCCCAGGGCAAGCTGCAGATGGGTTTTGGAGTCGATTATGCCCTGCTGGGTGTAATGATGATTACCATGGTTGTATTACAGTTTTTCTACCGATACAAAATTGTTTGGATCAAACCCGAGAAGGAGATTTCAGATGTGGGAATTATTCGTTAGAAGCCTTGATGCTTCAATTGTTTTAGCCATAGCAGCACTCGGTGAACTTATAGGCCAGCGTTCAGGAGTTCTGAATGTAGGTATAGAAGGTGTAATGCTGTTCGGGGCCACCTTTGGATTCATCGTGGCACAAACCACAGGCGATTACACAACCGGCTTTATCGCAGCGATTGCCATCGGCGCCCTGATCGGCCTGATGCACGGGGTCTTTTCAATCACTCTTGGCGTGGACCAGGTGGTCAGCGGTATGGGAATATGGATTCTGGGCTTTGGCCTGACTACCTATATTGGCAACCCTTATACCGGTCCTTTGGGCATGGCCAGGATCGATAGAATTGGTGGGATGTCGCCGTTCTTTTACCTTGCTCTTGCCCTGATCATTCTAACCTGGTTTGTTTTAAACAAAACCAGCCTGGGGTTGAAAATTCGTTCGGTGGGTGAAAACCCTGCTGTGGCGGAAGTATCCGGGATCGGTGTAAACAGAATCCGCTATATGTGCGTCATTGTAAGCGGGATGCTGATGGGTTTGGCCGGAGGGGTTTATGGCCTGAGCTACAACCCGGTTTGGAATTACAACTTCCTGATGGGGTGGGGTTTTATTGCCCTGGCTTTGGTATTCTTTTCGATGTGGAACCCCTTCATCATGTTTGGTGGCGCAGTGCTTTTTGGCGCCCTGTGGCAATTGGCTCTTAGTCCTGAATTTATTCTGCCGGGAGTGATGTCACGTTACCTCTGGAGAATGGTTCCATTTGTAATAACTGTAGTCGTGTTGGTAGTGATGTCAACCAGGTGGTTCCGAACCCGCTGGGGCGCCGCTAAACCGGAAGCCCTGGGAATGCCTTATAGAAAAGAAGGGTAAAAAATACTACCTGGATAATTTACTCAAAAAGGGTTTGCGGATATAAACTGCAAACCCTTTTTTATAACCGGCTGTTGGTTGTTTACTTTGCAAAATATTATTTCTGAATTGAATGGCCGTAGGACTTTTTCCGGGGCAAGAAGTATATTTAATAATTTGTCGTATGTGGGAGGATTAAATAAAATGCTCAGGCCAGGTATGATAGCGAGAATTAATTTAAGTAATCAATCAGTAACCTTAACTGACTCAGAAGAGTACTACAATTTCCTGGGCGGGAGAGGCTTTGGCAGTCATGTCATATTTAATGAAGTTGCTATAAGCGATTCTCCTTTATCGGAAAGGAACAAACTGGTTTTTTCTACCGGGATTTTAACCGGGACAACAGTTCCAGGCGCTTCAAGAACTGCCCTGGTAACAAAAAATGTCATTAACAATGGTATATCTTACTCCAGTGGTGGAGGAAATTTTGGGTCGCAATTAAAACATGCCGGCTTTAATGCCCTGATCATCGAAGGAGCATCAGAGAAACCGGTTTCTATCTATGTTAATGATTCTACTATAGAAATAAGAAGTGCTGATGATTTGTGGGGAAAAACTACCTGGGATACGGTTGATTTAATCCGCCAGAAAACCAAAAATAGCTATGCAGAAGTAGCATCAATCGGTCCTGCCGGAGAAAACAGGGTTAATATTTCCTGCGTTATGATTGATAAGGCCCATGCCCTGGCCTGGGGAGGTTCAGGTGCAATTATGGGCTCTAAAAAATTGAAGGCGATTGCGGTAACAAGCAGTAAGAATGAGTTGGCAGTACATGATAAAGCTTGCCTGAAGAATGCAGCCGACAAGTACTGCTGGACACTGCTGGCTTCCGAAGCCTCGCATGCTCTGAGGGAGGTAGGTACTCATGGAATGGCGGGTGCAGGAGGATGGAGTGGTCTTGTCCCAACTTCCGTAAATAATTTACAAGACGAGTACTGGGATCCAGAAAAGTCGAAAAAGATAAATGAGGAGGCTTTTAAACCCTATGAAATTGGGAGGACAAATTGCTATAACTGTCCACTTTACTGTTTGCATCTTTACGAGATGGAGGGAGAAGGTGACATTATAAAATGTGAAGGAATGCATGCAAATTCTGTGCGCGGTTTTGGATCTAACTGGGGTGTTGATAATCCTTATGCTGTCTTGAAAGCACATGCATTGTGTAATATGTTTGGCCTGGATGTTGATGGTGTTTCGTCAGTTATTGCGTGGGCTTTAGAAGGCTTTGAAAATAATATATTATGTTTGAATGATACAGGGGGCATACCAATTTCCTGGGGTGATCATACAGTTTTATTATCATTAATTGAAGATATTGCTTATAGAAGAGGTTTCGGCGATACACTTGCCGAGGGTGTCTATAAGGCAGCCACAAAGTGCAATATTGATAGCCAGAAACATACAATTAATTTTAAAAAAGTAGGTATTAATGAACAGGGTCTGCGCTCACATAAAGCCTGGTCTTTTGGCATGGCAGTCAGTTCACGAGGCGGAGGACATCTCAGCGGCTCTCCTCAAACCGAAAACAGGCAGTTGCCAGAAAATGTTGGAAAGTGGCTCTTTGGTATAGCCGGTGCCGGTAATCCTACTTCCTATGAAAAGAAAGGTCAACTTGTAGCCTGGTATGAGGTTTATAAAGCCCTGGTTGATTCGTTGGGCATTTGCTATTTTACCGCAGGCTGGTATGATGTAGCGCTCGCTAATATAAACATATTTGTTGATTTCTTATATCCTTTAACTGGAGATATTGTTAAAAGCGAAGAATTATGGCTAAAGGGAGAATATATTATAAATATGGAAAAGGCTTTTAATACAGTTCATGCCGGGTTTAGAAGATCTGATGATATGCTGCCGCCCAGGATTATGCAAGAACCACTTGAAAAAGGACCTTACAAAGGTGAATATTTTGATTCTGCTAAATTTGAAGAGATGTTAAATGAGTATTACATCTGCCATGGTTGGGACGAGGCGACCGGACTTCAGCAAGCGAGTACTTTAAGAGAAAAGGGTTTTAATGATCTGGCTGAGTTTTTACAAAAACATCGCCGTGGTTAATTAAAAAGATGAACGAAAGGGTTCCATATATATCGAATAATCAGGCATTTTGGGTGCGAAAAAGTTTGAGGATGTTTACCGCTATCTCTAAATTCAGGGCGTTTTCGGGGTTATCCAGGCTTATGCCGGTTAGCTCTTCTATTTTTTTGATACGGTAAAGTACCGTGTTGTAGTGGGTGTACAGCTTTGTGGATGTCGTTTTTAAATTGCGGTTTGTTTCGTAATAGGTCTCAAGGGTTTTTATTAAGTCGCCCTTTTTGCTGAGATCATACTCGAATACAGGTTGAAGAAGTTCTTTTACAAACTGGTCCAGTTCACCGCGATTTTTTTCACTAAGTATTTTGTAAAAACCGAGATTATCAAAAAAGATTGCCTGTGCTGTATCAGAAAGCTGGGCGATCTTTAAAGCTTCACGGGCATCTTCATAACTGCGGCTGATCATTTTTATGTCTGTGTTCAACCTGCCCACCCCGATGTTTATATTCATGTTCGGCCTGGTTGACTCTAATAAATATTTGAGAAGGGATGTTACCGTTTCTTTTTGGAATGCAGGGTTTTCATTCTCTGCGCCCATGATGACAACAATGTTGTTGCCTTTAATTCCGGCAATTACATTAGTTATTCCCTGAAACCTAAAAAATCTATTGATTGAATTAAGCAGGTCTTCCTTAGAGCGAGTTTTATTCATGCTCATGTAATTTTGAATTTCTTCGATTTCATTAAAACTGCTGTCATTTATTATTAAAACCGCAGCAGGCTTGTCCAGGTTAATATTAAAGATTCGCCCGCGGTTTATAATTTCTTCGACATTATCAAAATCTGCAGAAAGCAGAATTTCAAGAAAATCATTGTAATAACTTTTCTCAATCTCAAATATTGCTTTACGTTTGGTGAATTCAAGGGCGGCAATGGTGGCAGCCCTTTCCATTGTGAGGATGTCAGGTTCAAAAATTGGTACGTTAATTATGGCAACCATGTGTCCGTATTCATACTTATCAGCAATAATCGGGATACGGATCGCTTTTATGGTCAGCGGTTTGTTGGTATCAGGGGCATATTCCAGCGAATATTTTACTTCCTTTATGTTGCCGAATCGAAGTTTTTCCTGTTTTATTTCAATACTGCCTTCTGAAAAAAACAGCTCGAATTTATATTTGTCAGGGCATTCATCGTTTACGATTAAAACTCCTTCACGATCAACAATGGCTACCGGATTTGAAATTAGCTTCCCGGTTTCCTTGCAGAGTTCTTCCAGGGGGCTGCCGTTTAAAGCCAGGTCCATAAGCTTTTTGTGGGCCTGCTCTAATTTTTGCAGAATCTTGTTTTGTTTATTAAATACTACTCCCAGGATTGGCGCAATTATTTCGGAAAAAGAAAGGTCATAAGGCACTTCCAGCAGCGGGATATTGTATTTATCGGCGTTGAGAACAATTTCCCGGGGGATTTCATCTAAATAGCGTTTTGTTTTAATAGCCAGGCCGGCGCTCTGGGCCTGGTTCATACGTGGGATTAAAGTTTCCAGCAGTTCAGGATATTCGCGAAAGGAGTAGCCCGTGGTCAGCAATAATTCTCCATCGATCAACCAATCCATAATATCGGGAACTTCTATAACATTAACCAGCTTGATGATCCGATCCAGTCCGCCATGGCCGCCAACTACCTGTAAGCGGTTTACCAGGTCAAGTTCCAGTGCATCTTTTACCGTGATACCATATTGCTTGTGCATGAGCAGCACTTCCTTTGCGATCAGTAAACTAACAATAGCAGACAGAGGGGTTATATGTCAATAAATTTGTAATATGTACATAAGGTTATAAAGAATAATTATAGTAATATGCTAGAGGATATTGAACAGGGATGTTTAAATTTTAGAAATATGCAAATAAAATATAATTCGTTATAATAATAGCAGAACTGTAAACGCACACTACCGGCAGGTTTTAAAGAGAAGGGGGTTTTGCGATGTATGTCAAAAGTCATATCTTAAAAAATACTTTCAGGGATTCAGTTTATTTAATGCGCCTGTCAAGCACTATCAGGGAATTTGACGGTGTAATCGAAGCCGAGTCAATTGTCGGCACAGACCATAATAAAAAATTTCTTCGCTCGGGCGGTCTCTGGACTGAGGAGATTGAGAAAGACGCCGGGGCAAACGATATGATCATTGCCGTTAAAGCAGAAAATGAAGAAAAAGCGGAACAGGCTATCCAGAGTGCGTTAGATGAATTGAATAAGCAGGTGGATAGGGAAAATCTGCTTGGGGATTTTGTCCCGCGCACTTTTGAAACTGCACTGCAGAACTTTTCAGGCGCAAATATTGCCCTGCTTTCAATTCCGGGCCGTCATGTTAGGAGGGAAGCAGACAAAGTGCTGGATGCAGGATTGCATCTGATGATATTTAGCGACAATGTATCACTGGAAGATGAAATTGCCCTGAAACAAAAGGCCCTCGAAAAAGATTTGCTGGTAATGGGTCCTGATTGTGGCACAGCAATTATAAATGGCACACCGCTTGCTTTCGCCAACGAAGTGCGGCAGGGTAAAATAGGGGTTGTTGCTGCCGCCGGTACAGGTTTACAGGAAGTATCGAGTCTTGTTAACAACTTCGGCGAAGGTATCAGCCAGGGTATTGGGACAGGCGGCCGCGATGTGAAGGCCGCTGTAGGCGGAGTCACCATGGTCCAGGGTTTAAAAGCTTTACTAAATGATAGCGGCACTGAAGTTATCGTTATTATATCGAAACCTCCCGATACCGAGGTGACAGAAAAAGTTTTAGATATAGCAGCAGAGAGCAAAAAGCCGGTAGTTGTTAATTTTCTGGGCGGAGACCTGGACCAGGTACGTGCAGCAGGTTGTGAACCGGCGGAAACTCTTAAAGAAGCAGCACAAAAAGCAGTTAACATACTTCGGAAAAAAGATGCAGATAGTGGCGATGCAGCCTTAAAAGCGGATCAAAAGCTGGCAGGTTCAGAAAAGGGTCGTTTTAAAAAAGGCCAAAAATACCTGCGTGCCCTGTATTCAGGCGGCACGCTAGCGTATGAGACACTAATTCTGCTTCAGGATAAAATCGGTCCTGTTTATACCAACCTAAGCTATGAGTATGCTGAAACGATAGAGGATGTCTATAAAAGCAGGGTCAATACAGTGATTGATTTTGGCGAAGATGAATTTACACAGGGCCGCCTGCACCCGATGATCGATCCCTCGTTACGTAACAGCAGGATTATTGAAGAAGCAAAAGATCCGGAAACCGCAGTTGTCATGCTCGACCTGGTTCTTGGTTATAATGCACATCCTGATCCGGCCGGTTCTGCCTTAGAGGCAATCAAAGAAGCTAAAGAAATTACAGTGCAGGAAGGACGTCATTTAAGTTTTGTTACTACTGTATGTGGTACGGATGAAGATATCCAGGTTCGAAGTGAACAGGTTGCTAAGCTTGAAAAAGAAGGAGTCCTGGTTTTTCAAAGCAATGCAGATGCCGCAGTTTTTGTGGCTGAACTGCTTTCTAAATGATTGTTCAGGAGGCTAAAATTATGGAAAACCTTTTCAACATTGAACTGAAGGTTATTAACATGGGTTTGGAAGGTTTTGCCGAAACCCTGAAGGAACGAGGGACCGATGTAATGCACGTGCGCTGGCAGCCGCCGGCCATGGGAGATGATGATTTGCTTAATCTGCTTGATAAACTAAAATAATTTACCGGAGGTGTTTTACCTGATGAGCAAAATTGATCAAGCTAACCAGGAAGCTGTCGAAAAAATGATGAAGTCAAGACCGGTTTGGGTTGATATTGGCAAGGCAAGAGATGTTATTCCCGGTATGAAAGACAACCTGTTTCTTCATGCCGGACCGCCGATAACCTGGGATCGGATGAGCGGTCCTCTTAAAGGCGCAATCATCGGTGGATTGATATACGAAGGAAAAGCAAAAGATGAAAGTGAAGCAGAAAAAATTGTCACTTCAGGCGATATAGAGTTTGCACCCTGCCACCACTATAACACGGTGGGGCCGATGGCCGGTGTCACAACGCCTTCCCAGATGGTATTTATTGTTGAAGACCAGGAGTGGGGCGGCCTAACATTTTCTAACATGAATGAAGGCTACGGTAAAGTTCTTCGCTATGGAGCTTATGACGATGAAGTATTAAACCGTCTACGCTGGCTCGACAATGTTTACGCTCCCTGCCTGAAGGAAGCGGTTAAACTGGCCAAAGGTGTTGATATGAAATCAATTATTGCCCAGGCTTTGCACATGGGAGATGATGCTCATAACCGCAACCGGGCTACTACTTCTCTTTTTATTCGTACTATTGCTCCCTTTATTGTCGAAACAGAATTTGGCAAGGAAAAAGATTATGACGCACCACGTCTTGATCTTTCCAATGTATCGGAATATTTCAAAGGAAATAAAGCCTCGATTGCTTCAGAAGTGCTGGCTTTTATGCACAGCAATGATCTAACTTCACTTAATTCTATTATGGCTGCCTGCAAAAGTATGGCCCTGGCAGCGCATGGCATTGAAAATTCGACCATAGTGACCACATTGGCTCGCAATGGAACTGATTTCGGAATCCGGGTAAGCAGTACCGGAGACAAATGGTTTACCGCTCCGGCTAATGTCCCGGACGGGCTATTTTTCTCAGGCTTCAAATCTTCAGATGCAAATCGAGATATCGGTGACAGCGTTATCACCGAAACTGTAGGTGTAGGCGGTTTTGCCATGGCGGCTGCTCCGGCGATAGTCAATTTCATCGGCGGCACGCCGGCTGACGCTTTTGATGCTACCAATGAAATGTATGAAATTACCGTAGCAGAGAATAACAACTTTAATATTCCTGCCATGG
>SL_3KL_010_SEDDRAFT_10005106_pt1 | contig 11829 bp, 13 predicted proteins | sample SodLakKL_010_SED_2_FD_10381 | JGI IMG/M metagenome (IMG submission 10381)
CTGCTCGCTGTGTCGGGGCGTACTCCCTGCAGCCGGCTCGACGTAGAGTCAGCTACGCCTTCGCCGTCTTCCGGTCCGTGCCCCCCGACACAGCGGCATCTCGACGCCCTCGCGACGAACGGCGGTGAGATATGCGGGCTAGGCGGCTCCCAGACGCACAATGTCCGGGACATGGACTGTGCATGCGGGCCCGGTCAGTTGATTCGGTGTACGGTGACCCCCTCATGTCTTGGAGCAGTCGAAAGCCAGGGCTTGTGTTCGAGACAGCGGAGGGCGTGTTCCCGGCCCAGTTGCCACCGCCGTCGGATGGATGCCCGGGAAAAGTCGGCGTCCTTGTTTGCCGACTCCCATTGACTGGATCGATAAACTATCGGCACTACGTCCATGTGCGTGGTACAGCCAAGTGCAGCGAGTTCCTGGTTCTCCTGCCGCCGGCTGCTTTCTTCCGGCAATTGCGCGTAGAGTGACTGAATGGCGCGTCGCAGGGTGTGAGTACGCCGGGATGCCGCGATGTGCTGCCGTGCCCGCGTGCCGTAGACGATATCCTTGCGGCGGGCCTCCACTTCCGGCAACGAGCGGGGCTCGGGTCCGTCCGGCGCAAACAGGACAACCGCAAAGCAAAGTGTGTTCCGCCTTGGATTGTCGTCGAGAATCGCTTCAAGCGGTGTATTCGAGTAAATCCCTCCGTCCCAGTAGTAATGGTCGCCGACGCGCACTGCAGGAAATGCGGGCGGCAGAGCGGCGCTCGCCAGCACATGCTCGACTCCGATGCGCTCGTCGCGACTGTCGAAATATCTAAGCTCGCCGGTTTCCACATTGACGGCCCCGAGCGAGAGGCGTGTGGGGCCGTCATTGATGCGCTCGAAATCGATGAGCCGGAGGAGGAGCTTGCGCAGTGGTGTCACGTCATAATAGCTGGCGGATTCTGCTCCAACGCTCTGCAGCCTGGTCAGGGGTGGTGCCAGTCGTGGTGTGAAGAAGGCGTTCCGGCCTCGCAGTAGCGAAGCCAGCACGGACAGGTTGCTGTTCATCTCCTGCGCGAGCGAGGACAGGTGGTCCGTGCCCCAGGCGGCAGGGTCGGAGACGGCCTCCCAGAAAGTCTTCAGCGCCGTTACCGGGTCGGCAGTTCGATGGCCGGCCACCAGCGCGCCCTGAACGGCGCCGATCGAGGTCCCGGCGATCCAGTCGGGACTGAATCCGTGGCCGTACAGCGTCTCGAAGACACCGGCCTGGAACGCGCCGAGTGCGCCTCCGCCCTGGAGCAGAAGCGCGATCTGGCTATGGTTCGCACCTTTTTGAAACAGTCGCTCGTTCATGTCGGGCACCCTGATGGGTCCGGCTTTGCGGGTGCAAGGGCAGCTCGCTTCGGCCAATGCGCAGTTTCCAACACCAGGAAGTATGGTGCAGCAAGCAAGCGGGCTCCTTAAGTACATTCCGATAAGTACATTCCGATGCATGACCGCGCGCTCCGGGTTGTTTATCGTTTTCCATGAACTTGATCCTGTCTGAGCGGAGAAAACGCCATGGGCGAGGTGAACCCCGTGCTTTGGGAGCCCGGCGAACGGGAGCTTACGGGGAGCCGGATGGCCCGGTACCGGGACTGGCTTGCGGCGGAAGGCTATGGAGACTTTCCCGACTACCATGCCCTGCATGCCTGGTCGGTGAGCGAACTGGAGTCCTTCTGGGCGAGCATTTGGCGTTATGCCGACATCCATGCCACGCGTCCCTATGACCGGGTGCTCGGCGAGCGGGCGATGCCGGGAGCGCAGTGGTTCCCCGGTGCCCGGTTGAACTTCGCCGAGAACCTGTTGCGTCATGCCTTTGGTAAGCGACGTGATGAGCAGGCCTTGGTGTCCGTCACCGAGTGCCGTGAAGCGGTGCGGTTGAGTCACGCGGAGCTGGTCGCGCAGGTTGGCGCCCTGCAGGGTTTCCTGCGTGAACAGGGTGTGGGTGCGGGTGATCGGGTGGCTGGTCTGGTAGCAAACACACATGAGGCTCTGGTCGCCATGCTCGCCACCACCGGACTTGGCGCAGTGTGGAGTTCGGCCAGTCCGGATTTCGGTGCCGCTGGAGTTCTTGACCGCTTTGGCCAGATCGAGCCCACGGTACTGGTGGCGGTCAATGGCTACGGCTACAACGGCAAGCTGTTCCCGCGCATGGACGTTATCCGGGAGGTCATGACGAAGTTGCCGGGGCTGCGTGCAGTGGTCTCCATCGCCAACCTGCCGCACGCGGATCACCCGGAGGGCGAACTCGTTTACCCCTGGGAGAGTGTACTGGCCGAGTATGCCGGTGCCGAGCCCCGCTTCGAGCCGCTGCCGGCGGATCATCCCGTCTATATCCTCTACTCTTCAGGCACAACCGGGGTGCCCAAGTGCATCGTCCACGGCGCAGCCGGAATCCTGCTTAACCATGCCAAGGAACTGTCCCTGCACGGTGACATGGCGCACGGCGACACTCTGTTTTACTTCACAACCTGCGGCTGGATGATGTGGAACTGGATGGTTTCCGGGCTCATGACCGGGGCGCGCCTGATGCTGTTCGACGGCTCACCGGCCCATCCCAGCCTGGACGTGTGCTGGGCAATGGCGGAGCAGGAGTCGTTAACCCACTTCGGGACCAGTGCCAGGTACCTGGGGACCTGCCGCAAGGCGGGCCTGGTGCCGGGACGGGACCATGATCTCTCACGCCTTCGGATCATCTTCTCCACCGGCTCGCCCTTGCTGCCGGAGGACTATGACTGGGTCTACCAGGCCGTGAAGCCCGACCTGCTGCTCAGTTCCATCTCCGGCGGTACCGACATTTGTGGCTGCTTCGTCGGGGGCACGCCGTTGCTGCCGGTCCGCCGCGGTGAAATCCAGTGCCGGCTGCTCGGGGTGGATGCCCGTGCTTACACGCCGGAGGGTGAAGATGGAGGACATCAGCGCGGCGAGCTGGTGTGTCTGCAGCCGTTGCCGTCGATGCCTGTGCGATTCTGGAACGATCCGGACGGCAAACGCTACCGGGGTGCCTATTTCGAACGCTTCCCCGGGGTGTGGGCTCATGGCGACTTCGTGCGTTTCACCGGGCACGGCGGAGCAGTGATATACGGCCGATCCGATGCCACCCTGAATCCTGGCGGTGTGCGCATTGGTACGGCTGAGATCTATCGCCAGGTTGAGACCATCGAGGAGATTGCCGACAGCCTGGTGGTGGGGCGCCCGCTGGCAGGCGATGTCGAGGTGGTGTTGCTGGTGGTGCCGGCCCCCGGGGTGAAGGTGGATGCGGCGCTGGAGCAGCGTATTCGCGGGCGCATCCGGGACAACACCACTCCCCGGCATGTGCCCAGGCACATCATCAGCGTGGAGCAGATTCCATACACCCGCAGCGGAAAGAAGGTCGAGTTGGCGGTAGCACGACTGCTGCAGGGCGATAGTGGTGCCGACAATCGCGCGGCCCTGGCCAACCCCGAGGCCCTGGACCGGATCGCCGCTGCCGTGGTGCATTATTTCGGGGAGGACTGAGGGCATCCACTCACGGAAATTGGCGACGAGCTGAAGGATGCCCCGCGCGGGTATTCCTCCGTTCAGGGATATTCGGGCGTCAGCCCTTTTTCCCGGAGCCATCCCGGATTGAAAAGGCGTGAGTAATAGCGGGCGCCGCCGTCGCAGAGAATCGTGACGATGGTATGACCGCGTCCCATCTCCCGCGCCAGGCGGACGGCCGCAGCGATATTGATGCCCGACGAACTGCCGAGAAAAAGCCCTTCCTGATGGAGCACCCGGTAGACCATGCTTACCGCCTCCTGGTCCGGGATCATCATGCCGTCGTCGATGGGGGTGCCCTCCAGGTTGGCGGTGACGCGGGTGCTGCCGATTCCTTCCGTGATCGAACCCTCTCCCTGTACTTCCGGCTTGCCTGTCCTGGCGTAGCAGTACAGCGCGCTGCCGCTGGGGTCGGCGAGGACGCAGCGCACCGTCTCGGACTGTTCCTTGAGGTAACGGGCCACGCCCGCAAGCGTGCCGCCGGTGCCGGTGGCCGCGACGAAGGCATCCAGGCGGCCATCGGTCTGGTTCCAGATTTCCGGGCCCGTGGTTTCATAGTGGCCCTGACGGTTGGCGGTGTTGTCGAACTGGTTGGCCCAGACGGCGTTGTCCATTTCTTCGGCCATGCGCCCGGCCACCTTCTGGTAGTTGTTCGGATCCCTGTACGGTTTCGCGGGCACGGTATGCACCTCGGCGCCGAGGGTGCGGAGCAGGTCGATCTTCTCCCGGGTCTGGGTTTCGGGTATGACGATAACGCAGCGGTACCCGCGCGCGTTGCAGAGATGGGCAAGCCCGATGCCGGTGTTGCCCGCGGTGCCCTCGACAACGGTACCTCCGGGGCGAAGCGCGCCGCGGCGCTCGGCGTCCCGAACGATGTAGAGCGCCGCACGGTCCTTCACCGAGCCGCCGGGGTTCATGAACTCCGCCTTGCCGAGTATGTCGCAGCCGGTCTCGTCGGAAAGCCGCGGCAGTCGAATCAGCGGAGTGTTGCCGATCGCATCCGCGAAGCCGTTACAGATGTTCATGACCGGGTCCTCCCTCGGAATGGCATCGCCCTGGTGTCAGTATGGCCATGACTCGTGCTGCTGTGGAGAATCCGGCCCCACAGGCGTGAAGATATGTCGCGGACTCCCGTGCACGACTACAAGGGTCGCATACAGGGGTGATATGGAGCAGCCGATCGTCGGATACCACAGGGACGAAGAGAATCATTGGGTGGCGGAACTCGCCTGCGGCCATTTCCGGCATGTGCGACACAAGCCGCCATGGTTCAATCGTTTCTGGGTGGTGACAGAAGCCGGGAGAGAATCCATGCTCGGGCGCATGCTGGACTGCAGAAAGTGCGACTCCGGCGCGCCCCCGGACTGCGTGAACGCGCGCTGACGAACACCGATGACAACAAGACGGCCTGGCGACAATGGTGTTCTTGGCCTGTTCATCGATACCGCCATGTCCCGGCACCAGGCCGGGTAGTGTCCCTGCAACAAGCGAACGGAAACCAGCGTCATGACCCTGTTCACCTGGCTTGGCATCCTCCTCTGCCTGTCGCAGTCCGCCATGCTCTCCGGACTGAACCTGGGGCTGTTCTCGATCGGCAAACTGGAACTGGAGGTCGAGGCCAAGAAGGGCAATGCGCGCGCGAAGCGTGTGCTCCGACTTCGGGAGGACGCGAATTTCGCGCTCGTAACCATCCTCTGGGGCAATGTCGGCGTGAATGTGCTTCTCGCCTTGCTGTCGGGTTCGGTGCTCAGCGGTGTCGCGGCCTTTCTATTCTCCACCGTGGTCATCACCATATTCGCCGAGATCATTCCGCAGTCCTACTTCACCCGTCACGCCCTGCGCCTGGCCTCCATGCTGTCGCCGGTATTGCGCGCGTACCAGATCCTGCTTTATCCGGTCGCGCGACCCACCGCCTGGGTGCTGGATTTGTGGCTGGGCGGAGAAGGGATCCGTTACTTCCGGGAGCATGATCTGCGCCACGTGATCCAGTTGCACATGGAAGCAGCCGGCAGCGATATCGCCCGTGTGGAGGGCCAGGGTGCGCTGAATTTCCTGGAGCTGGACGATGTGCCCCTGGATGACGAAGGCGAACCGATCGAACCCGACAGTATACTGGAGCTCGAGTTCGACGGCGGACGTCCCGTGTTCCCGCCGATCGAGCCCACCGCCGAGGACGGTTTTCTGCGTGCCGTCAACCGCGCCGGGAAAAGCTGGGTGGTGATTGTCGACCCCGAAGGTGAACCGCGGCTGGTCCTCAAGGCGAATGACTTCCTCCGCGAGGCGTTGTTCGATCCGCTCCGCTTCAATCCCTATCGCCACTGCCATCGACCTATCACGGCGCGCGACGAGAAGAAGAAGCTCGGTGAGTTGATCCAGCGCTTTCGTGCCCGCGCCGGAGACGTGGCGGACGACATCGTGGACGACGACATCATTCTGCTCTGGGGCGGGCAACCGCGGGTGGTGACGGGAACGGACATCCTGGGCCGCCTTCTCCGCGGCATCGCCCGCTCGGCAATGGCGCCGGCGGCGTGAACCGTCGGCGCCGGCAAGACGCTCCTGAACACGCCGGCACGGTGTTCCGGGTCTGCGCGAGCCGATGTTCCCGGGTCGCTACCCGACCGGACATCCGACCTGTTACGCTCGGGGCTGGCCTGCACCGCACTTTTCCGGTGTCGGCGTTTGTATACCGATAAAAATTCGCGGGGGACGTTATGCGGAACGTGAAAATCATGGGAGTACTGATGGCGGGCCTGTTGCTTGGCATGGGTCAGGCGCATGCGCTGGGGGGCGACACGATTGATCGCTGGATAGCGGCGATGGGCGACCTGCAGCAGTGGGCGGAACAGCACGGCGCGGAGCTGGAAGACGACATGGACGTGGATGCCGCGCATCCGGGGGAAATCAACTTCGAGAGGATGATGAACGAGTTCGCGCGCCGGCACGACGACGTGCAGCGTATCGTCCGCCGTCACGGTTTTGGTGATACCGGTGAATGGGCCAACATCAGCGGCCGGGTGTTCAACGCCTACATGGCCGTGAAAATGGGCGATGCCGTCCCCGAGATGGAACGGCAGATGCAGCAGGCCCTTCGGGAGATGGAGGAAAACGCCAACATCCCCGAGGAGCACAAGGAGATGATGCGCCAGCAGATGGCCCAGCAGCGACAGGTGATGACCGGGTTCAGCGATGACGTCTCCGACGAGGACATGAGAGCGGTTCGGGCGCGGGAGGCTGATCTCGACAGCTTCTTCGAGGCGGAATTCTAAATGCGCCCCGGGTCCCCGCCGGCGCCTGTCCGCTGATGACGGGCGGGCGGTGCATGGGGGCAGACATCGGCAGGCGGCAGGGGCAGGGGAGCGATGGCGATACGGTTCGCGATCAACGATACGATCAGTGTGGACCAGTTCATCGACCTGCTCAGGCGCTCGACGCTTGATCGACGCCGGCCGATCGGGGATCGGGGATGCATCGAGGGGATGCTGCGGTACGGGAACCTCCTGGTCACGGCCCGGGACGGAGACCGGCTGGTGGGAGTCGCCAGGTCGGTCACCGATTTCTGCTATGTCTGCTTTCTTTCCGAACTGGCGGTCGATGTCGACTACCAGCGTCGCGGCATCGGCAGGGAACTGCTCGCCCGCACCCGCCGCCGCTTGGGCCCACGCTGCACGCTCAGGCTTGTCAGTGCTCCCGACGCCGCAGGCTATTACCCTGCGATGGGCTTCGCGCGGAATACGCGGTGCTGGGAACTCGGTCCCCGCGGTGATGGTGAAGGTCTTGGCTCCGAGACGCCGGCGCAGGAATAAGCGGAGATTCCCGGGGAATCGTGTTGCGGGGTCCGTCAGGGGGCGGTGCCTACTCGTCCGCCATGCTCAGTATCGGCGTGACAATGTCGTTGATGGTGATGATGCCTTCCAGTTCGTTGTTGCGAAGCACGACGACACGTCGGAAGTCCCGGGTCACCATGAGCCGGGCAACGTGCTGAACGTCCATTTCGGCGGATACGCTGATCACCGGCTTGGAGCAGATGTCGTAGACGTTGATCAGGTCGATGTCGCCGTCCTCGGCGACGATGGTGCGCAGGATGGTGGTGTAGGTGATGATGCCGAAGGCGTCGTGGGCATCCTTTTTTTCCACCACCAGCGACTTGACGCCGTGCGCCTTCATCCGCTGCATGGCCTCGCGCACCGTGGCCAGCGGCGAGATCGTGACCACGTCCGTTTCCATGATGTCCTTGACCAGCATGTCTCCCCCCGCAGCCGATTGGTCGGTGGCGAACGATCAGATCCTGTCCTTGATGCGTTCCTCGAAGCGTTCCAGTTGTTGTATGTCGATCCCTGCGATGTGCTCCAGAGGGATGGTGAACACCACGCCCTTGCTGTGCTTGTTCAGCTCCAGGTCCCGGGTGAGTTGCTTGAGCACCGTAATCGAGAGCTTCTTCTCCAGCACGAACACCAGCACCGACTGGCTGCCTTCGTAAGTGAGGCCGAAGAAGCTCTTCTTTTCCTCCGTGCCGATGCCGCGCGCATCCATGATGGTGACCCCGCCGGCACCGGCCTTCTTGGCCGAGTCTATGGCCTGTTCTTCCAGGTCCTCGGCCAGTATGGCCACCAGCACTGCGAACTTCATGTCTCGACTCCTCTCGTCCGGGCGGCGACGTCAGCGGCAATAGCATAGAGCATGACGGTAACGATCGGGAATATGGACGCAAAGGCGATCAGGCCGAATCCGTCGATCAGCACATTGCGTCCCTCGATGTGCGTGGCCAGACCGATGCCCAGGGCGGTTACCAGGGGAACGGTGACTTCCGATGTGGTCACCCCGCCCAGGTCGAAGGCCAGGGCCACGATATATCGCGGCGACAGCCAGGTAAGGATGATCACCAGAGTGTAGCCCGCCATGATGTAGTAGTGGATGGAATCCCCGGTAATGATCCTGTGCACGCCGATGGTGATGCCGATCGCAACGCCCAGGGCCACCAGTATCCGGATGACGTTGCCATTGAGCCTGCCCTTGGCGGCCTCCTCGGCCTTGTGGCCGATGGCGATCAGGGCCGGCTCCGCCATGGTAGTGGCGAAACCGATGCTGAACGCGAAAAGGTACACGAACACCACACGGTCGAGGGTGATGAGCTGTTCGGCCATGCTCTGACCGATGGGAAAAAGCCCCAGCTTGAGTCCCACCACGAAGGCGTAGAGGCCGACGATTACCAGCACGAAACCCGCGGCGACCTTGTGCACGTGGGCCACCGCCTTGCGGATTACCAGGTACTGGAACACCAGCACCACCGCGATGATGGGCAGCACATCCCGGAACATCGCCAGCAGATCGGTGAGCATGCCCAGCAGCAGGCTGCCGGCCGTGGGAGAGACCACCTCGTCCACTCCGGGGTCCACGACCAGACCGTTGGGGACGACCTCGGCCGCCTCGCCGAAGCTGTAGACGAGGATTCCGTATATCTGCACCGAGATCATGGGCACCATCACCGCAAGCGCCACCAGGCCGAAGCCGTGGGTGAGGGCGTTGCGGCCGCGCAGGGAAACCGCCAGACCGATGCCCAGGGCGGCGATCAGCGGCACGGTGACGATATTGGTGGTGACGCCACCGGAGTCGTAGGCGAGCCCGACGATTTCCTCCGGGGCGAAGAAGGTCACCAGGACCACCGCCACATAGCCGATGATCATGTACCAGTGCAGACTGTGGCCGAAAATGATGCGCAATACCCCCAGCGCTACCACCGCCCCCACCGAGGCGGCAACAAGCAGGCGCAGCGTCAGTGCGTTGACCCGCCCCTCGCTGATGATCTCCGCCTGGCTTGCCACCGCGATCAGTGCCGGTTCGGCGACCACGGCGGCAAATCCCAGGCAGAAGCCGAATATCATCAACAGACTCAGGGAACCTTTCTTGGCGAACTCGTTGGAGAGGTTCTTGCCGATGGGGAAGATGCCGAGTTCCAGCCCCTGGAGGAACAGCGCCACCCCCAGCACCACCACAAGCAGCCCGAAGACCATCGGCCACAGGCCGTCCGGGATCTGTTGCATCACCGCAAACTGAAAGAATGCCACCACAGCGATGATGGGCAGCAGATTGCGGAACGCGTGCTTGAGTATTCCGTAGAATTCCCTGAGCTGGTTCAATAGTTCCGATTCTTATTCATGGCGAGTGTGGGGTTGCCTGCCTCGATTCTCCGTGCCCGGTTACATCCGTAGTCGTTACGTTCGCCGCTCGGCTTCGAGAATACGGGCCACGGCGCGCGGGTCCAGGCCATCGACGTGGCTGACCGGCAGGACGAACGCCAGCCCCTTGAAGGGCTTCAGCAGGTCCAGTTCGAGATTGATTCGCTCCGCGATGAACTCGGCGGAGGGCTCATCCAGCACCCAGAGCAGGATCTTCTCCAGCCCCCGGTAGGTGATGCCGAAAAAGGTGACATGCTCCGGAAAGCCGATGCCCCGTCCGGCCAGGATGGTGACGCCGCGGGCGCCGGCCTCCCGCGCAATGCGAACGGCCTCCTCCTCCAGTTCATCGGCTACCACTGCCACCAGTAACGCCGCACGCATGCATTTCTCCTCCGGGGAAACGACTTCCGGCGGTTTCGAGCCACCGCCCCGCTGGCGCCGCGACCACCGAACCGGCGGCGCGCCGGCGGGCTGCCGAGATCGACCCGAGCGCGAGCGCGCGAATACATCGGGTCTCCGTGTGGGACCTGACCCATTCAGAACATACCATAGCGAGCACGTGCTCCTGCCATGACCTGAGTCAGGCGGGTTGGCTCGACCATCCGGACTGCGCCGTGTACCGAACGCTATCTTCCGGGTGCCAGCCCGGTGGAGAATGTCGCCATGGAGGAATCGCCACGATCAGGTTTTCGCCCGCGTGTTCCGGGTCGCGCCTGCCGGGTCGAGGCATGCGGCAGGGCGGGTGCATAACTCCCGTATTGCTGTTTCCACGGAAGATGCTCCCGGCGGTGGCGCCTGAACAACCCTGTCGCATAACTACGGACACGACATGACATGAACATATGGGTGGACGCGGATGCATGTCCCGTGGTCATCAGGGATATTCTGTTCAGGGCCGCGGAACGCACGGGGGTGCGATTGACGCTGGTGGCCAACCGGCCTGTCCGCGTGCCGCCGTCGCCTCGTATCAGGTTGCTCCAGGTCGCATCCGGTTTTGACGTGGCCGACAATGAAATAGTCAGGAGGATGGATGCCGGTGACCTGGTGATCACGAGCGATATCCCGCTGGCGGCGGAAGTGATCGAAAAGGGCGGTCTTGCCCTCAGCCCCCGTGGCGAACTGTATTCCGCGGACAACATCCGGGCGCGCCTCAACATGCGCGACTTTCTCGATACCCTGCGCGCGAGCGGTATAGAAACGGGCGGTCCGCCTGCTTTGAGCCAGCGGGATCGCCAGGCGTTCGCCAACAATCTGGACACCTTGCTGAGGAAGCATGCCTGACGCGCTTCCTGACGGGCCCTGCCGATGGACGTTCTGTCAACGATTCAGGGAATCCCGGTGATTCCCGGCGACGTGCTGCTGGGATTCTTCGCCGCTTCCGTCATCCTGGCGCTGGCGCCGGGCCCGGACAACATCTTCGTGCTGACGCAGTCGGCGCTGACCGGGCGGCTGTCCGGTATTGCCACGGTGCTTGGCCTGTGCACCGGCCTGGTCGCTCACACGGCCGCCGTCGCCCTCGGCGTTGCCGGGCTTGTACAGGGGTCGGAAACAGGGTTCACCCTGCTGAAGTTCGCCGGCGCCTGCTACCTGCTCTACCTCGCATGGCACGCCTTCCGGGCATCGGCGGTGAGGTTGGCCGCCGGCGGCGGTGCCCGGCATCCCGGTGCCGGACGACTGTACGGCCGCGGCATCATCATGAACATCACCAACCCCAAGGTGTCGCTGTTCTTCATTGCATTTCTGCCGCAGTTTGCGGACCCGGAGCGGGGATCGGTGATGCTCCAGTTGCTGATCCTGGGCGGCGTATTCATCGTTTCCACCTGCCTCGTTTTCGGTTCCATCGCCCTGCTCGCCGGAACGCTCGGCCCCTGGATCGGCCGGTCAGCGAGGGCGCAGCGCGTCATGCACTCGATGGCGGGCGTGGTGTTCGTGGTCCTTGCGCTATCGCTTGTCGCCAGCGAGCGCTGACCACCCTGGTCAGCAAGGGTCGATGCGGGCTAGCCCGCATATCTCACCGCCCTTCTTCTGCGCACGCCGATCTGCTCGCCGTGACGGGGCGTACTCCCTCCAGCCGGCTCGACGTAGTGTCAGCTACGCCTTCGCCGTCTTCCGGTCCGTGCCCCCCGTCACAG
>SL_3KL_010_SEDDRAFT_10005107_pt1 | contig 11828 bp, 7 predicted proteins | sample SodLakKL_010_SED_2_FD_10381 | JGI IMG/M metagenome (IMG submission 10381)
TCGACCACCCTTGCTTGAGGAATCAAGAGAACTTGTACTTGCCGACTTTGACGGCATGAACGGTGCTACAGTAGGTTTGTATGCTGAATTATACCACGAAAGCTGGTATGGTGCTCAGTTTCCAATCGTTGCTGACCTTAAAGGTGACAACGGCAAACGTGGCCCATTGTCTTCCGGTAGGTACATTCAATTCTACAACTGGAACCAGGACCCCTCACAGACACAGGCTGGGCTATGGTTCAGGGCATATCGTCTCATTACCAGTGCCAGCAACATTATCAATGCTGCACCCAATGTAGAATTATTCCCCGGACAACAGCAAGCATGGGTAGACCACCTTGTGGCTGAAGCAAAATTCATGCGCGCACTGGGTCACTTTGACCTGGTACGGGTATTTGCCCAGCCATATACACATGACCCCAGCAGCCTTGGTGTACCTGTTATTACCGTTACACGCATCGGAAGTCCCGAGCGTGATCCGGTGAGTGATGTCTATGCACAGATCGTGCAAGACCTGCAGGATGCAATTGACCTGTTTGATCCGAATTTTGCCTTTAATACACACAGGGCAGGCGCACAAAACCTGAAAGGTTTCACTTCGGCAAATGCTGCCAAAGCGCTGCTTGCAAGGGTATACCTCTATATGGGTGATAATACGAATGCTGCTGCAATGGCAACAGAGATTATCGATTCCGGAAACTATACGCTCTACGATGAGTCAAATTTCCTGACTGTATGGGGTACCGATGCCGCTTCTGAGATCATTTTTGAGGTGTTTGGAAGTACTGGTAACTCAAACTGGCCATCCTGGGAAGAGATTGGCTATATTTTTGACCCAGCCGGTAGCTATGGTGACGTTTGTGCAACCAATTCACTGATGAACCTGTTTCATGATGATGACATCAGAAAGCAGCTCTTCATTGAGCCCGCAAACCACCCAGGTTACTTCTGGCCTGCTAAATATCCTGGAAAAGATGGAAACACACGTCAGAACAACATTCCGGTTCTCAGACTCTCTGAAATGTATCTCATCAGGGCAGAAGCCAATCAGTCTGTTGATGACATTAATGCCATAAGGACCAGGAGAGGAATCGATCCACTTGGCGCTTTTGACATGGACGAGCTTTTTGATGAGCGCAGAAGAGAGCTTAACTTTGAAGGTCACCTGCTCTTTGACTATGCACGTCTTGGAAGAAGCCTCGAAAGAGAAGATGAAGAAAACCAGATTTCTGGTATTCTGAATGTTGGTTTCCCAAGCCACCTTTGGGCAATGCCTATTCCAATCGGTGAAATGGAGGCGAATCCAAATATGGTCCAAAACCCAGGTTATTAATGAAAAACATGAAAAATATGAAAAGCATAAAATATTTCTTAACAACAATCATCGCCGGCATGTTTTTATTTGCAGCCTGTGAGAAAAATGAGCCCATCGTTTTTGATGATCCCAGTCACGCTGCATTTGAAATAACAACGAAAACCGTTACCGTAACCGATGAAATCACAGAGGTAGAAGTAAGCGTTATGCTGGTTGGTCCTCATGAAAACAGAGCTTTCGAGGTGCCCTTTTCAATAGTTGATACCCTGGAAATTGGCACAGATGAATACATCAACAATGTTGAGGAAGGCAATCAGATCATGTCGCTTGGTGACAAAAAAGTTACCATCCCTGCGAACAGCAGCTTCGGTACCTTTAACATCGAGTTTAACCACAACAATATGGACGCCGGAGAGCAGTACGTACTTACCCTCTATCTTGAGGAAGGCGAACTGCTTGTATCTCCCGCCTATAATCCCGGATTTGCCCTTATTTTCTTTAAGTAAGCATAAAGTCTGAAGATTAATCTCATTTATAAGGCCTGCAGAATTTGTTCTGCAGGCCTTATACTTTTTCACCCATTTCAACTCTCAAAATTTAAACGTTTTTTATGTTTTATAAAAGGATCGTCGTATATTTACGGTTTGTTCTTAAATCAATATGACCAATAGGAAAAATACCATGCAATATACGTGCAAACAATGAGTCGCAAATCAAACCATTCTTTTAGAAAGCCACAAATAGTCATTGTTTCGGCAGATATTGCTGTAAACGCAAGCCTTCAGAAACAACTCAATGAGAAAGATTACCCCTGCAGAGGTTTTTTTGACATAACAGCGGCTATCAATTGGTCAGGGATACAACAGCAAGAAAACATAATTTACAACAGCAAGAAAACATAATTTGCCTGCTGATACCCCCTTTTAAAAACATCTCACTGCACATAGCAATCCGCTCTTTTTTTGAGGCCAATAAAGAGGTGAAATGTGTTGCCCTTGTTGACCAAAGCGACATAAAAAACATAAAGACACTTGGCTTTCATTCAGATTATCTGGAGATTCTCCCCAATAATAAAACGACCTATGATCTGCTTCCCGTATTGTTCCGGCAGATGTTTCTCAGAATTGAAGCAGAGAGACAACTTAAGGAGATGTCCGGGAAATTAAGCCAGGACATGAAACTAGCAGATCAGGCTGCTGATCAACTGAAAGATGGCAACTTAAAACAGTTTCAAAGCGAGGAAGGCACTGTGGCAGACCCCCATTATGAGCATGCTGTCCCAAAAAAGAAGCTGAAGATTTTGTTTGCCGAGGATGATGCGATCAACCAGATGTACCTGGCCGGATTTCTCAGGTCGCAGGGCTGGGAGGTTGATGCAGTTTATAATGGAGTGGAAGTGCTTAAATTATTGAATAAAGGCGCATATGACCTTATTATTCTTGACGGGCAAATGCCAAAAATGGATGGTTTTGAAACGGCACAGAAAATCCGCGATCCCGAGTCAAAGTCTGGGGGGAAAGATACCCCAATACTTGCTATTTCAGGTTATGCAAGCCCTGAAGACAAAGAACGCTTTTTTAAGACAGGGATGGATGCCTTCTTAAGCAAGCCGGTTGATGAACAGGAACTGATCCGTATGATCTGTAACCTCACCAAATAGGAAGCCAAGCGTTGTTTTTTACAATAAGCATGTGTCCTGAACTCCACAGTTGCAAAAAAATCGTGTAAATTTGCACGAACAAAGGTTTCCAAAATGAAAGAGAATTATTCTGAAGATACCATACGCACGCTCGACTGGAAAGAGCATATACGGCTTCGACCGGGTATGTATATTGGCAAACTGGGCGACGGTGCCTCTCAGGATGATGGTATATACGTGCTGATCAAGGAGGTGATCGACAATGCCATCGATGAATATATCATGGGTTTTGGGAAAACCATCGAGGTTCAGATTGATGAACGAAAGGTGAGTGTGCGTGATTACGGCCGCGGCATCCCGCTCGGAAAAGTGGTCGAATGTGTATCCCGAATCAATACCGGTGCAAAATACGATAGCAAAGTCTTCAAGAAGACCGTGGGGTTGAATGGGGTTGGCACCAAAGCAGTGAATGCCCTTTCAAGCTCTTTTGAGATCAAATCGATCCGTGAAGGAAAACTGAAAACGGCAACGTTTGCCGGAGGGAAGCTGGTTCATGACCTCAATCCTGCAGAAAGCAGTGAACGAACAGGAACCCATGTTGTATTTGAGCCCGATGATTCCATTTTTGGAAAATTCCGCTTCATTGATGAATACATCGAACAACTTTTGTGGAATTATGTATTTCTCAATCGCGGACTTACCATCATCTTCAATGGTCGTAAGCTTTATTCGCAAAATGGCCTGATGGATTTGCTGTCCAGGAACATTGATACGCCCATCTGCTATCCCATTATACACATTCAGGAGGATGAACTGGAGTTCGCATTTACCCATAGCAACAGCCAGTATAGCGAAGAGTATTATTCTTTTGTGAATGGGCAGCATACAACGCAGGGAGGTACACACCAGGCCGCCTTCCGGGAGGCGCTCAACAGAACCATCCGCGAGTTTTACAAAAAAGATTTTGATGCAAACGACATCAAAACGTCATTAATAGTTGCTTTCAGCATCAAGGTACAGGAGCCGGTGTTCGAGTCACAAACCAAAACCAAACTGGGATCACAGCATATTGAACCAGGCGGGCAAACCATCAGGAACTACATCGGCGACATCCTGAAAAGACGTCTCGACAACTACCTGCATATGCATCCGGAAGTTGCCGATGCTTTGCTGAAAAAGATTCTGCAGTCGGAAAAGGACAGGAAAGCGATGGCCAACATCAAGAAACTGGCCAGGGAAAGGGTGAAGAAAGCCAGCCTTCACAACAAAAAGCTGCGCGACTGCCGGGTGCATTACAACGACAACCACCCGCAGCGGCTTGATACAACGCTTTTCATTACCGAGGGTGACTCTGCCAGCGGTTCAATAACCAAAGCGCGGGATGTGAACACACAAGCTGTATTCAGCCTAAAGGGTAAACCGCTGAACAGCTACGGACTTACCAAAAAGATTGTTTATGAAAATGAAGAGTTTAACCTTTTGCAAGCCGCGCTTAACATTGAGGAAAGTATTGAGGAACTGCGCTATAACAATGTGGTGATCGCTACCGATGCCGATGTGGACGGGATGCACATCCGATTGCTTTTGCTTACCTTTTTTCTCCAGTTTTTCCCCGACCTGGTGCGCAACGGACATCTCTATATCCTGCAAACACCTTTGTTCAGGGTTCGCAATAAAAAAGAGACCATCTACTGTTACAACGACCTGGAAAGGCAAAACGCCATTAAAAAGCTTAAAGGACAACCCGAAATAACCCGTTTCAAAGGGCTTGGGGAGATATCCCCCGATGAGTTTAGCCACTTTATTGGCAAAAACATCCGGCTTGATCCGGTTATTCTGCGCAAAGACTTAAGCCTGAATGAAATCCTCAGTTTTTACATGGGAAAGAACACCCCGGAAAGGCAAAAATTCATCATCGAAAACCTCCGCCTCGAACTCGATGAAGTATAATTATTAATTGTTAATTATAAATTATTGATTATAAATTATTGATTATAAATTATTGATTATAAATTATTGATTATCAATTAACAATCAACAATCAATAATCAACAATTAAAAACCGGTCCCAGTCGGCCCAGGCCCTGAAATTGTCGCGGAAGCTGTCGAGTTCACATCGCGACAGCACTACGGTTTCGGTTTGCTCCTTGTAAGGTGCCATGTTTGAGAGATTCTCTCCCTTTGGACTGATCACCGCAGAGTCGCCGCAATAACCGATGTTATTGCCGTCGGTTCCAATGCGGTTACTGCCGATCACATACGACTGGTTTTCAAGNGCGCGGGCCATCAGCAAGATTCTCCAAACGTGGCTTCGTTTCTCAGGCCAATTGGCCACATTGATCATGCAATCGTAGTCAAACCCTTTCTCAGTATCATGCCTGTTTTTGCTCCACACCGGGAAGCGAAGGTCATAGCAGATCAGGGGCATGATTTTCCATCCTTTCAGGGTCACAATCAGCTTTTTGTTTCCCCGCGTGTAGTGTTTGTCTTCCCCTGCGAAGGTGAACAGGTGCTTTTTGTCAACAAAATCGTAGCTGCCGTCGGGACGCATCCAGATTAACCGGTTAAAATACTTGTTATCTTCTTTAATGATGATGCTACCTGTAACGACACATCCTTTTTCAGAGGCCATTTCGTGCATCCACTTCATGGTTTCTCCCCCCATTGGTTCAGCAAGATTTTGGGGCTCCATTGCGAAACCAGTTGTAAACATTTCGGGTAAAATGACCAGATCGGTGGCATCTTCGATCTCTCTGATTTTGCCGGTAAAATAGGATATGTTTTTTTCTTTGTCCTCCCAGATGAGATCAGATTGTATCAGGGTAACGGTTAAATTTTGCATAATGTGTCGGCTGCTTTTTGCAATGTTTCTTCAGATTTTGCAAAACAGAATCTTAAGAAATGATTGTTATGTGGTTTATGATAGAATGATGATGTGGGAACACCTGCAACTTTGTGCTCTTTGGTGAGCCATTCGGCAAACGTCATTTCGTCATCATCGCTGATGTCACTATAATCCAGTAGCTGAAAATAAGTTCCCTCCGCAGGGATAAATTTGAATCGTGATCCTTTGAGTGCATCCAGGAAGAAATCCCTTTTGGTCTGGTAAAAGGGTCCGAGACCTTCATAATTTGACGAATCCTTTAAGAATTCAGCCAGCGCGAGTTGCACAGGGGTGTTTGAGCAGAACACCATGAACTGGTGTGTCTTGCGAAACTCTTTCATCAGACTGGCAGGACCAACGCAGTAGCCTGTTTTCCAGCCTGTGGCATGAAATGTCTTGCCGAAAGAGCAGGTTACAAGGCTTCTTTCAGCCAGATTTGGATAAAGGCATACACTTTCATGACGGGTTCCTTCAAAAATGATATGCTCATACACTTCATCACTCAACACAATGATGCCACTGTTTTTAACAATTTTCTCCAGTTCTGCGAGGTCTTCAGGACGCAAAACACTTCCTGTGGGGTTATGCGGAGAATTGATGATGATCATTTTTGTGCGATTGCTCACCAGGTGGCGCACCTCCTGCCATTCTATACGGAAGTCTGGAGCCACCAGTTTGCAGGTAATTGGTGTCCCTCCGTTAAGTTTGATGGCAGGCACATAGCTATCGTAAGCCGGTTCAAAAACAATCACCTCATCCTCATCGCGCACAAAAGCGGATATTGCTGCATAGATCGCTTGTGTAGCACCTGCCGTAACCGTGATCTCAAGATCAGGATCATATTGAATGCCGTAAAGGGTGGCCGTTTTTTCCGCGATCACTTCGCGTAATTGCGGAACTCCCGGCATCGGTGCATACTGATTGTGCCCTTCACGCATGTATTTTGCAACCAGTTCAATGAGTATCGGCGACACTGCAAAGTCAGGAAACCCTTGCGACAGGTTTATCGCATTATGCGCTTTGGCCAGCTGAGTCATCACGGCAAAAATGGATGTCCCCGTGTTGGGAAGCTTTGTGTTTACCGTTTCAGGATATGTGATCATAAAAAACTGTCTTATAATGATTGAAAAAAACAATCTGCAAAACGACAAATACCCGCACTGTGTTGAAAAAACAAAAAGTACTACCTTTGCAGTTAGACAAAAATAGTCTTTTTTTTCATGTTCTGGAGACGGAATCCTGTTCCGGATGCTCATATTAACTTTAAATTGAATAACTCATGAAACGAATAGAGAACTTTGATTTTTCAGGCAAGAAAGCCTTGATCCGTGTGGATTTTAATGTACCCCTGAATGCTGAATTTAAAATTACCGATGACAGCCGGATGCGGGCAGCTGTTCCGACCGTTAATAAGGTGCTGGATGGTGGCGGTTCGGTGATCCTGATGTCGCACCTCGGACGTCCGAAAGAGGGCCCGGAGGATAAATTTTCACTACGTCACCTCAAAAACCATCTCGCCAAACTCCTTGATCGTGACGTGCAATTTGCCGATGACTGCATTGGTGAGTCAGCCAGAGAGGCTGCGGCAGCACTTAATCCAGGAGAGGTTCTGCTTCTTGAAAATCTTCGCTTTTACAAAGAGGAAACAAAAGGGGATGAAGCTTTTGCAAAGAAACTTGCGGACCTCGCTGATGTTTATATTAATGATGCTTTTGGAACGGCACACCGGGCCCATGCCAGCACCACCATCGTTGCACAGTTCTTCCCTGAGAACAAACTTTTTGGGTACATCATGGCCAATGAGCTGGAAAGTATCGATAAGGTACTGAAAGACACACAAAAACCTTATGTTGCCATCATTGGAGGCGCCAAGGTGAGCACGAAGATCGATATCATAAAAAACCTGCTTGAGAAAGCCGATGAGTTGATTATTGGCGGCGGTATGATGTTTACCTTCATCAAGGCAACAGGAGGCAAGATAGGCAATAGTATGTGTGAAGATGACTACCTGGATACTGCCAGGGAGATCATTAAGGAAGCGCGTGAGAAGGGAGTAAAACTTCATATCCCTCAGGATGCGATCATTGCAGACACTTTTTCCAATGATGCGCAGCGAAAAGAGATGCAGGCCGACAACATTCCGGCCGAGTGGCTTGGTCTGGATATCGGTCATGAAAGCATGAAAAAGTTTACCGGTGTGATCGAAAATGCCAAAACCATTCTGTGGAACGGTCCTATGGGGGTGTTTGAGATGTCAAATTTTGCCCAGGGTACGATATCCATTGCCGAATCGATCGTGAAAGCAACAGAGAAGGGTGCTTTTTCACTCATTGGAGGCGGAGATTCCGTAGCTGCAATCAATCAGTTTGGCCTTGCAGACAAGGTAAGCTATGTTAGTACCGGTGGCGGTGCATTGCTCGAATACATGGAAGGGAAGGAACTGCCCGGCATCAAGGCGATCAGGGGATAGTTTGCAGATGTGCAGATAAAAAAAGCTCGAAGCTGGAAGCTGGAAGCTCGAAGGAAGAAGATGTGTAGATGTATAGGCTGGGCTTGACCAGCCTGGTATGTATTGTTTTTGAGCGTTCGTAGGGACAGCGCTTGAGCTGTCCAAAATGTAAAGTAATATATTCACTAAAAACATAGCTATTAACCCCGAAAAGTGTAAACAAAAATCAGGACGGGTCAACTTTGTTCAGATTGGCAGATGTGCAGATGCTATTTTAAGGTTATTTTGCATTCTGAGATTAAACCTTTGCGTTAAAAAATTGTCAATATAACCGTAAGGTAAATGCCTTGCGGTTTTTTTTTGTGTGATATTTAATGAATGATATTATTATGCTGACTCCCAGATACCGTTTGTTTTTTACATTTTTGATTGTTAACCTGATTGCTCTTCCGTTGTTTTCGGAAACACCTGATCCGCAGCGGCCTGGTGGGGGGCAAAGACCGGAAAACATGCCGGCCATCGGAAAAGTCTCCGGCCAGCTAATGGATGAAGATTTGAACGAAGCACTTATGTATGCCAGCATTGTGCTGCATTCGGTTCGTGACTCTTCCATGGTTTCGGGTGCCATTACCGATGAAGAGGGTCGTTTCCTTATGGAAAATGTCCCCTTTGGCAGGTTTTACATCGTAGTTAATTATGTAGGATATCCACGTGAAAAAATCAACGACATTCGGATCACCCCCCGCGAGCAGGAGTTTGACGTGGGAACCATTTATCTGAAACCGGATGCTGCCATGTTAGGTGAAGTTACCGTGGAAGCTGCACGGCAGCTGATGGAGGTTGGACTCGACCGCCGGGTATTCAATGTGGAACAGGAACTGACCGCCGTAGGAGGAAGCGCGCTGGAGGTGATGGAAAACATCCCAAGCATCGCAGTCGATTTTGACGGCAACGTTAGCTTGCGAGGCAGTACAAATGTTACGGTACTCATCGACGGACGTCCCTCCACCCTCACCGGCCTGACCGTTTCAGAAGCCCTGGAACAAATTTCCGCCGAAATGATCGAGAGGGTGGAAGTGGTGACCAATCCCTCAGCAAGGTATGAGGCTGAAGGAACTTCCGGAATCATTAATGTGGTATTAAAGCAACAGCGCAAACCGGGATACAACGGGATGGTTTCGCTGAATGCTGGATCTGCCGGCCGTTATAGCGGGTCATTAAACCTGAACTACCAGGTGAACAGATGGAATTTCTTTACAAACTACAGTGCACGCCTGTCAGACATGGACAGCTTCGGCAACAGCCAGCGAGCTACGATTATGCCCGGACAAACCAATTTCATGGATCAGGACATTACCGGTAACATGGGAATGAATTCGCACAATGTGCAGGCTGGGGTCGATTTCAACATCAACAACAAAACAACCCTGACCCTATCCTCACGTTACAGCAACTGGAACAGGAACATGGATAATCTGACCGAGTATATGCTCTATCAAGATATTACCAATCCGAATAACATGTTTCTCATGGATAATGAAACCGATATGCTGCACAATAGCTTTACCCATCAGTTATTTCTCAGACGCACCTTTGAACAGAGACACCGGGAATTGAATGCAGATTTGTCTTTTTCTACGCGTGACATGGACCGGAACCAATTCTTTGATCAGCGTTTTTATGACCAAAGCTGGGATGATCCAACTGGTAACTATGTATGGGAACGTTCCAATATGGACGGACAAAACTGGTCTTTTTCCACCCAGCTGGATTATGTACACCCTTTGGGAGAAGACTCCAAGTTTGAGACCGGTTATCGCATACAGATCCGTGAGATGGACAGTGAATTCCTTTTTGAGGACTACAATCAGGAAAACAGTGCCTGGACAACAAATACAAACAGGAGTAACCATTTTATCTACAACGAACAGATCTTCGCTGCTTATGCCATTTATGCCACCATGCTGGGCAATTACAGTGTTCAGGCCGGTTTGCGTGCCGAGCAAACTTTTGTGGACGGCGATCAGCGCACAACCGGTTTTGTGTTCGATAACGATTATTTTGGCCTGTTTCCTTCAGCCCATATACGCAGAAGCTTTGAAAACAACCAGAACGCACAGATAAGCTACAGCAGAAGAATCAACCGTCCGCACAACAGGAATATCAATCCATTTATGCGGTACAGCAGCGAGTACGAAGTTTCTATGGGCAACCCGCAACTGGATGCCGAATTTATCAACTCGCTAGAGTTGAGTTATACCCGTTTTTGGAACACTACTACCATCAATCCAAGTCTTTTTTACCGCCATACCGACGGGATGATCACACGTTATCGTTATGTTACCGATACCATTCCGGGGATGGAGGGAAGAGACGTTACCGTTACAAACTTTGCAAACCTGAATAAAGGGGTGTCTTATGGTGCTGAAATGGTCGTTTCACAAAGGTTTACAGACTGGTGGAACGTGAATGCCACCATGAGTTACTTCAGGAACATCATTGAAGGGGGAGGCGCCCAGATGGATCAGGAGAACGACAGCTACTCGTGGTCAGCCAGGGCCATGAGCAACATGAGCCTTGGGAATGGATGGAATGTCCAGTTATCCGGCTTTTATAGATCCCCGATCATCATGCTGCAAGGTGAAATGGATGCCATGTATTCAGTGAGTGCTGCCGTCAGAAAAAACGTGTTGAACAACAACGGAACCATTACCCTGAACTTCAGGGATATCTTCGATACCATGCGATTCAGCATGCATAATTATGGCGATAACTTTACGATGGACATGGAACGCTGGCGTACCAGCCGTCAGGTAAGCATCGGATTTACTTACCGAATCAACGAATATGACCGCCGTAGAGACCGTCGCTCGCGCGAAAATGGCGATGACAACGGGATGGACTTTGATGATTTTGATATCTAAGAAGGTTTAGGAGTTGAGAAGTTTAGGAGTTTAGAAGTTTATTGTTTTTTGTCATTCAGAGCGTCAGCGAAGAATCTGTCAGGGAATATTATCCACAAATTATCACAGATTTTAGCACAAATTTTCACAAATTTCACTCTTTTATTTCGCTTAAGTCCCTTGAGTCTCTTAAGTCCTTCAAGTTTTCATTTTTTCACCGCAAAGTGACCCGTCCTGAATTTTGTTTACACTTTTCGGGGTTAATAACTATGTTTATAGCAGTCATTTTTTCTTATTTTTGGCCAGGTCAAGCCCTGGCCCTACAAGGTTCTTTTGGTAAAATTTGAAGGCCGGCCAAGTCCGGCCTATACACACATAAATTAAATCTCAGATCTCCGTTCTCAGCTCTCAGTTCTCAGCTCTCAGTTCTCAGATCTCAGATCTCAGCTCCCAGGTCAACCCTCAGGGTTGGTAACCAAAGAGCTTATGTGTTTTTATGAATGCAGAAACATACTTAGGAACCATTTGCTCCCATTCAGGATCCTGATCCTTAATCTTTTGCAGCACCAGGTGTGAAAAATAGGGGAGCACCTCCGTTTTATATCCTGGAACATCAAGAATGAATTCGTTTTCTTTCA
>SL_3KL_010_SEDDRAFT_10005108_pt1 | contig 11828 bp, 10 predicted proteins | sample SodLakKL_010_SED_2_FD_10381 | JGI IMG/M metagenome (IMG submission 10381)
AAGTAGGTATTTACGGTGTGACAATTGCTCGGTTCCTGTTTGCTCAGGATGTGAACGGCTCAAAGATAAGGGAATCAGGGCAAAATTACTTTACCCGGCAGGTATATCAGGCCGCCGGCTTCAAACCTGATTTTAGATCGCGTGACTGATTACGCATGGCCGGTATCAGTCGCTTTTCCTGCGCAGGAGTGTTGCGACGGTTTTCCGGATGAAATCCTGAAGATCTTCCGAAAGGTCAAGGACAAAGATGCCGATGGTGACAATCGCTGCAGTCACGGCGGTGCGGGAGATCAGATCGAGACCCCATACCGGGATTTCCGGTATCCCCCAGGCAATCAGAAGAGCGGTAATCAGAACGGCAATTCCGGTCAGGTTCTTTTTGCTGAACGGGTGGATGCCCATCCGGAACTGCACGTAGATAACGTAAACAGTATTGTGGATCAGCACAGAGAGGGCCGTTGCCATGGCAGCACCTGTGATGCCGAAGATCGGGATGAAGATGATGTTGGTTACAATGGTGAGAACCACCAGCAACAGGGTGGCGTAAAGATCAAAACGGTACCAGTTGGATGTGCGGATGATGGCGGCATTGAGTCCGGCGGTCATATCGATCATTTTGGCAAGTCCGATAAACAGGAAAACAAAGGCGCCGGCATGGTATTCCTCCGGAAGGAACTGGTATACATGGTCCAGGTTGACCCCGATAATGATAAAGATTACACCCCCCACAAGCATCTGGTTTATGGAGCTTTTGGTATAGATCTCCGAGATGGTTTCAAGATCCTTTTTGTACTGCGCCTCGGCAATCAACGGCTGGGATATCTTCATCAGCGCCTTGGAAGGGATCTTGATCATGGTGGCCAGGTACAGGCTTACGGCATATACAGCAGTTTCAGCAAGGTTGGTCAACCCGCCGACCATCAGCATATCAATGTTGCCCAGGGTCATGGCCGTGACACTGCCCAGGAATGCATAGGCCGCATAATCTGCCATGCTTTTGATGCGCGGCCGCGTCAGAATGCTGAAGTCCGGGATGATAAAGAGCTGCCTTTTATAGCCGATATACAGCAGCATGAGAAATGTCTGCAAACCAAATGTCCCCACAAACATCCACATGAACATACCGAAAGGGATCCAGCCGAAATAGTAGAAAAGCACAACCGCCGTCTGAAAAAGACGCAGAAGGATATCCTGAAAGAAGGTGGCGACTACAGTGTCAAACAGGGAGCGGATGTAGCTTTCGAGGATATGGAAATAAAGAATGAAAAAGAGAAGAGGGAAAAGGAGCAGGTAATAGTCCCCGAAGAGCGCGCTGTCATCGGCATAAAACTGGATTACAGGCGACTGGAATATCCAGCCAAGCAGGCTCAGCAGAAGGTATCCCGCCAACGGGACGGTCACGGCAAAAAAGAGGAAGCCATAGTGACGGCGGCCGGGATTGCGAAACAGCGGAAAGAAACGGAGGGTCACATTTCCCATGCCAAGGCTGGCAACCTGGGCGCCGATAATGCCTATGGATATCATCACCCGCGTGAGACCAAACTGCTCTGCTTCAAGGACATACGGGAACAGCCAGATGACATTGACGAATCCGATCAATGCTCCGATGTAGGAGTACACCGTATTGGCAAAGCTCTGTCTAAGAATCAGTCCCATGTGCAGCGTCCAGATTGCGCATGTGCAAATATTGCGATTTGGCTGTAAAATAAATAATCAGGCACGTTTCCCAGCGATTTTTTTCCGCATTCTACGGTACCTCAATTTCCGGATAAATATACGCTGTGCCGGGGTAACATACTGCTCCGGTTTTCGCAGTGCCGCGAGCAGATATCCCAGAAAACTCCAGAATGCGGACATGAGGAGCGGTTTCATCCGGTAACGTTTTGCTGATGCAGCCAGGGAAATGACGGGACCGTATCCCAGGCGGTAGAACATCTCCCCGGTCATTTTGTGCAAAGCGACCGGCCTGGTCTCAGATCCTGTGGGTGCCTTATGTTCTACCACCAGGTCAGGCAGCACAACCGTCTCCCAGTCATAATAGGCGGCAAGCAGCTCATCCAGGGTATCCCAGCCGTAAACCGGGCGAACCCCTCCAATCTGTTCGTAGCAGCTTCTTCGATACGCTTTCAAAGCTCCTCGTACGTGAAAACGATCGGTAAGTTGCTCGGGAACGAGATCTTCGCCCCTGCGCAATGCGCATATCCCGCCGCATATCCCGGCTGATTCATTGCGTGCAAATTCATCGGTGATCCTTTTGAAATAATCAGGCGGAAGGATCAGGTCCGCATCCATTTTGACAATGATGTCCCAGGATTTGTAATCTGTTTCGGAAAGCCCATGCAGAAAAGCTTCAATAACTTTTGAACCGGTGCGGTGAAGAGGGAGCGATTTCCTGTCAATAACCGTGATCCAATCGTGCTTTTTGGCAATTTGATGTGCAATATCGCCGGTTTTGTCGGTGGAATTGTCGTTGACGATCACCAGTGCTTCCGGCAGAATACTCTGTCCGATCACAGACGTGATGTAATCGGAAATGGTATCGGCTTCATTATGGGCCGGTGTGACAATGCCGAATCGCATGATACTCTGAAATAATGATGGTGGAAATGTCCCTGGTTCCTGCGGGGAGGGCCCTGACAGGAATGTGCAGCCTGGATTTACGAGAGGTCTGACCGTTCCATGCGTGGCAGGCTTCCCGTTGCTTTTCTTAAAATACAATCGGGCGAAAGATAGCCGTTTTCCAGAAGAGTTCGAAGCAGTTCGAGCGATTGAAAGGAATTGATGTTTTCACGGCCTGTAAAGAGGGTTTTGAAATCATCCGGATCCATAATACCATACCATGCCATTGGATGACGCTCGTACTCGTGTTGCTTTCTGCGGATCCGGTTCCACCCCTGGTAGAGGTTTCTTGCCGTATTGAAAAACGGTGTGTTTCGTATCGCTTCACGCAGTGCCAGAACGGGCTTTTCAGGCTGATGAGTTGCGGCCTTCATGGGCGATAAACCATCGATATAGCTCGTGTAGAGACTTTTGTCATGGCGGAACCGCAGCGGGACGGTCAGCCAGAAGCGGAAGTAGTCCTGGTCACAGAAGGGCATCCAGAAATCATAGCCAAAAAACTCGTAAAGCCGGCCCACAGTTACGATGAAGCGCGCCTGGCGCTCACGAATATTCCACATTTCACAGGCGCTCGGACTGTCCGGGTACTGTTCAATGTCACCCAGATCATCAAGAATTCGTTTGCGAAACCAGGGCTCGAGGCCCGACCGGTACGGTGACCAGTCCCACAAATAGTAATGATAGTGAAGAATGTGCCGGATAATGGTTTCCGGATTGGTTTCGGGATGTTCCCGATAGGTGTAACTGTCGTATAGCCCCTTTCCACCGACAAGTGCGTCACCCAGATGTCCCCCCATCACCACGCCATGATCGGGCACCATACGGTTTTCTTTCAGCTCTCCGAAAGCTGCAAGTTCCTGAATGTTGGGAATACGGGCCTCACGGGAGGCTTTACGGTAATAAGCCCGTCGTTCTGAGCTGCCAAACCAGTCGCGCCATTTTTCTTTCGTGTATTGCACACCCGTCCACCGGAAACCCAGCTCCTCAGCAACTTTTTTGCTCAGATTCATCTCGGGACTTCCTTTTGCGCCATAGCTGATGCAGTGCACCTCGGGATAGTTCAGCCTTGCCAGGGACAGCGCTATAAGGCGAGAATCGTATCCGCCACTGAGCGGAAGAATCACGGGCCGACCATCGGCATACCGGATCGCTTTTTCCATGGTTTGCATCACAATATCATCCAGTTCCCTGGAAAACTGTTCCCGGGACTCATCGCTGTAGTCGTGCGCATAATCCATGTAGCGATGCACCCTTGTGTGGACCGGCCGGCCATTCCCGCCACCGCTGATTTCCACAAGGGTTCCCGGTTCCACCTGCCGGATAGCCCGCATCAGGGTTTCATCACCTGTTATGTATCCCAAGACAAGGTACTCCGCAGCCAGAAGCGGGTCCGGCTGAGAATCGTCCATCGAATCGGCGATAGCCCCGGAAGTACTGCTGATGCGGACTGTGTTGCCATCAACGGTGTAGAAAAGCGGCATGGACTGCAAATGGTCCACCGCCAGCCAAACGCTGTTCCCCTGAATTCGGATCCACCGGAATCGGCCGGTGAGGCGCGAGCATAAACGGGAGGCATCCTCCAGCGAGGAAGCCCGGGCAAAAAGCGACGTCAGCTCTGTGCCGGTGACAAAACGGTCATTTTCCCATACGCTGCCGGAAACAAGGTCAGGCTGACCGCTCGGCAGGGTATGATTGTCATCAGGCAGTATCTGAACATTGATGTTCATTTGTGGTGGATTGGAATACATTTCATGGTTATTGCAACAGGATCATATACCGGATTCTCCAGGTATTCGGGTGGATGTGATATGATCATGACACAGCGGATGAAGTCAGCAGCCCGGCGAACCTGCGGGTCAATTCGGGACGTGCATACCGCGCAATTTCGTTTTCGTCCGCTTCCAGTGGAGGATGCGAGAAACTGCCAGCTTCAGAGTGGCTGCCAGCTTCAGAATGGCTGCCAGCTTCAAAATGGCTGTCAGCTTCAGAGCGACTGTCTGCGTGGCGCGAACCGGCAAGGTGCCTGATCCAGTTTTCCGGCCCTTCAGCGTCCTCATAATCAAAAGCGTACCCCATGCCGCATTTACGCACAATCTGCGCGGCATCACCTTCCGGCGGACCGATGACCATCACAGGCCGTCCGGCGTAAAGATAATCGTAAAGCTTTCCGGGGATGAGGATGCGGCTGTCATCCGACCGATGAACCACCACCACGTTCATATCGGATTGCTGCATAAGTGCGGTTGCCGTTTTGTGCGGGACATACGGCCGGACCGTCACCCTGCTTTCGAGGCCACGTTCCCTGATCAGGTCATGCAGGCTTGGATGGACCATCCCGACAAATTCCACCCCGACCTGTGTTTCTGACAGGTTGCTGACAGCCTCAAGCAGGTTGTAAGGAATACAGGTTTCCGTGATGCTGCCCACATGCCGTATCATGAAGGGTTCTTTTTTTCCTTCCTGGATATGGTTGGATGCCGGGAAATCGTCCGGATCGAAGCCGTTGGGTATAGTGTGATACGTACGCTGCACTTTTTCGGCAAAATAACGCGCTGTGCCCGGTGCCGTTACCGTCACTTCATCGGCTTGCCGCAGTATCGATATTTCCATGCGGAGGTCTCGTTTTCGGGTAAAACCGGTGCGCGGCAGCACCCGGTTATAGTGAATGTCCGTCCACGGATCGCGGAAATCGGCTACCCAGCGTATCCCGGTCTTTTTTTTCAGCCAGCGGCCGGCAAAGTGTGTGGAGTGGGGTGGACCGGTGGTAACGACGGTCTCTATGTCGTACTTGCCGATCAGGTCACGCGCTGCACGGCGCACAAACGGGACCCATCCAACCCGGGCATCCGGCACAAAAAGGTTCGCCCTCAGCCAGCGGGCGGCACGTTGCAGCGTATTGTCCCAGGAACCGAGTACGGCCGCCGGACTTGCTGCCTCTTCAGGACTGGTCCCGCTCATCTTGCCGTAGAAGCCGAAGGGCTCCATGGTACGTGCGTGGTAGACGGGCACACCGTCAGGAATATCATCGGCCAGCGTGTGGTCTTGAATGGGATAGGTAGGATTGGCGCATGTGAGCACCACCGGATCGATCCCGTATTGAGGCAGATATTTGACGAATTTGAGAAATCGCTGGACACCGGCACCGCCACTTGGCGGCCAATAATAGGTAATGATGAGCACACGGACCCGGGCGGGTTTACCAGGAGCGATTCCCCCGGAACCGCGGGATATGTCGGCGTGACTTACCATTTTCTGTAATGCGCCGCAAGTGCGGCCACACCGATCAGCAGGATGATTATGTTGAACATCCAGGACAGCCGGCTGCCGAGAATGTGTGAGCGGGGGTCAAAACGCAATGTCAGCGTATGCTCCCCGGCAGGAATTTCGAAACCGCGCAGTATGTAATTGGTACGGTGGATGGATACCGGCTCGCCGTTCAGCTCGGCGTACCATCCCTCCGGATACCAGATTTCGCTGAGTACAAGGAAGGAGGGAGCATCGGTGGACAGGTTCAGCCCGATCCGCCGCGGGCCGTATTCTGTGACTTCAGCCGAACGATTCTCTGTTGAAATCACCTGTGGAATGCGGTCCGCATCCATCAGAATAGCGGTATGGGACGGATCGAACCGGTGGAGTTCGGCGATGGCGTCGCTGGCCAGCGGTGCGACGACCAGACTGTCGGTGAACCATGCCTTTGGCAGTGCGTCACGATTCTCCATGACCACGCCAACTTCGCCACGGTAGACAACATCCCAACCGGGCAGGTCAATGGGGATCGGATAGGTCAGGAAGCGGGTGTTGAGCATGTTGAGCACCGGCATGTTCACAAGGGTCTGCTCCCCAAAAATGGCCTCTTCGATCACATCCTGGTAGTGACTGAGTTTGGCACCGGAGTAGCCGCCAATGGAGGGGTATACAAATGCGGCGGGCACGGCGTTGTTGAACGGGCTGTCACCCAGGGGGAACGTTCGCCAGGGCCAGACCTGGCCATCCCATTTGTGCTCTTCGACATAGCGGTCGATGGCGCGCACCTGGCGATTGACGGTGTCATAGCTCGAGAGGTCGCCCGGGACAAGCCCGCTTTTGTCGGCATAGCGACCGCCGACCTGAGCCAGATCCACCGCGGCCAGCAGCACGAGTCCGGCCAGCGAGTAGGAGGCCGGTACGTAGCGCAGGGCCGTGGCAACCAGGAGGCCACCGCCCAGCAGCACGAAAAGGAGCAGACGGCGGCTGTCGGAAGCTGCTTTTTCTTCCCGTCTCGGCTTGATTTCTGTTTCAACATAGCGATTGACGAACTGCCGCACCTGGGGATCATCCGCGCTCATGTTGTGCTGATCGGCTACCTGCCGGGCAAGCTGCTGACGTTCACCCGCTTTTTCGAAACTGAGTATCTGTCCAGAAAAGAGGGTAAAAAACAGTGCCACCGCGAGGACGATGCCGCCGGGAAGGTATAGTTTGGTCAGGGAAAGCGTACCGTCTTTCCAGCTGTCATACACCCATTTCATGCCCATCGCCGCGATGACCGAGAAAGAAAAAACCGTGACGATCAGCCACATCTCGGGGGTTCGGAATTTGTTGAAAAAGGGCATGTACTGGAAAAACAGGTGGTTGAAACGGAACAGGTTTTCACCCAGCGAAAAGAGCAGCGTAAGCAGTCCGGCCCCGAGAAAAACGAACTTGAGCTTGCTGGGGGCCCGGATCAGCCCGATGACAAACATCAGAAAGAGGATGGCACCGAAATAGTGCGGACCGCTGGTGAAGGTTTTTGGTCCCCAGTAGGTGCCATCGGCCGAAGAGCCTCCGTAGCTGCCCGGAATGATGAGCGTCAGCAGTTCTCCCCGTCCCTGCGACCAGGCAAAGGCGTAATCCACAGCCAGCCCGCCGCCGGCCCTGGCTTCCTCCTGCAGCTCCGAACCGCCACGGATACTGTGGGCGGAGTATTCATAGATGCTCCAGTAGGGCTGGATGTTGGCCGCGAGTGCGAGCAACCCGGCCAGTATCATTAGCGCGGCGCGTTTCGACCAGGCCGGCAGCACGCCGGTGCGAAAAGCCACCACGCTGTCGTAGACAAACCAGATACCCAGCGGGAACAGGAAATAATAGACAACCTGAACGTGCTCGGCCCGAAGTGCAAAATTGAGCGCCAGGGCAAAAAGAAAAAGCCCGGCCCACCGCTTGTCACTGCGCGAAAGCATCCAGTAACCCGCCATCACCCATGGAATCCAGGAATAGGCGATCAGTTTGGAATTGTGTCCGGCCCCTACAATGATGGGAATGTAAGTGGTGAGGCCGATCCCCAGTGCCGCCAGGGCCGAGGGAAACGGACGGTACCCCATCAGCCAGAAGAAAAAATAGACTCCGGTCATGCAGAAGATAAACGGGAACACCGGAATGAAGATGCGGTTGAAGGCGCGGCGTATGAGCGTGTCAAGATGCGTAAACGCCTTGTTGCTGATGACCGTATACGAGGGCATGCCGCTGAAGATGTTCGAAGCCCAAAGCGCATCCTCCCCGGTTTCTTCCTGATATTCGATAACCGACTGGGCGGTGGCACGAAACTGCTGGATGTCGTGCGCGACAAACTGCTGCCCACCGAAATAGACTTCACTGAAGATGAACGAGGGCACAAGCAGCAGGAATACCAGAACGATCAGATGCTGATACCGCTGCGGGATTTTTTCCCAAAGGTCGGGCAGGGTGGAGCCGGTGCGTTGCTCTTTACGTGCCTTGCGGGATGCTCTTTTTTCAGATGAGTCGCGCCGTTTTTTTGCCATGTCTGTTTCTTAGTAAATTTTTTGTATCACAGCGATACCCGGGCGTTTGGCCTGATTCCTGGCCGTGGAACGGGCCGATTCCGGTTGCCGGAGTGGAACAATCGGGTGGATGCGTTCTTCAATCGATAACACGGGGCACACGAAAATAATCCGAATCGGCATCCGGGGCGTTTTTCAGGGCCTCCTCGTGATCCAGGGGAGGATGGGCCTTGTCCGGGCGAAACCCCGCTTTTGCGTCGGTCACATGTTCGAGAGGTGGTACGTTGGATGTGTCGACTTGCCCGAGAAGTTCCATATAGCCAAGGATGTCATTCATGTCCTTGACCAGGCTCCGGGCCTCATCATCCGAGAGTTGCAGGCGGGCGAGATTAGCCATGTAACGAACATCTTCCAGGGTAACCGACATAAAAAACTGAATTTGAGAGTTAAGAATGCAGAAAAGAATCACGGCAATTTACGAAATGTGACGTCAAAGTGTAACCTTGGGCATACTTTCGCCCCGGTTGTTGCTGTGTGGTTCCGGCGGCGAAAGCGAAAAGGGATCAGGCAGGCAAAAAACCCTTTTTTGAGTCATGACTTTTGCTGTTGATATATGTAGATTGCGCGCATGATCAAGAAAAAAGTTACAGTACAGAATGATGCCGGTATCCATGCCAGGCCGGCCTCTCTTATCGTTAAGGAAGCGACCCGGTTTGAGTCGGAGTTCCACGTCCATATGTATGGATACCGGATTAACGGGAAGAGTATTTTAGGGTTGCTTACCCTGGCAGCGGAAAAAGGAGCTGAATTGGAGCTGGAAATGGATGGCCCGGATGAGGAAGAAGCGATGGACCGGATTGCTTCACTGTTTAACAACGGCTTCAGTATGACGGAAGAGTGAAGTGACCAACACCTAACAGATTCACAGATTTACATGCAAGAAGAAAAGTCGCATAGACCCAATATCACACTGAAAGGCATCACTGCTGTGAGCGGCCTGGTGATGGGGGTAGCACGAATTTATTCCAGGGGCAATATCAACATCAATCCGGATCCGATTGAGGAAGCCCGGCTGCCTGATGAGAAAAAAAAGTTTGAGCAGGCGCGGAAAACCGTGGGGTTGACCATGGAGCGGCTTTCGGATTTTGCCGATTCCCGGAATGACTCGGACACCCGCGATATCCTGAATGCGCAATACGAGATCCTGAACGACCCGGAACTGGAAACCCGGGTGTACCAGCTTATCGACCAGAATAACTTCCGGGCAGAAAAAGCCATTTATGACGCCTTCCAGCACTACATCGATCTGATCAAGGCAACCGACAAGTCTTTTCTGGTTTCACGTCTTTCCGATCTGCGCGATATGCGCGACCGGCTGATACACAATGTGCAGCAGCTTGCCGTAATTGCCAGTTTTGGCAAGGATGCCATCATGGTATCGGAAGATGTATCGCCCATTGAGGTGATCACTTTTGCCCGAAATGGTGTCAAGGGGATTATTTGCATGGCAGGAGGCCTCACATCCCATGCGTCCATCATTGCCAATGCAATGGGTATTCCCATGATCATTGGCGCGAAATCGGTTATGCGCACCGTCCAGGATGGCGATACCATCATTCTTGACGGTTACGGACATAATGTTATCGTGCGGCCGGATGATGAGACTTCGAGTTCCTATACGCGCGTGATCAAGCGGCAGAAGGAAGAGGAAAAATTCCTCCGCCATGTCATCGACAAACCCACCGAAACTCTGTGCGGCACCAGGATCGAGCTTCAGGCGAATATCGATTTTGAGGATGAAGTGCTGAATATTGACAAGTACCGTGCGGAGGGAATCGGACTGCTGCGGACCGATACGCTGCTCATGAATGCCGGACCTTTGACCATGGACAGGAGCAGGCAGGAGGAGTTTTGCCAGACAGCCTATTCAGGGAGCGGAACCGGCATGGTCACGGTGCGCCTTCTTGACGTGGGCGGAGACAAGCTGCTCAATATCAAGTCCAAGGAAGCCAATCCTTTTCTTGGCTGGAGAGGGGTGCGGATTTTGCTCGATCGCCGGGAACTGCTTCAAAGCCAGTTGGAGGCCATTTGCCGCGTCGCGGGCAGATATCCTGGAAGGACCCGCATACTGGTCCCCATGATATCCAATCTGGATGAGTTTCTGGAGGTAAAAAAAGAGCTCGCGGACATGCAGGAAACACTGGAAAAACGAGGGGTTCCGGTGGACCGGAAGGTAAAACTGGGAATCATGGTGGAAGTACCCAGCGTCGCACTTCAAATACGCCATTTTGCTCCTCACGTGGATTTTTTCAGTATCGGGACCAATGACCTTACACAGTACACCCTTGCTGTGGATCGGGGCAACAATCTGATTGCCTCTCTGTATCAGCCCCTGCATCCGGCTGTCCTTACATTTATCTCAATGACAGTCCAGGCAGGCGAAGAGTTTGATATCCCGGTTGCTGTATGCGGTGAACTTGCTTCCGATCCCTTTGCAGCCCTTGTCCTTGCCGGTCTGGGAGTCCGGGAGCTGAGCATGACACCGAGGCTTATTCCAAAAGTCAAGCAGGCAGTCCGGTTGCACGAACTGGAGGAGATCAAGACGATTTCAAAGAAGTTATTAAGCTGCAATACCCGAACGGAACGGGAGAACATCCGGGCGGAATGGCGCGAATCATATGAACTGAAACTGAAAGAAGAGCGCTCAAAGATAAATACTCTATAAAATAGAGTTATAAAATCCGAATGTTTTTGAAGTATTGAGGCTGATTGGCTAAATACTTAATCATAAAAGCGCTTGCATAAGAATGTTAAGTAGGTTAATCCATATCAAAACATAATTAATTTAATATTAAATAATATATTGCAAAAATAATTTAGGCATAAATGCTTTACAACTGAACATAATTATGGTATATTTGTTTTCGTTGCACCCCGTAACACTAACAATTGATACCATGATTGAAAAAAAATTCACACCAAAAAGAACCATTTGTAAAGTAACCTTCCGCGTGCCGGAAGAGTGGGCTGAAAAAGAAGTTGCCGTTGTAGGCGATTTCAATGAATGGGATACCGAAGCCAACAAGCTGGAGCAGAAAAACGGCTCCTGGGAGACCACGCTCAGGCTGGAACCTCAGACAGAGTACCGTTTCCGCTATCTGCTGGACGGTGAGCGCTGGGCTAACGATGACTCGGCGGACGGATACGCTACCAATCCCTACGGTACCGAAGACTCACTGCTTATCATCGGCAGCTGATCCCTTTTCACAGAGTAGGACTGCACGGCCATCCATGGCTTGCTGTGACAACGTTTCACGGCGGACATGAGTGGCCGTTTTTTATTTCTTTCAAGGCCTAAAAATGAGGCCTTTTTTTTGTATCATCAGGAAAAACAACCGGAACATATTCAGCTGCATTGTTCGATATCGCAACCTTTTACCGCTTGCTGCAAACCGA
>SL_3KL_010_SEDDRAFT_10005109_pt1 | contig 11827 bp, 10 predicted proteins | sample SodLakKL_010_SED_2_FD_10381 | JGI IMG/M metagenome (IMG submission 10381)
GAACGCCCGCAGCTGCTCCCGCACGCGCGGGTCGGGGCCGAGGGCCGCGACGAGGGCTTCGGCGAGGTAGGCGTCGGCCACGTCGAGCGACGTCGCGACCCGGGTGTCGAGGTCGAGGGCTTCGAGCGAGGCATCGGACACGTAGTCGCTCAGCCCGGTGTAGAAGGCCGGGTCCGCGAGGGCCGGCTCGACGACCTCCATGAACCTGTCGGTGTCGTAGACGGTCTCCCTCGTCCAGATGGCGATGATCCAGGCGGTGAACGACACCACCGCCAGGACGACGAGCATCCCGGCGAACCACCGGCGGCTCGAGCGGCGCTGGGAGGGGTTGGGGGCGAGAGCTCCGCCCTCCGCCTCCACACCGAGCCGGACGTCGGCTGGCGCCTGCTGCCCGCTCGGGCCGGGGTGTCCACCCCCGCTCGGTTCCTCCGACATCTGCGCTCCCTGCCTGCACGACCTCTGGCGCCAGAGCGGCATCCGACGCCCGTAGGATCGACAGGGCATCGAAGGCTGAGTCGAGTCGTCGATACCTGGTCGAGGCGCCCACGCTACGCCGGGTCCCTCCAACGGCGTCACCCCAGCGAGGTGATGTCCGGCCGTTGCAGCGAGGCGCGCGACCATCGCCCGGCTGGTCGGTCCTATCGAGTCCGCTCGTGACCAGGTCGAGCTGCTGAGGTGCGGTGTTGCAGCGCTCGCCGCTGCTCAACGCCGAGGAGGCGACAGCTTTCGTCGCTCTGCTCGAACACGAAGGAGAGTCCTTGGGTCGATCCTGCCGGGGTTCCTGCCGCCACCGGGGACCGCACGGACGACCACCTCGTCGCCCTGCACCGAAGCTCCCAGGCAGATCTACTCGCCTCCCGCGACTCCGACCTCCTCGGGCTGGCCGCGCAGGATTTCATCGTGCTCACCACTGGCGCACTCCCGGAACTCCTAGAGCATCTCCAGCCCTGAGCTCCCCATCCTCGAGCTGGCTGTCCGCCCGAGCTGCAAGAGCAGTAGCCCCCAGTCGAACACTGGGGGCTACGTAGGGTGGGGCGTGCAGGAATCGAACCTGCCGAGGCCGATGGCGCGGGGTGACGCTCCGGGTCGCTTCGTCCCGCTGACCTATGGAAACACAGGCTTGGCATTCCGTTGGGTTCCCTCCCGTGACACCCGCTATCTCACCGTCCGTTGCCACGGCGTTGCCACGGCGCATGCATGGGGCGCTGAGGGACATCCGGACGCGTGGTATCTCGACTGGTATCTTGGGTGTGAGGAAAGATGTCGTCATGGCTGTCATCCAGGAACGTCAAGCTGACCTCGAGGCGCACCGCTTCGCCACCACTACGCCGACGCCGGCACTGGTCGCCTTCCTGCGGGAGATGCTTACCCCGCGGCTGGTTGCCTTCATCGCCGGGGTGACCGAGACCCGGGCGACCCGCCAGTGGGCCGAAGGCGAGCGCGAGATCGGTTCGACCGAGCGCGAGCAGCGGCTGCGGGCCGCCGCCCACGTCACCCGGCTGATCACCGAGACCTTCGACGCACGCACCGCCCAGGCCTGGATGCAGGGCATGGACCCGATGCTCGATGACCGCTCCCCGGCCTGGGTGCTGCGGCACGCCAGCGAGGATGCTGAACGGGCCGCAGTGTTGGCCTCGGCCCGCCGGTTCATCGTCCAGTGACTGAGCCTGCGGTCCGGCAACGCGCCGACGTTGCCGCGGTTCGGGTGGGCCGGGGGCCGGACCCGCTCGACTTCGTGCCACTCGCCTACTAGACCTGGGAGGGCCGCTACGACGATCCCGACCGGACCTGGCGCACGTTGTACCTCGCGGGCGACGCCTTCGGCGCGTGGGTCGAGGTGTTGGGACGGTTCCGCCCCCACGACGACCTGATGGCCGCCCTCAAGGACATCGCCGACGAGGACGGCGACCCGGCGCCGATCCCGGCGGGTCGCGTGCCGCTGTCGTGGCTGTCCAACCGCCGCGTCGCTCACGCCCGCATCATGGGACGGTTCGCTGACGTCGGCGATCCTGACACCTTGCGCTGGCTCGCCGCCCGTCTGCCCGAGGTACTCGTTCGGTGCGGCGTGCGCGACCTCGACCTGTCGGCCGCGACCGGCCCGAAGCGTGAGCTGACCCAGGCCATCGCTCGCGAGCTCCATCTCCACAGCGACACGCACGCGATCGAGTACCCCTCCCGCCACGGCGAGACGATCCGCTGCATCGCGGTGTTCGAAAGCGATAGCGACCTCCCCGACATCAAGCCGGTCGGCGCGGCCTACGGCCCGTCGATCGAGGCCGACGGCCACGCCCTGGAACGCGCCATGCGGCTCCACCGCCTGTCGTGGGAGCTGTAACTCGTGCGCGGCAGCTGATCACACGCACACGGTGATCTCCTTCAAGCAGGAGTGACTGCTCCCGCGGGAGTTCGGACCTTCGCCGCGAGGAGCGGGGTCCTCGCGGTGACACCTATGGTGCCCTCTAGCCTGTTGTAGCGGACGGCTGCCTGGAGCAAGAGTGGCGGTCCGCGGTGGCATCGCGCCCGATCGTCGAGAGAATGGTCGTGCATGGCGGTACGGCTGGCCAATCTACTCGCGGGGTTGTCCCGAGTGGCCGATCTGGGTTTCGGGCTTCCCTCGGGTGAGGCTGTGCGTTCGGCTGTCCTGGCTGCGGTGCTGGGTCGGTCGGTTGGGGTGCCGGATGAGGATGTCCGGGCCGGTCTGTACGCGGCGCTGCTCCTGCATGTGGGGTGTGTCGGGTAGGCACATGAGACTGCGCGTCTCTACGGGGACGAGTTGGTGATGAGTGCAGCCTCGGCGCGAACCAACCCGGCAGACCCACGGGATGGGCTCAAGACGTTCGTGCCCATGCTCGTGCGGGGCAGGTCACCGTTGGATCGGGTTCGCCTCACGTTGGTTGCGATGACGCGAGGGAAACGGCATGGCGAGGCGTACGCGACGGTGGCGTGTGAGGTTGGTCGCGACGTGGCACGGCGTCTCGGGCTCAACGAGCGGGTGCAGCGCAGCGTCTACCACGCCTATGAGTGGTGGAACGGCCAGGGTGTCCCCGACGGTCTGGCCGGTGAGGACATCCCGGTCGGTTCCCGCCTGGCGGTGGCGGCCACCGTGGCCGTGACGCTCGAAGGCGTGGGGGGAGTCGAGTTGGCGGCTGCCGGTCTGCGTCGTCAGAGTGGCAGCGTGCTCGATCCAGATCTGGCTGAGAAGTTCGCTGTCACCGTCGGTGGGCTCGTCGACGAAGCCGGTGCCGGTGATCCGCATCGGGTGCTGCTGGAGGTCGAGCCTCGGCCGGTGGTTTCCGTGCTCGATCCGGAGCTGGTTGCCGTCGCGACGGTGTTCGGGGACCTCGCCGATCTGAAGTCGCCCAACACGCACGGCCACTCCCGTGGTGTCGCGTCGCTGGCCCGCGATGCCGGCCAGCGACTGGGCCTGCCATCTGCCGACGTCCATGATCTTGAGCTCGCGGCCCTGTTGCACGACGTTGGCAGGGTCGCAGTCTCGAGCGCCGTGTGGGACAGGCCCGGTCGACTCGATGCTTACGAGTGGGAGCAGGTACGGCTGCACGCCTACCACTCGGAGCGGATCCTGGCGGGTTCGCCACGGCTTGCCCCGCTCGCATGCCTGGTCGGTCTGCACCACGAACGTGTCGATGGCAGCGGCTACCACCGTGGTTGCGGACGAGGCGACCTGCCGATGACCACCCGCGTCCTTGCGGTGGCCGACGCTTTCCAGGCGATGCGCCAGCCGCGTCCACACCGTGCGGCGCTCACCGAGGACGAGGCCGAACAGCAGCTGCTCGATGACGTTGGGCGCGGGTGGCTCGACGCGGAGGCGGTGAATGCGGTCTTGGCCGTCGTCGGACGCACGACGAGTCCCGCTCGCCGCCAGCTGCCTGCGGGCATCACCACGCGTGAGCTCGAGGTGCTTCGTCTGGTGGCTGAGGGCTGCTCCAACCCGCAGATCGCTGAGCGGCTCGTCATCTCCCGGCGCACGGCCGAGGACCATGTGCAGAACATCTACCGGAAGATCGGCGCTTCCAGCCGGGCGGCGGCTGCCCTGTTCGCCATGGAACACGACCTCCTCGCCCAAGACCCGTAGGTCTACGGATGCGCGCCGGTGGCCGCTGTGTGACCGTCGGTCGGAAGGCATCGTCCGACCGAGGAGCGAACCATGGGCCTGTCATCGATCCACCGGACCGTCTCGACCGACGGCACCGCCATCGTCGGGCACGTCGCAGGCGCAGGACCGCCGCTGCTACTGATCCACGGTGAACCCGTCCGGGTATGCCGGAGTGCTCGTTACGTGACTGCGGCCAGCTTGGCCCGGTCGAGGGTGCCGTCATCGATGTCCACCAAGCGCTCCGTCACCACACCCCAAGAAGATGTCCCGAGGGCCCTCCCTCGCTGCTTCGGACACGTTGCTACCGAGCTCGCGCGCTTCGGCCGCAAGCTCGTCGTCGAAGAGAACGGAGGTTCGAGGAGGTCCCCCGACGCAGAGGTGGCTACCCAGGCGATGAGCGGAGTGAGGATCAGGCAGGCCGCTGAGAGCAACGGGAAGTAGCCGTGCCCCGCGGCAAGCCCGTACGCACTGCGGACGAGGACCTGCGTGTTGGTCGTGGGGCCTGCCCGTTGGCATCCGACGCGAGCTGGTCAGGGTGTCGGGTCCGCGGTGGGGATGTGTATCTCGCGCTTGAGGATCTTGCCGGTGGGTCCCATCGGGAGCTCCGTGGTGACCCAGATGACCCGCGGATACTTGTAGGCAGCGACGCGCTGCTTGGCGAACTCGCGAATCTCGCCGTCAGTAGTGCTAGAGCCGGGCTTGAGGGTGATCGCGGCCGCGACCTCTTCGCCGAGCTCGGGGTGCGGGATACCCACCACCGCGGCGGAGGCCACGGCCGGGTGCTCGTAGAGCACCTCCTCGACCTCCCGCGGGTACACGTTGTACCCGCCGCGGATGATCATGTCCTTGGCCCGGTCGACGATGTAGTAGTAGCCCTCCTCGTCACGACGGGCCAGGTCCCCGGTGCGGAACCAGCCGTCCCGGATCGCCCACGCGGTGGCCTCCGGGTTGCCCAAGTAGCCCTTCATCACGTTGTGGCCCTTGATGACGATCTCCCCGATCTCCCCCTCGGAGACGTCGTACCCGTCGCTGTCGATGAGCCGGAACTGCACTCCGTCGATGGGTTGGCCGATGGAGCCGGGCTTGCGTTCGCGGTCGGCGTGATTGAACGAAGCCACCGGCGAGGTCTCCGACAGCCCGTACCCCTCGAGGATCATCGCGCCGAAGGCGGCATCGAACCCGCGCAGCACCTCCACCGGCAGCGATGCCCCACCGGAGGCGCAGATCCGCGGGGTCGACAGGTCGTAGTCGGCCTTGTCCGGGTACTGCAGCAGCGCCACGTACATGGTCGGCACGCCGAGCATGATCGTGACCTTGTCGCGTTGCAGGATCTCCAGAGCCTTGGTCGGCTCGAACCGCGGGATCAGTGTCATCGTCGCGCCGGCCAGCACGGCGGCGTTCATCCCGACGGTCTGCCCGAACGAGTGGAACAGCGGCAGCCCCCCGAACAGCACATCCTCCGGGGAGGTGCTCAAGAGCCCGACGCTGATCTCGGCGTTGCGCCCCATGTTCGCATGGGTGAGCTCGGCACCCTTCGGCGAGCCTGTCGTGCCCGACGTGTACAGCACCACCGCAGTGTCGGCGTCGTCTCGGTCGACGAAGGGCCCCGGCTCGCGGGTCATGAGCTCGGGCACGAACCCCGTGGCGCTCACCGGGATGAACTCGGCACGCACGTCGGCCGCTCCCTTCTCGGCCTCCTCGGCGATCCCGTCCCAGGCGAAGAAGGCCTTCGCGTCGGCGTCGGAGAGCACGTAGGCGAACTCGCGTGCCCTGTACAACGGGTTCATCGGCACCACCACACCCCCCGCCCACAAGATCCCGTAGTAGACGATCGGCATCTGCGGGATGTTTGGCAGCGACACCGCCACGCGGTCACCGGGCTGAACACCTAGCTCCCCGAGCCACCCGGCCACCTTCGCCGCCGCGCCAGCCAACACCCGGTACGGGACGACAGCGTCGTCGAGCTTCACCGCGATGTGGTCCGGGTACGCCTCGGCGCTACGCACCAGGTGCTCGGCGAGATTCATTGCGTTCCTGCGCTCCTTGCTCATCGGCCAGGCACGCTGGCTTCGGCTGGAGTGCCTACCGGACGTCCACGATCGGGAGGCGCAGGGCCCCGGGAGCATCGCTGGGCACGGTTGGTTGCACCGGCGCAACGGGTGCCGTGGGACGGTATGTCTCACCGAGTGCTGGGCGAGGGTCGGCCTCTCCCTTGTTGGGCCACATAGACAGCGCTCGCTCGGCCTGTGCGGTGATCGTGAGCGCGGGGTTGACGCCGAGGTTCGCTGAGATCGCCGAGCCGTCCGTGATGTGCAGGCCCGGGTAGTTGTAGACGCGGTGGTAGGCGTCAATGACGCCGGTGTCGGGTGAGGCACCGATGACACAGCCACCGATGAAATGGGCCGTCAACGGCATCTCGAACATCTCCCCGCCGGTGTTGAGCGGGAAGCCGCCCATCTCTTCGGCGATGGCGTTGTAGACACGGCTGGCTACCGGGATGTAGCTGGGGTTCGGCTCGCCCTGACCCTGCGTCGAGGTGATCTTGACCGTTCCACGTCGCGTCCGCTTGGGGAAGACGGTGAGGGAGTTGTTGGCGGTCTGCATGACGAGGCCGATGACCATGCGCTCGGACCAGTCGTTGATCCCGAAGTACAGCGATCCCGCCCTGCCGGGGTGACGAACGAGTTGACCGAGCCAGCGTGCCCAGCGTGGGGTCGTGCCGCCACCGTCCGCGGCAACCGTTAACAGCAGCCCCATGAGGTTCGAGCCTTTGCCGTACCGGGCCGGCTCGACGTGGGTCTGCTCGTCCGGGTGGATCGACGACGTGATCGCCACGCCTTGCGTGTAGTCAGGCCGGGTTGGGTCGCCCTTGCGGGCCAGACCGCCGCCAAGCGCTTCGGAGTTCGTGCGGGTGAGCACCCCCAGCTGGTCGGAGAGGTCCGGGAGCACGCCGTCGGCCTTCATCGTGTGCAGCAGTGTCTGCGTACCCCATGTGCCGGCGGCCAGGATCACCTGGTCGGCGGAGAACGTGCGGCGAGGTTGCTTGCCCGGTCGCGGTCCGGTGCGAACCACGTGCACGGTGTACCCGCCGCCGCTGCGCGGGCGAAGCTGCTCCACAGTGCTGAGGGAGAACACCGTGGCGCCGGCCTGCTCGGCTAGGTGAAGGTAGTTCTTCAGCAGGGTGTTCTTGGAGTTGTATCGGCAGCCGGTCATGCACTCGCCGCACTCCTTGCAGCCGACACGTCGCGGCCCGGCCCCCCCGAAGTACGGATCGTCGACCTCGACCTCAGGCTCCTTCTGGCCGTCGCGGCCGAAGAACACCCCGACCGGGGCCGATGTGAAGGTGTCCTCGACACCGAGCCGCTTGGCCGCATTGAGCAGGACGTCGTCCGACGGCGTCATCGTCGGGTTGGGGACCACGCCCAGCATGCGCCGCGCCTGGTCGTAGAACGGGGCGAGCTCGGCGTTCCAGTCCGTGATCGCAGCCCACTGCGGGTCGCGGTAGAACGTGTCCGACTTCGACGTGGGCTCGTACAGCGTGTTGGCGTAGTTGAGCGACCCTCCTCCTACTCCCGCACCGGCCAGCACCACGAGGTTGGGCAGGAAGTGCAGGCGCTGGATGCCGAGCAGCCCGAGGCGGGGCTCCCAGATGAAGTTCTTGACATCCCACGACGTCTCTGGGAAGTCGTCGTCGGCGAAGCGGCGACCGGCCTCCAGCACGGCGACCCGGTAACCCTTCTCGGTCAGTCTCAGCGCAGCGACCGAACCGCCGAACCCCGAGCCGATGATGATGACGTCATAGTGAGTGGAGGCTGTCACGGCGATCCCTTCCCCGGGAGGTGACGAAGGGTCGAGCGTGGCCCATCCCCGCGAGCAGGTACCTCACCCGCAGCGGGTGAGTTCGACCCCGCGGTGACCAATCAGACGATGCCCTGGGCTCGTGCCGCCGCGACCGCCTTCCGACGACTGGACACCCCGAGCTTGGCGTAGATCGACCGAACGTGGGTCTTCACGGTGTTGGTGCTGACGGACCGCGCTGCAGCGATCTTGGCGAATGTCTGCATGGACGGGAGCTCGCGAAGCACCTGCACCTCGCGTTCGGTGAGCATGGCCGAACGCGGGTGGGTGTCCGTCGGTGGCCCGTCGCAGCGACCAGCCTGCCACGCGTCCACGCGGGCCAGCCCGCGACAGATCTCGTCCAGGAAGGACTCCAACGGACCCAGCCGGCCCTGCAGGCGTGGCAGAAGGGGCCGCAGCTCCGGACCAGCATCGAAGAAGGGACGTCCAGCACCGGTGGGTGGGGGCGGCATGCGCGAGGGCGGCCCGCAGAGCCTGGTCGACGCCCGCTTGGCGGTCGGGCCGAGCAGCCATCACTGCGTCGATCAGCCACGCGGTGGTGAGCGCGGTCGACGACACCGGGACGTCGCGGCCGTCCAGCACGGGACGCAGGTATCGGCGCGCGTCGGTGTTTCGTCCTCGCGCGTACGCCGGGTGCCCGCGCATGACGGCAACGTCGGCGACATCGGCCAGTCGTCGGTGGGCGCGGGCGATAGCGTGCTCGGCCATCGCCCGCTCGCCCAGGCGCAGGCACATGCGCAGGTCGTGCTGGGCCGGCATCGCGATCAGCGCTGGGGACGCACCGACGGTCGTGAGCCACGCCGTCGTAGCTTGCAGCCGCGCCATAGCCGCTCGGCGCTGCGTGGGGTCGTCGAAGGCAATGACCGCCTCGCCCGATCGCGCCGCGCCGTCGGCCTCCGCGTCCACAGTCGTGCCGAGTACCTCAAGCCCCTGGGCGGCGCGCTCCGCTGCGCTGACCGGATCGAGCATCAGGACGGCTGTGTAGCCAACCATGCCGTACGAGTAGACCAGGCGGGCCGATCCTCCCCAGCCGCGTTGGCTGGCGACGGCGATGACCTCTTCAGCGCTGCGTCGCGCGTGGGTGAACTCGTTCGTGGCGGTGTAGGTGTCGGGAAAGTTGCTGAGGCAGTACAGCGCGAGGTAGTCCAGGTCGGCCGATCGGACCAGGTTGGCGGCGAGGGTCAGGTCCTCCCGAGCGGGGGCGTAGTCGCCCGCCCAGAGGCGCAGAGTCCTGCGGTTGGCCAGCGCCACCAACCGCACGCAGACGGCCGGTCACCCACCAGCGACCGATACCCAAGGGTGGGGGGTGGCGGCAGCCGAGCACGAAGTGGAGCCGATCGGGGGCCCGATCGACGACGTGGCTGGGTCCGTCGATCGTGGATCCGTCCTTGATCAGGTGAACGTCGTCCAGCACGACCATCGTCTCCGACATCACCCCGTCGAGGGCGGCGAGGAACGGGGAGAGGAAGTCCCGATCCGTCTCGGTTCTGGGCGGCACGGGGCTGGCTAGGGCATCGGCGGCCGCCTGATCCGACCCATCGAGTGCACGGTGGAGTGAGACCAAGAGGGCCGCCCACAACGCGGAGGCGCCATCGTCCTTCGCGCACGTCACCCACGCCACGGCAGTGCCATCCGAGCGGAGGATCCGCGCGGCACCGGCGAGAAGGGTTGTCTTGCCGTACCCGGCTGGCGCCGACACGACAACGACCTCCCTGCGACCTCCAACCGGCCGGACCAGTCTGGTTAGGACGTCCAAGAGGCGCGGACGCTGGACCTCGCGGTCAGTCGTATGCGGCACTGAGACCTTGGTGCCTGGAACCCCATTCCGGGCGTTCCAGGCAGTCATCGAACGCACGGTATCGCTGCGTGGGGTTTCACCCCCAGGGGGTGAGGAGAAGGAGCCGGGGAGCAAGGATGCTTCTCGAGCACCCTCAGCGCCGGGGGCCGATGCTGCGCGGCTCAACTTCGGCCCAGGACCCGAGACGGAGGCATTCGTGGATCAGGCCCACATCGACCAGAGCCTCAAGCGACTAGACGATGGCAAGCAGCGGTGGGCCCGCCTGCCAATCAAGGCCAAGATCAGCCTCCTCCGGGAGGTACAGCAGGGTGCTCTGGACCAGGCTCCTCGCTGGGTGGACGCGGAGGCGAAGGCCAAGGGCCTGGACCCGGATTCCCCGCTGGTCGGGGCGGAGGCCTGGCTCGGCGGGCCCTACCCAGTGGTGGCCTGGATCACGGCGTCCATCCAGACGCTGACCGCCCTCGACACCGGCACGGACCTGCTTGAGCACGTCGAGGTGCACACTGGCATCGACGGCTCAACTATCGCCCGGGTCCTTCCCACCCACGTCTACGAGCAGCTGCTGTTCCATGGCGTGACCGCTGACGTGTGGATGCAGCCCGACGTGACCCCGGCGAACCTGCGGAGCACCATGGCGAGCCTCTACCGTGAGCAGAACCCGCCTGGCCGAGTCAGCCTGGTACTCGGAGCGGGCAACGTCTCCGCGATCGTCCCGCTGGACATCCTCGACCGGCTGGTCAACGTCGGCGACGTCGTGGTCTGCAAGATGAACCCAGTCAACGACTACCTCGGCCCCATCTTCGAAGACATCCTCGCCCCACTTGTCCGAGCTGGTTACCTGCAGTTCGCCTACGGCGGAGGAGACGTGGGCGAGTACCTCACCGGCCACGACCTCGTCGAAGCCATCCACATCACCGGCAGCGCCGGCACCCACGACGCCATCGTGTACGGCAGCGGCGAGGAGGGCCGACAGGCCAAGGCAGCCGGCCAGCAGCGCACAACGAAGGAAATCACCTCCGAGCTTGGCGGCGTCGGCGGAACGATCGTGCTGCCCGGCCCCTGGACCGATGCGGACTTCCGCTACCAGGCCGAGCACATCGTCACCCAGAAGCTGCACAACTCCGGACACAACTGCGTGGCCAGCCAGGTCCTCATTCTCCCTGAGCAATGGGCCGGCAGCCGCCGTCTGCTCAACGAGGTGCGCCGCCAGCTGCACGAGTCGGAGTCGCGTGACGCCTACTACCCGGGCACCGAGCAGCGGTTAGCCGCGATCCGGGAAACAGCCCCAGACGCCGAAGTACTCGGTCAGGCGACTACCCGGCTTCTTGTCGCCGACCTCGACGCGGGGCAAGAGCACCACGGCTTCCGCACCGAGTTCTTCGGGCCAGCCATGGTAAGCACCAGCCTTCCCGGGGACTCGCAGGAGTTCCTGCGCCGAGCGGTCGGATTCTGCAACGACCAGCTGTACGGGACGCTGTCGGTGAACCTCATCGTGCACCCGAAGACAGAGCAGAAGCTCGGAAGTCGACTCGACCAGGCCATCGCCGAGTTGCGCTACGGCGGCATCGGGATCAACGTGTGGGTCGGCGCAGCCTTCCTGCTGTCCCGCGCTGCCTGGGGCGCTTACCCCGGCCACACATACGACGACGTGCAGTCGGGGATCGGCGTCGTGCACAACGCGCTGATGTTCGAAAAGCCAGCCAAGACCGTCGTCTCCGCTCCGTTCCACCCGTTCCCTCGCTCGGCCCGGCACGGGCAGCTAGCGCTGTTCCCCAAGCCGCCGTGGTTCCTGACCAACAAGACTGCGGCAACGACCGCGCGCCGACTCACCCATTTCGCAGCCAAGCCGACGGCCTCGCAACTGCCGTCGCTATTCGCATCTGCTCTGCGGGGTTGAGCCTGGCCGAAGTCCTTCGCCGTCACGTCGGGACCCGAACAGCGGCCCCAGGCCCCAGGTATTCCTGCACGGACCGGACGCCTTCCTCGACGACCTCAACTCAGCCTGCCGGTGGCAGCGGCTGGACCTAGCGGGCGTTCCCCAGGACGTGGCGGGGTTC
>SL_3KL_010_SEDDRAFT_10005110_pt1 | contig 11826 bp, 7 predicted proteins | sample SodLakKL_010_SED_2_FD_10381 | JGI IMG/M metagenome (IMG submission 10381)
CTTACAATTATCTGCTTTGCGATGAAGTGGGCCTGGGAAAAACCATCGAGGCCGGCCTGGCAATCCGTTCGCTGTATTTGGCCGGCCTCGTCAAAAGGGTCCTGGTTGCCCCACCGGCAAGCCTCACCCAGCAGTGGCAACGGGAAATGGCCTATAAGTTTTTGCTTCCCTTTGCCCTCGTCAAAGGCGGCAGCAGCGTAAAACATGATTACCTTTATCCGGTTGAAGAAAACCGCATCGGTTTCCGGATGTATGACCCCGATCTGTGTATTGTCTCTACAGGCCTTATGAGTAGAATCCAAAGGCTTAAAGAGCTTGAAAAGACCATGCCTTTTGATCTTGCTCTGGTGGATGAAGCGCACTACGCGCGGAGAAAATCCCCTGGAAACGGAGAGCGTACTGCCGCCAGGTTTGGACAGCTTTTTACCGCAATCCGGGATCATTTGAGTTCCCGGACAAAATGCCTTTGGCTGGCCACCGCAACCCCCATGCAGCTTGACTGGATCGAAGTTTTCGATCTGCTGTATCTTGCCGGCAGGGTTGCCCACTTCCAGCAGGATCCCACTTTGACATGGGCTTATTACAGCGCATTGGGCAAACTGGTGCAGCATCAGCAAATGGACACCCATGAATGGGAATTTCTGCGCAAGGCCATCTCTTCGGTAGAATCTTATGATCCCTTTTTGTGGGCTTTTTTTCATAATGCCGTCATCGATGGCCGTATCCGGTCGGTATCCAAACAATGGCTTGACCATAATCAAAAACCCAGAGGATCTGATCTTAAAAATATCCAGCGTTTGATTTTTTCTGCAGCTCCATTATCACGGGTCATGCTTCGCCATACACGACCTTTATTGGAAATATACCGGAGCAAAGGACAACTGAAAGAGAACCTGGCCACAAGAGAAATACTGCCTATTCCCAAAATCATGTTAAAGGGTGTTGAAAAAACAGCTTATGATTCCCTGGAAGCTTATTGCAAGGACTTAACCAAACAGATTGAAACCAACAGCAGAGACAAAAAATGGAAAACCAGTCTTGGTTTTTATCTTAGTTTTTTAAGGCTCAGGCTGGCCTCCAGCACTTTTGCCCTGAGAGAAACCCTGAAACGGCGCAAAGAACGGGTTGCCATGACCCGGGCTTATCTGGTCACTGCTGAATATGCGGACAGCGTGCTTGAAACAGAAGATGAAGTGTTTGGCGATTATGAAGACCTGGATGAAAAAGTTATTGAGTCACTTTTGAAAAATCGGACACCCGGGGATTTGAAATGGGAAGAGGCCAGGCTGGAAGATATGCTGGAACCGCTGAAAGATTTAACCCGGATGCCCCTCAAGATGACAGAACTGCTTTCTGTGCTTCAAAAAAGGCGTCTTTCAGGCTTAAGAATCAAACAAACGGTTATTTTCACAAGATTTTACGATACACTCACAGATATCGTGAAACGCCTTCGCCGAATTGATCCCGCCATGTTGATCGGCACCTATTCCGGCAAAGGCGGCCAGTATGTGGAGCCTGGGAGCAATCGGCTTCGAGGAGTTGACCGCGAGGAGATCAAACACCGGTTCTGCAGGGGTCAAATCGATGTTCTTGTTTGCACGGATGCGGCGGCAGAAGGGTTGAACCTTCAAACGGCGGACCTTATTGTCAACTATGATTTGCCCTGGAATCCCATGAAAGTAGAACAGCGTATCGGTCGGATCGACCGTATCGGCCAGATACATCCCAGGATATACGTATTGAATCTTTGTTATCTGGATTCAGCAGAACAGATTGTCTATGACCGTTTGTTAAAGAGGCTGGCTCAGGCCGGTGATGTGGTGGGCATGCAACAGATTTCCCTGCTTCCGGTAAAGGAGGAAGAATTTGCCGAACTGGCAGCAGGAACACTTAAAGAACCGGTACTTTTAAAAAGGACCAGACAGCGAATAAGGCTTCAGAAACAGCGTACCGAAAGCATGGAAATTCCGGCAGATCAGCTATATGATATCTACATCCGGTTAAAAGACCTGCAGAAAAAAACCCCTCCACCAATCACACTTGACAATATCTGGCATTTTCTGACGACTTCAGAGTATCTTGAAAATCTTGGCGCTGAAATCTCAGCCGAGCATCCTGTCTTAAAACTTCGGGGCATTGAAAATGTTGCCGACAATACAGTAATAACAGTTAGCCGGGATATATACGAAAAAGGTATGCCGGGCGTTGAGCAGCCCATTTATTTTGCATCTTATGGAGATACGGTTTTTGAACAGGTTTTACAACACTTTCAACAATACGACTTGCCGGATTGCGTGGTTCGCATTACAGAAGAAGTCCCTGACATTAATGTAACCGTTATTGCCTATACCGCAGCTTGTACTAATGAGAATGGTGAGCCGGAAACAAAGCTGTTAGCGAATTTTTCAGATACCCTGGAAATTGACCTGGATGAAAAACAAACACTTACTGAAACCCAATTATCATGGGCAAGACAAAAACTCCATGAAATGGTTCGTTCCGAGTTTGATCCCTCCCGCAGCATTGAAAGACTGGTCAGAAGTAATGAACGTGCCGGAAGGGCTCATGCGATACTGAATCTGATGATTGCAGACAGTCTGTTCCCGGGTATAAATGCCATGGAAACCGATAATTTCTGGCAATCTGTTAAAAACCTGGATGAAATTATCGCCGGACGTAACCAGTTAATGGTCTCCAAAATACCCTCATATTTGCTGGCCAAAATTCAAAAGGATCTTTTGTTTGATATATATGTACCCCAAACCGCCGACACAGCTGCACCTACCTTGCCGATCGTTTTAATCAAATGCGGCATTAATTCAGCCTGCCGTCTTGCTGACAGCCTTAAAGAAAAAAAATCGGATCTGACCATCGGAAAGGTCAAAACCAGAATAAAACGAGAAATAAGCAAATATTTAAAGATAGAAGCTGCAGGATAAAAAAATTCATTTTCAATCAATTGGTTCTGGTGAATCGGCATCCTTCAGTATCGCATATGAGAATATCCATTTGCATTCGAAGCGCACCTTGGTTTCCAATGCACAGAGACTCTTGCCTGCGCAGGGTAAATTTAGAGTCTATTTGCTCCTCAAGCCAACGTGCAACAAAAAGTTCAAAAAGCCGGCTCATATCAATGAGAAATGGAATCATCGAACGGTCGCCAGCATCCAGCGTGGGACCAGTGTTTTCAAGAAAGAACCGACACATTTTGTGCAATACATCATAGTCAGCGTTTAACCGATTATAGGTTCGATTTATGCAGTCAAGGCTGGAAAAAAAATTCAGATTTATTACATGGCGAAAGGTTCGGTCTGCTTTTTGAACCAGTTTTGAGGGCTTCTCTCTTGAGATCAGGCCGCTCCGCGCAATATTATGCAGAGTCCATGCAACAATCTGGTTGTCTTCAATATCAATGGTATGGTTTTCCGAATAACAGGCAATTTTAGATTTCACAGGGGTACGGCAAAGAGAAGCAATGTCGATTCTACCGCGAACAAAAGAATCTGATGCATATTCTTCAATGTATGTTCTGTAAAGTCCTTCCCGGACTCTTTTGAGAACACGCTCAGCCAGAATGGCAGCAAGACGTTCATAAAAATCTTTTATGGACTCCATGTCATAAAGCCCCTCAAGCAACCTGAAAGAGCGAAGATCATAAGCGTATTCCAGCATGCCGAAAAGATTTGCCAATGGAACTTTTGGTTTCAACGATATGCCACCATATTTGCCAAGTGGGATATAGCCTACCCACCCTTTTGAAGTAAGCTGCCAAAGGTTATTTGTTTTCGGAGTAGGCCATTCCACCGTAACCTTGTCACCAAATTGGATGTGAATGTGATGGGCCTCTCTTTCCGGAAGTTTTTCAGCATCCAGCGCATGGGTCTGAAATTCCACCAATGTTATTGTCACAACCTCGGTCATGGTTCAATTTTTCCCCTTATTTTTTCCCATCTGAAAGCATTTACCGTCTCAGGTTGTGCAAAAAAGTATTCTTCCAGATACGTCTCAATTTCCATCCGCCATATTTGTTCTATTTTGTCGGGAAGATCATGGACCATAAAAAACGAGATACCCAGAGAGAAATTCTTGTCGTTGATTTTTGTATTAATTTCATGGAGTACTGAAACAAGGCCATCTGCGTTGAAACCTTGTTTGGCCTGAAAATTTTTTAAAAGGTCATATTCCGGGAAAAGTTCAATAAAAGCAAAACGTCTCCGCAGTGCAAAATCCACGAGTGCAATGGATCGGTCTGCGGTGTTCATGGTACCGATAATCCTTACATTGGAAGGTATTGAAAAATTGACACCGTTGGCAAGCTGTATCTCTTTATCTCTATATTCCAAAAGATACATGAGTTCTCCAAAAACACGGGAGAGATTGGCTCGGTTTATTTCATCAATTATCAGAACACACGGGCTATCAGTGAGTTGCGCTCGTTTGCAAAATGACAGGAATCTTCCTGGTTTCAGTTCAAATAACAGACCGCCCTTTTCGTCTGTATCAGGACGGATTCCCTGCATAAATTCCTCGTAGGCATAAGCCGGATGAAACTGGATAAGTTCGACAAATCCGGGCCGCCGCCCACAATATGTCGAGCTATGTGATCTGCGATAAAGGTTTTGCCGGTACCGGGAGGACCATAAAAAATCGCCTGTCCTTTACGTTCGATTGCGGATCGCCAATCTTCGATTTTTGAAACAGAGAGACCTGTCGATTTGGCACATTGTTCAGCGGTAAATGGCGGAAACTCCATTGTTATTATAAATGGTTCATTTTCCTCGTCAATAATACCCCGAATGACCTCATACTCATCAGGGGTAAGACGAAAAAGGCTGCCCTGATTGTTAATCAAGGGTTCACATTTCACAAGTTCCGGAACAGTCTGAAGTTTTCTGAATGAAATTGGTGCTGGAAATTGCTCAACCTTCTCAATTTCGAAAGCCTCACCCTCCGGCCCATTATGTAAAGGCTTCGTAACTTTGAATAAAGCTGCAACCTGTCGAATTGGCAAAGTTATATATCCGACAAGTAAATCACCCGGTTTTACTTGCTGGAAATATTTGTACACCCGTCTTTTATTTCCCTTTGCGTTGTGGGAAGTATAAATTTCCCTTGTACCAACAGCAGGGGTTATAGGGTCCCATATCTTCGGATTGGCATTTAACCACCAATAAGAGATTTCTTCCGGAGTTTCGTTTTCGGCAGCATTCCTATTCCCTGGATTTTGGGTTTTCTCAAGCCATGCATCATGTGATATTATATAAAATGGTTTTCCAATTTGGTCACGGGTCTTTCGCATATACTCAAAATAAACAGCATAATTTTGCAGCATGGGGGGGACAATGCCTTTGCGAGCCAGGTAATCCCGATTTACATTATCAAGATTCAGGTATTCTTCAGGTGCTATCCAAAAAAGGCCCATGGTGATATTGTAATGAATGAATTTTAGATTGAGAACCGAATTAAAGGTATCTGCCTGAATCCTTCTATCAAGTGCCTCTTCAAAAAGAGACCACAATTTATCTACATCTTTTTCATCTCTATCCTTTTTGTATCTGATAAACCATGATCTTTGAGGGTTCACCACGGGTATGCCGGCAAAATCAGCAGGAATTGGACAACTGAGGCCCCACTTTTCAATGAGACGCCGAATTATTTCAATTCTGGTTTCTGTTTTTATGCTTCGATTGAAATTGGCAAAGAATGTAAAGGGGTCAATTTCAGCCAGGGGAATGCTTTGATCAAGTTCATCTTTGTCGGTAGTGGAAATCGTGGGAAATCCGTCCGCTTGCAGTTCATTAATAAATTCAAGAAGCTCATCTTGCCTGTGCCTGTAGTTTCTCAGCGTCTTTGCCAAAACACCATAGGTTTCCACCCAAGTGAATTTCTCTTCCATGCAGTTTTCCTTTACATTCTCTCTTCCCTTGGTTTTTGCGAGGCTTAAATGGGCAGAAAATATTTACTTTGCCGTACAACGTTTAGCGGTAAACTTTGCTCGCCTAAAGTTTTCCAAAAGAACTAGTTATAGCCAATACGTTATTTATGTTGGCAACTTATTTTCAGCCGAAAGCGGGATGCTGTATAAAACGGGGTTCAACTGAGCCTTTGCTCAAAATCTTAAAAATGAATTATCAAATTCATAAAGGAATTGTAAAGATAATTCAGGAAAATATTCCTGAAAGAAATTGCATTGGATCGATAATCTTAACGGATAACGAAACAAAGACCGGGAAGAGGATAAGTTTCAGCCTGTCATTTCAAAAAATCTGGTTCATTATCGGTAAAGATTTGGATTGGTATTCTTGAGAAAATGGATTTGTAAATACTTCAGTATCGGATAATTATCCTTGAAAAAGAAAAAACCTGGAACTCTCTTCATTAACCGCGCGAAGTAGGAGCTTCAGCTGGATGGATTTTATTACAGCTATTTCAGTGGCTCTACACCAAGATCATTGCATATCTTTCTGGCCAAAATATCCTTAATGTCTGAATGTCTCGGAATTGCAGACCGTTTTTTCAATCTCGGATTATGCCACCATGAATGTTTTCCACCTTCCCTCAATAGGGCACATCCCTGACTGCGAAGATACTTGAGAAGTGCGTTTCTCTTCATATCGCAATTTTTTCTTCCCTGTAGCCACTGCCTGCAGCAGCCAGCGCATCCTGACGATTGAATTCCAGGGCTTCTCTAAGCGTAACCTTCAAAGTTTCTTTTAGTTCCTCGTAGGATTTTTCTTGGCAGTTTACCCCAGGAACTTCTTCAATCCACCCTACCCACCAACCGTCTTCCTGTTTCACAACAGCTGTATAATGGTTCTGCATTGTAATTGCATCCTTTCCGGCAAAATGTTGCTGCTATCGCCCAAGGTGAACAGACTCGGACCGCTCTGGGCTTTTATCAAGGAGGTCAGAAGTCCGCCTTGAAATATAACAAATCTATAATATCAGGTTTCAGATTGTATTGATATCCTTTATCAAATTTCCTCTATGAATTTTCAGTATTGGATAATTATGGTTAACGTAAAAGCCACCGCCAATAAAGAACTGGAGTGATAGCGGAAAAGCCATTTTTCCATTGTAGCACCGGGTTATGATGTTAAGTATCACTTTTGGGGCCAATGAAAACCAGCATTGGATAAGATTGTGGTTCGGTTCACTCACACAATCTATCCTTGTTCGTTAGGCATGTTTTTTTCCTCTTTTTTATGGCCTCTTTGTAAAATCCCTGATATTCCGGAAGAATATGGTGCCTTCTCAAATATCCCAGCCCAGTTCTATTAGTGTAAACTTTTCCATTAATTCTCCACCGCATAACGCTTGGCCATGAAATAGGCCGATGATGAATTTTTTCAATATGTATAATGGCTTTTTGATGCTCCCCCTCTTCACCGGGATCAACAACCTTATATCGAGAATACTCACCATTACTATGATCGAGCACCGCATAATTAATTCTATGCCTCTCAAGGGGCCTATTTTGCGCCATTTCATCAAACGATTCATCGACGAAAGATTGGTGCTTGATATTCTTAAAAAAAATGTTTGCCCTGCAGTTTAAAAATTGATGTTCGTTGAATGCTTTAACATCGTGTATATGAGAAATGCTCGCCCAACCATTTTTATGAGAAATACTATAGACATCACCATCATATGCTATGCATATAACCTTTGGCGTGAGAGGAAGAAATAATAGATCACCAGAAGTTTCTAACCCAAAAGATCTAAATGCCGTAAAAATAATCCTTAGAACATTGGTTTTTTACTGGTGCTTTGGGGATGCACTTCTTCCTGTCTATATTAAAGACATTTATCGCTTTATTTTCACAGTTATGTGTAAATTCCCTGAGATAGCACCTCGGAACAAAGTGTTGGTTTTTATTTGAAGCCATAAACCAATAGAAACCTAAAGCGACTTTCTATGTATTTTTTACCTAACGCCGTGCCAAGCGCCCGGTTTGGAGGCGCACCGCGCCAGAAAACCGGTCCGCTTGCGCTACTGGTTAGCCATTTTTCCGATGCATCAACGTAGACAAAGCTTTAGATAATTCCGCTTCATCTTTCAGCGCCTGTGCCAATCGATCTGACAGCTCACTAAGAACCACCCTTACGCTACTGGCAAAATCCAAACATTCCTCATCAGACATAGCGTGAACACCTTTACTCAAAGCCCCATGCAGAAGTCGAACCGGACTATGTCCATTTATCAATAGGCTTTCCGGAATTGCATCTTTGGACATATCCAAAGCTTTTTGAAACTGAGTTTCAGCTATAGCAGCCTTGAGAGTTTTAAGGGTCTGGTCGGGAGCATTTATTTTTTCCGCAACCTTCACAATTTCTTTTAAGATTCTATTTTTCTGATTTTCAACAACTCTCCGGTAGTATATAAAAGCACCAATACCCAGTCCCTGATTCTCACATCTTCTTCCTTTAAGAAAAATCTCCCTATCCGGCCCAATTAGCTTTAATAGTATTGGAGGTGTTGGTGGGCCATAAGGGGGCATCTCGCCCAGCTTATAAAGCTCTCCTGTTGGGTTTCTTTGCTCGTCGATTCTTGCGGCAATAGAAAATGTTTTTACGGTCTTCTGGCAGTTTGAACATCTATATGTCAGATATAATAGCTGCCTGCTCGTTCGTAAAACGATTTCTCCGTGGCCGATGTAACGGAAAAACCTATTTCCATTGCAAGCTTCATGGCTGCAGTGAAGCTGAATTTCCGGCGTATTTAGAACGTCGTCTTTATAGCCCCCGGCATGGTATTTTCGCCCGCGCCCCAAATCAGAAATATGTACCAATTGGTTAGGGGGAACACTCTCCAAAAATTCTGCTGTTGTAAGATACTCAATTTCTTCCTCAAGCTCCTTTTGTTCCTCCTCTGAGCCCATCCTCAACTCCTATCTTCTTGTTGGCTAACGTTTAGCGTTTTATCCTGCGTCCCGCGCGATAGTTTTCAGTAAGAGTGGGTTTTCAGGCTCTTTCAATTTCTGTCGATAACTTATTTTCAGCCAAAAGCGGGATGGTGGATAAAACGAGGTTGAACTGAGCCTTTACTCAAAATCTTAAAAATGGATTATCAAATTCATAAAGGAATTGTAAAGATAATTCAGGAAGATATTCCTGAAAGAAATTGCGTTGGATCTATAATCTTCACGAATAATGAAACCAATGATCGGGAAGAGGATAAGTTTCAGCCTGGTCATTTTCAAAGAATCTGTTTCAGTCTCGGTAAAGAATTGTGTTGGTATCCTTGAGAAAATGGGCTTGTGAATACTTCAGTTTTGGATAATTATACTTAACAACAGCTGTTCCGAACGTGGGGCTGCAAACCATTTTATAAAATGACTACTTGTTTATGAGCGCAACAAAAATTTAATCGGTATGTGCAGCCGCTTTCGCCAGGCTTCTTCAGAATGTTCTTCACCCACAAATTTTCGTGTTTGCCAGTTTACTGAACTATAACCTTTGCTAATCATAATCTGATCAACTTTCAACTGATAAGGTTCATACAACGCATCTAGAGTTTCAGTTCCATAGTCGAAATATATGCGATGGTTTGTTGGATTTGGCAGATTTTGACGTAAGTATTCTATAAGCACATCTGGAATAGGATTTTTCTCATCTGTTAATGCCCCAATCCAGTGCGTTGACAAACAAGCCGCTCCACCAAAAACTTCAGGATACTCACATACAGCATAGATTGAAATCAATCCGCCCATGCTGGAACCCACAATGAATGTCCTCTCTACATTTGGCAATGTAGCATATCTACGGTCAATAAAAGGCTTCAATTCTTCAGTAATGAACTTAAGATAATTATCTGACCGAATATCGACTCCAAATAAAGGGGTTCCATCTTCTCGTTTGGTCTGTTTCAAAAACTTACGATATGCAACTGGAAGGTTCTCAAAAGGCTTTTGGGGGAAATAATCTGAGTGCCTGCTATCACTCGAATTCCAAATACCTACAACTATACAATGGGGAATTTTGCCTGTGCTACTCAATTCTTCCACAATTTCTGCCATCCCCCAAGACTGTTTGTTCCAGGTAATTGCTCCATCAAACAGCATTTGTCCGTCGTTCATATACAAAACAGCATATTCGCCATTCGATGGATAGTCTTCCGGTAGCCAAACATCGATATGCCGTGGTGGCACATAGGCCGACTCGAAGTTCTCAAGTCTTTCGATCCTGCCCTGTAAAACTTTAGGTATGGGATCGTATGGGCTGTCTTCTTGAAACTTATTCATTGCTACTTGATTTCTTTAATCACATAGATAAGTTGCTGTTTTAACTTTTTATCAACCTCATTAAGTTTCAATAAACCTATTTACATTCTGAGCACATTGAGATAAAGCGAGCAAAATTAATAATGGTTTATGCGGAGCTCTTTGCCCTCCGCGTTTCCACAAAGTTACCTTCTTGAAAAGATTGTTTATCTCCTCTATATTCATTTTTTGAATTTAACGTTGTTTTTCAGTGGGTGCGCGCTTTTTGCCGTCCCCTGCAGCAGCGAAGTTAGCCTCAATGTGTCCGGAATGTATTAAACTCTCCCGTTTTAAGTTCCATAGATGCATAAACCTCAAATAAATGAAGTTCTACTGAATTTTCAATTTCAACGACGGCAATAGAGCACTGCTCTATTCGCTTTTGCGAATCCTCAAACAAGGAACGAAATTTAAGGTCCGCCATGTTCTGTTCTCTTGTGCCACCAGGATCTCGCTGGCACTTGGCAATGTAATACGCCAAACTGCCACTAAAATGGCTGTTCGAAGTAAGATGTTGGAAAATGTATCCGCATAAAATTGGGAGCCTGTTGTTTCCATTCTGTCCCTATAAGACGCCGCTGGCAATCCTTTTAATAGCACACCAGGCCTTTAGTATATTGCCGCCCCAGCTGTTTCATTTGTCGTGTGTTATGCGGATCGGCATAAAAATCTCATTCTTATGATCCACCAACTGGATCTTTACAATATCAGAAATCAAGCACACTTGCATCCCATGTAACAAATTTGCAGATAATTCAAGTTTCGAATCGATTTTGTTGTGTCCCTGATGTATGCGTAAGTTTCACCAGTCGCTTCTATTTCATGGAAAATTGGCCAAATTTTATCGAAATCTTTTTTTGTCGCTTCTCTGATATTCATAATGATGATTTAAATAGCAAAACGAATTCAAAACTATAGGTCTCGCTTTTACTGATTTTACCCGAACTTTATGCGAAATTATATAATGTGGCAAACTTGGGCTAAGCAAACTTAATCGAAAAGTTCTTGGAAAAAATGTTCCATCGATGTGAATGCTCTCTGGGCCACCACAGGATGGTATTCGGCTCTTCCGGGCATGGACGCATAAGGATCGGTGAAAGAATGCACAGCCCCGCCATAATGGACCAATTGCCAGTCTACACCACCATCTCGCATTTCTCTGATGAATGTCTGAACCTGTTCATCCTGCACCAGCGGGTCGTCTGCGCCATGCAATACCAAGACCTTGGCTTTAATGTTTTTTGCGTCCGAGGTATCCGGGGTATCCAGGTTGCCGTGAAAGGAAACCACGCCTTTTATTTCTGTACCGCTGCGAGCCAGTTCCAGAACTACACCCCCGCCAAAACAAAAACCAATGGCAGAAATCCTGGAGGCATCTAGAGGTACTTCATTTGACTGGTCTTTAAACGCTGAAAGGGCAGCATTGACTCTTTTGCGCATCAACTCCCTGTTTTCACGGAGCTGGCTAGCGGCCACAGCGGCTTCACTGCTGTCCTTAGGACGGATATCACGACCATACATGTCAATCATGAAAACGACATATTTATCTCCTGCAACCCGGCTG
>SL_3KL_010_SEDDRAFT_10005111_pt1 | contig 11825 bp, 8 predicted proteins | sample SodLakKL_010_SED_2_FD_10381 | JGI IMG/M metagenome (IMG submission 10381)
GTGAAAAAGAAAGTGATCAGCGAAATAGAGGACCTGATATCAGGGGCTGACCTGTCAAACTAAAAGAAGAAGAGATGAACGTACATTTTTTGAGATCATGGCGCGCCGCAATGTTGCGCATAGTTGTTTTTTCCTTTGCTATTTCCCTGGCAGCCCCGCTTTATGCTGCAGATGAACCTGAGCGCATGGAGCCACCTTTCTGGTGGGCAGACATGATGCACAGCGAGCTGCAACTCATGGCGTACGGTGAAGGGATCGGTCATGCACGCGTGGAGATCGATTATCCGGGTGTAACCATAAAAGAGGTGGTGGCGGTGGAGAGCCCCAACTACCTGTTTATCTATCTCGACATAGAAGATGCCGTGCCGGGCAGCTTCCCGGTCCAATTTCTGAGGGATGGTGAACAGGTCTATGTATATAATTATGAACTCAGGGAGCGGGAACCCGGCAGCCGNTACAGGGAGGGCGTGAATGTGTCTGATGCTATGTACCTTCTCATGCCCGACCGTTTTGCCAACGGCGATCCATCACTTGATAACCAGCCGGACATGCTGGAACAAAGCAACCGTGATAACCCCGACGGCAGGCATGGCGGAGACATCCAGGGCGTTATTGATCATATTGACCATATCGCTGACATGGGCTTTACGTCTATATGGCTTAATCCTGTTTTGGAAAATGATCAGCCCAGATACAGCTATCATGGCTATGCCATTACAGATTTCTATAATGTCGATGCACGATTCGGCGGAAACGAGGCCTATCTGCAACTTATTGAAGAGGCCGGGGCGCGGGACATAAAAATCATTAAAGACCTTATCCTGAACCATTGCGGACATCATCACTGGTGGATGGAAGATCTCCCTTCGCAGGACTGGCTCAACATGTGGAATGGGTTTACGCGTACCACCTACCGCATGACAACTATTACAGATCCGCACGGGTCGCAATATGATTACGACCGGATGGTAAAGGGGTGGTTTGACACCAACATGCCTGATCTGAATCAGCAAAACCGTCTTCTGGCACATTATCTGAAGCAGAATAGCGTTTGGTGGATAGAATATGCAGGCATCCAGGCCATCCGTATGGACACGCAGCCCTATGCCGACCGGTTTTTTATGTCGGACTGGGCGAACTATATTCTGCATGAATACCCATATTTCATGATCATCGGCGAAGCCTGGCTGGGCATTCCCGCCATGGTAAGCTATTATCAGGGCGGCAAAGCCAACCACGACGGGTATGACTCACATTTTCCTTCGGTGTTTGACTTTGCATTGTATGATGACATAGGTCTTGCATTCAATGAGGAGCAGGGCTGGTCTACAGGTATGATGCGTCTGTATAACACGCTTGCTCAGGACTTCCTCTATCCTGACCCTTACAATCTGGTGATTTTTGGTGACAACCACGACACAGACCGGATCTTTACCCGGGTGGATGAAGATTTGGAGAAATTAAAGATGGCCCTGACCTTTCTGTTCACCACACGGGGTATCCCGCAGGTATATACGGGCGTTGAACTGCTTGAAACGGGCTATGAACATGACGGGCACGGGGAGTTGCGTACCAACTTCCCTGGCGGATGGCCTGATGATCCTGTTAACAAGTTTAACAGGGATGAGCGTACTGACGAGCAAAACATGATCGTGGACCACATCACAAAACTGTTACATTTCAGGAGTGCCACTCCCGCCGTCTATAATGGCTGGCTGTTGCAGTTTGTCCCGGAAGACAATGTATATGTGTACTTCAGGTATGATGAAGAGGATACCGTGATGGTTATCATGAATAATAACGACACCGACGTGCTGCTCGAGCTGGATCGTTTCCGGGAAGGCTGGGATGGTCGCCGGGCAGCAGAAGATGTGCTTACCGGTGAGGTGTACGACAGCTTTGATACCTGGTCTATCGATGCAAACACGGGTGTTGTGTTGCAGCTTTACTAATCGTGGCTGTTTTTTTTTAGACGTGATTTCCGGTATACAGCATGCCGGAGGGTCTTTTTTGAGCTGAGAAAAAACCTCCGCGACTTAACCGACACAATAGTATTGACACGACACTAGCCGGTGAATATGGTTTCCAGCACACTATGTGACTTGATTTCCGGCATGCCGGCCAGGTGGTGCCGGTAGTAGTCGATGGTTTTTTGCAACAGTGCTTTTCGCAGGTTTTTAGGTATTAAAAGCTTATCCTGGTCTTCCAGCGTTGAACCGGCGATAGTCGAGAAGGCCTGGCTTTCCTGCTTGTTGAGAATAATCGGGTTCTGTCCATCTCCCATGGTCTGAAAAACGCCCTCCCGGAGGTTAAAAAAGCAATGCCTGCTGTCGTAATTGTTTCTTGGCTGGAAGCCCAGGAATTTACTGAGCTTCAAAAGGAATACGAGGTGGTAGTTAGTTACTGGTTTTGTGGTGGCGTCCAGATGGAGCAGGGCTTTTCTCAGAAAAAGAAACAAGGTTTCATTGGCCTCCTGGTTTCTTAGTGCGTGAGAAAGGATTTCAGACAAAAAGATGGCCAGGCTTGTTTTCTCTATCTGTTCTGGTATGGTGTGATAGGCGTCAAGGAGTTGTATCTCTTTGATGTGGTTAAGGTTGGCCTTTTCTTTATGGGAGGCTACCATGTGCACGAGGGTAAGCGGCTGAAAAAGGTATTGTTTCCTTTTGGATTTAGACTTCCTTACACCGCGTACCAGGTAAGCCTGCGTGCCCAGCTCCCTGGTAAAGACATTTGAGATGATGCTTGTTTCGCCATATTTTATGGCATTGATCACGAGGCCCTCGGTGCTGCAGATCATGCCGGCAGGTTAGTTCATGAACATAATTTTGGTAACCATGGTTTCTTCGCCATCATCATTGGTAGAGAACACCAGATACACGCCGGTGGAGGGTCTGCGGCCCCGGAGGTCCTGGCCGTTCCATATGGCCTGGCCACCCTCGGCTACCGTTTCCCATACTAGGTTTCCGCTGATATCTGTAATCTTTACATTGGCATTTCTGACCAGGCCTTTTACGGCAATGTATCCGTCGTATCCTCTTCTAACCGGGTTGGGATAAGCATACACATCATCACTATGCCGTATTCCTGCCTCGGTGGCAAACCCGCGATATGATGCGAGGCCTCTGTCTGTGGCAAAGAAGACCTCCCCGTTTTTTTCGTTTACGGCAATGTCGAGGATGTTGTTTGACGGAAGCGGGCTATTGCCTTCGTTGAAGTGAAAGATGGTCTCCCGCCCGTCGGCCGAAAGAAGGAATGCTCCTGAGCGTTCTGTGCCAAACCACTTTTTGTTTGAGCCATCCACGGTGATGGCGGTTACTGTTTCTGTCTCCAGCAGGTATCCTGCAAAGCCATCTTCCTGTTCCACGATGATGCGGTGGGCATCAAAGGCATCACCATCAAAAGCCCTTCCTGGTGAGTAAAATACTCCGACGCCCTCTGCCGTGCCGATCCAAACATAACCATTGTGATCTACAGCCATGCTGTGCACCCTGCTCGAAGGCAGACCGCCGTTACCTGACTGGGTTCCAAGCCTTCGTGCATCGAAACTGTTTGTATGAGCCAGTGTATGCTCTTTGAACAGGAATAGGCCATTTCCATGGAGGTTTACCCATTTCTGGCCATGGTTGTCGATGATGAGGTTGCCTACCGTGGTTTGTGCTCCAAAGGTGCCACCGCTGCCAAAGGCCTTCCATTCGCCGTCAGGCAGTTTTACCGATAGGGGATGGTCTGTTTCTGAATTGGTAACCCATACATTACCGTCGCGGTCTACGGCCGCGCCACCTACTCTGAGGTAGTCGTCCAGTCCGGATCTTTTTTGCAACGTGCTGTTTGTTTCATCGTAAAGGTGGATGACGCCTTCAGTGCCTACCACGGCAAGGCCGCCAAACCAGGCCGACGCATAGGCTCTNTGNGGGTTTGAGGGGTCAACAGTTATGTCGACGATGTCNGTGACATTATCCAGGACGGGAAACTGTGAGCGCCTGTATCTGGTCCATTTCCCATTCTCAAAGAAATAATATCCATGTTGNTTCCATTCGTTGGATCCAATGTATGATTTNCCGCCGGGTGCTACCCAAATCCTGCCATCNGAGGCATCAAGGCTGAAGGCATTCGGGTAGTCCATGCCCTCCAGTACGATCTGCTCATAGCTTTGCGGTCCGTGCTGCTTCACGAGTCCGCGGCCGTTATCAGCAATCCAGAGTCNTCCTTCAGAATCATATAATGCATCCTGTGGTGTTGGGTCACCTGCATAGTAAGAGTCGAGCTGCTTTACGATGTCCAGGTTGTGATCAAAAACATCAAGTCTTTTTCCTGAGGCCACAATAAGCCTGTCATCGCTGCTTCGGACATACCGGATGGTGCTGTCATCGAAACCACCAGGAGGAGCCAGTTCGATCCAGTCGGTGCCATCGTGGAAAAGCAGGATGTCGTCGTCAGGCCCTTCGCGGGAAACAAAGACTTTTCCGGCATGCGACACGGCAAAATGAAAGGTCTCATCATCATCCCGTGTGACCTCCATGCGGTTCCAGTTTCGATAATCGGCCAGGTTGGCGGTTCCGGCATCCGCATAAAGCAGTCCGGCGTTGGTGGCAGCATAGATAAGGCTGTCGGTTACCAGCATATCGTTTACATTCACCATGCTTCCAAAAGGCCCAATAAACCAGGTGTCCAGTATCAGGCGGTTGGCTACATCCATTTCCACCACCCCAAAGTCGCAGGCAAGCAGCGCGCTTCCTTCGGTGATGATGATCTGGTTGATTGTTTTGCTTCCCAATATCGAGGCCTGCTTGATATCGGGGATATTGACGAACTGGCCGTTGCGCATCAGGTCCAGGTTGCCGTTTTCATACCCGATAATCAATAATTCCTCCTGNTGGTGCCAGCGGATGGCAGACAGGCCGAAATCGTTAAGGCCGTCTACTTTATTGATCCTCTTCATGCTCTGGTCGGCCTTGTTATAGGCCACCATCCCATAGGGTGTTGCTCCTATGATGTGCTGATTGGTTTCTTCCAGCCTGGTGATCTCATTGTTAGGCAGGTGGTGCCTCCAGCTGCCGATGGCGATGTCACTTGCATGGATCTTGTAACCGGCGAGGCAAAGGATTATGATGGACAGCAAAAATGTAGTAAAAACTCTTTGCATGTTTGTTATTCAGTTTTTCGATTAATGGTAACGCGGATGTCTGTCGTCAGAATATTTCACGGTTGAAATAGTCCCGTGGGGATTCAGATTCTTCCAGTTTTGAACAATCTGTTTCTATGGATGGCGGGCGAAGAGGTTTTTCAAAATCTTCCTTGCTGATGTTGATATCTTCATCATCATATAGCCTGGTCATGAATTTTGCCCAGATTGGCAGGGCGGTATTTGCTCCCTGACCGAGGCTGAGCGAGCGGAAACGTATACCACGGTCTTCACCGCCAACCCAGACTGTGCTGGCGAGTTCCGGGGTTATGCCAACGAACCAGCCATCGGAGTTGCTTTGTGTTGTACCTGTTTTGCCGGCGATAGGATGGTCAAAGCCGTACCTGAAGCTTAGCCTTCGTCCGGTACCTTCCGAAACAACCCCTTTCATGAGCTCAAGCATAAGCCATGCTGTTTCTTCATTCATGGCCTCCTGGCGTTCGGGCACAAAGGCTTCAATGAGGTTGCCGCTCTGATCTTCAATGTGTGTGATGAAATTCGGCTCTATGTAAACTCCTTTGTTGGCGTATGCAGCTTTGGCTCCTGCGACCTCAGAGAGTGACAAGTCGGGTGTTCCAAGTGCAATGGCGTAAACCGGGTCGATGTGGCTGGTTATGCCCATACGTCTTGTCAGCCTTACCAGTGCTTCGGGTGAGTATCTTTTCATTAAGAATGCCGACACGTAATTTACAGAGTTAGCCAGTGCCCATTGCAAGGTAACCATTTCGCCCTCGCGCGTATCGCTGGCATTTTTAGGTGTCCATAGTGTGCCGTCGTAAAGCTCAAAGCTAACCGGTGTATTGGGAACCTTGGTGCAAGGCCCAAATTCTCCCTCCTGCATTGCCAGGGTATAAAGGAAGGGCTTAAACACAGAACCTACCTGCCTTCGGCTACCCATGGCGTGGTCAAATTTGAAATGACGGAAATCATTTCCGCCCACATAGGCTTTGATGTGGCCCGTCTGGGGTTCAACGGCCATCATACCTGCATGGAGAAAGTGTTTGTGGTACCATATGGAGTCAAGAGGCGACATGATGGTGTCGATGTCTCCTTCCCAGGAGAATACACGCATGGGCACAGGCTCGTTGAAGTTTTCTTCGATTTCCTCCTCTGATGAGCCTTGTTGACGCAGACTGCGATACCGGTCAGACCTCCTGATTGTTCTGTTAATGTTTTCTTCAATTTGCTGTCTGCTCAGGTCGGTGTCATAAGGAGCATTGGTATATCCCTCCCAGTGGTCAAAAAACTCGGGCTGTAAGTAGTTGCCCATGTGTTCTCTTACAGCTGCTTCTGCGTGCTTTTGCATCCTTGAATCAATGGTGGTATATATCTTAAGCCCGTCGCGGTAAATGTCGTAAGGCGTACCATCTGGTTTCATGGTTGTTCTGCTCCACCGGTTAAGTTCCATGCGCAGCTGTTCTCTGAAATAGGTGGCAATTCCTGCATGATGATCCTGGACATGGAAGTCAGACATGTCCAGTGGGAGCTGTTTAAGGGAGTCGAGTTCTTCGGGCGTGATATACTGGTATCTTGCCATTTGGGTGAGCACCACCTGGCGGCGGTTGAATGCCCTTTCGGGGTTTCTGACCGGGTGATACCATGATGGGGCCTTCAGCATGCCTACGAGTATCGCTGCTTCTTCTTTTTTAAGCTCCAGTGGTGTGGTGTTAAAATATGTTTTAGCGGCTGACTTTATCCCAAAGGCATGGCTGCCAAAATCTACCGTGTTCAGATACATGGCTATGATCTCATCTTTGGTGTACCGGCGTTCCAGTCGCGCTGCGGTGACCCATTCCTTAAACTTGATGATGGCAATTTCAAATGCAGATGGATCCAGTTGCCTGGGAAACAGGTTTTTGGCCAGTTGCTGGCTCAGCGTGCTCCCTCCGCCGGCACTGCGCTGACCACCAATGATGTTGCGTATCAGGACACGGAAAACGCTTCGGATGTCCACTCCTGAATGATGTTGAAAACGGATGTCTTCAGCGGCAAGCAGTGCCTGTGTCATATTTTGGGAGATGTCCCCGTACTGAACATTGGAACGGTTATGTATATAGAAGGTGCCCAGCAACTCGCCATCTGCGGAATAAATTTCACTGGCAAGGTTGCTGCGGGGGTTCTCCAGCTCTTCAAATGATGGCATAAAGCCCCAAAGGCCAGCTGATATCGAAAAGAAAAGAAAGAAAACAAGCACCACAGGGGTGGCAAACAGCACCCAAAACAGCCTGGTATATTTTCGCTTCTTCGAAACTTTATGAGTCATGATTGAAGAATGTAATTTGTTAAAAAACGTGGCTCTCACGGAAATATTTTATTTCCTTTCAATACGGATGCCAATATCCGTTACCTCTGTCAGGGTGTCATGCCTCATGCCCTGTGCTACTCTGAAAGAATATGTTCCTGCCTCCGGGAACCACACATCATCCCTGAAAAGAAAACGGTTGGATTTAATTCTTCCAAAGCCTTTGCCTGTCCATGAACCGTCCCTTTCTGCCAGGATGCATTCTAAGGTGTCACGAAGGAGGCGACCCTGCGGAAACTCAATATCCATAAAAAGGAAAAGGTTGCGGTAGCCATAATCGGTGGTGTTCCGCACATCGAGATACAATTCGTGCAGTGCCAGGGTGTCATCCACAAACACATCGAACCGGAGTGTATCCTGGTAATACCATCCTGTTTCCTCCACGTTCAGGCTGTGATGATATACCGCCTTATCGCCGCATGAAGTTACCATCAGCAAGCTGATAAGTGTCATGGTCCAGGCCATAGGTTTCCCAGTGTTCATCAAGGTTATGATTATTTGTTTGACGGTTTGTTTTTTTTACGGCGCCGTCTGCTTTTCTTGCTTTTTTGCGGTTGGTCAAAACGGGTGAGACTGTCTTCAAGATCGTTGCCTGCATTATACAGGCTCTCCTTGCCGGTTTCTAAAGCCTGGCTTGCGTCCGTTAAGTCTTCGGGCTTCGCGTTGCGGGAATTCAAGGCAATGATCTCACTGGCTCGTTCCGCGGATATCATGACAATATGGTTTGGGGTGTCTTTGTATGAATACCCGATATGTCTTTTCAGCACGTCCATCTTTTGGTATGTGGCTGTTCCCTTTTTTGTGACAAGCTCTTTTGTGGTATCTGGGAAATCCTTAAGGACATCCTGGTAGCAACTGTTTTCATAGTTAATGCAGCACTTGAGCTTGCCGCATTGTCCGGCCAGCTTTTGTGGGTTCAGTGACAGCTGCTGTGTTCTGGCGCTGCTTGTTGACACTGACCGGAATTTGGTGAGCCAGCTGGCACAGCACAGTTCCCTTCCGCATGATCCTATACCTCCCAGCCTGCTCGCTTCCTGACGCATGCCAATCTGTCGCATCTCGATACGCACGCCAAAAGCATCTGCAAGTACACGGATGAGTTCACGAAAGTCAACCCTGTCGTCTGCGGTGTAGTAAAAGATGGCTTTGGTGCGGTCTCCCTGATACTCGACATCGCTGATCTTCATATCAAGGTTAAGCGAATTGGCAATCCCGTGAACGGAACATGGTGCTATCCTCCTGCTTGACAGCAGTGACCCACTTTTCAATATCGGAAACCTTGGCTCTACGGTATACTTTTTTCAGCTCCTCATGATCTGCCTTTACCTTCTTGGCTTTCATCTGAAGCTTTACCACTTCTCCGGTGAGGGTGACAATGCCAATGTCGTGGCCTGGTGAAGCCTCTACTGCCACAATGTCGCCGACCTTCAGGTCAAGATCTTGTGTGGCCCTGAAAAAATCCTTGCGGCTGTTTTTAAACCTTACTTCAACCAGGGCAGACCGTGTGCATGCTTCTGAAGGTTTTATGTTTTGAAGCCAGTCAAAAGCATCAAGCTTGTTGCATGAATGCCTGAAAACGTCGAGCTGTCGTGTATGTGGTTGCGGTACGGAACAACAGCCTCTTGTAAGAAACGATTGCTCGTGATGTTTTTCCAATGTAATGCTATTTTTAATTATTTACCGGACATCAAACGAGGGTGTCCAACCTGCAAAGATAGTAAAAATCATGATTTTAACCTGCCTTGACCTGCAATTGTCTGACCAGCTGAAATGAAAGATCGGTAAAAAGGATACGTGGGTTGGCGTTGCGTTCAAGGTGCATGATGGCCTCCTGGAATGCTTCTGCCAGCTGAATGGTGTTTTTGTGGTTCACAAATGGTGAGAACCCTTTAATGAAGGCCTGCTCGTCTCCTTCAAGCCTGACAAGGTGATCGAGCTTGTAATTGTTCAGCAGGCACATCCTGAAGATCTTCAAACCATAAAGCAAAAAAGATTTTTGCTTCTCCCTGCCTCCCTTTGCGGCAACCTCGACCCATCTGAGAATGGTTGCCACATCATTTTTAAAGCAATGCCGCATCCACTCCCTGAAAGATTCGAAGTCCGCAAGCTGTGTTTCATCCTGGTTGCTGAGTCGCAATGCTTCTATGATGCTGCCTCCTGAAAGAAAAGCAATTTGTTTGGCGCGTTTTTCTTCAAGGCCGTGGCGGTCTGTCAGTGCATGTAACACCTCAGATTCATCCGGAGCAGGCAGTTTCACCATCTGGGTGCGTGACAATATCGTGTTCAGCACCCTGTCCTTGTTTTCGGAGATCATTAAAAACAAGGTATTGGGCGGTGGCTCTTCCATCACCTTGAGAAGTTTGGGTGCTGCACTATGAAAGAGCTTTTCTATCATATACACAAAGATGATCTTATATTGGCTTTCGTAAGACTTCATTCCCAGCTTTTTAATGATGTCATTGCAGTCGCTGGCATTTATGATGGCCTGTTTGTTTTCCACACCCAGCTTCTGAAGCCATTGGTAATAGGTAAAATAGGGGTTTTCCAGCAGCATGCTTCGCCAGCGGTCGGTGAGCTTGCTGCTGACATCCTTTTTATGGACATCATTGGGCGCGGAGGGAAAAAAGAAATGAATGTCAGGGTGCCCCAGTTTGTCATATTTAACACAGGATGTACACGTTCCACATGCATCTTCCGGCCCCTTATTTTTGCAGTGAATATAGCGGGCATAGGCCATGGCAAGGGCAACTGCACCCGTGTCGTCTGCACCCAGAAAAAGTTGTGCATGGCTGATGCGGTTCTCATGTACGTGCTTTATCAGCTGCTGTATTATCCTCCTTTGTCCAATAACATTCTTAAACAACATATATCTATCTCTGTATCAAGATGAGCATAAAGATTAATTGCCAGGCATGGAGTCATCCGGCATGTTTATATTCACTGTAACAAACCTACAGTTTTTTTCGTATACAAAGACACACCAGCGAACTATTTTTTTGCTGGGGGCAATACGCAAAAATGAACATTTTGCTATTGTAAACGTTAATGAATACTCCAAAACAATAGCCAAATGAATCCGTCCTGAGGTGTAAAAAACAGATTATCAGGAAAATAAATAATATCTGATCAATGTATAATTTTTGTACCTTTGTGGGCTTTTTTAGAAACGAATTTTATCATTCATGAGTAAACAACGAAAAATAAGTCTTCTCTTCGTTGCCGTTCCTCTTCTCCTTTTTATTATGATCATGATTACCATCCGCGATTTTTCAGTGAAGGATGACATGGTTGAGGAAGAGAAGCCAGCAATGACGCAGCTTGATGAAATACTCGAACGTGGTTATATACGAGCCATCACAGATTATAACTCCACCAACTATTTTATTTACCGTGGCAAGCCGATGGGCTACCAGCTGGAGTTGTTGCAGCATTTTGCTGCTCATCTGGGGGTGGATCTGGAGCTGCAAATATCCAATGACCTGGAAAACAGCATTGACCTCCTTACTAATCAGCAGACCAGTGACCTGGTTGCAAAGAATATTACGGTTACAGGTGATCGCCGTGAAATGGTAGAATTTGCTCAACCGCACAGCCGTACACGGCAGGTTTTGGTACAGCGAAAACCGGATCATTGGTACAACATGCGTTCACATGACATAGAGGGCATGTTAATTCGCAGCCAGCTTGATCTGTCGGGTAAGACGGTTCATGTGCACAAGCATTCGGCACATGCTGCCAGGCTACAGCACCTTATGGATGAAATTGGCGACAGCATCCATATTGTGAAACGCAAGGAGGGTACTGAAACTCTTATTGAGGAAGTGGCCCGGGGAAAAATTGATTATACGGTAAGCGAGGATCATATAGCCCGGTTGCATGAAATTTATTATGCCAATATTGATGCCCGCACACCTGTCAGCTTTGAGCAGCATATGGCATGGGCTGTAAGGAAAGGGGAGGAGGAGCTTGTAGCAGCAGTCAATGATTGGTTATCGGATTTTAGTGGCAGTCCAATGTTTGCTGACATATATGACAAGTACTACAACAACCCCCGTAGTGTTTTTATTGCTAAAAGCGATCTGCATTCTCTGGGCGGGGGAAATATTTCCGTTTTTGATGATTATTTCAAGCGTTATGCTGATATCATAGGGTGGGACTGGCGTTTAATTGCTTCGTTGTCATATCAGGAGTCCAGATTCAATCCCTCGGCGGTTTCGTGGGCTGGTGCTTTTGGAATCATGCAGCTCATGCCGGCAACGGCCAGCTTTTTGAATGTAAGCTCAGAATCAGGGGTGCATGATCAGATCGCAGCTGGTGTACGGTACCTTAAGTGGCTGGATG
>SL_3KL_010_SEDDRAFT_10005112_pt1 | contig 11822 bp, 10 predicted proteins | sample SodLakKL_010_SED_2_FD_10381 | JGI IMG/M metagenome (IMG submission 10381)
GNCGGCGCAGTTTACCCACGGCGGTGTAGAGATTGTCCTCCACCATTCCCAGCTCATCCTCGGGCCACACGCGCTGGTAGAACGTTTCGTGAGTAACCACCTGGCCCGGTTCTTCCAGCAACAGAGTCAGGACTTTCAGCGGCATTTCCTGCAACGCGACGCGGTGACCGCGCTCATAGAGGGTTTGTTGCTCGGTATCCAGCTCGAACGCTCCGAAGCGCAGAACCCGAGCCGAATTGTCAAATGCCTGCTTCTCGCCCACGGCCACCTCCCAGCATGGTCTTTCGCGTTACGGGATCAGCCAGCACACCCAACCCTATGGTAGCGCAGACGCAAGCAGGAACGCATCGCGTTACAATCCCGGGTTCGCAAGCACTTCAATGCCCTGCCTTCCATATTTACCCGGACTCAGGCAACGAAAAAGGGAGTAAACAATGAGCAGCGAGCATCGCGAGTACTATGCCGCGCATGTCATGGACCGGGTCAACCAGATTCAGCTTGCGGTCATCGGAATCGGGATTGCCATACTGGCGATCAATTACCTGGGGCTGGTGGCGATCGAGTTCGATGTTCTACAAAGCGAGTACTACTGGCAGCGGTTGACGCTGCTGTTGCTGGTGATCGTGTTCGCTTCGTACACCGCGCTGGTCTACAACGCCTATCCGGTTCAAGCCCGAAGTTCCGAAGGCGCCAGATCACGGGTTGGATACCCACTGCGCGTGTACTCACTGTTTCTGCTTGATATCTTCCAGGTGACCCTGGCGGCCTGCATGTTCGGGGTGTTGTTCATCCCCGAAGCGGTTCAGCTGCTCGACAGCGACAATTGCATAGACGATTTCACCTCGGAAAAGTGTCTGGGCTTGCCCGAGTACGGCATCGAGATCATCTTCGCATTGGGTGCGCTTTGGCATCTTTCGGTCTCGGCCTGGTATGCGATCGCCGATGGTTTCAAAGTGCGAGACGTTCCGGTGCACGCGATTTTCGCCGCGGTCTATGTGGCCATGGCGCTGATCCATCAGGTGGGCTGGTTCGGAGTGTGGTCTGCGGCTGCCGGGTTCGCCCTGGTGTTGATCGCGCTGTTTGTCGTTCAGGGTCGTCGTTGGCTGGGCGAGTGACCGGGCAGCCACGAGTGCCTGCTAGAATCAAAGATACTCTGTAACGGTAATTTCGACCCGCCGGGTCAATGACACTCAAGGTAGGCCATATGAATTCTCGGATTTGCTTCTGGGCGGTCCCGTTTTGCATTGGGCTTGTGATCGGTGCGCCGATGCTCGCCCTTTCCGCGGACAAGAAACCGCTGGATCACGACGTTTACACCATCTGGAACCGTGTTTTTGATCAGGGCATCAGCCCGGACGGCGGTTGGGCGTATTGGGAAATGTCGCCGGAGCAGGCCGATGGCATGCTTGGGGTGCGCTCGGTCTCGATGGACCCAGAGTATGAGTTCGAGCGTGGACGTCACGCCGAGTTCAGCCGCGACAGTCGCCACCTGGTCTTCATGGTCCAGCCGAAATTCGAGGAGGCGCGCCAGGCGCGCCTGGATGACTTGCCGGACGAGGAAAAACCGAAGACAGCGTTGGCCGTCGTCGAACTGGACAGTGGCGAAAAGCACTCTTTCGAGCGGGTCCAGTCGTATTCCATGCCGAAGGAATCCGGGCGCTGGCTGGCCTACCTGCACGGGCTGATGCCCGATGCAGTCGACTCGGATGATGAGTCGGTCGAAGACGGTGACGAAGAAAATGACCAGGTTGAGCGTGATGATGATCAGGACCCGGGCACGACCCTGATCGTGCGCTCACTGGAAGATGACCGAAGCCTCGAGTTCGAGCATGTCGGTGAATATGCCTGGTCGGACGACGGACAGCACCTGGCGTTTACCCGAATCAGCCCGGAAGGCGATGAAGATGGTCTCTGGGTGCTTGACCCGGAATCCGGCGAAAAAAGCGAGGTGCTGACCGGCAAGGGCGAATACCGAAAGCCGGTATTTGACGAGGCTGGTGTGCAAGTGGCGTTCCTGGCTCGATTGCACGACGATGAGCGCCCCGATCATGCCTTTACCCTGTATCTGTGGACCCGCGAGGATGAGCGGACCCGGGTGCTGGCCGATGAATCTGCCGAGTTTCCGGAGGCGGATTGGCATGTCAGTCGGCATCGCGATCCGAAGTTCTCCGACAGTGGAGATCGGTTGTTTTTCGGCACTTCGCCGGATCCGGTGGACATGCCGGATCACGATGACAAGCTCGATGACGAGGTGGTCCGAGTCGATATCTGGCACTGGCAGGATGACTGGTTGCAGTCCATGCAACTGACTCGCCTGGATGAGGAGCGAGAGCGTACCTGGTTGGCGTTGGCGCACCTGAATGACGATGACCGCCTGGTGCAACTGGCGCGTCCGGACATTCCCGAAGTCGAGATCCCCGAGTCAGGTGATGGCGATTATCTGCTGGGGGTTTCGGACCTGCCTTACCGGCGCAAGATCTCCTGGGATTTTCCGGGCTATTTCGATATCTGGCGAATCGATGCCCGCGACGGTCAGGCTGAATTACTGGTCCAGGCGGTCCAGTTCCGGCCCCGGCTGTCTCCTCAGGGCCAGTATGCCCACTGGTGGGATCGCGATGAGCGGACCTGGAAGGCGCTCAGGCTGGCTGACCAGCAGCGTCTTGACCTGGGTCAGGCCATCGACACCCGTCTGGATGATCACACCAATGATCGCCCCTTTGCCGCCAACCCTTACGCGCCGGGATACTGGCTGAGCGATGAAAGCGCCTTCCTGATCCAGGACCGTCACGATATCTGGATGGTGGATCCACTCTCGCCGCGCACCCCGGAACTGCTCAGCCAGGGCCTGGGCGAGGATCGCGGCTGGAATCTGCGCCTGATCGACCTTGATCCGGATTCGGCTGGCCTCGAAGTCGATGGTCCGTGGTTGGCGAGCGCCTTCGAAGAAGACAACAAGGATCATGGTTTCGTGCGTATCGGTCCCGTCGGTCAGGATCCCCAAGTGCTGGTGATGTCGGCCCATCATTACGGCCGACCGGACAAGGCGGAGGACGCCGATCAACTGCTCGTGACCCGTGAGAACTTTCAGGAGTTTCCCGACATCTGGGTCGCGGATACCGAATTCCGGGAGCTCCATCGTCTGAGTCACGCCAATCCGCAGCAAGCTGAGTATCGCTGGGGTGATGTCTCGTTGCTGGAATGGCAGTCCAAGACCGGCAAGGACCACCAGGGCATGCTGTTTTTACCGGAGGATTTCGATGACTCTCGACAGTATCCGATGATCGTTTATTTTTATGAGCGCGACTCGCACCGACTTCACCATCATCGTGCTCCACAGGCTCATCGTTCGGTCATCATTCCGACCTTCTACACCAGCAATGACTACGTGGTATTCGTGCCCGATGTCTGGTATCGCGAGGGTTATCCGGGTGACAGCGCCATGGAGTCGATCATGCCCAAGGCACGGGCGCTGGCCGAGGAGCCGTGGATCGATGCCGATCGAATCGGTATCCAGGGCCATAGCTGGGCGGGCTACCAGATCGCCTACATGGTGACCCAGACCGATTTCTTCCGCGCTGCGGCCGGTGGCGCACCGGTGGCCAACATGACCAGCGCCTACGGCCAGATCCGCTGGCGAACCGGGCTGAGCCGCATGTTTCAGTACGAGCGCACCCAGAGCCGCCTGGGCAAGTCCCTGTGGGAGGATCGTGATTTGTACATTCACAACTCCCCGTTGTTCAAGGCCGATCACATCAACACCCCGTTGCTGATGATGCACAACGATGAGGATGGAGCCGTGCCGTGGGAGCAGGGCATCGAGCTGTTCGTGGCGTTGCGGCGCCTGAATCGCCCGGCCTGGCTGATCAACTACAATGACGAACCCCACTGGCCGACCACCTTTGCCAACCGCAAGGACTGGCAGATCCGTATGCAGCAATACTTTGATCATTACCTGAAGGACAAGCCAGCGCCGCGCTGGTTGCGGGAAGGGATTCCGGCCCTGGAAAAAGGAACAACGCTGGGCCTGGAGACTGATTAGCCCGGAGAACTTGACCTGATTCAATCGGTCAAAGTCGCAGTCAAACCAAGATCTCCAGTCCATGTCCGCTTGCGTTGAATATCGCCTTGATGAACAGGACCGGATCGTTTCCGTGGGTGGGGGCTGGGACGATTTTGCACGTGCCAACGATGGCGCACATTTGTGCGGCCAGGCGCTGCTGGGCAGTTCATTCTGGGATCATGTCACTGGCGAGTCGCTCAGCCAATTGCTGGGATTGATTTTTCGTCAGGTTCGTGAGCGCGGGGAGCCGATCACCGTTCCGTCACGATGTGACTCGCCCGAGATCGTCCGTCATCTCGAAGTCCGTATCCAGCCCCTTCCGGACCATTATCTGGAAATCCAGTCCTGTATCAACTCGGAAACACCCCGTACACAATGGCGCGGAGGGGATCGAGTCAGGATGCTGTTGCAGATGTGCAGTTGGTGCAACCGATTTCATGTCGAGGATCAGTGGCTGGAAATCGAGGAGGCGATCGAACGCCTCAGACTGGCTGACGCCGATTTCATTCCGCGCTCAAGCCATGGCATATGCCCGGATTGCGCCGATCTGCTGAAACAAAGCGCATAGTTTTTTCAGGTATTTTGCGGGTCCATTGCTCAGTGCCGCAGGTCGACCCGCCCTGAGAAGCGGGTCAGTTGCCAGGCCCTCGCCAGCAGCAGGTACCAGGCGGAAAATGCCGTGGTGCCGTGCCATTGCATGAGGTTATGCGCCACTGAGGGATCGTCCATCAGGGCATCGAAGATCACGCTGGCCACCGCCATACCCAGCACGATCACTGCAATCGCCAGCATGGCGCGTGGCAACCAGCGCGGGAGTTCTGCCGGACAACGTGACAGCAGCAGCGAGGCCAGGATGATTTTGGCCACCAGCGTGGCCGGAAAATAGGTGGTGATCACGGTCTGGCGTATGGCGTGATCGATTTCACCGGCTGAACCGATCAGGGCGATGTAGCAGATCAGCAGTATCGGGCTGGCCGTGCCGAGCACTTGAATGGCGACCTGTTGTACCCGGCTGGTGTGTCCCATCAGCTTCAGCCATTGCGCATTCAACCACCAGACCAGCATCAACAGCACGCCGACCGGAATGATGGTGGCCCGGAACACGAACACCGCCGGCTCCTGGCGACCCGAGGCGCTGATGCTGATGCAGCCGTCGATGAACACCCGGCAGTGCTCGACGAGGTCGAAACTGCGCGACAGCCACAACGAGATGGCCACGCCCGTGAAGGAGACGATGAAGATCAGCGCCGGGAATCGATGCACTTTCATGGTCGATTGCGCCGTCGCTCAAGCCACAGGGTCAGAAAATGCACGGGAAGATAAATCAGCACTGGCCAGGCCAGCGCCAGCACCACCAAGTATACCAATGGTGGCAGGAAATCCTGCTCCATGCCGAAGGGTGCATGCACCCAGTTGATGTTGCGTTCGGGATCGGTCAGCCAGTAGGTCAGGACAATCATCAGCCAGGTCAGCAGCGTTTGGTAGAGCAATGCCGGCGCCTGGTAACCAACCCGGAAAATCGCATAGCCGGCCACCAGTGGCAGTAACAGATGATAAAACGACAGCACCCGGGCCAGGTTCGGAAAGTCCGGGTCCAGCATGTAGGCGGTACCGCCGAACGGATGCCAACCGGTCAACCAGGCAATGGCCAGGTCGGTCCCCCAGAGCAGGCCGATCAGCACGACCGACAACCACTGCATGGACAGCAGCAGGCGACTTTCCAGCCACAGGCCGATCAGAATCAGGAAGCTGGCCATGTTGCACAGCCAGAAGTAATTTTCCGCGCCCAGCAGGATGGCGTAGGCCGGAGCCCAGAACAGGATCCAGGCAGTAAAGGCAAGTTTGATCCAGATTGGCAGTCGCTGGCCGGGCATCATCTCGCAATGACAGTCAGACCGACCTTTACCTTACCAGCAAACCTGCAAGGCGGTTCTATATGTTCCTGAGATCACCAATGACCTTGCGCCCGGATTCGATCATCGGACCCAGGGGTGAGGCCAAGTTGTCGTCGCGGGCAGCGGTTTCAAGCTCATTGAGCAAGCATTGTTCGTCCTCGGCAAAGCGAGCGGCAAGGGCGCGCACCTGGTCGGCATCCAGCCAGCCCGAAATCTGGTCGGCGATCTTGTGCAGATCGTTGAGCTCGGTATTCGCATCCCTGGGCAGAAGGTCGCGAGATCGGGTCAGTTCGTCAAGTCGGTTGGCCTGTTCGTCCAGCGCTTCGGCACGGTCGGTGAAGCGTTCAAGGGTTTCACCAGCATCAATCAGGTGCTCGATGGCATGGCGATAGCGATCGCCAAGTTGTCTGCTCAAGCGACCGGCCTCTAGCAGCGCGGCTTCGGTGTCCGAATGAATCAGGCTCATGCAGGTTCCTCAGGTGCAAAGATCTCCAGGGCGGCATGCTCGATACTGCAATGGACCGGTGTCGTCAGCAGGAACTCACCGTCGGCGGTGACTTCCATCTCGGGCTCGGCATCGATCTCGATCTCGCTGCAGCGCAGGTGGATGATGTTGTCGGCGTTGCGGGTCCGACCCCAGCGCAGGCTGTCGGCGTTGCCCAGCAGCTCCAGATTGGACTGATGCATTACGATCACCACATCCAGTTTGCCATCGTCAAGCTTGGCATCCTCCGAGATGGTCATGCCACCACCATAGTGTATGCCGTTGGCCACGGTGATCTGCACGCACTGGCAAATGTGCTCATGACCATTGACCCGGACGGTGGCGTTGAATCGCGGCTGGCGGCGAAAGGCCTTGACCAGGCCGACCAGGTAAGCCAGCACGCCCAGACGGGACTTGGTTTCGCCGTCCATTTCGCGCGTCATCTGTGGCCCCAGACCCATGCCGATGGCGTTGACGAAACTGACGTCATTTGCACGCGAGATATCGATGTGTCGGGTCTTGCCATCAACAACGATGGCAAACGCGCGTTCCAGATCCTCGGGGATGTCCAGCGAACGGGCCAGGTCATTGGCCGTGCCCAAAGGCAACAGGCCGACCGGTCGCTTGATTTCGAGCAACGCATCCAGCGCCAGGTTGAAGGTGCCGTCGCCGCCGCCGATGACCACCTGGTCGACTTCGGGGCCAATCTCGCGGATCAGGCGCGGCAGCTCTTCAGGGGTTTCAGGCCGTTCAAAGGTCAATTCGCCCAAGGCCTGGAAGCGTTCGACCAGTTCGTCGAGATCATCATCGCCACTGCGACTGCCCGGATTGGTAATCAACAGCGTCGAAGTACGCACTAGCGGTCCTTTTCTCGCTTGTCCCCCGCGACAACATGAATCGTTCTGAATGCGGCATTGAGCATACAGTAAAGCCCGTACAGAAGCAGTCCCGAGGCCATCAGGCCCAGCAGTACATCACCGTGGGTATCACTGCCGATTCGCCACATCGCAGAGGCAACGTCAATGACCTCGTCACTTGATGCGAACCAGCCGGCTCGCAGCAATGACCAGCCGATCAGAAAAAACAGCACCGATCGGGCGGCGATGCCGTAGCTGGAAAGCCACGCCATTGGGGCATGAAAACGGGCAATGAAGCCGATCTCCATCCACTTGTCGCGAAACGGCTGGTCCCAGGCACGCCAGAGTTGGTACAGGCCGGCCGCTATGACACCGGCGCCGATCAGGCCCAGCAGCCAGCGCCCACCCGGCCACCCGAGCGCGACTGCCGCAGCTTCTCCGGAGCGTTCCATTGAAGCGAGATCGGTCACCGCCGACAGCGTGACCAGCAACAGGCTGGAATACAGTCCGGCACTGCAGAGCAAGCCGATTCGGGAAATCAGTCCGCGTAGTCCGACACCACGTTCATCCGGATCGACAAATACCTGGTGCAGACGCCAGAAAACATGTGCCCCCAGCCCCACGGCCAACAGCCCGAAGCCCAGCCGACCCGGCAGTTCGCGACCGACCAGGTGTATAGCGCCTTCCGAGCCGGTCACTCGACCCTCGGCGAAACCAAACAGGGCCATCAGGGCGAGAATGCCGACTGCGGCAAAGATCAGACCCTTGGCTAAGTAGCCAATCCGGGCCAGGCTGGCCACCGAGAGGCGACCGGAGGTGGTCAGCAGTTTCACGACCGGGTCAGCTTCATTTCTTCGGCCAGCCATCGGCGCGTCAGCAGCAGGACCAGCGCGATCCAGGCCGCGCCCGCCAGCCATCCGGCCAGCACGTCGCTGGGCCAGTGTACGGCCAGGTAGACGCGGCTGGCGCCGGCGATGAAACTGGCCAGGACGGCCAGAATCAGCAGGTACAGGCGGCTGATCGTTCTGTGCATGCCGGCCGACAAAGCTAGAGCCAAAGTCACGTAGGTGATCAGAGCGCCCATGGCGTGACTGCTGGGAAATGAACTGGTAAAGGTCTGGGTGACCTGGGTGACCAGGTCGGGCCGTTCTTGCGAGAACAGCGATTTCAGACCGAAACTGGCCAGCGTGCCCAGGGAGATACTGGCTGCTGCAGCAACCAGAGTGCGCCAGCGTGCCGTCAGCGCGAGCCAGCCGAGCACGGCGAGGGTGACCAGGATCATCACGCTGATGCTTCCAAGAGCGGTCAGGTCACGCCCGGCCTCGCGCAACCATTCCGGGCCGCGAGGAAAAGTCTCCTCGCCGATATCAAGCAGGCTGGACAACAAGACCCGGTCAAGCGAGCGGCCCCAGTCGCTGGTGCTTGCCCAGGCGACCAGTACGAATCCGGCCACGGCGACTACCAGCAGGATGACTGCTAGGCTTGGGCGAATCGACTGATCCTGGTGCTCGGACTGGCTATGGGGCATCGACAGATCAGATTCGATCGGCGATTTCGTTCAGGGTGGCGGCCAAATCTCGCAACCGCCTGCGCTTGATGCGGTCATGGTCGGCGGACAATTCGACCAGTGCGTCGGCAAGGGTTGCCAATTCGATCGACAACTCATGATCACGCTCGGTATCTGCCAGGCGCTTATCGGCCAGGGCAAGCGCAGCATCGATTCGTTCGAGCATGTCCTCGGACAGGTGTCTGCCGCGAAAGAGCTGGTCGCGATAGGCGCGCGCGACCACCGGTTCGGCTGGCCATTGAACCTGGTATTGCTGTTGTGGATTGAAGGCATCGCCCTTGTTGGCCAGCAGGGCAGCCTGAATCTCGTGCTCGCTGAGATACTCACTGGGCACGAGCTCAAGCACATCCAGCCCACGCACGATCTCGGTGCCGTAGATGCGACCCCGGTACCAGTAGGTTGACCAGTAGCCCCCGGTCACCAGCGTTTCCTCGTCGATCGGGCCGCGATCGAAATAGGCGATCTCGATGGGATTGGACGGTGATGTGAAATCGAAGACTGAAACGCCACCCTGGTACCAGGCCTGGACCATGATGTCGCGCCCGGGCACCGGGACCAGCGAACCGTTGTGAGCGACACAGTTTTCCTGCTTGGTCTGCGGCGCCGGCATCTTGTAATAGCTGCGAAACACCAGCTCGTTGTCGATGATCTCGAAGATCGCATTGGCGCCCCAGTTGAGCGGGTCGGAGGCACGACAGCGTGGCCGAACGCCACCGCCCCATTCGTCGGTGAAGATCACCTTGGTGCCGTCATTGCTGAATGTGGCCGAATGCCAGTAGGCAAAGCTCGGGTCGACCACATCGTCGATACGCTCGGGGTTGACCGGGTCGGAAATGTCAAACAGGATGCCGTTGCCCGAGCACGCTCCGGCAGCAATCTGCAAGTCGGGGAAAACCGTGATGTCATGGCAGTGATTGGTCTCGGCGCTGACCTGAGTTTCCGGACCGTGATCGCCGCGTTCCCACAGTCCGGACAGGATGCCGGTCTCGGGATCGGAAAACACCGCCGGTGAATGAATGACGCGCGCCTGCTCTGGCTGCTCGATTGGGATTTCGATAACGTCGATGCGAAACAGCGCCGTGTCCTCGTCGCGATACGGGTCGGCATCCAGGCAGCCTTTCAGTTCCTCTTCATCGCGCACTGGAGCGGTGCCGGAGTTGTAGACAATCAGGCGATTGTCTTCACCGGGCCCGGCCACCACGGTGTGGGTATGCGAACCGCGACAGGTTTGCACGGCGCCGACCTGGCGCGGCAGCGCACGATCACTGATATCGAAGATTCGCAAGCCGCGGAAGCGCTCCTCGTTGACCTTGCCGGCCACGCCCTCCAGCCCACAGTCCACCCGGCCGCGCATCTGCTCGACCGACATGATCAGCAAATCGCCGACAACGGATACATCGCCCTGGCCGCCGGGGCAGACCACCGCACTGATCAGTTCCGGCTTGTCATCGTTGCCGATGTCATAGAGTTTGAAACCGTGATAATTGCCGACCACCAGCAGGTCATCGGCGAAGGCCATGTCGGTATTGGCGAAATCCAGAAGGGTGGGGCGCTGGCGCTCTTCGGTCGAATCGGTTTCATCGATTTCGGTGTCCTCCCCCTGAAGTTCACGCAATCGACTGGCCGGCAGGCCGGCCGGATTGTCCGGGTCGTAGAAACCGCTGGGCTTGGGCAGGGCGGTCAACAGCTCCATGTTCCAGATCGCCTCTTCGGCATCGCGAAAACCGGCGGCCAGACCCACCCTCGGGTCCGGCGAATAGCCGGCCAGCTTGATATTCATCCGGTCGATCTCGGCACGTTGATCGTTCTTGACGTCCGAGACAAACTCGTAGAGTGCCGGATCCTGGGCCGAACCCGGCGCTTCAAGCAGGTCCTCGACCATGATCAGCGCCCCCTCGTGGTGCTCGATCATCAATTCAAGAAATAATGTATCGAAGTCAGCACCGGAGGATTGTTCCAGTTCATCCATCTGTTCCGGCGTAGCCATACCGGCCATGGTGTGATGATGATGGGCGTGGTGGTGATGACGCCAGTCGCGCTCCGGCACCGGCTCATCCCGTTCGGCCAGCCACTGGCTCATGAACTCGATTTCGTCTTTCTGCGAAGACTCGATACGACGGGCCAGTTCGATCATGGTAGAGCGGCTGGTCCGATCCGCCACCAGCGCACTCATGTCCAGCGCCTGCTGATGATGCGGAATCATGTCACGCATGAAACGTACATCGGCCGCCGAATGACGCACACCGGCCAGACGAATCGCTTCGTCGGCAGCAATCACCCGACTGTCGTCACCGGGTTTGCCTGGCTGAACGATGGGCGGTTGGGCCTGAACGGCTACAGCGAAAAGCAAAAGGCAGACCAGGATCGGCCACCAGCGGGAATGCCGGCTACAGAAAAGTACATTCATGATCATCCATCAAACTCGTGTTAATTCATGCAGAGCACGATGCCCAGGATCCGACACCGTCGAGTCCGGTGAATCTACCAGATTCGGTGTCACGGTTCAGACTCGGGTTGTGCTGATGTCACCCGGCCAGCACGATTCGAACGTCGATACGGTGGCTTGACGGCTCGGTATCGAGGAGGATCTGGTTGGAAGGCAATGCCTGGCCATCGATTGACACGCTGACGCCGGCATCAGTGGTCGGGCCGGTGTCCTGGATATAGTGGATGCGGTATTCGCTGCCGCGAAGCGAAAGGGTCACCGAACATTCCTGCCACTCCGGCGGCAGGCAGGGTTCAATGATCAACTGCTCGCCATCAATCTGCAGACCGAACAGCGCCTCGATTCCTGCCCGATACAACCAGGCCGCGGCCCCGGTGTACCAGGACCAGCCGCCGCGGCCTCGGTTTTCACCCTGGGAATAAATGTCACCGGCCAGCACGTAGGGTTCAAGCCGGTAGCGTCGGGCTTCGTCAGGTGTCGGGGCGCGCCGGATCGGATCGAGCAGGCGGAACA
>SL_3KL_010_SEDDRAFT_10005113_pt1 | contig 11821 bp, 7 predicted proteins | sample SodLakKL_010_SED_2_FD_10381 | JGI IMG/M metagenome (IMG submission 10381)
GTTGGTATTGAGTTCTGGTTATTTTCATCGTTGCTTCACCCAATACAGATACAAACCCCGTACCAACCGGACATACTGTCAAATATTATCTGTNATNCTGTTCAAATTACAGACTTCCTCCCACAAAATGGCAGGTATCCGAACTCCGTTCGATTATTTCTGTCATAAAGTCTGACAATTTTTCAGATTGCCCTCGGGCAGCTGCAGTCAACCAGGTGCAAATGGCAAATCATTTCCGACACTATCTGCCCTGCCAGGTCGCCTTCCACTCCTTGGTAATCAAAAATGCCATCTCCAGGCTTTGCTGGTAATTCAGGCGGGGGTCACAGAATGTTTTGTAATTGCGTTTGAGCCCTTCCGCACGGAGTCCGTTGGCACCGCCCACACATTCGGTCACATTGTCACCGGTCAATTCCAGATGTACTCCGCCCAGGAATGTACCTTCGTTGCGATGCACTTCAAAAGTCTGTTTGATCTCACTCAGAATGTCATTAAAACTTCTTGTCTTGATGTTTTCGTCTGTGGCATACGTATTACCATGCATTGGATCACAGCTCCAGATTACTTTCAAGCCGGCCTTGTTTACGGAGCGGATCAGCTCCGGAAGCATTGATGCAACATTGTCCTTGCCCATCCGGGTGATGAGCGTCACCTTTCCTTCGGTATTGTCCGGATTCAGCTTTTCGATCAGGCGGATGATATCATCCGCTTCAAATGGCGGACCCACCTTGATGCCAATGGGATTACGTATACCACGAAAATACTCGACATGTGCTCCATCGAGATCGCGGGTACGATTGCCCAGCCAGGGCATGTGCGTACTCAGATTGTACCAGCCCTTGTTGTGCGGAACCTGCTGGGTCTGTGCCGAGTCGTAATAAAGATTGAGGGCTTCATGCGATGTGTGAATGCGTACCTGTTTCATCGCATCAATGCTGTGGTTTGATATCGTCTCCACAAACCGCACTGCATTTGTGATCGACCTCACCATCGACTCATACTCCTTGTAGTACTTGTTTCGACGCATGAAATCAAGCTCCCAGTACTCGGGATGATTCAGGTTTGCAAACCCTTTGCCTTCTGTCAGGGACCGAATGAAGTTCAGTGTCAATGCCGAGAGCTTGTATCCCTCCAGAAGCCTTTTTGGATTGGATATGCGAGCGGCCTCATCCTGCTCAAATCTGTTGAACAGATCGCCCCGGTATGACGGGATTTCCTGACCGGCCACCTTCTCCAGGGCCTTTGACCGTGGCTTCGCGTACTGGCCTGCAATTCGTCCAACACGGATGACCGGAATATGCAGCTCATGGATCAAAATAAAACTCATCTGAAGCAGCACTTTCAACAGGTTCACCGTCTGCGGGGCGTTGCAATTATCAAATACTTCGGCGCAATCACCGCCCTGCAGCAAAAATGCCTTGCCACGTGATGCCATCGCGAGCTGATCGCGAAGATCTTCAATCTCCCATGAGTTAACCAGCGGGGGATAGCTTTTCAGCTCATTGTATACACTCTTCAGGAGTTTCTGATTCTTGTATTCCGGAAGCTGTTTGATCGGAAATGATTGCCATGAAGTCGGACTCCAGGGCTTGATACTCGTTTGTTCCACAGTCAGTTACATATGATTCGTAATAGAAAACATGCCGGTTACCTGATAACGTCACAAAAATGGTGTGAAGTGCATCCGTTTTTGGATAATGATGGACTCCGACAATCGACTCGATAACATTTAAGATATAAAAACTATATGAAATCGGCAGGAGGTAATAAAAGAAACCCCGGCGCCAACTCTTTCGACATGAAAGTGTCGACCCGGGGCCTTACCTGCTGCGGCTAATATTATGGATGATCGCTATTCTTTTTTCTTGTCGTCCTCGTCATCCACAACCTCGAATTCTGCATCGACAGTGTCGCTGTCTTCTTTTGAAGACCCGCTGCTCTCATCGGCTTTTTCACCGGTCTGACCGGCTTCAGCACTATCAGCGCCTTGCTGGGCCTGTTGTGTAGCCTGATAGAGTTCCGAAGATGCGTCAGACCATGCCTTATTCAGCTCTTCCATGGCGGGTTCGAGCTCGTCCACATTTTCTTCCTTGTGGAGTTTCTCCAGCTTTTCAACAGCTTGTTGAATATTGGATTTATTCTGTTCGGAGAGTTTGTCCCCGTATTCCTCAAGTTGTTTTTTAGTCGAGAAGATGAGGCCGTCGGCCTTGTTCAGTACTTCCACTTTTTCACGCAGCTTCTTGTCCTCATCGGCATGCTCTTCAGCTGCTTTTTTCATATTTTCGATCTCTTCATCGGAGAGTCCGGAGCTGGCCTCAATGCGGATGCTCTGTTCCTTGCCGGTACCCTTATCCTTGGCACCGACACTCAGCACACCGTTGGCATCGATATCAAATGTGACTTCGATCTGCGGAACACCACGAGGTGCCGGTGGAATGCCATCCAGATGGAAGCGTCCGAGTGTACGGTTATCATTAGCCTTGACACGCTCTCCTTGCAGCACATGTATTTCCACACTGGACTGGTTGTCAGCAGCCGTGGAAAAGGTCTCTGTTTTGCTGGTTGGGATGGTGGTATTTGCTTCGATAAGCTTGGTCATAACACCGCCAAGAGTTTCAATACCCAGTGTAAGCGGATTGACATCCAGAAGCACAACGTCTTTCACATCACCGGAGAAGACACCGCCCTGGATAGCTGCCCCAATGGCTACCACCTCATCCGGGTTTACACCTTTGCTTGGCTCCTTCTCAAAAAACTCCTTTACTACTTCCTGAATTTTGGGGATCCTTGTTGATCCACCCACCAGAATTACCTGATCAATTTCCGATTTTTTGAGCTTGGCACCCTTTAATGCCTTTTCGCAAGGGGTGAGTGTCCGCTTCACGAGTTTTTCTACCAGTTGCTCGAATTTGGAGCGGGTCAGGTCAATGCTGAGATGTCGCGGACCGGAGTTATCGGCCGTAATAAACGGCAGGTTCACATTTGTCTTTTGTGAACTGGATAGCTCAACCTTTGCTTTCTCAGCTGCATCCCGAAGACGCTGAAGCGCCATGGGATCCTTCTTCAGATCTATTCCGTCACTTTTCCGGAACTCCTCCACGAGATAATCCAGAATGCGGGTGTCGAAGTCATCACCGCCAAGATGTGTATCGCCGTCGGTGGATTTCACTTCAAATACACCGTCACCCAGTTCAAGAATGGAGATATCAAACGTACCACCACCAAGGTCAAAGACCGCGATGGTCATGCTTTTATCCTTTTTGTCGAGACCGTATGCCAGCGATGCGGCAGTCGGCTCGTTGATGATTCGCTTGACATCCAGGCCGGCAATTTTTCCGGCTTCCTGTGTCGCCTTGCGCTGGGCATCGTTGAAGTATGCAGGGACAGTGATTACCGCCTCTGTCACTTTTTCACCCAGATACTCCTCTGCGGTCTGTTTCATTTTCTGGAGGACCATTGCAGAGATTTCCTGTGGTGCATAGGTCCGCTCGCCGATATCGACACGGGCCGTCCCATCGTCCGCTTTTACAATCTTGTATGAGATCGTCTTCTGCTCTTCTTTCACCTCATCATAAAAACGGCCCATGAATCTCTTGATAGACGAGATCGTTTTATCCGGGTTGGTAATGGCCTGACGTTTGGCAGGGGCTCCCACCAGACGCTCTCCGTCTTTCGAAAAGGCAACAACCGAGGGTGTGGTTCTTCCTCCTTCGGAATTCTGAATTACAACCGGCTCATTGCCTTCCATCACCGAAACGCAGGAGTTCGTTGTCCCAAGGTCTATTCCAATAATCTTTCCCATAACTGATGTTCTGTTTGTTTTTTAAATTCCAATTAACATTCGTGAAGTAACAAATTCGAAGTAACAAATTCTATTACTTTTGCCCTACCATAAAGCAACAACAGTGCCAGAGCATGATAATGGTTCAAGATCTGCCGAATTGTCAGAGCAGCAGGGATGAGGCGGGCTAAATATGTGCCAGACTGTCCAGGTGAGACCAGAATTCAGGATAGGAAACCGCGGCCGCTTCAGCATTTTTAATTTCCGACACACCATCGGACTTAAGGGACAGAATGGCAGCGGACATGGCGATTCTGTGATCATGGCAGCTGTCATGCTGAGCTGCACGGATCTTTCGCTTCGGATCGCCATAAATTGTCAGGCCGCCCGCATGCGCTTCCACTCGTACCCCACCCGCTTCCAGGACATTCTGGATGGCCGCAAGACGGTCGCTTTCCTTGAATCGCAATTCTTCGGCTCCGGTGATTCGGGATACACCGTCAGCAAAAGCCATCGCCACACACAACACTGGCAGTTCATCAATGGCATTGGGTATCTCTTCAGGGTGGATATCGGCGGGACTCAGTTTCGCAGATCTGACCCGCAACGTGGCTACAGGCTCCTTTCCGGCTTTTTTCATCATCTCCATCTCAATNTCAGCTCCCATTCGGCGAAGAATGTGGAGAGCGGCGCACCGGGTAGGATTCACACCTGATGAAGGCATAACAATTTCAGAATCTTCCAGGATAGAAGCTGCCACAAGCCAAAAGGCGGCTGCGGAGAAATCTCCCGGTATTTCAAGGTTCTGAGGCGGTATGGCAATTCCCCGGTTGCTGGAAATAATATGCTCTTTCCCTTTTCGCAGCACCGGCAATCCGAGCATGATTTCAGTATGATTCCGACATGCAACGGTTTCGATGACCCTGGTTGTCTTTTCCCCAAACAGACCGGCAAGCAGCACACACGATTTCAGTTGTGCACTGGCAACCGGAAGTCGATAGTCAATCGGTGTAAATGTTTTGTCACGCCGTATTTCAAGCGGCGGCCGATCACCCTGTGCTGCACGGATAAGAGCACCCATCTGTTCAAGCGGATCGATGATGCGTTTCATCGGCCGGTGAGAAAGCGATGCATCTCCAGCGAGTGTAGCCGGTATACCCGCGCCTGCCACAATTCCCGCCAGCATCCGCATAACAGTTCCCGAGTTGCCGCAGTCGATTATTTCTCCCGGCACACGCATTCCATCGCGTCCCGTGCCTTCGATCCTGATCCGTCTGTCGGCTGATTGTATTTTCGCTCCGAGTTGAGCAATACAGGAAAGTGCCGTCTGTGGATCCTCAGCTGCCGGATAATTTGTGATCAGTGACGATTCTTGCGAAAGCAACGCAAACAGTGCCGACCTCTGCGCTATGGACTTGTCAGCCGGTAAATGAATGGTCCCCTTTATCCTTTCAGGCGGCTTTATCTCTTTATTCATTATGCTGGTAATGCTGTTAAAGCCTTCTTGCGGCGGTTCGGGAAAATTCGGTATCCGGAAAACGTTCAATCACATCATGCAGCGTTTGACTGGCTCTGCCACTCTGCCCCATCAGCCGGTAGGATTCCGCAGTTGCAAGCATGGCACGCGCAACCCACTGATCATAGGCCTCATAAAGCGTACTGACCCGGGCATATGCCTCAATGGCCGATTCATGGTTTCTGCGCATTTGCTCCACATTTCCGAGATAGTACTGAGCCCTTGCACCATTCTCCAGCATGCTGGCATCAGCCACTTGCCTGAAGCGCTGTTCTGCATTCACAAGCTGTCCACGTTCAAGAGCCACCAGACCCTTTCCTATGAGAGACTGCTCATGATCACCACGGCGTTCCAACGCCCGATTGAAAGCATCTTCGGCCTGATTGATCCGTCCGGCTGCCAGATTGGCTTCTCCGAGTGCAGCCAGAGCTTCCACTTGCAGTCTGCCCTGACGCTCCACAAGCTGCTCAAGTGCTGTTATTGCCCGGTTTTGACGTCCCCGTTCAAGTTCGAGCCGGCCAATGTGCAGCAGCGCGGGATCCACCCGGTCGGATTGCGGATAATTTTCCGCAATCTCACGGTAAGAAGTGATGGCATTGTCTTTTTCACCCAGCTGCTCATAGGCCTCTGCAATATTGTACCATGCCTCCGGTATCATGGACTCGCTGGTTGTAACACGAATGTAGTTGCGGAAAGAGTTGATGGCCTCCATGTAATCGCCGGCCTGCAGCAAATTCTCCGCTTGCCGGTATCGTAGCTGTTCGGCTGTACCTGTCTGGGGATGTTGGTTGAGAAACTCCTCAAGCACTTCGAGGCTGGTATCTTCCATCCCGGCGGCTATCTGTGCAAACTGGATTCCATTTACCGCATCTACAACCAGTTTGCTTTCGGGATACGTATCCATCACCCTGCGATAAGCCGCAATGGCCTCCTCATAGTTACCTGCATTGTAATAGGCGTCGCCAATTTGGTACTGACCACGAGCGGCCCACTCCGTGTTCGGATAGCGGTTGATTAGCTCATGAAACTCCGAGATGGCCTGATCGTAATTACCTGTTTGAAAAAAGATAAATCCGATATTGTATTGCGCCTGCTCCCTCAAACGACTGTATGGATAGATCCGAACCAGCCTGCGAAAATTTCGTACCGCCTCGAAGGATTCATTATTGCGAAAAAAACTGTTGGCCATCTGGAAAATGGCATAGTCACCGCCGGGATCCGCACCGACCGCTTTTTCATAATTCCGGATGGCATCCTCATAGCGTCTGAGCGCATAATAGGAATCACCGAGCCTTAACCGGGTATCAACATCGTAGGGAAACAGTGCCATGGGTGGAGGTTCATGATCTGAATCAAATCGCTCAAAATAGTGGATCGCACGCTCATACTGCCGGAGGTTGAAATGAGCCCATCCAAGCGAATACACGGCAGCTCCTGCAAATTTGTGGTCGGGATACCCATCAAGATAGAGCTCCAGCTGCCGAATCGCGTCACTCCAGCGCCGCTGATGGTAGTAGCTGTCGGCACTCCAGAAGAGAGCCTCGGCCGCCAGTTCGCCGGACGGCTGGTCACGGTACACGTCCTCAAAGGCGCGAGCGGCTTCTCGGTAGGCATGATTTTCATACAACACCCACGCCCGCTGAAACCGAGCCTGCCGTTTCATGTCAGGATCCACATCGACAGTTTGTTCGGCTATCTCAAAAGCCTGCACTGCCCGTGAAAATTCGTTATTGGCAAAATAGGCTTCACCCAGCAAAGAATACACTTTTCCGGGGTCCTCAAGATCCTGATCCCCGCGAACCAGGCGCTGAAGTACTTCAATTGCCAAATCAAACCGACCCAGCTCAAAAGCTGTCAGCCCCCATTCATAATAGACCTGTTCCACCCAAAAGCCTTCCGTGTATTGATCGCCGAATTTTTGGAATGCTTCCAAAGCCTGGTCATACCTGCCGCCCAGTTTGCGGTTGATGGCCTCGTAATAACGGGCCTTGCGGGCCAGTTCGTCACCACCCAAAGCCGCTTTCGCAAATGAATCGGCCGCCCAATGATACACCTGCTGCTTGTGATAGACCCAGCCAAGGCCATAATGTGCAGGTCGCGCCTGCATTTCGTCACGACTCTGATTGATGTACCTCCGATAATGTGTTGCTGCCTGGTCGAAATTGCCGAGGTAATTGTAGCTTTCAGCGATGAGCAGAATCGCTTTGAGCTGTGCTTCACCCTCCAGATAGGACAATTCCGCCCTGAGCGTCTGAATGGCATCTTCATAGCGCTCCTGGCGATAGTACATCTCACCGAGTGCTGTTCCGATCTGCCGGGTCTGAGGATGTGTTGGATAGCGCTTACGGAGTTCTTCGAATACCTCTGTAGAACGCTCAAAGTTTTCCATTTCAAGGTAAAGCTGGCCTCGGGAGTACATCGCTTTGGGCGCCCATCTTGAATCCGGATAGCGGTCAGCCAGTTGACCATATAGTGAGGATGATGTCGCCGTGCTGTCCATGGCACGAGCAGACTCCGCCATCCAGAACAAATGGCGGGACTTGTTTTCATCGCCGGTCTCTGTATGATACAGCCTGGCATACACCATCAATGCCTCTTCGAACTGGTTGTTTCTGTAGTTGCGAGCTGCCATGTCTTCCAGCAGTGCTATCGCATTTAATCCGGTCGGGTAGTTCTTCAGAAAGCGATTAGCGTAAATATCTGTCCTCGAGGTATCACGAGCAATATAGGAAAGCGTCTTGTAATAGAATGCCTGCTCCACCAGTACCGGATCAGGTTCGTTCTCTATGAATTTCTGCAGCTGCTCTGCAGCCTGATCGAATAACCCCTCGTAATAAAGCTTGACCCCGGTCTGATAGCGGTCATGGACAGGCTTGTGAGGAATGGATTGTGCCTCACTTAACGACACACCCCCAGTAACTCCTGTAATCAGGATTAGAATAATAACAATCCGGTAAAAGCCTTTCATTTCTGATTGATCTTAACGTTTCGAAAGGTGGAATATAGCAAATGGTGCAGAATAGTTCTGCCGAATAGTAACGGGAAACTGACGGATTTTATGCGAAAAGCGGATCAGATGTTCAGATAGTGCATCAGCTCATCAGCTCGTTGCTCATACCTTCGATCCTCCTGGTCGTCCGTACTGTGCTGATCGACAATATATTCATGCCGCTTGAGGGAGGCGACAATACGGCTGGGGTCTGTCAGGTTGAGTTTGATAGAGACGACATAGAATGGATGCCCGGATTGTGGCGATTCAACACTAATCCCCAATATGAGCCCGCCTTCCGCTTCAATGATCCGCACCAGTTTGGAAAGCGTAAAGTCACGCTCCTCGAAATGTATGGTGATCAGCGAACCGAACTCCGTAAAGTTCATCAGGCGGATAATTCTGTCGTGGAGGGAACGGCGCTCGACAACACCAAGGTAATTGCGACCATTCTCCAGTACCGGAATCACCGAAAGGTTGTGCTTCTCCATAAGCCTGACAATATCAAAAACATTCTGATCGGGACCAATGACAACCGATCTCTTCTCACGAATGGTCAGAACACTGTCCACAGTTACATGATGATGTTCGGCTGATGCCCGGGTAACCATGCCGATAAAACGATTGGTGGTCTGGTCAACCACAGGCAGCTCCACCTGGTCGCTCTCCACCATTGCCGCAAGCGCCTCGCGTGCGGTATCAATGGCCCTTAACGGCTTAATATGTGTATTGATGACTTCCCTGACCAGCATGGTCATTCTCCGTTTACATCTTTATGTACTATAGTCGATGCGTTGCTATTACGCAACAGTTCGTCCAGCTTGCCGGAATGTTTCTCATGAATCCGAATGGCAAGGTGAGCCGATTCATCATCGAATGTCTCTTTTTTCACTTCCGCCACATCATGAAGATAAGATACAATATGGTAGTTATATATAGGTACGACAATTTTTCGATATATATAGTTTCTTTCAACCTTTTTTTTGATTTCCGAATAAATTTCATCCAGACCAATCCCCCGGGTCGCCGAAACGAGTACCGAGCCGGGGTAATCCTGCCGGATTTCGGCCAGCTTCTCCGGTGATGAAACCAGGTCTATTTTATTAAAAACGAGTATTTCAGGTTTTTTGTCTGCCTGCAGCTCCTTTAACGTATCGTAAACTGTTTGGATGTATTCCTTTTTCATTGGCGAGGAAACATCGACCACATGGAGCATCAGATCCGCTTCACGGATTTCGTCGAGAGTGGATTTGAAGCTTTCTACAAGATTGTGAGGCAGCTTTCGAATAAAGCCGACCGTGTCGGAAAGCAGGACGTCTTCTTGCCCCACCCGAAATCTGCGAACGGTCGAATCCAGTGTTGCAAAAAGCCGGTCCTCAGTCAGCACGGATGTCTCGGTAATGGCATTCATCAGGGAGGATTTGCCGGCATTGGTATATCCCACGAGTGCTACCCGAAGCGAATCGGCCCGTCCCTGACGCTGCACTTTTCTCTGAAGATCCAGCTTTTCAAGTTTTTCTTTCAATGATGCTATGCGGCGCCCTATGATTCTGCGGTCAGTTTCAATCTGTGTTTCACCGGGTCCCTTTGTGCCGATTCCCCCTTTTGTACCTACTCCCCCTTTTTGACGGGAAAGGTGCGTCCAGAACCGGGTCAGTCTTGGCAGAAGGTACTGAAGCTGAGCCAGTTCAACCTGCGTCTTTGCTGCTGATGTCTTGGCCCGGGAAGCAAAAATATCCAGAATAAGGCCGCTTCGGTCGAGCACTTTCGATTCGGTGACACGTTCAATATTCCTGACCTGTGTGGGCGAAAGATCATCATCAAAAATGACCATATCTGCTGATGAAGCCTTGATCTTCTGTTTCACTTCGTGCAGCTTCCCCTTGCCGATATACGTGCTTACATCCGGACGTTTTCGGAGTTGCAGAATCCTGTCAACGGTCACACCACCTGCTGTATCGGTTAAAAGCTCAAGTTCTTCAAGATGCTCCTGCGCCAGCTCCCTGTCCGTCGAGTCCCCGTATATACCTACAAGTACTGCACGTTCTTTTTCTTCGATATTCGTCTTGAGTTCGCTGTTCAAGTATACCTGCCTTTCTGCGTTTTATCGGGTATTGAATTGTATGGTGGTGGTGGCAATGTTATTTGAGCTGTTCTATGCCGGTGACTTCAGGTTCACCAAGGCTGAATCGCCTGCCCAGCTTATTCTGGATGATACTGCCAAAGGACAATTTTTTTCCAACGGGTACATCCAGCTCCAGGCGAATACTCCGTGAGTGTTCACCAGGCAGATGCTCGGGGTAAAAGAAAACGTATTTCAGTTGCTTGCCACTGTTTCTCTCAACATAATCCATGATCCGGGTCCATGCCACGGTTTGTGACGGATCGTTAATATTTTTTACGATGCCATGGTCGGTAATAAAGCGTTTGGACATCAGATAGCTGGTTACAAACCAGGTGACACCAATCCAGTTGTAGCAAACCATGGTAACGGTATGATGATAAAGCTGCTGGGTGTAGACCAGAAACGTAAGAGTAATAGTTGCAATAAGGAAAATGGTGGAAAAAAGTGGAAAACCGAACAACTTTCCTGCTCTCCAGCTAATTTCAATTTTACGCAACCGAAGCGCATTGGAAGCTGTTACCATCATTATCATGGTTGTTCCCAGCGTTACCAGTGCCAAAATCACAAGGTGAACCGTAGCTAACTGTATCATACACGAGCCCTCTTAGTCATCAGCTGTTTCTGTTCGATAAGTTACTGAAATAATACATTCCATCACCATAAAAGCAAGTGCGATCCAAATAAACCAGTTCCAAATTTCTCTTCCGAAACTGACGGCAGCCATTGCCGACCGAATTTCGGCGTCGCCATAACCGGCAATGCTGACCAGACCGGCCATGGGAAGTATATTCTCGAGAAGGTACTCTGTCTCTGAGAGAGATAACGAAGTAAAATCCGATTCCGATATATTCTGATTGATGGCAATTGCTGTTCTTTTTTCGTCCAATTGAAGCTCCAGCCATCCGGGTTCCCATTCAAACGCCGGATATCGGACACGAAGCCCTCTTGCACTGGCTGCCGTCTCCGGATGAATCTCCTCGCCGTTTAATCGCATCGTCACCTGGGCGCCGAGATGGGAAAAATAACGGTCAAATGGTGCTCCAAGAACATGCTCACGGACACCACCTTGCTCCCAGGCAACAACGTAAAGAATCATTCTGTAAACCAAAGGGGCATATATGGGTTTGATACTGAGGTTTGACCAGCCCGGACTGAACCCCATGGTTCCGATCATCACCATGCCATCACCGAAAGGATGCTCTGTAAAAAGCGGCTCACCCAGATTTGACTGCAGCAAGGGGGCCCCCGACTCCGCCTGATCGTAGCGCCAGTAATGAAAGATAGAGGGCATATCGATCCGCACATCATCTTCACCGCTGAAATCGAAAAGGTCATCGGCCAGAAGATGGCCGCGTTCCAGCGGTTGAAGCGACGCCACCTCTACAAATCTGCCATAGGCTCCCCGCATGC
>SL_3KL_010_SEDDRAFT_10005114_pt1 | contig 11817 bp, 3 predicted proteins | sample SodLakKL_010_SED_2_FD_10381 | JGI IMG/M metagenome (IMG submission 10381)
AACTACCTGCTCGCTGCTCAGCATGGCATCATCTCGCCGGAGTCGCGTATACGCGCAGGCCTCGGCGGCAGCCACCAGACCGAACATTTTGAGCTTTACTATTCAAAGAGCGACTTTCATCCGCATGAAATAGCGTTTCTCGGACGCCTTCACGAATTTCATTTCCGGGAACTGACCGATACGCTCGCAATCCCGTGGCCGGAAGGAAAGCGGATCCGAAGCTATCTCTATGGCGACGAGTGGCAGATGCAGGAGCTTACCGGCGCCAAAGGCGTCAGCTATGTGCCGGTATGGAACCGTCATCCACAAATGCACATGCGGAAAGCGGCCCTGGACGGCACGCTGCGGCACGAACTGGTACACGTTATCGCGCGTCAGTTCGGCAACCGCCTGCTGAATGCTTCGTGGAGCATCGGACTGGTAGAGGGCCTTGCCGTGGCACTGGCACCGGCCTCATCCACCCGACTCACCTATGACCAGATGGTGGTCTCCAACGATGCGTTTTATTCCCGCGAAGAGCTGGAGCGGCTGTTTTCCTTCACGGGTTTCTACAGCGAAACGGGTCCCGCCGCCTATGCCGTCTCGGGCTCGTTTGTGGCCACGCTGCTTCAGGAATTCCCCGTGGAGCATTTCAAAAAGGCTTATCGCCGCTCTTCGCTGCAATCGGGGTACGGCGACCGGCTTGAGGATGCGGTCACCGCCTGGCACCACAAAGTGGCCGGGGTTACGGTCTCGGAAGAGGAAGAGATGCTTGCCCAGGCCCTGTTCGCTACGCCATCGCTGTTTGACGAACGGTGTCCGCGCACCTGGACACCCCGGCAACGCAAGCGCGATGCTTTCCGGCTGGCACTGGCGCGCGGCGACTCGGTCCGGGCTGTGGCGTTTCTGGAGGATGTGCTGGCTGCCGAACCCCGGTGGGAGGCGGGATGGATGCAGTGGATGCAGCTTCGGCTGGAAATGGGGTATCCGATGGCTACGGCGGAGGAATTCAAGGCAGCGGCCAAGGCGCATCCGGAGTTGATGGAGCACCCGCTGCTGCGCGTCCGGCTGGCGGATGCGTACATGGCGGCCGGGGAGCATGAAAGAGCACGGGAGTTGCGGCTAAAGGCGCTCAAAGAGCTCAACGGGCTCAGCGAGCTCAGCGAGCTGGAAATCGAACAACACTCTGGAAATGGAGAGCCGCCGATTGAACCGGAAAACCGGCGCCCGGAAACGCCCCGACCGTCAAAGGTTGCCCAAAAACAGGCGTACCAGGCCTGGCAGCGGCGCTCGGACCCGGACCGGTGGCAGGATATGGTCCGCATCATGTACAAGCCGGGCCTTTCGCTGGAGCACCCCCCGGAATTTGTGTCCCAATCCGCTGACCCGCTTATCGCCCGTGTGTTTTTTGCCGAGTGGTTCCGTAGGAATCCGGTGCCCGCCGCAGAACAAATCCCTGCAGAACTCGTGGAAAAAGCGCTGGAGCCGCCGATCGACTCGTTCTTTTTTGAGACCTATCGCAACCTGATCTATCTGGCGGTGCCCGAAGTGCCGGCAGGGTTTTTTGAGGAGCGTCTGAGCGGGTGGATGTGGCCGGCGGCGGAGCGGCCGAATGAGTTGCGGCCCGTTGAGTTGAGTCCGGACAGGGAGCAGCCGGACAGGGAGTTGCAGGAGTCGGATCGGCAGGGCGGCGTTGCGTGGCGGCCAATCCGTCAGGCGCGGCTTGAAGAGGCGCTTCGTTTTGCCGGATCGTAGGCCAGATTGGGCCCCAGCCACTTTTCCATATCCTCCATGGACATCCCCTTTCGCCGGGCATAATCGGTGACCTGGTCCTCCAGAACGCGTCCAACAGAGAAATAGGACGACTCGGGATGCGCGAAGTAGAGCCCGCAGACCGATGCCGCCGGCGACATGGCAAAATTTTCGGTCAGGGTGATGCCGGTGCGCTCCGTGGCATCGATCAGGTCGAACAGGAGCGGCTTTTCGGTGTGGTCGGGATTGGCGGGATAGCCGGGGGCGGGACGGATTCCGCGGTAGGCCTCCCGGATCAGCGCATCGTTGCCGAGCTTCTCGTCCGGCACGTAGCCCCAGATCTCGCGCCGCACTTTCTGGTGCAGCCATTCGGCCGCAGCTTCCGCCAGCCGGTCGGCCAGCGCCTTGAGCATGATGGCCGAATAATCGTCATGATCCGCCTCGAAACGGGCAAGCGGGGTGTCGATGCCGTGTCCCGCCGTGACGGCAAACGCGCCGATATGGTCCGGCAGGCCGGTCTCTTTCGGGGCGATGTAGTCGGCGAGGCACCGGTTGGGCTGCCCCTGCCGCTTTTGAGCCTGCTGGCGCAGCATCCGCAGCACGGCGCGCACCTCTCCGCGCGCATCATCCGCGTAGATCTCAATGTCGTCGCCGGTGCTGTTCGCGGGAAAAATACCGCAGCACACGCGCACATCCAGCCATTTCTCTTCGATGATGCGGTCCAGCATCGCCAGCGCGTCCTGGTGCAGCTTGCGGGCCTGCTCGCCCATGGTGTCGTCCTCCAGAATGGCGGGATACTTGCCGGTGAGCTGCCAGGTGATGAAGAAGGGCGTCCAGTCGATATACGACACAAGCTCTTTCAGCGTGGGCTGTTCCGGTTGGATGCGGCCCGTCTGGCGCGGCGCGCTGATGTCATCGGGCCGCCACGAGACCGGGGTGCGGTTCTGGCGGGCCGTTTCCAGCGGCATGTAGCTTTTGGAGTGGGTGCGCTGCTCGTGACGCTCGCGGACATCGGCGTATTTCTCGCGGATTTCCTGCACAAAGGGATCGCGCTGCTTGTCGGAGAGCAGGCGGCTGACCACGGGCACGCTTTTCGACGCATCCAGCACGTGGATTACCGGTCCGCTGTACTCCGGAGCGATTTTCACGGCGGTATGGACCCGTGACGTGGTGGCCCCGCCGATCAGCAGCGGCAGCGTCATGCCCCGTGCCTCCATTTCGCGCGCAAGGTCCACCATCTCGTCCAGCGAAGGAGTAATAAGTCCGCTCACCCCGATCACATCCACATTGTGCTCCACGGCCGCATCCAGGATTTTCTGTGCCGGGACCATCACGCCCAGGTCGATGACCTCGTAGTTGTTGCAGCCCAGCACCACCCCGACGATGTTCTTGCCGATGTCGTGGACATCGCCCTTGACCGTGGCCATCAGCACTTTGCCTTTCGGGCGGTCGTCCTTCTGCTGCTTTTTTTCCTCCTCGATATACGGGATGAGCCAGGCGACGGCTTTCTTCATCACCCGCGCGCTCTTTACCACCTGCGGGAGGAACATCTTGCCCTGTCCGAACAGGTCCCCGACCACGTTCATGCCGTCCATGAGCGGGCCCTCGATCACCTCCAGCGCCTGGTCGAACTGCTGCCGCGCTTCCTCGGTGTCCTCGTCGATGTGGTCGACAATACCCTTCATAAGCGCGTATTCAAGCCGTTTTCCGACCGGACGGCCACGCCATTCATCCGTTTTGGCGGTCTCTTTTCCTCCTTTCTGGCGGATGGTCTCGGCGAAATCGACCAGACGCTCGGTGGCATCGGGACGCCTGTTGAAAAGCACGTCCTCCACCCGCTCCAGCAGATCCTTCGGGACTTCCTCATAGACCTCGAGCTGTCCGGCGTTGACGATCCCCATATCCAGCCCGGCACGGATGGCGTGATACAAGAACGCGGCGTGCATGGCCTCGCGGACCGGGTTGTTGCCCCGGAAGGAGAAGGAGATGTTGCTGACCCCGCCGCTCACCTGGGCCAGGGGCAGGTTTTCCTTGATCCAGCGGGTTGCCTGGATGAAATCGACGGCGTAGTTGTTGTGTTCCTCTATGCCGGTGGCCACGGTGAGGATGTTCGGATCAAAAATGATGTCCTGCGGCGGGAAACCGATATGGTCGACCAGCAGATGATAGGCGCGTTCGCAAATGGCGATGCGGCGCTCGAAGGTGTCGGCCTGGCCCTCCTCGTCGAAGGCCATGACGATGACCGCGGCGCCGTAGTCACGCACCCTGCGAGCCTGTTCGAGGAATGCGTGCTCGCCCTCCTTGAGACTCAATGAATTGACAACGGCCTTGCCCTGCAGGCACTTGAGCCCCGCCTCCAGCACCGACCATTTTGAGGAGTCGACCATCACCGGCACCCGCGCGATGTCAGGCTCGGCCATGATCAGGTTGAGGAAGTCCGTCATCACCTTTTCAGAGTCGAGCAGCCCTTCATCCATGTTCACATCAATGATCTGGGCACCGTTTTCAATCTGCTCACGGGCGACCGAAAGGGCCTCTTCGAACTTTTCTTCGCGGATCAGGCGTGCGAATTTACGGGAACCGGAGACGTTGGTACGCTCGCCGACATTGACAAAATTAGTCTCGGGGCGCACCACCAGCGGTTCAAGTCCGCTCAGTCGCAGCCAGGGCTCGCTGTCGGGGATGGTCCGCGGCTGGTGCCGTGAGGCCACTTCCGCAAAGGATGCGATATGCTCCGGAGTGGTGCCGCAGCAACCGCCCACCATGTTAAGCCAGCCCTCGGATGCATAGGCATCGAGCTGCTGCGCCATGAACTCCGGGGATTCGTCGTACTGGCCAAACTCGTTGGGCAGGCCTGCGTTGGGATAGAGTGTCACCGGAACGGTCGCAATGCGCGAAATCTCGCGGATGAAAGGGCGCATCTGCTGTGAACCGAGCGCACAGTTCAATCCCACGCTCAGCAGGTTCGGCATGTGCGAGACAGAGATCCAGAAGGCCTCGGTCGTCTGGCCGGAGAGCGTGCGGCCGCTCTGGTCCACGATCGTCCCCGAAATCATGACCGGCACATTGTTCCTGGTCTCCCTGCGGTACTTCTGGATGGCAAACAGAGCAGCTTTACAGTTCAGAGTGTCAAAAACCGTCTCCACAAGAAGCACATCGGCCCCGCCATCCATCAAACCGGGTATCTGTGCGGCGTAACAATCCACCATCTCGTCAAAAGTCACGGCGCGGTAACCGGGATCGTTCACGTCCGGCGACAGCGAAAGTGTGCGGTTGGTGGGGCCCATGGCTCCGGCCACAAACCGGGGTTTGTCCGGATGCTGCTTTGTAAATTTGTCCGCCGCTTCACGCGCGATGCGTGCCGACGCAAGGTTCATCTCGTACACGTGCTCTTCCAGCCCATAGTCCAGCTGCGAAATCGGATTGGAGCTGAAGGTGTTGGTTTCGACGATATCGGCCCCCGCCTTCAGAAAGGCCTCGTGAATAGAACGGATGATTTCGGGTTGCGTGACGCTGAGCAGATCGTTGTTGCCCTTGAGCTCATGATCGTGCCCGGCAAAACGGTCTCCGCGGAAATCTTCTTCTGAAAGGGTGTGCTTCTGGATCATGGTGCCCATGGCGCCGTCCAGAACCAGGATGCGTTTTTTCAGGGCGTTCTGAATGGGATGTGTCAAAACAGGTGGTTTATAAAAAAAGCTGGAGGAAGTTTTTGTGGACAGATGGTGGACAAATATACAAAAAAGGCGGGTCAGTCGGGATGCCGGAGGGAGAACGGCCGATAACCCCTGCCTGGTTTCTTATGGATTTATCCTGTCTTTCTGCTAAAAATCACGTATTTTGGCATTATATGTTTGTTTTTTGCATCAGCTTCATGAATCAACAGGGATTACCTCTATTTATTACGGCTTTTTTGCTCGCTTTGTGTATAACCGGCGCCGGGGCGCCGTCCACACTTGTGATCAATGAGTTCATGGCGTCCAATAATGAGACGATTTCGGACGCGGACGGTGACTACGAAGACTGGATTGAAATCCTCAACACAGGCAGCACGCCAATCCGCCTTGCCGGGTACGGCCTGACCGACCGCGAAGGCGACTTTTTCCGCTGGGTGTTCCCCGACACCACCATCCAACCCGGCGAATTCATGCTCATCTGGGCCTCCGGGAAGGACCGGAGAACGCCCGGGGCTCCGCTTCACACCAATTTCAGCATTGCCTCCGAAGGCGAGCCCCTGCGCCTGACCGATTTCAATGGAAACCGGCTGGATACGGTTCCGCCCGTGCGCGTGCCCACAGACTATTCCTACGGCCGAAGTCCTGACGGCTCGGACAGCTGGGTGTTCTTCAAAGAGCCGACACCCGGTTTTTCCAACGTCTCGGAAGGCGTATCCCGGCTGCTCGATCCCCCCGCATTCTCACACCTGGGAGGATTCCATCGGCAGGGGTTCGACCTTGTGCTCACACAGCCCGACCATCAGCAGGACGCCGATATCTACTATACCCTGGACGGCAGCATGCCCGGCCCGGACAACGGCAGGCGTTTGACAGCAGGGGAAACAATCCGGATTGAAGACCGCACGGATGAACCGAACGACTTGTCCATGATACGGACCAATAATATCGGCTGGAACGATCCGCTCAATGACGGCTGGAAACCGCCTATCGGGCAAGTGTTCAAGGGGACGGTGGTGCGCGCCGTGGCCTGGGCGCCCGACGCGGAACCGGTCCGGGCGGCAACACGTACCTTTTTTGTCGGCGACGACCTGCACGAGCGGTACCGGCTGCCTGTCATCTCCCTGGCAACGAACCGCGACCATTTTTTTTCACAATCGACCGGAATCTATGTACATCCGAATTTCAACGGGCGCGGTGAGGCATGGGAGCGGCCGGTCCATTTCGAGTTTTATGAAAAAGGAGGGGAGCCCGTGCTGGCCCAGGACGCCGGTGTGCGCATCCACGGGGGCACATCCCGCGCCAGGCCCATCAAATCGTTGCGCATGTACGCCCGCAGATCCTATGGTGAGGGCTGGTTCGAATATCCGCTGATCCCGGACGCGCCTGTCGATCGCTACAAGCGGTTCCTCCTGCGAAATTCAGGAAACGACTGGGACATGGCCTACTTCCGGGATGCGCTGATGCAGCGGCTCGTGCAGCACACATCGGTCGAGACACAATATTACCGTCCCGTCGTGGTGTTCCTCAACGGGGAATACTGGGGCATCCACAACATCCGAAAACGGTACGACCATCGCTATTTTGAAACCATGTACGGCCTGGACCGCAACGACCTGGTACTGATGGAACGCGATGCTCATATCAAGGAGGGCACCTCCCGCGACAAGCGTAGCTATGAGCAGCTCCGGGAGATGCTGAATACTGACCAGGTCAACCATCCTCAAATATGGCAGATAATCAAGGACCGGGTGGATCTGGACAATCTGCGCGATTACAATATCGCAAACATCTATTTCAGGAACACGGATTGGCCCGGGAATAACATCGATTTCTGGCGCAAACGGACGGACGGTCCGCAGGATGACGCTCCGCCCGGACATGACGGGCGCTGGCGCTGGCTGATGTTTGACACCGATTTCGGGTTCAATCTTGACTACCCGTACGTTCAGGGTGCCGGCCAGCGCGAGCAGCACAACACCCTCGGTTTTGCCATTAACGGCGCCAATGTTTCCTGGCCCAATCCGGACTGGTCGGTGCAGATGCTGCGCGGCGCACTCCGCAATGTCTCATTCCGCCACAGTTTTATCAACCGGTTTGCCGACCTGCTCAACACCGCCTTCCATCCGGACCGCGTTGAAGCGGAAATCGACGCCATGTATGAAGAGCTCAAACCGCACATGTCCGAGCATGTAAACCGCTGGCGCGGACCTGAAACCATGCAGGATTGGGAGAATGAGGTGGTTTCCATGCGCGATTTTGCCAGGAAGCGGCCTGATGCGCAACGCCAGCACATCACATCCCATTTCAACCTTCCGGGTTTCACGGAGCTCACTCTTGACGTAAGCCAGCCGGAGGGCGGGTACATCCGCATCAACACCATCGACATAAAACCCGGCCAGATCGGCATACCGAACCATCCATGGCCGTGGACCGGCATCTACTTCCGCGACGTGCCCGTGACGATCACGGCAGTTCCGGCGGAGGGGTACGAATTTGTGAGATGGGAGGGGGCAAGCAACCAGGCGGAATCCATAACGTTTCGCATTTTTGAGCCGGAACGATCGATTACAGCCGTTTTTGAGTCCAGGGAGGTGTCAGGCGAAAGATTAGGACCCGACCCGGACCGTCCCCGGGACTTCCGGATGCATCCACCCAGGCCCAACCCGTTCAACAACCGCGCGATGGTAACTGTGGCCGTGCCCGATACGGATCATGTGAGGGTGTCGGTGTATTCCGTTGATGGAAGAAGAGTGGGCGTTTTTGTGGACGAGGTTGTGCAGAGCGGGTATCATGAGGTGACCCTGGATGCATCGGCATGGGCAAGCGGCATTTACATCATCACGGCGGAAAGCGGTAACCGGCGCATTTCAGTCCCTGTTACGCACGTGAAATGAGGGATAAGAGAGGGGGTAAAAAATCAAAGCCAGTCCGGTCAGGGACTGGCTTTTGAGGGGAGGGTATGGTATGGGTTATAACAACTAACAAAATCACATTATATTGTGCAGAGTTGTTACCGAGGTCGTAAAAAAGATGATTCTGAGCTAAAAAAATCAATTTTCTGTCGGACCTGCACTTATATAACGCAACAACCAGTCATGAAATTCCCCAAACCAGTGAATTGAATTTTGGGGAGTCAGAATCCAGTGATTTTCATCGGGATAGTAGACCAGCCGGGCGTCGAGTCCTTTGCCTTTGTAGACACCATAGACCTCCAGTCCATGGGTGACCGGCACGCGATAATCCAGTTCGCCATGCAGGATAAGCATGGGCGTCACGAAGTTTTCGGCCAGCATGGCGGGATTCCATCGCTGCAGATTTTCCAGGCCGTCCCAGGGGGCGCCGCTGTAGGCCGCCTCGCGGTGAAAAGTCACATCCGAGGCAAACTGCGACATGATGTTATACACCCCGGCATGGTTGATGAGCGCCTGGTACCGGTCCGTCTTGCCGGCAATCCAGCTGACCATGTATCCTCCGTAACTGCCACCGGCTGCGGCGGTCCGGTTGCCGTCAATATAGGGCCTGGCCACCATGTAATCGGTTGCCTTCATGATGTCGCGGTAGGGCAGCTCGGAATGGGCGCCGTGGATGGATTCGGCAAACTCCTGGCCAAAACTGGTGGATCCGTGGAAGTTGGGCAGCGCCACAACATATCCCGGAGCGGCGAACACCTGGGCGTTCCAGCGGAAATGGAAATCATCCCCGAAAATGCCATGCGGACCGCCGTGGATCTGCACCAGCAGCGGCCACTCCTCGTTTTCATCGAAGTCCGGCGGATAGACCACAAACATTTGCACATCCACCCCGTTGGCTCCCTCGTAGGTGACGTTTTCAACACGGCCCATTTGCAGACCGGACATGATATCATCGTTTAAACCGGTGATTTTTGACAGATTGCGGCCATTCGTCCGGATCCGGAACAGCTCGGGCGCCCGGGTGAAGGAGCGGTGCAGGAAAACCAGATGGTCGCCGGCCAAAACGATGCCCGAGTTTGTGCCGCCGCGATGGACCTCACGAAGCCGGTCGCGACGGACATCATACGCAAAAACGGAAGTTTTGCCCCGGTCCTGGGCCGTGAAGTAGATTTCACGGCTGTTGTCCGACCAGACGGCACTGCCCGGCGAAAGGTCGATGCCGTCATGCATCACCTTGTCGATGACGGTCCGGTCACCGCTTTGCCGGTCGTAAAAGACCAGCCGCGCCCGGTCGGCATAAAAGTCGGTGCGGGTCTGTTTGCGGTAGAACAGCGTGCGGCCATCCGGGCTGTAGGCCGGACTCAAATCATTGGCCGGGTTGTGCTCGGTGATGTTGACCAGTTCGCCGCTGCCGTCCGCCGGCACCAGGAAAATATCGTAGTTGAGATATTCGTAGGGCGGGGGATTGCTGTTGGCGGACACGGCTATCTCGCTGCCGTCCGGTGAGATGTCATACTCGGCGGATCCCATCATGGCAAAATAGCGCTTCGATCCCGGCATCAGGTCGGTGACTTCCTTCGTTTCCACATTTATTTTGAAAATGCGTGGATAACGGCCGTCGGTAAGCCAGCGGTCCCAGTGCCTGTAGATGCGGTTTTCAGTCACCTTGGCGCTGACCTTGCTCTCATCCTGCTTCCGGATCATTTCCCGGAGCCGGTCAAAATCGCCGTTGTATCCCGGCAACACATTGGCCACAAAAGCGATATGCTTTCCGTCAGGGAACCACTTCGGCGCCGAGACACCAACGGGCATGTCCGTGAGGCGCGTGGCCTCACCGCCATCTGCGGGGATCAGGTAGAGCTGGGCCGGCGACCCGTCACGTCCCGATACAAAGACAATGCGTTTTCCATCCGGGCTCCAGGCAGGCTGACGGTCGGAGTTCTGGCTTGTGAACTTTCGGAGGCCTTCCCCATCCAGCCCGGACCGGTACAAATTCGTGAACGACCGGTCTTCGTCAATATCGTAGCGCGTGACCGGGAAAACGAGATAGTTACCGTCCGGCGACGCATCCCCCGTCCCGGCCCGCTTCATGTTCCAGAGATCTTCCGGAGTTATGGTCCGCTTGTCATCGGCCCGCACATCCGTCAGGGCACCGGCCATCATCAGAACAAGCAGGCAGAGAACGGCCAGCCGCAGCGACCGGCTAATCGGGAACATCGGATTCATGTGGAAGTTTGGGTGGATACGCTTTGAGGTGCCAATGCGCAGTGAGCTTTTCTGATGCATTGTATTGATCATGGGATGTGACTTGTGGATACGCTTTGAGCTGTTATAATGGTTTAAATGGATCATGGGAGCAGAGCTTTATGTTAAAAAGTAGTCTTCAGGACAAATTTCAGGTCAATAAAAGTTGGCGCAACCTGCACAGATCAGCCGAACCGGTCCGCCAGCCGGTTGATCATGTAGCTGCTTTCGGTCAGGGCCTGTTCCGCAAAATCGCCAAAAAATTCATTAATGTTCCGGAATTCGTGAACAAATCCATCCCGGTCATTATCTGTAACGAGCCGGGCGAGCTTCTTGTGATGTTCCAGAAACTCCAGGAGCAGCGTGCGCCGCTCAAAGGTGGAAAACACGATGTCGGCGTAGAGCTCGGCGTCCTGGGCAAAGATACGTCCGGTCATCATGAGTTCGGCGCGATATATCGGGCTGGAGAAGTCGGCCATTTCCTCCGGCTTGAGGTCAAACTCCCTCATGAAGGATCCGTGGAGCAGGGCAACGAAATGGCGCAGGCCCTGGATCAGGTGCATCGCACGGTCATGCTGCTCCGGATCCACAAATTTGATGCGCATTCCCCACAGGCGAAACTGCTCCAGAAGCCACTCGTACGCGTTTTCATCGCGCCCGTGGCACACCATCATCAGCTGGCGGGAGACATTGGAGACATCCGGTCCGTGCATCGGGTGAAGCGCCACGACGGGACCTTTATGTGCGCTCATCATGGCATCCAGGATATGGGTCTTGTTGCTGGTAAAGTCGGCCAGAATGGTATCCGGCTCCAGATGTGGACCGATTCGCTCGATGGTTTCCTGTGTGACGTTGATGGGAACCGTGACGATCACAAGATGCTGCCCGCGAACAAGTTCATCCACCCGGTCCCAGTCGTCGCGATCCATGATGGTGACCTGATGCCCGGAAAGTTCGGCGATGTGCGTGTAGAGCGAACCCATGCCGCCGCGTCCACCCACCATCAGGATATTCTTGCTGCCGGCACCGGACTGCGGAAACGTTTTGCCTGACTGATAGGCGCGGGAGGAGCTCATGATCATGCGCAGAAAATCCTCCGCCCAATCCGCATCCAGACGGTGCTCTTCCGCCTTCCTGCGGAAATCGGCAATTTTCTCATCCTCCCTGTCGGGTACAAAAATGGGCAGTTTATTTTGTATTTTTGTGGATATGACCTGCTTTACGGTGTCGTTTCTTTCACGAAGAAGACGCAGGAT
>SL_3KL_010_SEDDRAFT_10005115_pt1 | contig 11815 bp, 5 predicted proteins | sample SodLakKL_010_SED_2_FD_10381 | JGI IMG/M metagenome (IMG submission 10381)
GATCCAGCGAGCCGTGGCGTCGACACGGCGAGTCTACGAGATCCTCGATGCACCGGTGGAGATTCAGGACGAACCGGATGCACGAGTCGTTCCCAGTGGAATTCTTCCCCTGGAGATGCGCAACGTCTCGTTCCACTACGATCCGGTGAAACCGGTGGTCCGGGATCTCTCATTCCGTGTCGCGCCGGGCGAACGTCTGGGGCTGGTCGGACGCAGCGGCGGGGGCAAAAGCACGGTTCTCGCGCTGATTGCCCGGTTCTATGATCCGGTCTCGGGCGAGGTTCGCTACGGTGACGCGCCACTCACGGCTTTCCGTCAGGACTCATGGCACGGGCGCCTCGGCATGGTCTTTCAGGAGACCTTTCTGTTCAACACAACGATTCGTGAGAATATTCTTTACGGGCGGCCCGAGGCTTCCGAGGAAGCGCTGATCCACGCGGCCATGCAGGCGAATGCGGACGATTTCATCCGAGCTTTGCCGCACGGGTATGATACGATGGTGGGAGAGCGCGGGGTGAAGCTCTCTGGCGGACAGCGTCAGCGCATCGGGGTGGCGCGCGCTTTTCTAGCGGATCCCGCTGTGCTCCTGCTTGACGAGCCGACCAGTTCGGTCGAGCCGGAGTCCGAACAGATTATCCAGGAATCAATCGAGAAGCTCATGGAGGGGAGAACCGTCATCCTCAGCTCGCACCGACCCTCTCTGTTGCGCGGCGCCGACAGGCTCATTGTCTTGCAAAGCGGGCGGATCGTCGAGCACGGCTCCCACCGCGAGCTGCTCGCACGTCGCGGACCTTACTGGCACATGATCCTCTCATGGGATAGCGCGCAGGGATAGCGCGGGCGCAATCCACTTTGGGTTTGCGCCCGGCGCAAACCCGGGGATGCTGGGCCCTGCATGGCCGAGCCGAACGAGTCACCGTCTTGCGAACGCTCCAAGGGTGCCGGGACCAATTCCGGGATATTGGCTTGGATTGAGCGCGTGGGGAATCGCCTGCCGGACCCGGTCGGGATTTTCCTGATCGGTATTGCGGTGGTGTTCGTGCTTTCGCACGTAGCGGTTGTTGGCGGCTGGTCGGTCGCGCAGGAGTTGCCGGAGCTTAAGGAGGCGGCCGATGGAACCGAGCGAATCGTCTGGAGCCCCACCGGGGCGGTGTACGAAGCGCGGAGCCTGCTCGCGGCCGATGGAATCTACTGGCTCCTCGCCAACATGGTGGAGAATTTCATCCTGTTTCCCCCTCTCGGCGTGGTGCTCGCGGCGATGTTCGGGATTGGTTTGGCGGACCGGACGGGGCTCATTCGCGCGTTTTTGCGCGCCCTGATGTTCGTCGCGCCGCAGTCGCTTCTGACCCCGGCGATGATCTTCATTGGCATTTTGTCTTCGATGACGTTGGACGCCGGGTACGTCCTGCTCGTGCCGCTGGCCGGGGCGATTTACCAGAGTTGCGGGCGCTCCCCTGTGGCGGGTATGGCGGCGGCGTTCGCGGGGGTCTCGGCGGGGTTCAACGCCAACCTCTTCATCACCAGTCTTGATCCGCTCCTCGCCGGCTTTTCCCAGGTGGGGGCGCAGACGATCGACCCGGAATACGCGGTCAATCCGGCCTGCAACCTGTACTTCATGATCGTCTCGACGTTCGTGATGACGGCGGTCGGTTGGGCGGTGAGCAGCTGGATCGTGGAGCCGCGGGTCCGCCGGGCGGGCGGAGCGATTGCGGGCGCCGGGGGTGGGGGCGATCTCAGTGACAGTTGTCTGAAGCCGGAGGAGCGGCGAGCGCTCTGGATTGCCGCCGCCGTCTTCTTCACATTCATTGTCGCGTGCGTTGCGATGGCGCGGATTCCCGGGATGCCGCTCCACGGCGACGGGGAGGGACCGTTCGCGCGCTGGGTCGAAGCGATCGTTCCCCTGATCCTTCTCGGGGCGATGCTGCCGGGAATCGCCTACGGGATCGCGGTCGGCAGCCTCCGCTCCGACAAGGACTTCGCGAAAATGCTCACCGAAACGATCGCGGGCATGGCTCCGATCATTGTCCTGGCGTTTTTCGCCGCACAGTTCATCGAGTCCTTCCGCTATTCCGGGCTCGACGCGATGCTGGCGGTCTCCGGAGGACAGTTCCTGGCGCAGGCGGAACTCCCCAGGGGTCTGTTGATTGTCGCTTTCATCGGGTTCGTCATGTTTTTCAACCTGTTTATCGGTTCGATGTCCGCCAAATACGCCATGCTCGCTCCGATCTTTGTGCCGATGCTGATGGTGGTGGGAATCAGCCCGGAGCTGACCCAGGTCGCCTACAGGATCGGCGATTCGGTAACGAACGTGGTCACCCCCCTCAATCCGTACATCATCATCATTCTCGTCTTCTTCCGGAAATACGCGCCCGCCTCCGGCCTCGGCACCTTGATCGCGACCATGCTTCCGTACGCGATCGCCTTCGGAATTGCCTGGACCCTGATGCTGCTCGGGTGGATCGGCTTCGGTTGGCCCCTCGGACCCGACGGCGGACTGGAATACACAATACTGCGATAGATGTTGGATTCGTGTCCCGAAATATCGATCCCGATTTCGTCGAGTCCTGCGATGGCCGTAGGATGCACGGAACCGGCGGGCTCCGCTCCGGCGCTGTGGACTTCGAGAAGATCCCGGTGCACAGGATAAGTATCTTTCGTTTGGTTACGATAGATGCTCCGTCCCATTGCCGACGCACGCAATATCGGCCCATACGGCCTCTCCGACTGGATCGGGATACGGGGGATCACTGCAGCACTCGGTTCAACCATTCGGATGCGAGCTGCGGCCACGCGCATACGCCCGGGGTTTCCGGCGCGAGCCCCAGGCCGTGGCGGCCCTCCGGGAATACATGCAGTGAGAAGGGCCGCGCCGCGATTCGCAGCGCTTCGGCGAAACAGAGCGTGTTCTCGACGGGAACCGTTTCGTCTTCGACGGTGTGCCAGAGAAAGGTCGGCGGGGTGGCTCGGGTGACGTGTTGTTCCAGGGAGAAGAACGCCGTGAGTGCCTTCTCAGCGATCGGGTCTCCACACAGATTCCGGAATGAGCCGGTGTGCGCGGCTGCGCCCGCCGCAATCACCGCGTAGCAGAGGACCAGGGCATCCGGAGTCGAGCGAACCGCTGCCAGATCATCATCGGGGGGTGCTGCAACCGTGCCGCCGTGAACCGCGAGCGAGGCCGCGAGATGTCCACCCGCGGACGACCCGATTGCCGCGATTCTACTGGGATCGAGTTCGAATTCCCGGGCTTGCGAACGGAGCATGCGGAGCGCGCGCATGGCGTCGAAGAGCGGTCCTTCACGCAGCGGCGCCGGTGTGTCGGCGTGTTGCGTTCGATAGTGCACCACGGCTGCGTGCCAACCCTTGGTGTTCCAGTACCGCGCGTAACCTTCGCCTTCGTGTGCGGCGAGCATGTTGTACCCGCCGCCCGGAAATACCGCCAGGCACGGGTGGATCCCATCTCCGGCCGGGTAGAATGCAAGATGCGGATACGGTGTCGGTTTGGCCGGGTTCCATAGGGGAGGGGTTGCCGGCCAGAGGGGATAGCGTACGGGTTCTGGCTTCATGTCGATCCAGTTAGACCGCCGAATCGTCGAAGCGCAACACGCGTGTGCAATGCGCCGGGCATTTTGGGTCCGTTCCGGTACGTGTGGATTGACTTGTGCGCGGTTGACCGCAATTAATCGACACAATGAGTGATGCATACGAAGGACTTGGAACCAAAGCGATTCACGCCGGCCAGACGGCCGATCCCACCACGGCCTCGCGCGCCGTTCCGATCTATCAGACGACGAGTTATGTCTTCCGGGATACCGAGCACGCGGCGAATCTCTTCGGATTGAAGGAGCTCGGGAACATCTACACGCGGATCATGAATCCGACGACCGATGTGTTCGAGCAGCGGGTGGCCGCGCTGGAGAGCGGGGTGGGAGGGCTCGCGCACGCCAGTGGCCAGGCGGCGATTACGAATGCCATTCTCAACATTTGCGGGCACGGGGATCACATGGTCTCGGTCTCGCAGCTTTATGGCGGAACCTACAACCTCTTTCACTACACGCTTCCAAAACTCGGGATCGCAGTTTCGTTTGTCGATGCAGACGATCCGGACTCGTTTCGGAAGGCGCTCCGGCCGAACACGAAACTATTCTTCGGGGAGACGCTCGGGAATCCGCGTCTCAATGTCTTTCCAGTCGAGGAGGTGGCACGGATCGCGAAGGAGGCCGGGGTTCCGCTGATCCTTGACAACACCGTCCTCACGCCGATCCTGCACCGCCCGATCGAGTGGGGCGCCCACGTGGTGGTCCACAGCGCCACCAAATACATCGGCGGCCACGGCACGTCGATCGGCGGCATCGTGGTGGACGGGGGCAATTTCAACTGGGGGACCGACCGGTTCCCCGGGTTCAACGAACCGGACGAGAGCTATCATGGGATCGTGCACTGGGACGCATTCCAGGCGTTCGAGCCGTTCGGCGGCGCCAATGTCGCGTACATCATGAAGATGCGGCTCCAGTTTCTGCGAGATACGGGCGGATGCATCGCCCCGTTCAACTCTTTCCTGATGCTGCAGGGCCTCGAGACCCTGCACCTGCGGATGGAACGGCATTGCGACAATGCACGGCGCGTGGCGGAGTATCTGGAAGAGCACGACAAGGTCGCGTGGGTCAACTACCCGGGTCTGAAATCGAGCCCGTACCACGAGCAGGCTGCGAAATACCTGTCGGGGAAATTCGGGGCGCTGATCGGGTTCGGCATCAAGGGCGGGCACGAGGCCGGCCGCAGGTTTATCGAAAATCTCAGGCTGCACAGCCATCTGGCAAATATCGGCGACGCCAAGTCGCTGGCGATTCACCCGGCCAGCACCACCCATTCCCAGCTCAATCCCGACGAGCAGGCGAGCAGCGGGGTCACGGACGATTACGTCCGCCTCTCGGTCGGCATCGAGGATTGCGAGGATATTATCGCGGACATCGAGCAGGCCCTGACCAAGGCGTGAGCCGCGGCGCATCGCGCCCACACGGCGCCGGTGGCAGGACCGGTTGCTTCGCTGACGTCGAGGGGACCGCAAGACACCGAGCGTATTGTCGATACTCCAGTGTGTCGGCACGGGGCGGTGCAGTTTCTCTGGATGCGGGGATGATTCCTTGCGGCACAATCGAAAGCGCCGCATAGAAAAAAAGAATTCGATAACTCAAAATATATATTGACTAGATTCAAACGTGTATTTTCCTTGCACGTATGATCTGGAATCTCTCGCCCCCGAATGGACAGGGTTGCGGCTGGAGGCAGCGATTGAGGTGCTGTAGCCGTTATTGGAAGCATCGACCACGGTTGGGGATCGCACTGGGAGCGGTCGTTGCGGTGGTGACTTCCGGCTTGTTGCTGCCGCGTCCCGAGGCAATGGCAATCCCTCAATTTGCGCGGAGCTACACTCACGAAATGATCGGTGTGGAGCCGATGACGTGTCTCTCCTGTCACTCCGTTACCCCGAAGCTGAATCACCGGGGAGAGCAGTTCCTGGCGCGGGACTACCGATTGCCGGAACACCTGGAAGACCGGCGCAGGAAGACGTTTCCTGTTGCATTGTGGACCACGGGCCGGTTTGAGAACCGTGAGGGGATTGAAAGCAGCGAGGCGTATCTTCCGAAGGTGGAACTGATCAGCGGCGGAGTCATCGGGGAGCTCCCGCTACGCTATTTCGTGGAGTGGCGCGTTGTGAGTCTCGAGACCCGGGGTGATGGATCCAGGCGGGATCGCAGCGGGCGATTTGAAGACCTGGAGCTGGAGTGGGGGATTGATGGGCGGCATGACCTGACGATTGGGCAGTTTCGCGCTCTGAATCAGGTGGACGTATCCCGCCGCCTGTCGATCAGCGAGCCGTTACTCTTTTCGGCCTCATTGTCGGGCGAGGCGCACGCGGACCCGCGGATTCAATCGTTGGGAGCGTTCTCTCCGGCGGGGCGGTCGCCGGGCGTGTCGTATTCATTCCGCTCGCTGGACGGGCCGACGGCCTCGGATGGGTTGTTTCACTTTATCACAATCCCGTTTGTGGGGGAGTTGTCGTTGCCGTTGACGCGGGAGGCGCGCACCGAAGCCAGCTTTGAGCTTCGGGGTCCGGCGAAGGGAGTCTATCTGGAGACGTTCTATCGAACGGGATTGAACTCGGTGGGTATCCACGGGTTTCTCGACCGCGATTCCAATTACCTGGTCACGGGAGTGGGAACACTGCAACAGGGGGATCTTTACGCTACGGCGGGGCTTGGGGTGGACCGGCCACGCGATGCTTCGTCGCGCATCCGGCGCAGCGTGGAGTTGAAATATTTGCCGACTCTTGGGTTTGAGCGTTGGCGTCCGGGCATCGGGGGACGGGTTGAGTCGATCAGCGGGCAAGGTCCGGTGTATGTACCGTACCTGGTCCTGAGCGGCCCGAACCTCACCTATTCGTTCCTCATCCAAGCGGAGTACCGGATGCAGGAGGGGAGCGATATCTTCAGGATCGATTTCTCAACGTTCTTTTAGAGCGCGAGCCTGCGAGCCGTGCCTCTTCCCGTTGTTGCATCTCCCGCTGGCGGCGGATGCGTTCGGGCACGATCCTGCGGCGTTCACCGGTGGGCCGGAAGTCGTGGCGTTCGACCCCGAGACTCCGCAGGACGGCCCTCTCGACAGGGGAATGCTCGTTCGCGTCCTGCCGGTTGAAGCGCATCGGCTCCTTGAGGTGCACGGGCGGATTGGTGATGAATCGCGGCCGGCGGAGCACGTTCTGCGACGCCGCATGGAGGATGTACGGATGCATCAGGTACACGTCCCCCACGTTCCCTGTCGCCTCCTCGAAACGAGAGCATTCGCGAATCAGCTCCTTGAAGGGGAAGCCGCCCGGCTCGATCCCGTCGGGATGCTCGGCGAGGTGGCGCGCGACGACGGGCACCGAGTCGGTGGCGATGAACGTCGGACCGCCCCTGTGGACCACATCGCTCCACAGCACGATCGTCAGGAGACCCTGTTCCGGCGAATCGAGAAAGTGGAGAAAGAAGTCGCCATCCTTGTGCCAGCCGGATGACTCGGGCGACGCCGGTTGCCACGGCTCGTCGGCGCCGATACCGAGGTTGACGACGAATCCGTCCGACCAGTTGTAGGGTTGGACGATCCGGTCGGCGCCGCCGAGCAGGTCGCACACCGCCGCCCAGACCCCGGGAGCAAAGTCGGCCACATCCATTCGTTCGACGCCGGGCATATGGATGCGTGGTTCGGCCCATGTCGATGGATCGTCCGCATCGTATCCGAGCCGGACCCACGCCCGCTCGACGAGTCGCTCCGCCTCCCCGGCCGGGAACGTCCGCTCCAGCTTGATGTAACCGTATTCGAGGAAATGATCGATTTGTTCGGGACTGAGGTAACGCATGGCTGCCGATCGTGACCGCGTTGCGCCATGGGGCAAGTCATTTGCGGGAGATGCATTGATCATCAGTCGGAACTTCGCAGAGGCAACCGGAACACGGATTCGGTGTCCCGGTTGCCTCGCGATTTGAATCACTAATCGGGTAACGATAATCCGAAGATTACAAAGGACCCCCGTCAACATAGCGATTATCGGTCCATTCGGACGCCATGCCTCCCGCGTACGGTCCAGATGTGCCGCATATGGTGGTCTGCGACTGGCCGAAGATGTTGCCGATCCAACGGACGTTGACGTAACTGGCGCTTCCGTCGCCGCGGTTCGTGCAGTAGTTGACCGAGCGTTCGTCCGGATAGAAGATGTCGAAGATGTTCTCCTCGAAGAGGAGGTCCTCGTGCAACTGGTCGCTTCGGGTATAGTTGCTCAGTGCCGCAGACGTACCGTCCATGAAGAGGCTGCGCCGGACGGTGATCCGCTTGGTGGCAGATCCGCCGTCATTCGAGCGGAGCGTGAACGCGGTGTTGTGGGAGCCGGGTGATGTAACGATCCGGTCGACGTAACAGTACTCCCACACTTGGTCCGTACTGCCCTCCGACCGCAGGCCGGAGCTGAACCCGTCGGGAACCTTCACGAACCGTGCCTCTCCCGGGGTGCTTGCGATGATCGCCCGGTTGCTGAAGTTGTCCGGATTGCCGACGATTGTGACATGTTCCACAGTCCAGTTGGACCCGGCATATGCCGTGTCGCCCCCGGGGCCGGCGCCGGGCGAGTTCACAATGTGGATGGCATTGGTGTAGCCGCTCATCTCGAACTTGCATCCGCGGATGACGACATCGTCTGCGAATATCCGGATGCGCCCGGTGATGCGCTTTTTTTCGAGGACGGTGCCGTCCTCCCAGATGTCATAGCCGCTGATCGTATCGAGATCGTCTTCGGTAATCGTCCGTCCGAGGTCGGGGCAGAAGTAAGTCTCGAGCCCGGTATTCGCCTGGTACCACCCACGGATCTCGTCGATGTCCGTGGAGACTGCCACGACCTGTTCCCAGGAGGCGTCGACATCGGTCTGTTCCAGGGTGGTTGCCTGCGCCTCGTTGCTGGGTGGCGACACGTTGTTGGCCGCGTCGAAGGCGTAGACCACGTAGCTGTACGTCGTATTCGGTGTGAGCCCGGTGTCGGGATAAGACGTTTCGGCCGTGGTATTGAGGTATGCGCCGTCGCGGTAGATATCGTATCCTTCCACTCCGACATTGTCGGTCGAGGCATCCCACTCGAGATCGATCCGGCTCGAGGAGACCGCCGTTGCGGTCAGGTTCCCCGGCGCGGTCGGCGGCTCGGTATCTGGTTCAAACGTTGTTGCCTGCGCCTCGTTGCTCGGTTCGGAGACATTGTCGGCCGCGTCAAAGGCGTAGACTACGTATGTGTACGTTGTCTCCGGTTCGAGTCCCGAGTCCGGGTAAAATGTCGTGGTGGTGGTGTTGAGGAACGCCCCGTCCCTGTAGATATCGTATCCGGCGACACCGACGTTGTCGGTGGAGGCATCCCACTCCAGGTCGATTGCATTCTCAGAAATAGCCGTCGCGCTCAGGTTGCCGGGCGCGGTGGGCGGCTCGGTGTCGGGCGCAAACGCGGCATCGTAGTGTGCCGCAACCTGCTCCCCGGAGAGTGCGTAATCGAAAACCGCGACTTCGTCGAGCTTCCCGTCGAAGAATCGGCGGTATTCAGTCCCACTGAAATTACTTCCGATCTGCAATCCGTGGCTGTTGGTAGCGACTGTACCCGACCGCGATGCCGTATTCGGATCCTGCTCTCCGTTGAAGTAGAAGCGCATTTCGCCGGCATCCGCGTCGTATACCGCGACCACGTGGACCCATTCGTTGGTGGGCATCGTGAAACCGGAGTCCAGTGAAACATTTCCGCCGCTGCCGCCGCGCAGATCGAATCGCAGGTTACCGCCACTTCCGGACCGGCGAACCTGGTAGGTGTCGTCGCCTTTTCCGATGAGGGCTTCCCAGGCTGTGCCCGTCCACCCGTCCAGAATGTTCACCCAAAACGCAATCGAAAGCGACCCGGTCAGATCAAGATCGACGTCGTCGGGGGCTTCGGCGAAACTCCCGTTCGCTTCAATGAAGCGGATGCCGGATCCGAGCCGCCCTGCGACATCCAACTGTGGATCGTCGACCAGCGTCGCCGCATGCGCTCCCGCGCTGTCGGATGCTGTGGTGCCGGAGGTTTCCTCGAAGCGCCAGTACGCGATCGGATTGTCCGCGAGCACGGTGTCGCTGTACCCATCCGGTTCCCCCGGATCGCCGGGGTCTTCCACACACGGATCATCGTACACATCGTCGGGGTGGTCGAAGGCAAACTGGCCGATTTGTGGTGCGATATAGTTACCGGTCTCGATCCAGTGGTTTCCAGTCCAGATATTTCCTTGATCGTCTTCGCACTCGCCCGGTTCGGCTCGGCCGAGCCAGTAGTGATGGGATCCGCCCTTTTCGGATTCGTCGCCGGGCCAGAAGCACTGCGCGCCCCATCGGTTGTTGATGACTTGGATATTTGTGGACGAAAGCGCCTGATCATTGTCGTTGCCACCCGGGTTCATCGCGTACCACGCGCTTGGCGAGTTGAGGTAGTTTTCCTCAAGAAGAAGGTTTGTAAGACCCGTGGATGGCGCCCCGGAGTCGTGGGCGTAAATAAACATCGATGCGGAGCTTCCGGTCTCCGTGTAGTTGCGACGGATGACCGAATCGCTTCCGCGGATTCCGATTCCGGAAAAATGCCCGGTGAGGTCGTGAACCCAATTGTACTCGATGAGATTGTCGTTCCACATCCGCAGGCCGGTGCCGTCGTGCAATCCGGGTCCCACACGGGTATGGCGCACGATGAAGTTGGACCCTTCCACACCGCGGGAGCTCGGCGTAACGCCGTCGGCGGCGCGGACCCGGCAATACTCAACAATGATGGTCGGTCCGGGTTCCGAGACGGAGCCGGGTCTGCGAATCCCCGCTACCGGCGTATCGTCGGGCACCAGGGCGAGGCACCCGCGCAGTGTTACATCGTTGGCGTCGACCACGAACCAGCCCGTCTGGACAGCTTCAACGATCCATCGGCCGTCCTCTTGGAAGACGTGACCATTCCCTTCATTCGATTCGAGCCAACTCTGCGTGATGGTCAATCCGTTCGGGGTCGGATTCCACATCTGCGACTCGGAGATGCCAATGGCGCCCGGACCGGTGTTGGCTTCGAACCATGCGATGATCGTCGGTTCATCCCAGGAATCCCACGCCTCCTGCCACGATGCGGCCACGTCACTCTCTTCATGGGTCGTTGCCTGTGCGGTGTTGCTCGGATCCGAGAGGTTCTCCGCGTCGTCGAATGCGAACACCTGGTAGCTGTACGTTGTCTCGGGTTGCAGGCCGGTGTCGGAGTAGGCCGTGTTGGATGTGGTGTCCAGAAGGTTCCCATCGCGGTGAATCTCGTATGCGGCGACGCCGACGTTGTCGGTGGAGGCTTCCCATTCCAGGTCGATGCGGGTCGCGGAGATGGCTGTGGCGATAAGGTTCCCAGGGGCCGTCGGTGGGGTGGTATCCTGGACTGCGAGGGTTGCCGGATCGGAGGTGACGCTGCCCTCGCTGTTGGAGACGACGACATCATAGGTTCCCTCGTCGACAAACTCCGCGCTGGCGATTGCAAGCGTGTCGGAAGTCTCTCCGGAAAGCTCGGCGCCGTCCTTGCGCCACTGGTAGCTCGGTTCGGGATCGCCGGTCGCCGATACGGTGAACTGCGCCGGATCGCCGTATTCGACGGTCTGGCTCTGCGGGTGCTCCGTGATCGACGGCGGCGTTGGACCGGGGCCCGGTTCGGCGGGAACTCCGACAAACGCCACTCGCGCGATGCTGTTCCAGTCACTTGTTTCGCGGCCCTCGCCAATGTAGCGAATGTAGCGGGTTTCGGTGGCGTCAAAGGTGTAGGTCTCGAAATCGTCCAGTTGTCCGGATGAGGTGAACGTGCCGACACGCGTCCAGTTCTGCCCGTCGAGCGAGAGGTCGATATGGAATGTTGCCGGGTTGCCGTTGTCGCCAAACGCCTGGTGGATCGATACCTCATCGATGACGTAGTCACCGTCGAGTGTCCACTCGCCCCACGGGCTGGTGCCGCCGTTGGCCTTGCCCTCCACCGACCAGCGGGTGGTCGGGTCGCCGTCGATCGTGTTCTCGATGACGTTGCCGTCATCGCCGGAGGAATCCACGGCAACGACCGTAATCGGCTGAGGCGCTTCCGTCGCGGTAGTCACCTGCACCGGTTCGCTCTGCGCCGACTCGTTCCCGGCCGCGTCGAAGGCGCTCACGGTGAAGGTGTACTGCGTCCCGGGAGCGAGTCCGGTCATGGTTGTGCTGGTTGCGCTGACAGTGATTGGATCGGCCCCGT
>SL_3KL_010_SEDDRAFT_10005116_pt1 | contig 11814 bp, 7 predicted proteins | sample SodLakKL_010_SED_2_FD_10381 | JGI IMG/M metagenome (IMG submission 10381)
CCTGCGGCGTGTGCACCATCCGGCCGAGCAGCGGGCGCGTGCCGCTCACCGGCCACTTCCCCTCCATCAGCCCGCTGCTCGACCCGCGCACCGCCATCGGGCCGCTCGCGCGCGGGGTCGACGACCTGCTGCTCGCGCTGCGCGTGATCCAGGGGCCCGACGGCGACGACCCCAGCGCGCTGCCGATGCCGCTCGGCGACCCCGGTAGCGTCGACCTGGCCGGGCTCAGGATCGCGTGGTGGACGGCGCAGCCCGATTGCACACCCACGCCCGAGACCCAGCGCACCGTGCAATGGGCGGTCGGCTGGCTCGAGGCGGCGGGAGCCATGCTGGTCGAGGACCGCCCCGACGGTCTGGAGGCCGTGTACCCACTGACGCGTACGTACTGGTCGCTGCCGGAGTCCGACGAGGCAGAGCGCTGGGTGCCGAGCGGGGTGAGCGCGCTCGACGCCGACGCCGTGCAGCGCTTCCGCTTCGAGTGGGACGCCTTCAGGCGGCGCCTGACGCGCTTCGTCGGCGCCTACGACGCCGTGCTGACCCCGGCGGCGGAGCGGCCCGCGGTCCGCCACGGCGACGACGCGGGATCGATCGCCCCCACGCTCACGTTCAGCCTCGGCGGCCAGCCGGCCGTGGTGGTGCCGTGTGGACGCAGCGGCGACGGGCTCCCGATCGGCGTGCAGGTAGCAGCCCGCGTCGGCGACGACCACGTGGCGCTGGCCGTCGCGCGCGCCCTCGAGCGCGCCGGGGGTGGGTGGTGGTTACCACAGGGCGTTCCTGGCGATCAGCGCTCGCTGCCGTCGAGCCTGCCGTCGAGCGTCATGAGCGGCCGGTAGAGGTCGGGTCGCCGGTCACGGAAGAAGCCGAAGCCGGCGCGGAAGCGCCGCGCGGCAGCCAGATCGAGGTCGGCGTACAGCACCGTCTCGGCGCTGCGGTCGGCCTCGGTGAGCTTCTCGCCCGACGGGTCGGCGACGAAGCTCGAGCCGTAGAACGTCGCGTCGCCCTCGCTGCCCACCCGGTTCACGGCGCCCAGGTAGCAGGCGTTCGCCACGGCGTGGCCGATCATGGCCCGCTGCCACATGTCGCGCGTGTCGAAGCCGCCGGCCGCCGCCGGTTCGCTGCCGATCGCCGTCGGGTACAGCAACACCTCGGCGCCCTGCAGCGCCATCGCACGTGCACACTCCGGGAACCACTGGTCCCAGCAGATACCGACGCCGATCAAGCCGACCTGGGTGCGCCAGGCCTTGAAGCCGGTGTCGCCCGGGTTGAAGTAGTACTTCTCTTCGTAGCCTGGGCCGTCGGGGATGTGGCTCTTGCGGTAGAGCCCCAGCGCGCGGCCGTCGGCGTCGATCATCATCAGGCTGTTGAAGTGCGCCTGCCCCGCGCGCTCGAAGAACGACACCGGCAGCACCACACCCAACTCCGCTGCGAGCGCCTGGAAGCGCGCGAGGAAGGGGTGGCCCTCGACGGGGTGGGCGAGTTCGAAGTACTCCTCGCGCTCCGCCTGCGGCCAGTACAGGTACTCGAACAGCTCCGGCAGCAGGATCAGGCGCGCACCACCCGCGGCGGCCTCGCGCACGCGTGCCTCGGCGGACGCCACGTTCGCGTCGCGATCGTCCGTCATCGCCATCTGCACCAACCCCAGGCGCAGCGTGCCGGCGCTCGCGTCAGCCATGGTCGATCTCCCCGGCGGGCTGCTGCTGCGTGACGCAGTGCCAGGCGCCGCCCCCGGTGATCAGGCGCGACGCCGGCAGGCCCACCACCTGGCGGTCCGGGAAGAGCGGGCGCAGCAGCTCCAGCGCGCGCTCGTCCAGGGGATCCTCGAAGGTCGGCACCAGCACCACGCCGTTGGCGATGTAGAAGTTGGCGTAGCTCGCGGCCAGGATCCGGCCGTCCGACAGCCGGCGCTGCTGCGGCAGCGGCAGCGGCACCACCGTGAACGCTTCCTCGTCGGGCGTTCGCAGGGCGAGGAGCGTCTCGAGGTTCGCCTGCAACGGAGCGAAGTTCTCGTCCGAGGGGTCCTCGCTGACGGCGCACACCAACGTCGCGTCGTCGCAGAAGCGGACGATCGTGTCGACGTGACCGTCGGTGTGATCGCCTTCGAGCCCGCGCTCGAGCCACACCACCTGGCGCACGCCCAGCCCGGCGCGCAGCAGCGCCTCGGTGTCGGCCTCGTCCAGCTGCGCATTGCGCGTCGGCGCGAGCAGGCACGAGCGGGTGGTGATCAGCACACCCTCGTCGTTGACCTCGACGGCGCCGCCCTCCATCACGAAGGGGAAGGCGAAGCGCCGCATGCCGAGTTCACGTGCGACCGCTGCGGGCACCAGCGTGTCGCGCCCGGCCTCGTACTTCCCGCCCCAGGCGTTGAACACCCAATCGGTGAGCGCCACCTGGCCAGCGCCGTTCACCAGGAAGATCGGACCGTTGTCGCGGAACCAGGCGTCGTCGAGCGGCACGCGGTGATAGCGGACGTTGGCCGGGTCGGCGGCGGCGCTCTGCAGGCGCGCCTTGGCGTCCGCCTCGGCCTCCGCGTCGGCGACGTTCACGACGACGCTCTCGAAGCGCGACAGGAGCGCGACCATGGTCGCGAACTCGGAGCGCACCCCGTCCAACTCGCCCTCCCACAGCTCGTCGTCGCTGGGCCACGTGGTCCAGGTGGCGGCGTGCGGCGTCCACTCGGCCGGCATGCGGTAGCCGAGATCGACGGGGGTGGGGTGGTCCAAGTCGAGCATCGCGTCTCCTGACGGCGCCCCATGGCGCGGGCGCGGCGCGGCTCGATGGTAGCACCCGCACTCGTGAGCGGCCGACGCGTGCCTAGGCGCGTACCTGCTACCGTAGCTGGCGGTGCCGCCGGCATGCGGCGGCGGACACGATCACGCGCGCGCTCGGAGGACACGCCTTGGCCCACGCCACGCTCGACACGCCGTTCACCATCGCCGACGCCGAGGAGCTCTACAGCATCTCGGCCTGGGGCAGCGGATACTTCCGAGCGGGCACAGGCGGCGACATGGAGGTCATGCTCCGCAGCGACCCGAGCCAGGCCGCGTCGATCCACGGCATCGTCGAGTCGCTGCGCGAGCGCGGCCATCAAGTCCCGATGATCGTGCGTTTTCCGCAGCTCATCGAGGATCGGCTCGACCGCATCAACCAGTCCTTCGCGGCGGCGGTCACCGAGGCCGGGTACGAGGCGCACTACCAGGGCGTCTACCCCGTCAAGGTCAACCAGCGCCGCATGGTGATCGAGACCATCGCCGAGTACGGCGCGCGCTACATGACCGGCCTCGAGGCCGGCAGCAAGGCCGAGCTTGCGCTGATCCTCGTGCAGGACACGCACCCCGAGGCGCTCATCTGCTGCAACGGCTTCAAGGACGACGACTTCGTCCGTTTGGCGCTGTGGGGACGGAAGCTCGGCAAGCCCGTCGTGATCACGCTCGAGAAGTACGCCGAACTCGAGCGTGTGCTGCGCGTCGCGCGCGAGATGGGCGTGCCCCCCGTGATCGGCATCCGCTACCGGCTGCACGCCAAGGGTGCGGGCCAGTGGGAGGCGTCGGGCGGCGACGGCGCCAAGTTCGGCCTCACCAGCACCGAGCTCATCGACGCCGTGCGCGTCCTGCGCGAGCAGGACATGCTCAGTGCGTTGCAGATGATCCATTGCCACGTCGGCAGCCAGCTCACCGACGTGCGCAAGATCAAGGTCGCGGTGCGCGAGGCGGCCCAGGTCTACGTCGACGTGCGCGCCATGGGCGCCGACGTCCGATACCTCAACGTCGGCGGCGGCCTCGCCGTCGACTACGACGGCTCCAAGACCACCTTCGAGGCCTCCGCCAACTACGGCATCCAGGAGTACGCCGACACCGTCGTGTACACGATCAAGGAGGTGTGCGACGACGGTGGCGCGCAGCACCCCGTGATCGTGACGGAATCGGGGCGGGCGCTCACGGCGCACCACGCGGTGCTGGTGATGCCGGTGATCGACGCGATGGGCCCCACGCGCACGCCGCACGAACTGCCGCCACTCGACGGCGAAGTGCATCAACTGGTGCGCGACATGCGCGAGTTGGCGCGCAGCGTGTCGATCAAGACCTACCGCGAGGTGTACAACGAGGCGGTCTCGAACAAGGAGACGATGCATGCGCTCTTCGACCTTGGGTACCTGACGCTGCTCGAGCGCGCGTACGTCGAGCAGCTCTTCCAACAGGTGCTCACCAAGGTCGCCAAGGTGATCGAGCAGCTCGAGTACGTGCCCGAGGAGCTCGAGGCCCTGCCCAAGCGGCTGGCGGACACCTACGTGTGCAACTTCAGCCTGTTCCAGGGCATGCCCGACCATTGGGCGATCGGGCAGCTCTTCCCGATCGTGCCGCTGTCACGCCTGAACGAGCGGCCGGCGCGCGAGGCCACGCTGGTCGACATCAGCTGCGACAGCGACGGCAAGATCGACAAGTTCATCGACCTGCGCGACGTACGCGCCACGCTGCCGGTGCACGAGTTGCGCAAGGGCGAGCCGTACTACCTCGGCGCCTTCCTCACCGGCGCCTACCAGGACGTGCTGGCCAACACGCACAACCTCTTCGGCCGCGTGAACGAGGCGCACGTGCGCCTCGAGCCGGGTGGCTGGCGCGTCGAGCTGCTGGTGAACGGGCAGAAGGCGCGGCGCGTGATCCAGAACATGGGTTACGAGGTCGACACGCTGCACGGCTGGCTGCAAGAGGAGATCCGCGAGAGCGAACAGGCCGGCATCGCGCTCTCCGACGAGGAGAAGCGCGCGCTGGTCGAGCTCTACGACGCGGAGCTGGTGGGCTACACGTACCTCGAGCAGGTGTAGGCGTTCGGCTAGGTGCCCGGCGCCGAGTGCCCCGGTGCGCGCCCGTCGAGCAACTCGCGCACGCGCCGAGCGAGCTCGCTGCGCCGGTACGGCTTGTTGAGGAGCGACACGCCCGCGTCGAGGCGCCCCTGGTGGACGATGGCGTTCTCGGTGTAGCCGCTCGTGAAGAGCACGCACAGCGCAGGATCGGCCGTCGCCGCGGTGTCGGCGAGCGCCTTCCCGCTCATGCCACCTGGCAGCACCACGTCCGTGAAGAGCAGGTCGACGCGCTGGCGCTCCAGGTGCGCGAGCGCCGTGCGCGCGTCCGGCGCCTCGAGGACGTGGTACCCCAGCGCGCGCAGCTGCTCGACGGCGAAGGCGCGCACGTCGTCGTCGTCCTCGACGACCAGGATCCTCTCGTCGCCGCCGCGAACGGTCAGGGCCGCTTGCGGCCGGTCAGCAGCTGCGCTGCTGCCGAGGTGGCGCGGGAGATAGAGCCGTACCGTCGTCCCCTGACCCGGCTCCGAGTACAGCGTCGTGAAGCCACCAGACTGCTTGGTGAAGCCGTACACCATGGCCAGCCCCAGCCCCGAACCCTCGCCGGGGCCCTTCGTCGTGAAGAACGGCTCGAACACCCGCGGTCGGTCGGCGGGGTCGATGCCGACACCGGTGTCGCTGACCGACAGCACCACGTAATCGCCCTCGGGCGCCTCGACCTGCGCACGCGGGTCGTCCGCCTCCAGGGTCGCGCCCGCCACCTCGATGGTCAGCCGTCCACCCTGGGGCATCGCGTCGCGTGCGTTCAGGGTGAGGTTGAGCACGGCGCTCTCGAGGTGGGTCGGGTCGACGTCGGTGCGCCACTCGGTCGCCGTCGGCTCGATGCGCAGCTCGATCGCCTCCCCGACCGAGCGCAGCAGCAGCGGTTCGAGGTCGCTGACCAAGGTGTGTGCGTCGGTCGGCCGCGGTTCGAGCGGCTGTTTGCGCGCGAACGCCAGCAGCGAACGCGTCAAGGAGGCGCCGCGCGCCGCCGCCTCGACGATCATCGACGCCAGCCGCGCGCCCTGCGGATCGTCGGCGAGGCGGTCGTGCAGTAGCTCGGCGTTGCCCCCGACCACCGTGAGGAGGTTGTTGAAGTCGTGCGCCACGCCACCGGTGAGCTGCCCGATGCTCTCGAGCCGCTGCGAAGACTGCAACCGTTCCTCCGCCCGCTTGCGCTCGCCGATGTCTTGGAAGTAGACGGCAAGGCCGTCGCGGAGCGGGTGCACGCGCACCTCGACCCACAGATCGAGCGGCGCGAAGTAGGCCGCCAACTGGCGCGGTGACTGCCTGGCGACCGCCTCGCGGTACGTCTTCTCGAACACGCTGCCGACCGCCTCCGGGAACTCGTCCCAGAGCACGCGGCCGTCGAGCGACCCGGGCTCGCGCTGGAGCACCCGCAGCGCCTGTGGGTTGACGTAGCGGAAGCGCCAATCGGGACCGACCATGAAGAACGCGTCGCTGATCTGCTCGAGGGTCGCGGCGAGCTCCTGCGAGCGCCGCTCGAGCTCACGTTCGGCGGTGACGTCCTGGAACGAGCCCTCGAAGCCGATCACGTCGCCGCTCGCAGCGCGCATCGCATGGCCGATGGCGCGCACCCACGTCACCGGACCGTCGCTCGGAGCGAGTCGCGCCACGAAGTCGAACGGCGCGCCGCTGGTGATGCAGCGCTCGACGGCCGCGCGCACCACCGGTTGGTCGTCGGGGTGGTAGAAGCCAATCCCTTCGTCCAGCGTCGGGCTGAAGCCGGGCGGCTTGCCGTGAAGACGTGCGACGACGTCCGACCAGCGGATCTCCCCGCTCCGCACGTCGACCGACCAACCGCCGAGCTGCATCGTCTGGCCGGCCACCGCCAGGAGCTCGTTGGAGCGCACCAGGTGGTCCTCGGCGCGCGCGGCGTCGTTCCGCGCGCGCCGCTCTCGCTCCAACGCTCGCACGAGCACCTCGGCAAGCAGCGCGGTACCGAGGAGCATGACGATGGCGATGATGCGGTTGCCGACGATCGCGAGCGTCGGGACGTCCGCGGCCGCGGCTGGCGACACGAACGCCCCGACGACGGTGAGCACGATCGCGACCAACGTGACCACCCGGATCGTGCCACGGTGCTCGGATGCTCCGGCCAGGAGCACGCTCGGTAGGTAGAGGGTGCCGTGGGCGAACCCGAGCGACGTGACGCTGTCGGTGGCGGCCACGACGACCAGTGAGCCGAACGCGGCAGCCTGCAGAGGGCGCGCGTGGCGTGGGGCGGAGCGAGGCGTCGCGCGTGAGGAGACCCCGTCGGCGAGTGCTCGGTGCATGCGCCGCCAGCGTACCCGCTCGCCGCGTCGGTGTGCGTCGCCGCTTCTGGTCGACGTCGAGCGCTGACGGACGCATCGGGTCGGTCACGACCACGGCTCGGTGCGCACGATGGAGGCAGATCCCCACCATCGGGTTGCGGTACGGTCCTGCCATGGGCCGAGGCGGACACGCCACCAACACACGCAACGTGTGCGCCGCCGCGACGGGGGCCGATGCCGCCAGTGGCCGAGAGGTGGCCGAGGGGCTGTGGGCGCTGCTCCGCGGCGAGACGACCCGCGTCGTCGTCGAGTACCCGTGCCACGCCCCCGACCAGCAGCGTTGGTTCCGCATGATCGCGACACGGCCGGACGCCACGGGCGACGTCGGCGCCGTCGTCACGCACGTCGACATCACCGACGTGGTGCGCAGCGAACGAACCCTGCGCGATGCCGAGCGCAGGATGGCGGCGATCCTCGACGCGCTCGGCGAAGGCGTCTGCGCCGTCGACGGCGACGGTCGCGTCGCGCTCCTCAACCCGGCTGCCAGGCGCCTGTTGGGCGTGAGCGAAGGGCAGGGCATAGGCGTGCCCGTCGACACGGTGATCCGACGCTTCGGAGCCGATGGTGCGCCGGTCGTGGAGTGCGATCCGGTCGCGAACGCGCTGCGCGATGGCCGGAGCGCGCGCGTCTTCGACGAGTACGTCGAGCGCGCCAGCGGCGAACGCTTCCCCGTCGAGTACGACGTCGCGCCGCTCCGCGACGCGACCGCCACGGTGGCCGGTGCGGTGGTGACCTTCGTCGACGCGGGTCCGCGTCGCGAGGTCGAAGCCTCCCTCGCGGCTGCGCGACGGCTCGAAGCGCTCGGTCAGCTGACCGGAGGCGTCGCGCACGACTTCAACAACCTGCTCACCGTCGTCGGCGGTAACGCCGAACTGCTCGTCGATACGCTGCCAGAGGGCAAGCCGCGGCGCTCGGCCGAGCTGATCCGAATCGCGGTCGATCGCGGTGCCGCAGTCACCCAACAGCTGCTCGCGTTCGGGCGCCGGCAGCCGCTCGATCCGCAGAGCATCGATCTGCTCGCCGCGTCGGCCGAGACCTTGGAGCTGCTCCAGCACGGAGTGGATGCGTCGGTCACGGTCGAGTTGGACGTCCACGCGGACGTGTGGCCGATCCGGGTGGACCCGCTGCGGCTCGAGGCGGCGCTCCTCAACCTCGTCGCCAACTCGGGAGACGCGCTTCCGAACGGTGGCGTGGTCCGCGTGGCGGTGCAGAACGCGACGCTCGACGCCTCTCGGCCCGCGGCTGCGGCGCTCGTCGCCCCCTACGGCGTCGCGGAGGTCGTCGCGATCACGGTCACCGACGACGGCATCGGGATCAGGAAGGCCGACCAGTCGCGCGTGTTCGAGCCCTTCTTCACCACCAAGGGACAGGCCGAGCGGACGGGGCTGGGGCTGAGTATGGTTCACGGCTTCGCGCATCAGTCGGGGGGCGCCATCGACATCCTGTCCGAGCCTGGCGTCGGAACGACGGTGACCATATGGTTGCCGCGCCATGTCGCTGGAGCGAGTGGTGCTGGCGACGCGGCCCAGGCGTCCCCGGGCGCCGCGGACGCAGCGACGCTCGGCGCGACGGTCCTCGTCGTCGATGACGATCCGCTGGTTCGCGCGTACGCGAGCGAGTTGCTCGGACGCATCGGATGCGTGAGCGTGGAGGTAGAGGGCCCAGCGGCCGCGCTGCGCCTGCTGGCGGAGCGCGACGACGTCGACATCGTCTTCTCGGACGTCATCATGCCAGGGCCGATGGACGGCGACGCCCTGGCGCAGGCGGTGCGGGCATCATGGCCGTGGATCAAGGTCGTCCTGACGAGTGGCCACGGCGCACGATGGTCGGTGGACGATCGGGCTGGCGATTCCTGGACGCTGTTACCCAAGCCCTATGGGCAGCGGGCCCTAGCGGACGCGATCGCAGGCGCGCTCCCCGCTGCACCGCTTCGTGGCGGCGCCCACGACGCACGCTAGACCGTCGTACACGACCCGCGTATCATGGGAGCGTGCAACCAGTTTCGAACCGCGCACTGGACGCGACGCGCGCCGATCGAGGATCGCTGGCCGCGCCGGTCTGGGCGTGTGCATCGGCGCCCCCACCGAGGCCGCGCGCCGAGCGCAGCGTGCCTGCGGTACGCGTCGACGTCGCATGACGGACGTGCCGGGCACAGTGGTCGTCCTTGACGACGACGTCGCCGTGGCCACGACCATCGGTCTGATCGCCGAATCGGCTGGCTACGACGTCATCGTCACGCACGAGGTCGGGGCGTTCGAACGAGCCATCGAAGAGCACGCGGCGACCCACGTGACGATCGACCTGAACATGCCGGACACCGACGGCATCGAGGTGATGCGACGCCTCGCGGATCGCGGGTTCCTCGGCAGCGTCATCATCTCCAGCGGTCTGGAGCGACGCGTCCTCGAGGCCGCCGAGCGCTCCGCCGTCGAGCACGGGCTCCACTTCGCAGGCGTGTTGCCGAAGCCCTTCCGTGCCGTGGAACTGCGTCGCCTGCTCGCATCGGCCGTGGCAGCACCAGCGCTGCGCGCAGGCGCGGCGGCTCGCGACGTCGACGCCGACGACCTGCGCGCCGCGATCGCCGAAGGGCGCATCGAGGTCGCGTACCAGCCGAAGATCGCCTGTGACACACGCGAACTGGTCGGCTTCGAGGCGCTGGCCCGATGGACCGACGCGACCCTGGGCGCGGTGCCACCGAGCGTCTTCATCCCGCTCGCGGAGCGCGAGGGCTTGATCGACCAGGTCACCGACAAGGTGTTCGACCGCGCGTTGCACTGGCTCGGCACGTTCGATCCGATCGGCGCATGGCACGTCGCCTTGAACTTCTCGGCCAGCTCGCTCGGTGACCTGGGTTTCGCCGATCGCATCGAGCGTGCGTGCGTACGCAACGGCGTCGCACCGCACCGCGTCATCCTGGAACTGACGGAAACCGCGTCGGGTACCGACGAGGTGCTGGCGCTCGACGTGTTGACGCGCTTCCGCATCAAGGGTCTGGCGCTGTCGATCGACGACTTCGGGACGGGCCACTCGAGCCTCGTCCAGTTGGCACGGCAGCCGTTCAACGAGCTGAAGATCGATCGTCAGTTCGTCATGACAGCGGCGCGTTCCGAGGAGTCCCGCATCATCATCCGTGCGATGGTCGGCCTCGCTCACGGCCTCGGCCTGCGCGCGACTGCGGAGGGCGTCGAAGACGCCGAGACCCTCCGGTTCCTGACCGAGATCGGCTGCGACCGCGCACAGGGCTTCCACATTGCCCGCCCGATGGCACCGGACGGGGTCCAGGCCTGGATCGCCGCGTGGCGCAACGGATCGACGCGATGACGGCAAGCGCGCGGGCGTCGGACGAACGCGCTCGCCTCGAGGCGCTGCGCACCTACGGCATCCTCGACGCCGCGCCGGAGGTACCGTTCGACGACGTCGCGGCCCTCGCGGCAGCGATCGCCGACACGCCGATGGCGGCCGTCACCTTCATCGACGAGGAGCGGCAGTGGTTCATGGCCTCGATCGGCGTCCCCGACAAGGAGGGTCCGCGCCACGAGGCCTTCTGTGCCCACACGATCCAGTCGCTGGACTCGTTCGTGGTCGAGGACGCCTGCGGCGACGTGCGCTTCGTGACGAACCCGGCCGTCACCGGCCCCATGCACCTGCGGTCCTATGCGGGCGCACCGATCGTGGTCGACGGTGGCCTCGCGCTGGGCGCCGTCGCCGTCTTCGACACCCGTCCGCGCCGCTTCGACGCGACGCAGCTCGACGCCCTGCGGCGGCTCGCGCTCGTCGCCGTGCGGCTGCTCGAGGAGCGACGTCAGCGCCTTCGGGTGGTCACCCTGACCGCGGATCGGCGTGATGCCCTGGTCCGCTCGCACGAACTCATGCTCTCCCACCTCGACAACACGCCGCTCGCCGTCATCGAGTGGGACGAGGCGTTCCGGGTCAGGCGCTGGACGCGCAGCGCCGAGGCGATGTTCGGCTGGGCGGAGCGCGAGGTTGTCGGCAAGCACCCCGAGGCGTGGACGTTCGTGCACCCGGACGACGCCGCGGCCGTGGACGAGATCATGCAGGAGCTCATCGAGCAGCGTGCCCCGCGGAACGTGAGCCGAAACCGCAACATGACGCACGACGGCCGCGTCCGCACGTGCGATTGGTACAACTCGGTCGTCCCCGTCCCGCACGGCGGGACGTCGATCCTCTCGCTCATCGACGACGTGACCGAGACCATCGAGCGGGGGCGGCGCGCCCAGGCATCGCAGCGTCTCGAGAGCCTCGGCCAGCTCACGGGCGGTGTGGCCCACGACTTCAACAACCTGCTCACGGTCATCGCCGGCAACGCCGACCTGCTCGGGGCCGAGCACACGAGTCCCGAGCAGGCGCGCCGCCTCTCCCGAGCAGGCGCGCCGCCTCGTGCAGATGATCAATGACGCCACCGAGCGCGGCGCCGCACTCACCCGCAGCCTGCTTGCGTTCGCGCGGCGCCAACCCCTGTCGCCGACGGTCTGCGACGTGGACGCGCTGATCAAGGGTGTGCTCCCGATCCTCGAACGCACGCTCGGCGACGCCGTCGTGCTCGAGGTGCGCACCAGCGGTTCGCTGCCGCGAACGGCCTCGGTCGACGCCCACGCCTTCGAGAGTGCTCTCCTCAACCTGGTG
>SL_3KL_010_SEDDRAFT_10005117_pt1 | contig 11814 bp, 11 predicted proteins | sample SodLakKL_010_SED_2_FD_10381 | JGI IMG/M metagenome (IMG submission 10381)
AAGAACGGGCGCATGCCCCCAGAGGCGGGGATAGCTCCGGGGGAGGCCCCCAAGACGACCACCCCGCCGTGCCCCATCGGGTTCAGCCGCCCCCGGGCCGGAGGACGGGGCGCCGGGGGCGGCGCGTCAGGTCCGGTGCGCCAGATCCGGCACGTTGGGAGCGGCGCGTCAGGACCCACTCAGCGTGCATATCACGACCGGCATCGGGGCCGGAATGGGGCCCCCGGCGGTGGAGTGGGATTTTCAGATGAAAGGCGCGAGGACCCTCAGAATCTCGCCACCAGAGTTACCTGCATCTGACCATCCCGATTCGTCCGCGCTCCTCGGTCCAGAGCCCCGGAGTCGTATTCGGTGAGTACGGAGTAGCGTATGGCCAGCACCTGCGTGAGGTCGTAGGAGATCGCGTTGCGGTTGGAGAGGGTGAAGTTCCCGAAGGAGTCGAAGACCGGTCGGTAGGAGGTGTTGGAGTCGAGGGCCAATCGATCGGAAAAGAAGGTGCGGCGAACCCTGAAATCTGAGGAGATGCGGGCTACGTTCAGGTCGTCCACGGGAAAGTCATCGGCGTCGTCCCGGGCGAAGGTACGTTCCGCCTGGATGGCCATGGCGAACTCGATCCGATTCCGACGATCCCGCTCGGAAATGAGGCGAAGCCCCGTCCCGGCGTTGTAACGCAGGGCGATCCGACGCTCGAAAGAGGACTCCAGCCGACCGGAGACGAAGGGACGAAGGCGCTCCGTGGGGCGGAAGTCCAGGGAGGTGTTGGCCACCCAGGATCGCCGATTGATCTCCCGCTCTCCGTCTCGGTTTTCCGCCTCTCCGTAGGAGAACCGGAGCTCCGTGGCCGACTCAAAAAGGGAATCGGCCCGCTCCACCTCCGCCCGGGTGGTGAACTGCACCTGCTCTCGATTCCCGAAGAAGAACGACCCACCCAGTTCGCCCTCGGCCTTCCATTCGTCGGACCCTGGAGACTCCTGGCCCTCCCCGGTCATGGGAAGCAGAAGACTCAGTGCCGTCGCCAGGACAACGCCCAGGAAGAGTCCCCTCCTACCTGTCATGGCCCCGTCTCGCCCGTTGGAAGGGCGGTGGGATCCTCTTTCCAGCTCCGGTACTCGTAGGCGGTCCAGCGAAAGAAGACCGCGGTGATGGCCACCCAGAACACCAGCATCCCTGGAATCCACATGATGAGACCCCCCAATCGCTGGTCGTCCAGGGGTGTGAGGGACGTGATCCGGGGTGCGGCGGCGTACCAGGTATAGAGGACCTCATTAGAGAGAGTGATGAGGGCCGAAACCACCGTCCCCGGGATTCCGAAGAGGAAGATCCAGCCCATGAGCAACGGGCCATTGGGGATGCGCTGCAGCTCCTCCACCGGATTCATGACGGGCCACCACATCATCACCGCAACGGCCATGAAGGTCAGGTGCTGGATGATATGCACCGTGTGGTCCATCAGAGCCAGATTGTACCACTGGGGCAAGTGCCAGAAGATGAAGACCACATTGTAGGCCACGAAGGCCACCACCGGATGGGTGAGCCCCCGTCCCATATGATAGACCCACCGCGCCTTCAAGGCCTTCCGTATCAACCACGAGGGGAGCCCGTAGATCAACAGGGGCGGCATGAGGAGCATCAGGAGGAGATGCTGCACCATGTGAGCGGAGAAGAGATATCCATCCGCCCATTCGTGGAGGGGACCGTTGAGGGAGAAGAAGATCACGGCCACAGCCGCCACCCACGCAACCTGTTTGCGCAGGGGCACCGGTGAGGGTGCCAGACCCAACCTCCTCCGGGCAGGCCCGATCGCCAGGAAATAGGCGCCCAGCAGGTACAGGCAACCTATCAGGATGCTGGGAAAGACCTCGAAGCCGTGAAAATCCATGATCTCAAATGAAAGAGCCGGAGGTGCCGCTCAGGCGGCCTTCTCCGGCTCGTACACCGAAAAGGCGGGAGTTGCCCACCCTCCTCGTCCCACAACCTTCTCCTCAGCCACCACCGGCCCCGTGCTCACAGCCGTCCCCGTCCCCACCCTGAGGCATGGCCGCCTCCAGCGACCTTCGAGCCGTCGTGACCGGTGGGGTGGAAACCCCGGGCTAAAGGCTCAGGGCCATCCGGGGAAGGACGTGGTACAGCACCAGCAGTGCGCTCACCATGAACACCGCCAGGATCACCCCTGACATGAAGAGCCAGGTCAGAGCCTTGTGGTCCATTTTCAGGTGCATGAAGTAGAGGACCACCAGGATCACCTTGGCGGTGGAGAGGATCACCAGGATGGGGACCTCCACCGCCTCCAGCGCCTCGATGTAGAAGACGGCCACCTCCACGAAGGTGACCACCGCCAGGATGACCCCGATCCAGATGTACCCGGCTACCGAGGAGTGGTCCTCCCCGGGCCCTTTGGCGGCGTGGGCGTGATCTCCGCTCTGCGCGCTCACATCAGTGCTCATTCGACGGTCCTCAGGGAATGAGGTAGACGAGGGTGAAGATCACGATCCAGATGATGTCCACGAAGTGCCAATAGAGCCCGGCGACCTCCACCTGCTCCGCCTGGGGTGCGGCGATCTTCCCCCGGTGGATCCGCCAGGCCAGGATCCCCATCCAGAGCATCCCGAAGAACACGTGGATCTTGTGGGTCCCGGTCAGGACGTAGTAGGAGGAACCAAAGGTACTCGAGGTCAGGGTCAGGCCGTACCCGATGTACTTCTGGTAGCTCTGGAACTCCATCACCAGGAACCCGGCCCCCATGGCGATGACCACCCCCAGCCAGAGGATGGCCAGATTCTTCCGGGCGTGCTGGAGGTAGTGGAGTGCCAGCACCATGGCCAGGGAGGAGAAGAGGAGGATCGTGGTGCTGATGGTGGTATGGATGACGTCGAAGATCTCGGCCGGATAGGGCCCCACCAGGGCCGTCCCCTTGTACACCATGTAGGTGCTGATGAGGGTGCCGAAGAAGAGGCATTCCGAGGCCAGGAAGGTCCAGAACCCCAGCTTGAAGTTGGAGACGCCGGTGTTGGTGGCGTGATGATCTGCCGCGGCCGCGTGCGCCATGGCTCAGTGCCCCTCCGGAAACGCGGGCTCGAGGCCCCACATCAGGGTGCAGAAGAAGACCGGGATGATCCCCAGAGCGATGATCCACCAGACCCCCGTCATCACCAGTGCCCACGCCAGGGTGATGGAGGCCGCTAGGAGGATGGGCCAGTAGGACGGGTTGGGCATGTGGGGCTCTTCCTTCGCCTCGCCCATGGTCACCGCCAGGATCTGCTCCCGCTCGCCGGCGTTCCACAGCGGTTCCCGGCTCTGGACGTTGGGGAGTTCCGGGAAGTTGTAGTGGTGCGGCGGAGAGGGAATGGACCACTCCAGGTGAGGCGCGTCCCAGGGGTTCGCCCCGGCCTTCTCACCACTCCGCCAGCTCTTCACGATGTTGACCACCATGATGACCGCGGAAACGGCGAAGATGAGAGCGCCCACCGTGGCCAACTGGTTGTAGATCGCCACGTTCAGGTCGGCGGAGTAGGTGTAGATCCGCCGGGGCATTCCGAAGAGCCCCGAGAAGTGCATGGGGAAGAAGGTCAGATTGAAGCCCACCATGGTGGTCCAGAAGTGCCACTGTCCCAGCTTTTCGCTGAGGAAGCGGCCGCTCACCTTGGGGAACCAGTAGTAGAGTCCCGCCCAGAGCCCCATCATGGCCCCTCCCACGATCACGTAGTGGAAATGGGCCACCACGAAGTAGGAGTCATGCTGCTGCAGGTTCACCGGGGCCGAAGCGTGCATGATCCCGGAGAGCCCTCCCACGGTGAAAACGGCCACCAACCCCACCGAGAAGAGCATGGCGGTGGTGAAACGGATGGAGCCACCCCACATGGTCGCCAGCCAGTTGAAGATCTTCACCCCCGTGGGGATGGCGATGATCATGGTGGCGGCCACGAAGAAAGAGTCGGCAATGGGTCCGAGCCCCACCGTGAACATGTGGTGGCTCCAGACCCCCCATCCGATGAATCCGATGAGGATTCCGGCGTAGACCACGATGGGATACCCGAAGAGGGGCTTCTTCGAGAAGGTGGGGATCACGTCCGAGATCACACCGAAGGCCGGGAGGATCAGGATGTAGACCTCCGGGTGGCCAAAGATCCAGAAGAGGTGCTGCCAGAGGACCGGGTCTCCACCCATGGTGGGATTGAAGAAGACCGTCCCGAAGAGGCGGTCGAATCCCAGGAAGATGAGAGCCACGGCGATCACCGGGATGGCCGTGATGAGCAGGAAGCTCGTCACGAAGGTCATCCAGGTGAAGAGCGGCATCCGCATCATCTTCATCCCGGGAGCCCGCATGTTCACGATGGTGGTGATGAAGTTCACCCCTCCCGCGATGGATGCGATCCCCAGAATCGAAAGACTGATGAACCAGAAGTCGGTGTTCAGCCCCGGAGAGAACTGGGAGGAGGTCAGGGTGGCGTATCCCACCCAGCTGGCGTGAGGCGCCGCACCGACGAACCAGGAAGCGTTGAGGTAGATGCCTCCGAAGAGGAAGATCCAGTACGAAAGGGCGTTGAGGCGGGGAAAGGCCACATCCCGAGCGCCGATCTGCAGGGGCACCACGTAGTTGAAGAAGGCCACCGCCATGGGCATCGCCACCAGGAAGATCATGGTGGTGCCATGCATGGTGAAGAGCTGATTGTAGAACTCCGGAGAGATGAGGTTCTGCTCCGGGTTCATCAGCTGAAGGCGGATGATCATGGCCTCGATCCCGCCCACGAAGAAAAAGATCGTGGCGGTGGCGAAGTACATGATGGCGATCCGCTTGTGATCGACCGTTGTGATCCAGCTCCAGAGGCCCGTCTCCTCCCCGTGGGAGGTCCCGTGAACGGGGCTCTGCTCCGTGGCTACCGAAGACATGGACTTGATTCCTGGCTTGGGGCGCGGCGCGGGAAGACTACTTGAGGCTCAGGAGGTAGGCCGCCACGGCCTCGACCTGATCGTCGGACAGGTTCGTGGCGGGCCAGTTTCCACCGGGATAGGTGGTCCCGGGCATCGCGGCTCCGGGTTTCATCCCGTGGGGGTCCCGGATCCAGCTCACCAGGTTCTCCTGATTGTTCTCCCGGATCCCGGCGGCGAGCGTGGTGCGTTGTCCGAAAAGAGTCAGGTTCGGACCCAACAGTCCCACTGCGCTGGTACCCTCGATGGCGTGGCAGGCCACACAGGTGCTCTGGTTGAGAAAGATGTCCTGGCCCAGGGCCACCCGGGGATCTTCATCCGGTGGAGCGAGAGCCTGCCATTCCTGGATCCAACCCTGGAACTCATCTTCCGTCTCCACCAGAACCCTCATGGCCATGAAGGCGTGGGCCTCTCCGCAGAACTCTGCGCACTGTCCCATGTACAGGCCCGTCTGATTCGGCGTGAAGAAGAGCCAGTTGTACTTGGGTTCCTGGCCGTCAGGGACGGCCACCACCGGATTCACGTCGCGCTTTCCGCCCAACTTGGGCACCCAGAAGGAGTGGATGACGTCGGTCGAGCCCAGTCGGAGGCTGACCGGCCGATCCACTGGCAGGCGGAGTTCGTTGGCGGTGGTGACCCCCTCCTCCGGATAGTGGAACTCCCACCAGAACTGGTGTCCGGTGACCTCCACCATGAGGGCATCCTCAGAGAGGGGGCGCTGAGTGGCGAAGACCGCTTGGATGGTGGGAATCGCGATGGCCACCACGATGAGGGCCGGACCCACGGTCCAGCCGATCTCCAGCCCCATGTGCCCACGGATCTGCTTGGGCTTGGGGTCTCCGGGGCGGGCCCGGAACTTCACCAGAACATACGCCAGAAGAACCCAGACCACCGCGAGGATGAGCATCGTCCACCAGAAGATGCTCACGTAGAGCGAGTGGATGATCTCAGCGAAATCGCTGTGCGGGTTGATGGACGACTGCGGGTATTCCTCGCCGCATCCGGCGAGGAGAAGGATCAGGGAAAGGAGCGCTCCAGGGACGGTCCACCCCCGGAGAACGTCCGTCCTGGTCGGCGTGATCGGCTTCGCGTGCATATGGGAAACCCCGCTCAGACAGGGCTCGGGATCGAGTGCGTCCCCTGCTGACGCGGATTCAGCACCCATGGGGGTGACGAACCCGGAGAAACAGGGAAGGGTGTGGTCGCCCCTCGGGCGGCCGGTCAGGTGAGGGACTCCAGTGGAATGGCCTCATCGATGAGCATGACCGGGATGTCTTCACGAATGGGATAGAGGAGCGCTCCATCCTCCCGGACCAGTGCTTGCGCCAGCGTCTCGGTGACGGTGTCCCCTCCCCGGGTCCTGACTTGCCCGGCCGTGATTGCCCGGTTCACCCGCTCCAGCAGACCTTTGTCCGCCAGGCGCACCGGAATCCGGGATTCAGGACAGACGAGGATTTCCAGCAGGTCCGGATCCACCATCGACAATCCCTCCAGCGGTGTCAACCGTGTCTCCACCCCGGTATCTGGCCCCATGGCGGGCCTCCAGTTGGGGTGGGAGCCGCCGGGAAACGTTCCGGGATGGGGGAAACTTTTCTTCAACAGACCGCCTAAGTTAGCATGAAGCTCAACACTGCGCGACCCGAGCCCCACGCCCTCACTTCCGGCCCCTTGAGACCCATGACCCGACTTTTCCAGACCACCCTCGTGGCCCTTCTCCTCGTGGCCTGCGGAACCGATCCTGAAGGCGCTGTGCCCCTGAACGAGGGCGCCGCCGGCCTGGCCGAGGACGGGCCCCGTCCCCCCCGCGGCGAGGCCTGGGTGATCTTCGGTTCCGATACGGTTCAGGCGGAGGTGGCGGCCACGGCCCGGGAGCGCGAACGGGGGCTCATGGGTCGCACCGAGCTGCCCGAAGGCACCGGAATGCTCTTTGTCTTCGACGAACAGGGCACCCGTCGCTTCTGGATGCGGAACACCGTCATCCCCCTGGACATCGGGTTCCTGGATCAGCGGCAGGTGCTGGTGGATGTCCAGCAGATGGAGCCCCTGGACGAGGAGTTCACCGAGTCCCGGGCCCCCGCCATGTTCGCCCTGGAGGTTCCCCAGGGCTGGTTCGAGGCCAAGGGGATCGAGACGGGAGCCCAGGCTCGGGTGATCTTCGGCCGGCGCTAAGGGGACGTTTGGGGAGGAGGGGGCGTGGAGAGGTGATGATCGCGGGACATCAGCGCGTCCCTGCCAGCGCATCCAGCAGGGCCTCCATATCGGCCGGCATGTTGTAGACGTGGGGCGATATCCTCAGGGACTCTCCCCGGACCGAAACCTGGACATTGCGGGCCTCGAGGGCCTCCCGAAGGCGGTGGACCGAACCTCCCTCGGGCATCCCCACCCCCAGGATGTGGGGTTCCCGCCACTCCGCCTCCTCCACCCGGAACCCCATTGCGAGGAGGTCGTCCACGGCAGGAGTGGTCAGGCGCCCGCAGGCCCGGGCGATCTCCTCGGGAGTCCAGGCGAGGAGGTGACGGAGCGCCTCGTCCAACATGGGAAGGAGGATGAAGTTGCTCCTTTCTCCCACGTCGTAGCGGAGGGCGCCGGGCTGGTAGGCTTCCTGGTAGTGGACCAGCCCGCCGAAATCCTCGCTGCCCTGGCGAGCGATCCACCCCTCTTCCAGGGGAACGCCCCCGTCGAAGCGCGGACCGAAGTACCCCAGAGCCATGGAGTAGGGGCCCAGGAGCCACTTGTAGGCCGCACAGATCAGGGCGTCGGGCTGGATCCGTCCCACGTCGAAGGGGATGGCCCCCACCGACTGGGTTCCATCCACCACGAAGAGAGCCCCCACCTCCCGGGCCCGGGCCCCCACGGCTTCCAGGTCGAAGCGGGTTCCATCCGTCCAGTGGACCGGGGCCACGGAGACCACCGCGGTGTCCCCGTCCACCGCCTCCAGGAGCCGGTGGTTCCATTCCCTCCCCCGGCCAGGAGAGCCCACCCCGCCCGAAGGAGGCTCCACCATCCGGAGCTCCCCGCCCCCCTCCGCCGTCAGGCGCATCCAGGCGTAGACGTTTCCCGGGAACTGGTCCTTCAGGATGACCACGTTTCGACCCCGGACCGAGCCGGTGTTCCGGGCTGCTACGGCGACGCCGTAGGAGGCCGAGGGAAGGATCGCGATCCGACTTGGGTCCCCGGCCTCGATGAGCCGGGAGAACCGCTCTCGCACCCGGTTGCTGTCGAGGAAGAAGTCCCGGGGCCCGATGTGGTGGGGAGCCCGCTTGGACCGGATCCCCCGGATCCCTGCGGCCTCCACGCCCCGGAGCAGGGGACTCATGTAGGCGCAGTTCAGGTAATGAACCCCCTGTGCCAGGTGGAAGGCACCGGCATCGGGGGCGGGGATGGGAAGAGGTCCTTCCTCTGAGATCATGTGAGTAGGGGGAATCAGGGTGGTAGGGACGGGAGGAGAGTGGGAAGCACGCGGGCTGCTGACGGGGATCCTTGGAGGATTCCGCAGTCCGCGCAAGCCGCCCAGGGATCCCGAGCACCCGCCAAGCGGCGCCCAGGGCCCACCCCCCGGGCTCTGGCTCGGCTCAGGGTGGGGAGTTAACGTCAGTAGGGACATTTCCTGTCGTCCCGTCGCCACCGTGCAGTTCCGCCTGGCCCCGGAGGTCTTCATGAGTTTCCGCACCAATCCCGACCGCATCCTGGATTCCATCGATCGGGCCCGTACCCGGGAAGATGACGGCGGAGGGTTCGTGCGGGAGGCCAGCTTCCGGGAGTTGGACACCGAGGTCCCCCCCCCCGACTCCACCTCCACCGAGCGGCTCCGTCGGATCTTCGCCCTGGTGGAGCGGGCCTACACCGCCACCGCCTCCTCCACCGACATGCGACGCCTTGCCCAGCGCTTCCAGGCGGTTGGGGACATCTCCAACCACCATGCCCGGGGCGATGTGTCGGTGGCCATCCACTGGATGGACCACGAGCGGGAGGACGATGTGGGCGTGTCCCCCTTCGAGATCCTTCCGAAGCGGCTGGAAGAGGCGAAGAAGGAAAACCGTTCCTCACGGCCGGATGCGAACGCCCTCAAGATCCTCCGGACCGAACTCCGGAACGGCGTCCTGGGCGCTTACGGGAAGATCGAGCCGCGGATCCGGGAAGCCATCCGCTCCCGGGCCGACCTGGGTCATGTAGCCGTCCGCGTCACCGTGGACCTGCGCCCCGGAAGCTGACCGCACCTCGTTCCCACCGTGGGCCCCTCGAGGGGATGGGAAGCCTTTCTCCACCCATGTCCGCCCTCCGCCCCCGGCGTGTTCTCCTCCTCTTCCTGGATGGGGTGGGGATCGGTCCCGAGGACCCGGATGTGAATCCCTTCTTCAGGGCCCGTCTCCCCGTCCTGGAAAACCTCCTCTCCGGGAAGCTTCCCTCCCTGGACGCACCGGCGCCCATGGGTCCAGGCACCCGTGCCTTCCCCATGGACGCCACCCTCGGGGTGGAAGGCCTTCCCCAGAGCGGAACCGGGCAGATCTCACTCCTCACCGGCGAAAACGCCCCCCGCCTCTTCGGAAGCCACTTCGGCCCATGGCCCCCCGTGCGGCTCCGCCCCCTCCTGGAGGAGCAGAATCTCCTTCGACAGGCCCAGGAGAGTGGGGCCCGCGTCGTCTTCGCCAATGCCTACCCCGAGGGCTACCCGGGAGCAAGTGACTCCCGCCGGGTGGCGGCCCCTGCCCTGGCGGCCCGCTCCGCCGGACTCCTCACCCGGGACCACCGGGCCCTGGCTCGGCGGGAGGCCGTGGCCAGCGAGATCGTGAACGACGGGTGGCGCAGGGTCCTGGGGCACTTCGGGGTCCCCAGGGTCTCCCCCTGGGAGGCGGGACAGGTCCTGGGTCGGATGGCGGGGGAGGCGGACCTCACCTTCTTCGCACATTTCACCACCGACCTGGCCGGACACCGGGGGGGCATGGTGGGCGGAGTGGAGGCCCTGGAACGGGTGGACGAGTTCCTGGGGGGCGTCTTGGAGCGGATTCCCGGAGACGCGGACCTCCTGGTGGTGAGCGATCACGGGAACCTGGAGGATGTCCGGGGGGGGCATACCCGGAATCCGGCGCTGGGACTCCGGGTTGGAAGCGGATCGGCCGGCGCCCCCCCGGATCCCCTCGACCTCACCGACGTGCGTGGGGTGGTGGCGAGGCTCCTGGGTTCAGGCTGAACCGCCCCCTCCGGTCGGCCCTCTCCGGTCGGCCCTTCGTCCCCCGGCTGGCCCCTTCCGCCATGGAGAGGCCCGGGCCGGCATCCCATTCTCTCCATGTGGCCTCCTCCAGACGACTCCTTGGCGCGCTCCTGGTCTCCCAGGGAGCCCTATCCGCCTCCCGGCTGGAGGAGGCGCTCCTTCTCCAACGGGAATCCGGTGAGCGCCTGGGGGAACTCCTCCTCCGGGTGGGCGCGGCAGGAGAGGCAGAGATCTGGAAGTCCCTTGCGGTCCAGTGGGGCCTCCCCTTCCATACGCCGCCCCTTCTTCCGGAGCCGGCGGCGCTCCGACTCCTCCCCGCTTCTCTGGCCCGACGGCGGCGGGCCCTTCCCCTGGCCCTCACCCCGAGGGAGATCCACGTAGCCCTGGGAGATCCCCTGGATCTCTCCATCGTGGACGAAATCCAGTTCCGGACCGGCCGCCGGGTTCAGACCATCGTCACGCTTCCTTCCGCCCTCGACGCCACGCTGAAGGAGAGGTACGGGGACGGGGTGGGCTCCCCTTCCCCCAGGTCCCTGGAGGCTTCCGGGAGCCCCCGGGGACCCCTCGTGCCTCACCCGTCCGAACCCGGGGAGAACGGGGGTACCGGAGACGGATCCGTCGTCTCCCGCCAGGTCGAGGCACTTCTGCGAGAGGCGGTGGAAGCCCGAGCCAGCGACCTCCACGTCGAGCAGGGCCGGGACGGGGTGGTGATCCGGGCGCGCGTGGATGGGGTCCTGAGACAGGTGGCCATCCTGCCTGGAGAGGCGAGGCTCGCCCTCCTTTCCCGCATCAAGGTCCTGGCGGGAATGGATATTTCGGTGCGACGGCGGCCGCAGGACGGCGGATTCCCCTTCCGGAACGGACCCAGGACCCTCAGCGTCCGGGTCTCCACCCTCCCGGTGGAAGGCGGTGAGAAGGCCGTGCTTCGACTCCTCGACCCCACCGCCATCCCCTCCACCCTGGGGACGCTGGGCCTGGGTGATGAGGACCTGAAACGCCTCCGGGGGATGATTAGGGCAGGGCGTGGCGTCGTCCTGACGGCGGGCCCCACCGGGAGCGGGAAGAGTTCCACCCTCTTCGGCGCCCTGGGAGAGCTGGACCGCAAAGGACTGAATATCGTCACGCTCGAGGACCCAATCGAGTACCGGGTGGAGGGGGTGAACCAGGTCCAGGTGAACCCTCGGGCGGGACTCACCTTCCCCGCCGCCCTCCGCTCCGTCCTCCGCCAGGACCCCGATGTCATCATGGTGGGGGAGATCCGGGACCGGGAGACGGCGGAGATCGCCATGGCGGCGGCCATGACGGGTCACCTGGTGCTCTCCACCGTGCACACCATCGACGCACCCGGGGCCGTGACCCGCCTCCTCCAGATGGGAGTGGCGCCCCACCTGGTGGCCGGCGGGCTCTCCGGAGTGGTCGCCCAGAGGCTCTTGCGGCGCTGCTGCTCCAGTTGTGGCGGGAGGGGTGGCGCTTGTGCCGACTGTCACGACGGCTATCGGGGGCGCATCGGGGTATTCCAGGTCCTCACCATGGATCAATCGCTCCGGGAGGAGGTGCTGAGTGGCGCCTCCACTGGGGAGTTGCGCCGGCGGGCCGAGCAGGGAGGCATGGGCTCCATGGGGGATGACGCCCGTCGGAAGGTGGCGGAGGGCATCACCACTCCCCATGAGGTGAGTCGG